>Ga0302181_10001385_pt1 | contig 18063 bp, 13 predicted proteins | sample I_Palsa_E3_3_FD_198786 | JGI IMG/M metagenome (GOLD analysis project Ga0302181, IMG submission 198786) | Peat permafrost microbial communities from Stordalen Mire near Abisko, Sweden - I_Palsa_E3_3 | ecosystem: Environmental > Terrestrial > Soil > Palsa > Peat permafrost | place: Sweden...
CGCTGAGGCGAGCGTGCTCACCGGTGCCAACGTGGTGATCGGCTCACCGGGTTTCCTGTCCCCCGAGCAGATTCTCGGTCAGCACGTCGGGCCGCCGAGCGACATCTTCAGCCTGGGTGCGGTCCTCGCCTTCGCCGGCACGGGCGAGGGCCCGTTCGGTTCGGGGCCGAACGACACGCTGCTTTACCGGCTGGTCCACAGCCCGGCCAGCCTCGATCTACTGCCGGAGGAGATCCGGCCGCTGGTGGCCAGCTGCCTGGCCAAGCTCCCGGGCGACCGGCCTACCGCACTCGAGCTGCTGGCCGACGTGGACGCCATTCAGCCCGCGAGGGGCTGGCTATCCGAATCGATTATCTACGGGTCCGCGGGCGATCAGCCGGCCGACCAGCTCGATTCCCCGACAGGGAAACTCTTCCGGTTCGCCGGCTCTGTCGCCGGGCCGCCCGCCGAAGTAGGCGGCGTGGCCGCGGCGAGCGGCGTGGCCGCGGTAGGTGGCGCGGGCCGACGTGCCCGCCGCCGTCTCTCCCGGCCGCTGGCATCGGCATGTATCACCGGCGGGCTCGTCGCGGCCTGCGTCGCGGCCGTCTTCGCCCTGACCGGCGCCGGCCCCAAGCCGCTGGCTCCGCAGGCTCAGCCGCAGGCCAGAGCGGTGTTGAGCACGCCGTCTTCGGCATCGCACGTATCGGTGACTCCGAGCGCGCTGCCATCAAGGACCCCGACCGTACCAGCCTCCAATGCCTACCTGACCCCTTCGCTGTCGGAGTTCCTGACGACGCCCCCGGCTGGGACCGTGCTGCCGACCAAGTCTCCTTCGCCAGGCAAGTCTCCTTCGCCGAGCAAGTCTCCTTCGCCGAGCAAGGCCCCTAGCGCGTCCCCGTCCCCGTCCCCGTCAGGCTCTTCATCCGCGTCGCCGTCGCCGTCCCCCTCCCCGAGTCCGTCCCCGTCGCAGAGTGCCTCCCCGACCCCGACCCCGACCCCGAGCGCGTCGCTGACCCCGACCCCGACCCCGACCCCGACCCCGACCCCGAGTGCGTCGCCGGCTCCCTCAGACTCCGGCAGCGCGTCCCCGTCTGCATCGGTGTCGCCGAGCGCGTCAGCGTCCTGACCGCTGGATCGGGGCGAACGCGTTAAGCCGGGGATGAGCTCATCTTTGCGTCAGGTTCGTTCCGCGCGGACCAGCGTGTCGATGGCGGTCGCCGGGCTGCCGTCATGTTCGACGGCGCGCCGCACCCGGCCAGCCCGCACGATACGAAGTCCGCGTAGTTCGGCCGTGATCCCTTCCGGGGTGTACAGCACCTCCGGGTACCGCGGGCCGCCGACGCCCTCGGCGAGGTTGGTCAGGTCGTGGCCGACGACAAGCAGCGTCCCGCCCGGGGCCAGCGCAGTGGCCGCCCTGGCCAGCACCTTGGCCCGCAGCGCCGCGCCCACCTGGAAGTACGCCATCAGCACGAGATCGAAGGCCTCGCGGGCCGGGCGGTAATCGTCCAGGTCGGCGACCACCCAGTCCACCTGGCCGTCATCGACGCCGCGGGCGGCGCTCAGCTTGCGCGCCTTGTCCAGGCCAATCCGGGAGAAATCAACGGCGGTCACCTGCCAGCCGTGTTCGGCGAGCCAGACCGTGTGTCGTCCATGACCCGCCGCCAGGTCCAGGGCCCGGCCGGGCCGCAGGCCGGTGAGCTCCGCCGCCACGAACTGGCCGGGCCGTAGCGTGGGCTGGAATTCGATGCCCGCGTACTTCTCATCCCACCGGCGACAGTCCACCCGGTCACTCTTCCCGATGGCGCGCGCCGTCGGCAACCCCAAGGTCAGGAAACAGGCGCCCGTCGCCGTGTTGAAAAATAGATATCACTATGATAAGAATGTGTTATCAGGGTCAGTAACCGAAGGAGAGACCGTGAAAACACAGGCGGCGGTGCAGATATCGCACCTCAGCAAGGCTTACGGCAACGTCGCCGCGGTCGACGACGTGTCGCTCTCGGTCGCCGAGGGCGAGATCTTTGGCATCCTAGGACCGAACGGCGCGGGTAAGACGACCACGGTTGAGTGCGTGCTGGGACTCCGGACACCGGACACGGGATCGATCAGCGTCCTGGGTCTGGATCCGGTCCGGGACGCCGGCGAGCTGCACACGATCGTGGGTGCACAGCTCCAGGAGAGCGCGCTGCCGGCCAAGCTCAGGGTCGGGGAGATCCTGGCGGAGTACCGGTCCTTCTACACCGAACCGGCCGACGTCGGGGAATTGATCGACGGCCTGGGCCTGGCGGGCAAGGTCAAGGACTACTACCGGTCCCTGTCCGGCGGCCAGCGCCAGCGGCTGTCGATCGCGCTGGCCCTGATCGGGCGGCCTAAGGTCGCCGTGCTCGACGAGATGACATCGGGCCTCGACCCGCAGGCCCGGCGGGACACCTGGGACCTGATCGAGAGCGTGCGGGATCGCGGGGTCACGATCCTGCTGGTGACGCACTTCATGGACGAAGCCGAGCGGCTGTGCGACCGGGTGGCCCTGATTGACGCCGGGCGGGTCGTCGCGATCGACAGCCCGGTCGGCCTGGCCGCACGGGCCAGCGGCGGCAAGAGCATGCGGTTCGTGCCCTCGGCCCCCTTCGACGACCGCCTCCTGACCGAGCTGGCCGATGTAGGCACGGTTACCCGCAACGGCTCGCACGTCGTCGTCAGCGGAACCGGAGAGCTGGTCAACGCGGTAATCCTGACCTTGGCGACGGCGGGCGTGACCGCCCGTGACGTGCAGCTCGATACCTCGTCCCTGGAGGACGCATTCGTCAAGCTCACCGGACGGCATCTGCACGAGGAAGGAATCCCGGCATGAACACGCACACGTTGCCGCGGCCGAAGGCCCCGCACTCCACAACACTCCAGAAAGCCCAGCTCGAGAAGACACCGCTCGAGAAGACACCGCTCGAGAAGACACCGCTCGAGAAGACACCGCTCGAGAAGACACCGCTCGAGAAGACACTCTTCTCGAAGGCCCGGCTTACCAGGGCGCTGCTGCCGGAAACGGCACCGCGCGCCGCGTTCGGCCAGATCGTCCGCAACGAGGCCAGGCTCGCCTGGCGGCTGCCGGCCGGCCTGATCTTCGGCGTCGGGCTTCCGGTGCTGCTCCTGATCATCTTCAACGAGATACCCAGCTTCCATCAGGTTCAGGCCAGCCTTGGGGGGCTGACCGCGTTCGACGTCTACGTCCCGATCCTGATTGCCATGGTGATCGCGATAATCGCGCTCATCAGCCTGCCTGGCCCGCTGGTCACCTATCGCGACCAGGGGATCTTGCGTCGGCTCTCGACCACGCCTGTGCCGCCGTCCTGGGTGCTGGCCGTCCAGCTCGTCATCCAATTCTGCATCACCATCACCTCGCTGCTCATCCTCATCGTGGTAAGCATCACGGCCTTCGGGCTCGACGTACCGAAAAACCCCGGTGCCCTGGTGCTGGCGATCGTGCTGTCCATCGCCGCGATGTTCGCCATCGGGCTGTGCATCGCGGCGATAGCCCGAAGCGGGATCGCCGCCCGCGCCATCGGTGCCGCGGCGTTCTACCCCATGCTGTTCTTCTCCGGCATGTGGTTTCCGCGGGAACTCATGCCTGCCCTGCTCCAGAACATCAGCAACGTCACCCCGCTCGGGGCGGCGGTGGAAGCGATCCAGGACTCGATGCAGGGCCAGTTCCCGCCCGCGGAGCCACTGCTGGTGCTGGCCGGCTACGCGCTGGTCTTCGCCCTGATTGCCGGGCGCTTCTTCCGATGGGAATGAGAAGATCAGATCCGCTAACGCAGGAGGACCGATGAATACGCAGGTGTCAGCCGCTGCAGTCCCGAAGTTTCCGGCCCAGCCGGTGAGCGAGTACCAGGCCCGGTCCGTCGGCGGCTTGCCGGCCCTGGGGCTGGGGGTCGTAGCCGCGATCCTCGGCGTCGTACTGCTGGTCCTGCACGGCAGTGGCACCCGCGCGATAATCCTGAGCGTGGTGGGCGTGCTGTTGCTCATCGCGGCGGAACTCTGCTTCCACGGCCTGACGCCGGTCCAGAACGGCGAGGCCCGCGTGATCCAGCTGTTCGGCCGGTACCGGGGCACCATCCGCACGCCGGGGCTGCAATGGGTGAACCCGTTCACCCGGCGCCGCCGGGTGTCGACCAGGATCCGGAACCTCGAGACGTCGATGGTCAAGGTGAACGACGCCGACGGCAACCCGATAGAGATCGCCGCGGTGGTGGTCTGGCTGGTCGAGGACACCGGCAAGGCCATCTACGCGGTCGACGCCTTCGAGAAGTTCGTCGCCATCCAGGCCGAGACCGCCGTCCGGCACATTGCCTCCAGCTACGCCTACGAGGTCGGGGACGGCGACCGGCTGTCGCTGCGGGCCAACGCGGACGAGATCACGGCTCGCCTGTCGGCCGAGATCGCGGCCCGGGTGGTGTCGGCCGGCGTGCAGATCGTCGAGTCGCGGCTGACCCGGCTGTCCTACGCGGCCGAGATCGCGCAGGCAATGTTGCGGCGGCAGGCGGCGTCGGCCGTGGTCGGGGCCCGGCAGGTGATCGTCCAGGGGGCGGTCGGCATGGTCAAGCTGGCTCTGACCCAGCTCGAGCAGGAGGGGGTCGTCGAGCTCGACGAGGAGCGCAAGGCGGCGATGGTGTCCAACCTGCTCGTCGTGCTGTGCAGCGAGCAGGCGACCCAGCAGGTTGTCAACACCGGCTCGCTCTACCAGTGACAGCCGGCCCGGAGGCCTGGAATGGCTGAGCGCAAGGGCGTCCTGCTGCGGCTCGATCCCGCGGTCCACGACGCCCTCGCCCGGTGGGCCGCTGACGAGCTGCGCAGCACAAACGCCCAGATCGAGTTCCTGCTCCGCCGGGCGCTCGCGGAGACTGGCCGGCTGCCGGGCAACGCGGGCAGGATGCGCGGGCGCGGGCGGCCGCCGGCCAACCAAGGCCAAGGGGGGGAAGGGGGCCAAGCCGGGGAAGGGGGCCAAGCCGGGGAAGGGGGCCAAGCCGGCGAGGAGGTAACCGATTAAATAGTCGAAAGGCGTTACGTGGCGACGGCTCCGGTCGCGATGATTACTCCGATGTCCCCGCAGCCGCGTAGCCGCTGTTCGGCCAGGTCCGCGAAACCCTGATCGATTTCCGCGGCGAAGGCCCGGCGGCCTAGCGCGACGGCCGCCACCGACGCGGAACACAGGCCGCCGAACGGCTCCCACACCACGTCACCGGGCTCGGTCACCGCGGTGATCAGCCGGGCCATGAACTCCAGCGGCTTCTGGTTCAGGTGCGCCGAACTGGCGCCCGTCGGGTTGTGCACCCGCGGCGCGGCCCGCCGCAGGGTCCCCTTGAGCCGCTCCTCGTCGTGCAGCGGCCGCCGCGACCAGACGTTGCTCACTCCGTGGGCGTGCCGCCACCGATACCGCAGCGCGTCCCATTCCTTGGCGGTGACCGGCCGCTCGCCGTCGAGTGAGTAATACGGCCAGCCAGACGGCCGGCCGTGGGCGTTGGCGTAAGCGGCCAGGCGCTCGGTCATCTCCCCCGGCGGCCAGTACCAGAGCCAGTCCCTGGTGAGGTACTTACGGGTCGCGGCGTTCTTCACCCCGCAGGCCTCATTGGCCCGCTGCAGCGCCAGCCCGGACCTGGCCCATTCGTGCCGGATCCACTGCTTCACCGGCATCGTGCCGTCCGACCCGGTCACAGTGAACGTTCGCTGGTAGAACGCGCACACTTCGGTCACGACCGGGAACTGCCTGATGGTCCGGCTGTTCACGTTGCCCGCGATGTGGCCCAGGCCCTTATCCCAGACGATCAGCTGAACGTAATCCCAGCCGTGTTCGGCGAGCACCGGATGCACGCTGGCCCAGCCGATCTCGGTGTTCCAGAACCACAGCGTGCTGGCCGGCCCCGCCGCCGCCGACCAGGACTCGATGTGCGGGCGGTACCAGTGCGGGAGAGCGACCGGCCCGACGGTGTCGCCGTGGAATCCGCGCACGCCGTAGGCGCCGTCGCTGATAATCGTGGCGGGCGCAGGCCAGTTCCGGTAGGCGTCGAGCACATCCCCGCGAAATAGCTCAAACCCTCCCATGGGCTAGCACTCTATGACGTTGACGGCGAGGCCGCCACGGTCTCATGCCGTATCGAGCCGACGGCCCACCGGTGAACCGCGAGCTTGACCGACTGTCGGACCGGCCCTTACGATCACATCGTAGAACTTGGTCCCACAAAGTGGGATCTCAGCAGGCAGGAACGGAACGGGAAACAGAACCTGGGGATGAGCGAGCGCGGATGAGCAACCAGAACGGCACCCAGGCTGTGGACCGGGCCGCCCGGCTGCTCGCCGAGGTCGTGCACTCGGCCGACCCGATGACGTTCACCGAGCTGAGCGCGATCACCGGGCTGGCCAAATCGACCACGTCCCGGCTGCTGCTCGCGCTCGAGCGCAACGGACTGGTCCGGCGCGATGACCACGGCCGGTTCCTGCCCGGCGAGATGTTCGTCAGCTTCGCCTGGCGGGGCGGCGCTGAAGCCGGCCTGATCGCGGTGGCCCAGCCCTTCCTCGAGCGCCTCGGCAAGGCGACCGGAGAGACGATCAATCTCGGCGTGTCGAGCAACGGGATGGTCGAGCAGATCGCCCAGGTCGACAGCAAGTACCTGATCGGCGGCACCAACTGGGTCGGCATGTCCGTGCCGCTGCACTGCTCCGCGCTGGGCAAGGTGCTGCTGGCCTACGGGGCGGCCCAATTGCCGCCGGAGCAGCCGGGCCAGCCGGATAAGCCGGACAAGCTCGAACGGCGCACCGGCAAGACGATCACGACCGAGGCGGCGCTGCGGGCCGACCTGGCCGGCGTGCGCGCTCGCGGCTACGCGGTGACCGACGAGGAACTCGAACCTGGCCTGATCGCGGTGGCGGCGCCCATCTACGGCTACGACGGCAGAGTGGTCGCGGCGCTGTCGGTGTCGGGCCCGGCCAGCAGGCTGGCCAGAGACGGCCTGGCCGCCGCGGCCGGCCAGTGCGCCGAGGAGGCCGCGGGCCTGTCCGCGGTGCTCGGTTACCGGCAGCGAGCAGCCAGGCAGAACCGGAAGGCAGGCTGACCCCGTCCACCGAGGAGCTGCCCGGCAGCTTCCGGATTCGGCAAACGACTAATGGCAGGTTGTGCATGACTGAAATTCCAGGCCGGGCCGGCGCTGTCATCATCGGCGCGGGCATCGTCGGCAACAGCCTCGGGCACCATCTGGCGCAGCTCGGCTGGCGGGACCTCGTCCTGGTGGACAAGGGGCCGATGCCGAACCCGGGCGGCTCCACCGGTCACGCCTCCAACTTCATCTTCCCGATCGAGTACTCCAAGATGATGTTCGAGCTGACGGCGGACAGCACCGCGCAGTACAAAGACCTCGGGGTGTTCACCGAGAGCGGCGGGATCGAGGTGGCCCGCACCTCGATGCGGATGACCGAGCTGCGCAGGCGGTGCACCCAGGCCAAGGCGTGGGGCATCCCAGCCGAGCTGATCACGCCAGGCGAGGTGAACAAGCTGGTGCCCTACCTGGACGAATCGGTCATCCTCGGCGGTGCGCACTTCCCCACGGTGGGCGTGGTCGACTCGCTCCGGGCCGGCACGCTGATGCGGGAACGGGCCCAGCGGTCCGGCGCGCTCACCGTGCTGGCGGGCACCGAGGTCTACGGCATCACCGTGTCCGGGGGGCGAGTGCGTGCGGTGACGACAAGCACGGGCGAGATCGAGACGGACAGCGTGGTGATCTGCTGCGGGGTCTGGTCGCCGCGGATCGCCCGGATGGCCGGCGCTCGGCTGGCGCTCACCCCGACCGTGCACCAGATGATCAGCGTGGGCCCGATCGCGCTGTTCGCCGGCACGCCGGGGGAGATCTCCTACCCGATCGTCCGTGACGTGGACACCAACATGTACGAGCGCCAGCACGGCGGTGACATGGAGGTCGGCTCGTACGCGCACCGTCCCATCATCGTCCCGCCGGACGAGATCCCCTCCATCGAGAGGTCGGTGCTCTCGCCGACCGAGATGCCGTTCACCTCCGACGACTTCGACCCCCAGCTGGAGCAGGCGCTCGGGCTGATGCCCGAGCTGCTCGGCGACGAACGAGCCGGCATCAGGTACGCGATCAACGGCCTGATCTCGATGACCCCCGACGGGCACCCGATCCTCGGCGAGATGCCCGAAGCCAGGGGTTTGTGGTCGGCGGCGGCGAGCTGGATCAAGGAAGGCCCGGGCTGCGGGCGCGCGGTCGCCGAGCTCATGTCCGGCCAGGTGCCCACGGTCGACGTGCACGAGGCGGACGCGGCCCGGTTCTATCCGCACCAGCAAACCGTCGCGCACGTCCGGGGCCGGGCCCGGGAGGGCTTCAACAAGATGTACGGCATCGTGCACCCGGCCGAGCAGTGGGAGTCGGGGCGGCCTGTCCGGGTCAGCCCGGTGTACGAGCGGGAACGTGAGCTCGGCGCCGTGTTCTACGAGACGGCGGGCTGGGAGCGGCCGTTCTGGTACGGAGTGAACTCACGTCTGCTTGACCGCTACGCGGGGCGGCTGATGGAGCGATCGGCGGAATGGGAGTCACGCTGGTGGTCGCCGGTTATCAACGCCGAGCACCTGGCCATGCGGGACGCCTGCGCCCTGGTCGACCTGTCCGCCTTCGCCGTCTTCGAGGTATCCGGGCCCGCCGCACTCGACGTGGTGCAGGCACTGTCGGTCGCGCAGCTTGACGTGGCCGTCGGCCGCGTCGTGTACACCTCCTGGCTCGAAGAAAACGGCGGGTTCCGCGCCGACCTGACCGTCATGCGGCTGGCCGCGGACCGGTTCCGGGTGGTGACCGGCGGCGCGACCGGGAAGTCCGACGCTAAGTGGATCAGCGACCACCTGGGGAGCTCTGCTTACCTGGCCGACCTCACCTCGGCCTGGACGACGATCGGGCTGTGGGGCCCGCGGGCCAGGGACGTGCTGGCCGCGGTCACGGCCGACGACGTGTCGCACGCCGGGTTCGGGTTCGGCAGCTGCCGGGAGATCGAGGTCGGCGGGATCGTGGTGCTCGCGTCGCGCATCTCCTACGTCGGCGAGCTCGGCTGGGAACTGCACGCGCCGATCGAGCAGGGCGCCCGGCTGTGGGACACCTTGTGGGAGGCGGGCCAGCCGTACGGGCTCGGGCCGGCCGGCATCGGGGTGTACGGCACGACCGGGCGGCTGGAAAAGGGGTACCGCGCGTTCGGCGCCGAGCTCACGCCCGACTACACCCTGGTCGAAGCGGGCATGACCAGGCCCAAGGTCAAGCCCCAGCCGTTCATCGGCAAGGACGCGTACCTTCGGCAGCGGGCCGAGCCGCCGTGCGCGGTGCTGTGCACGCTCACCGTGGACTCGCACGTGTCGGCGGACGGGTCTTTGCGGTACATGCTAGGCGGTGAGCCGATCCTCATCCCGTCGGGCGAGCGCCTGGTCGACGCCAAGGGACGGCCGTCGTACGTGACCAGTGCCGGCTCGGGCCCGTCGGTAGGCAGGCACCTGCTGATGGCGTACCTGCCCGCCGAGGTCGCCGTCGAGGGCAACTCGCTGCTGGTGGAGTACATGGGCGAGCCGTACCCGGTGACGGTCGCGGTCGCGGGCGCCACCCCGCTGTTCGATCCCGCGAATGAGCGGATCAGGAGCTAACCGTGATGGAGATACTCGTCTGTGTCAAGCGGGTCCCCACCGTGGGCGGCAAGATCGCGGTGACCCCGGACGGGCAGGAGGTGGACACCCGGATGTCCGGGTTCTCCATCAGCCCGCACGAGGAATGCGCGGTCGAGGAGGCGGTCCAGATCACCGAGCGCGCGGGCGGCTCGGTATCGGTGCTGACCCTAGGACCCGAGGCGGCGGTCGAGCAGCTCCGCGGCGCCCTCGCGCTCGGCGCCGGGCGGGCGGTCCTGCTCGAGACCGATGGCCGCGAGTTCGGCCCGATCGCGACCGCGGCCGCCATCGCCGCTGAGGTCCGGGCGCACGGTTATGACCTGGTGCTGCTCGGCAACGAGGCGGCTGATACGGGCGACTACCAGGTCGGCATCCGGCTCGCGCATGAACTCGGCTGGCCGGTCGCCACCGGGATCAAGAACCTGTCGGTGTCGCCGGACGGCGTCGTGGCCCGCCGCGAGTACCGGGGGGTGGAGGAGGCGTACCAGCTGCCGCTGCCCGCGGTGATCACCGTCAAGGAAGGCATCAACCTGCCGCGCTACCCGTCGCTGCCCGGGCGGCTGCGGGCCAAGCGGGCGGCGGTCGAGCGGTCCTCGCCCGCCGGGGCCGCAGAGGGGTTGCGTAAAGAGGCGCTTCGGGTGCCCGCGTCGGACAAGCACCAGGCCACTATGCTCGGTAACGGCGCGGAGGCCGTGCCGGACCTGGTCCGCGTCCTGGACGAGCTGGGGATCTTGTCATGAGCGTCCTGTGCCTGGTGGAACTGGACGGCGCAGATCCCGCCGACGTCTCGCTCCGTGCCCTGACGCTGGGCCGCACGTTGGGAGATTCGTCCATCGGGGTCGTCGTGTTCGCCGATTCGGCGAGCGTGCCGGTCTCGGCGCTGGCCGATTACGGCGTCACCGACGCCTACGTGATCGAGCCGGGCACGCTCGAGGGGTACGCGCCGCAGGCCTGGGGCCGGATACTGGCCGGGCTCGCGGCGGAAACCGGAGCGACCGCAGTGCTGGCGGCCGGTACCGACCGGGGCAACGAGGTGCTGGCGCATCTAGGCGCGATCACCGGCCTGCCGATGGCCGCGAACTGCACGGTGGTCACGCCAGACGGCGGCCGAACGCACCGGATCGTCCGGCACCGCTGGGCCGGCCTGCTGCTCGAGGAAGCGGTCATGGAGGCGCCGGTCGCGCTGTTCACCGTGGCCACCGACGCGGTGGCCCCGGTGCCCGCCGCCGTTTCCGCGGAGAAGCCGGCTTCCCTTCAGGTCCACGTGCACAAGCCGGAGCTGGCCGAGGCGGACCTGGTCGTGCGGGCCGCCGAGTCGGCCGGGCGGGCCGGCGGCGCGTCGCTGGCCACTGCGCGGGTCGTGGTCGGCGGCGGCCGGGGCGTCGGCGGCGCCGACGGCTTCGCACCGCTCGAGGAGCTGGCCGAGCTGCTCGGCGGGGTGGTCGGGGTCTCCCGCGTAGTCACCTCCGAGGGCTGGCGCCCGCACCGGCAGCAGGTGGGCCAGACCGGTACCAAGATCACCCCGGAGCTCTATCTGGCCTGCGGCATCAGCGGCGCCATCCAGCACATCGCGGGCTGCGCGGGGGCCAAGCACATCATCGCGATCAACACCGACCCGGACGCGCCCATCCTGGCCCACGCCGATTACGCCGTCATCGGTGACCTGCACCAGGTCATCCCGGCCCTGGTCGCCGCCCTGCGCGCCCGCTGACGGCCAGTTGGGGCCGGTCTTCTGGTTCGGGGCTGGCCGTCAGCGGACCCCTCGATGACCTGGCCTTTTTCTTCCGCTGGAGCGATGGCCGAGTACCCGCCCCATATGCTGGGCGGGTATTTGAGGGTATTCGGGTTCCTGTCCCTGCGGCCTGAGCAGGTGACCGGTGCGCATGGTCGTCGCAGGGATGGGAAAGAGTGATGGTCGGAACACACGTTCAGCGGGAGGGGTGGGAGACCTTTGGCGGCAACTGCCGTATGGCCGGGTGACAGTTATCCACTGGGCGCCACCTATGACGGGGCCGGCACCAACTTCGGCCTGTTCTCCGAGATGGCGGAGCGGGTCGAGCTGTCCCTGTTCGACGAGGACGGCAAGGAAACCAAGGTCGACCTGCACGAGGTGGACGGGTTCGTCTGGCATGGATACCTGCCCGGGGTCAGCCCCGGGCAGCGCTACGGATACCGGGTGCACGGACCCTACAACCCGGCCGCCGGCCAGCGCTGCAACCCGGCCAAGCTGCTGCTCGACCCGTACGCGAAGGCGATCGAGGGCAGTGTCGACTGGGGCCAGGCGGTGTTCTCCTATCCGTTCGGGCATCCGGACCGGCGCAACAACACAGACTCCGCACCGCATGTCCCGCGCTCGGTGGTGGTGAACCCGTACTTCGACTGGAACCTGGACCGCCCGCCGCGAACCTCTTACCACGAGACGGTCATCTACGAGGCGCACGTCCGCGGCCTGACCAAAGAGCACCCGGTGATCCCGGACGAGCAGCGCGGTACCTATCTGGGCCTGGCGCACCCCGCGGTCATCTCGCACCTGCAGGGCCTCGGCGTCACCGCGGTCGAGTTGCTGCCGGTGCACCAGTTCGTCAATGACAGCCACCTGAAGGAGAAGGGGCTCGGCAACTACTGGGGCTACAACACCATTGGCTTCTTCGCCCCGCACAACGCCTACGCGGCAGGCGGCAGCCGCGGCGGGCAGGTCCAGGAGTTCAAGACCATGGTCCGCGCGTTGCATGCGGCCGGGATCGAGGTCATCCTCGACGTGGTCTACAACCACACCGCCGAGGGCAACCACATGGGGCCGACGCTGTCCTTCCGCGGCATCGACAACTCCGCCTACTACCGGCTCGTGGACGATGACCGGCGCTACTACATGGACACCACGGGTACCGGGAACAGCCTGCTGATGAGGCACCCGCACGTGCTTCAGATGATCATGGACTCGCTGCGGTACTGGGTGCTCGACATGCACGTGGACGGTTTCCGGTTCGATCTCGCCGCCACCTTGGCCCGCCAGTTCTACGAAGTGGACAGGCTGTCCGCGTTCTTCGACCTGGTCCAGCAGGATCCGGTGGTCTCCCAGGTCAAGCTGATCGCCGAGCCGTGGGATGTGGGTGACGGCGGCTATCAGGTCGGCAACTTCCCGCCGCTGTGGAGCGAATGGAACGGGAAGTACCGGGACACGATCCGCGACTTCTGGCGCGGCCAGCCCTCGACCGTCCCCGAATTCGCCTCCCGGCTGACCGGGTCCAGCGACCTCTACCAGCAGGACAGCAGGCGGCCGGTCGCCTCGGTCAACTTCGTGACCTGCCACGACGGCTTCACCCTGCAGGACCTGGTCTCCTACAACCACAAGCACAACGAGGCCAACGGCGAGGACAACAGGGACGGCAGCGATGACAACCGGTCCTGGAACTGCGGCGCGGAGGGCCCGACGCAGGACAAGGCCGTGCTCGCGCTGCGCGCGCGTCAGAAACGCAACTTCCTCACCACGCTGCTGCTGTCGCAAGGCGTCCCGATGCTGCTCGCGGGCGACGAGATGGGACGCACCCAGCGGGGCAACAACAACGCCTACTGCCAGGACAACGAGATCTCCTGGATGGACTGGGCGGTCCGGGCCGAAGAGGACCAGGCGCTGCTTGACTACGTGCGCAAGCTCATCCGGCTGCGGTCCGACCACGCGGTGTTCCGGCGACGCCGGTTCTTCCGCGGTCAGGCGCTGCGCGGCGGCCGGAACCGGCTCGGCGACATCGCCTGGTTCGCGCTGTCCGGGGAGGAGATGACCGACGAGGACTGGGAGGCTGGATTCGCCAAGTCGCTCACCGTGTTCCTGAACGGCCGGGCGATCAGCGAGCCCGACCGGCGGGGCGAGAAGGTCACGGATGACTCCTTCCTGCTTCTGTTCAACGCGGGCGAGAAGGACCTTGAGTTCGTCATCCCGCCGCGGCGCTACGGCCCGCGGTGGTCCAAGGTGCTGGACACGGCGTTTGGCGTGACGGAGTTTGAAAATGAGAGTGCGGTCAAGCCGGGAGACGTGATTAACGTGGTCAACTACTCCGTGCAGCTGCTGCGTCGTGGCTGAGCACGTCGGCGGCCCGCGCTCTGCCCGGGTGCCGGTCTCCACCTACCGGCTGCAGCTGCGGCACAGCTTCGGCTTCGAGCAGGCGGCTGAGCAGGCCGATTACCTCGCCGCGCTGGGTGTGACGCACGCCTACCTGTCGCCGATCCTGCAGGCCAACCCGGGCTCGCCGCACGGGTACGACGTGGTGGATCACTCGCTCGTCTCCACCGACCTCGGCGGCGAGGACGCGTTCCGCGCGATGGTGGAAACGTTTCACCGCAACCACCTCGGCGTGGTGGTCGACGTGGTGCCCAATCACATGGCCCGGCCGACGCCGGAGTCACTCAACAAGCAGCTGTGGTCGGTGCTGTACCAGGGCAGGAGATCGCCGTACGCGCACTGGTTCGACGTCGACTGGGACGCGCAGGACGGCAAGCTGCTGATGCCTATCCTGGGCGGGCCGCTGGAGAAATGCCTGGATGACCTCATCATCGACACGGCCTTGCGGGCCCCCGAGGCCCGCGGGCACTCCGGGCACCCTGGGGCGGTGCTGCGCTATTTCGACCACGTGCTGCCGCTGCGGGACGGCGTGGCCGACCTGCCGCTTGGCGTGCTGCTGGCCCAGCAGCACTACCGGCTCACCGACGCCCGCGACGCGGCGACCCAGCTCAACTGGCGGCGCTTCTTCGACATCGACACGCTCATCGCGATCAGGGTCGAGGATCCCGACGTGTTCAGCGCCACCCACGAGGTGCTTTTCCGCCTGGTGAATGAGGGCTTGATCGACGGCCTGCGGGTGGACCATCCGGACGGGCTGGCCGACCCGGCCGGCTACCTGGACCGGCTGGCGGCGGCGACAGGCAACGCCTGGGTCGTGGTGGAGAAGATCCTGGCACAGGGTGAGGAACTGCCGGACTGGCGCTGCGCGGGCACCACCGGCTACGACACCCTGGCCCTGGTCGGCGGGCTGTTCGTGGATCCCGCCGGAGAAGAGCCGCTGACGGAGGAATACGTCAGCTTCACCGGCCACGGCTCCGATTTCGCCGAGGTGGAGCGGGACGCCAAGCAGTACATCGCCGACGGTACCTTCGCCGCCGAGCTGTCCCGGCTCACCCGGGTATTCGCCCGCGGCTACCCGGCCCTGGACTTCCATGCCGTCGACCTGCACGATGTCCTGGTCGCCCTGCTGGCTGAGTTCGGTGTGTACCGGGCCTACGTGACCCCCGGCCAGCCGCCGCCTGACGTCTCGGCGGCCGTGGTCCGGGCGGCCGCCGACCGCGCATGCGACCACCTGGATGAGCGCCTGCACCCGGCCCTGGATGCCGTGTGCGCGGCCGTGCTCGGCCTAGGCGGCACGGCGGGCGAGAAGTCCCGGCAGGCCGCCCGCGACGAGCTGATCGTGCGGTTCGGCCAGACCACCGGCCCGGTGCTGGCCAAGGGGGTCGAGGATACCGCGTTCTACCGCTGGTCCCGGCTGGCCGCACTGAACGAGGTGGGCGGCAGCCCGGATGTTTTCGGCGTCAGCCCGGCGTGGTTCCACGCCGAGGCCAGCCGCCTGGCCGTCCGGTGGCCGGCCACCTTGACCACGTTGTCCACGCACGACACCAAACGGCAGGAGGACGTGCGGGCCCGGCTGGCCGTGCTCGCCGAATGGCCGCAAGAGTGGGCGCACCAGGTTGGCGAGTGGCATGGCCTGGCCAGGTGGCTGACCGACGGTGCCGCGGCGCAGGCCACCGAGCGGGCCCCTGAGCCCGACCTTGAGTACCTGATGTGGCAGACCCTGGTCGGCGCCTGGCTGATCGGCAGCGAGCGCCTGGACGAGTATCTCGGGAAGGCGATGCACGAGGCCAAGACCCGCACGTCCTGGACCGTGCCCCGGGCCGGATACGAGTCGGCGGTGCTCGGCCTGGCCGACGCGGTGATCGGCGACCCGGAACTGACCGCCGCGATCGCCGGCTTCGTGGCCAGGACCGCTCCGGACGCCCGGGTGAACACCCTCGGCGCCAAGCTGGTGCAGCTCACCATGCCGGGAGTGGCCGACGTCTACCAGGGCTGCGAGCTCACCGGCCTGTCCCTGGTGGATCCGGACAACCGCCGGCCGGTGGACTACCAGCGGCGCAGGCGGCTGCTGGCCGCGCTGGTGGACGACCCAGATGCCGCCGTCGGCCTGGACGCCGAGAAACTCCTGGTGACGTCGCGCGCACTGCGGCTGCGCCGTGATCACCCGGACTGGTTCGCCGCCGGTTATACCCCGCTGAGCTGCGAAGGGCCGACCGCGGAGCACGCGGTCGCCTTCATCCGCGGTGATCACGCGGTCAGCGTCGTCACCCGGCTGCCGGCCGGGCTGCGGCGGCGCGGCGGCTGGGCCGATACCGTCTTGCCGCTGCCCGACGTGCACTGGCGGGACGTGCTGACCGGGGTCAGGCACGCCGGCACCAGGCCGCCGCTGGCCGAGCTGACCTGGCGGCTGCCGGTGGCCCTGCTCATCCCGGACCAGATCTACGCGCAGGAGCAGGACCGGCGCTCGGGCCGGAGCGCCCGGTGACCACGTTCAGCGTCTGGGCGCCCGCCGCGGGTCAGGTCGAGGTCGAGGTCGAGGTCGCGGCACAGCGCTACCCGATGAGCCAGGAAAACGCCGGGACCAGCCCCGGCTGGTGGAGCGCGGACGTGCCCGACGCGGCGGCCGGCGTCGACTACGGGTTCCGGCTGGACGGCGGCGAGACGCTGCCTGACCCGCGCTCCCTGCGGCAGCCGTTCGGCATCGCGGGCCTGAGCCGCCGCTATGATCAGGCCGCCTTCCCCTGGACGGACCGCAGCTGGCGCGGCGGTCCGCTGCACGGGTCGGTGATCTATGAGCTGCACGTCGGCACGTTCACCCAGGAAGGCACCTTCGACGCGGCCATCGGGCGGCTCGATCACGTTCGCGACCTCGGCGTGCACACGGTCGAGCTGATGCCGGTGGCGTCGTTCCCCGGCGAGCACGGCTGGGGCTACGACGGCATCAACCTGTGGGCGGTGCACGAACCGTACGGTGGTCCGGACGGGCTGAAACGGTTCGTGGACGCCTGTCACGCACGCGGGCTGGCCGTCCTGATCGACGTGGTGTACAACCACGTGGGGGTAGGCAACCGGCTCGCCGACTTCGGGCCGTACTTCACCGAGGCGCACGTGACGCCCTGGGGTCCGGCGGTCAACCTGGACCAGCCCGGGTCCGACGAGGTCCGCTCCTTCCTGATCGGCAACGCGCTGATGTGGCTGCGTGATTACCACCTTGACGGGCTCCGGCTGGACGCGGTGCACGCCCTGGAAGACCGCCGGGCCCTGCACTTCCTGGAAGAGCTCGCCACCGAGGTGCAGGCGCTGGCGGCCCGGCTGAACCGCGAGCTCGTGCTGGTGGCCGAGTCCGACGCCAACGATCCCCGGCTGGTCACCTCCCGGGAGGCGGGCGGCTACGGGCTCAGCGCGCAGTGGAGCGACGACTTCCATCACGCGGTGCACGCGGCGATCACCGGAGAACGGCAAGGCTACTACCGCGACTTCGGGTCGCTGGCCGCGCTGGCCAAGACCTACACCAAGGTGTTCTTCCACGACGGCATCTGGTCCGCTTTCCGCGGCCGGAGGCACGGACGGCAGGTCGACGTGTTCCGCCTTCCCGCCCACCGCTTCCAGGGGTACCTGCAGGATCACGACCAGATCGGCAACCGGGCCGCCGGGGACCGGATCTCGGCCACGCTGCCGGCCGATCTGGTCAAGGTCGGGGCCGGCCTGGTGCTGACGTCGCCCTACACGCCGATGCTGTTCATGGGCGAGGAGTGGGGCGCGGACACCCCGTGGCAGTATTTCACCGATCACATCGATCCCGGCCTGGCCAAGGCCGTCGCCGAGGGGCGCAGGGCCGAGTTCACCGCGCACGGCTGGGGAGCGGCCGACGTGCCCGACCCTCAGGACAAGCAGACCTTCCTGCGTTCCAAGCTGGACTGGGCGCAGCGTGACCGCGAGCCATACCTCGGCATCCTGGCCTGGTACCGGGAGCTGATCGCGCTGCGCCGGACCCGTCCCGAGCTCACCGACCCGAGGCTCGACCGGGTATACGCCGACTTCGACGAAAACGCGCGGTGGATCATGGTCCGGCGAGGGACCCTGCGGATCGCGGCGAACCTGGGCCCGAAGGCCGTCCGGCTGCCGCTCGGGCAGCCCGGCATCGGGGTCCTCGCCGCGTCCAGCCCGGGGGTCGCGATCAAGCAGGACACGGTGACGACCCCCCCCGCCTCGTTCGCCGTGATCGAGACCAGAGCGCTTCGGCCGGCGTCGGGGTGACGCCGGCCGAAGCGGGGTC
>Ga0302181_10001386_pt1 | contig 18056 bp, 14 predicted proteins | sample I_Palsa_E3_3_FD_198786 | JGI IMG/M metagenome (GOLD analysis project Ga0302181, IMG submission 198786) | Peat permafrost microbial communities from Stordalen Mire near Abisko, Sweden - I_Palsa_E3_3 | ecosystem: Environmental > Terrestrial > Soil > Palsa > Peat permafrost | place: Sweden...
CGGTTGAGCTGCGCAATATCTACGCCGCCTGCGATGTCCTGGTCGTTCCGTCAATCGCCACACCCACGTTTCGCGAGCCGTGGGGTCTCGTGGTCAACGAGGCGATGAACCAGGGACTGCCGGTGATTGCTACCGACGCCGTAGGGGCCGTCGCGGGCGGACTGGTTCGCGACGGACACAACGGCCTGGTCGTCCCAGCGGGCGAGCGCGACGCGCTCGCCGAGGCGATCAACCGACTTGCCGCCGAGCCAGAGTTGCGAGCACAATTTGGCGAGGCCGGCGCACAGGATGTACGCGCCTACACCTACGACGCCTGGGCCGATGGCTTCTCGAGTGCGCTGGCCAGCCTCGGCGTCTCCCGGAGACATTGAGGCTGCCGGTCGGTTCGATCATCGGGGCGGACGAAGGTGCGGCGGACGGCAACCGATCAACAGGGAGCAGTGGGTTGCGGCGACTCCGGCCGTCGGTTCGCCCACCTCGCCACCTCGCCCGGAAGCGTTGGTAGCGTTATCTCGCTCAATCATGAGAATCGTCTCTCTCACGTATGCGCGCGCTTTGGCTGTCGCGCTACCGATCGCGCTCCTCTCGTTCACAGCGCTCGCACAGGCGGACATCGGCGAAAAGATCATCCTCAGGTGTACTCACGGCGAATCGCTCAGCGGCTTCACCCAGAAGGACTACAACAAGGCGCTGAAAGAGCTGGAAACGAGCACCGAAGAGTACAGCGATTGCGCCAGCCTGATCCATCAAGCCCAGCTTGCCGCCGCCGGCTCGCGTGGTGGCTCGGGGGGAGGGGGCGGGGGCTCCTCGACCGGCGCGGGGACCGTGACGCCCGCCACACCCGCCACCCCGGCTGAGCAGCGCAATCTCAGCCGTGCGCCAAGCGCCGGCGCGGCGCCGCTGCAGGTGGGCAACCAGGTGATCCGCCCCGGCGTCGTGCATGCCGACATCGCGTCCGCCTTCAGCTCGCTGCCCACGCCGTTGCTCGCAATCCTCCTGTTCCTGTTCGCGTGCGCGATGGCGCTCGCGGGGGGAGTGCTACGAACCCGTGTCGGCGACCGCCACGACACCTGATCCCGCCCCGGCAGCGGGCCTCACTCCCACGCGCGACGACGAGCGTGCCGGAGGCCCTCGCCCACGCTCCTCGCGGCGCCCATCGATTGGAGATCGAGCGTCGATGTGGCTGCTGACGCTGACGAGCGCCGCGATCTTCTGCTTCATCACCTTCTTCGCGGGTGGTGGCCTCCCGCCGGTCCAGCAGGCGACCACGATGGAGATCATCCTCACGCTCGGTTGCGGCGCGATCGTCGCCGCCGCGGTGATCCTCACGCCCCGGGACAGACGCGTATACGGGCTGTGGCCGGTGGGGTTGCTGCTCGCCTTCGCCGCGCTCAGCGCGCTCTCGGTGGTGTGGTCGGTGCAACCCGATGCCAGCTGGCAGAACGCTGGGCTGATGTTCGCCTACAGCGCCGTCTTCGGCGCCGCCGTCGTCCTTGCCCGTGCCGCGCCGGAGCGTTGGCCCGCCGTGATCGGCGGGGTGACGCTCGCGGCCGTCGTTGTATGTGGCTACGCGCTACTGACGAAGGTGTTTCCCGCGTGGCTCGACGCTCACGACATCTACGCGCGCCTGCAGGCGCCGTATGGCTACTGGAACGCGACCGGTCTGACCGCCGCGATGGGCGTAATCGGTTGCATGTGGCTGGGAGCGCGCCGGAGAGGACACGCGCTGCTGAGCGCGCTCGCCTACCCGGCGATGGGTCTGCTGCTCGTTACGCTGATGCTGGCCTACTCTCGCGGTGCGCTGTTCGCGCTGGCGCTGGGTCTGGCGCTGTGGTTCGCAGTCGTGCCGCTGCGCCTGCGCGGCGCCGCCGTGCTGCTCACCGGCGTTCTCGCCGCCGGGCTCGTGGTGGCGTGGGACTTCTCGCGGCATGCGCTCAGCACCGAAAGCGTCGCGCTCCACGCGCGTGTGATCGCCGGACGCCAGCTCGGTGTGCTGCTGGTCGCGATGCTCGTCCTGCTGGCGATCATCGGAGTGGCGATCGGCTTCTCAACCGACCGCCGCCCACTCTCGCGCGTCACGCGTTATAACGCCGGGGCAGTCCTACTGAGCATTCTCGCGCTCGCCGTGATCGCCTTCGCGGGAGCGCTCGCCGCCAGCCACCGCGGGCTTCCCGGCAGCATCTCCCACGGTTTCAACTCGCTCACCAATACCCACGCCGCGGTCCCCGCCAACACCCCCGGTCGCCTGACGGCGATCGGCAGCGTCCGCGCACGCTACTGGAACGAGGCGCTGAAGGTCTTCCAGGCCCATCCCGTCCTCGGGGCCGGCGCGCGGAGCTACGGAACGGCCCGGCTGCGCTACCGCACTGAGGATCTGGAAGCCAACGATGCCCACGGCTTCGTGATCCAGACCCTGTCCGATCTGGGCCTGGTGGGGCTGGCGATCGCTCTCGCGCTGTTCGTCACCTGGATGGCCGCGGCAGGGCGTTCCACGCACCCCTTCAACCGGCGCTGGACGAGCTGGCGTTGGCAGCCCACGCCGATGTCTTATACACCCGAGCGCGTCGGAATGCTGAGCATGCTCTGCCTCGTGGTCGTATTCGGCGTCCATTCGACGGTGGATTGGACCTGGTTCGTGCCCGGCGACGCCTGCGTGGCCCTGCTCTGCGCGGGCTGGCTCGCCGGCCGCGGTCCGCTGCTGATGGCGACGGGTGGCGAGCTCGCAGCCGAGGATGCTCTGCAGAGACCAGGTCTGCCCTCTCTGCATGAGATCGGCCCCCTACGCCTGGGTATCGCCGCGGCCGTCGTGGTCGCAGCGTTGCTCGCCGCCTGGGCGCAGTGGCAGCCGCAGCGCTCGGCCGATGCCTCCCAGGAAGCGCTGGCACTGAGCGCCCGCAATCCAGCCGCCGCCCGCGCGGCAGCGCAGAACGCCGTCGACTACGACCCGGTCTCCGCGGAAGCCCTGTTCACGCTCTCCACAATTCAGCAGCACGCCGGTGAAAGCGCACTGGCGCGCGCCTCGCTCGTGCGGGCGGTGCACCTGCAACCGTCCAACCCGCAGACCTGGAAGGCGCTAGGCGAATACGACTTGCGCAACGGCAACCCCACGGCCGCGCTGGACGAGCTGCGCGCCACCGTCTACCTGAACCCCGAGGCGGTCGCGCCGCTGTCGGTGATCCAGTACGACCCAGAACTGCTCGCGATCCAGAACGCCTACATCCAGGCGCTGCGCGAGACGACGACATCGTCGGCGAGCGTCAAGCACGTGACCGTGGCGCGCTCGCCGAGGAGCGTCAAAGCCATCCTACGCTCGCCTGCCGGCGTCAAAAGCGTGACCGTCGTGCGCTCGCCAGCAGCTCTCGCCGCACGCCGGGCGGCCCTGCGGCGCGCCGCACTTCGACGTCGTAAAAGCCGAAATCTTCGAGTAGCTCGGTGAGGGTGCGGCTCCTGTAGAAGCGCAGGTGGTCGGCGCGGGGGTTGAAGTGGGCCTCGAAAGCGCGTGGCGCAAGCGCCCAGCGGAGCATTCGCAGGCGCCCGTGGTCAGGCGTGCTCAGTAGCAGACTGCCGTCGGAGCGCAGCACCCTGCGTGCCTCGGACAGCCAACCGGCGGTGTCGGCGACGTGCTCGATCACCTCGCCCGCCCAAACCGCGTCGAAGCTCGCGTCCTCTAGCGGCCAGGCTCCTTCGGCGGCCATCTGCCGCAGGTCGAGCTCGGGGTGGCGCTCACGCGCGCGCCGCAGCGGCTCGGCAGCGACATCGATCCCCACCACCTCAGCCCCCGCGCAGACGAGCTCAGCGGCAAAATGCCCATCGCCGCAGCCCACATCCAGGACTCGCGCGCCGGCAGGCACATGATCGAGCAGGAAGGCGCGCCGCAGCCCCTCCTCGGGCGGATCTGAACCCTCTGGCACACCCTCCCACAGAGCCTCGTGATAGTCACTCTCTGTGGACATCGTCGGGCAAGGCTAGACCGTGCGAGCGGTTGCAACACAAACGCCAGCGTTTCCATCCTTCCCCCGAACCGACTATGTTGCCTTGCGTGCATTCCCCGGGGACGCAGTGAACCCGCGCGAGCAGTCGACACACTCGTGAGGGTCGCCTTCGACAGCCGCCCCGCCGCCGACCCGCGTGGCGTCGGGCGCTACTCACGCTGTCTGCTCGACGCACTGCGCGACACCGCCGCCGGGGAGGCCGAGATCGAGGAGACCCACCGCCCGTGCCACGCATCCGATGTCTTCCACGCGCCGTGGATGGAGGGCGCGATGCTGCGCAGCCCATGTCCGATGGTCGTTACGCTGCACGATCTCGCGGCGCTCAAGCGTCGCTCGGAGCACCTGCGGATGGGTATACGTCTACGTCTGCGTCAGCTGGCTGTGCAGCGCGCGATGCGGGTGATCGTGCCCACCGAGGCGGTGGCCCGCGACGCGGTCGAGCGCCTCGGCCTAGAACCCGAGCGCGTCGTCGTGATCGCCGAGGCGCCCGACTCGATGATGTACCCGCGCCCGGCCGAGGAGATCGCGCAGGCGCGGGCGCGCTTCTCGCTGCCCGAGCGCTATCTGGTCTGGGTCGGTGGCCTGCAGCATCCCGATCCGCGCAAGCTCGTCGCCAAGCTCGCAGCCACACCCCGCGAGCTGCCGCTCGTGCTCGTCGGGCCCACGCGTCCCTGGGCGCACGAGCTGCCCGACGTGACGCTCACCGGGCACGTCTCCGACGAGCACCTCGCCGCGATCTACTCCGGCGCGCACGCGCTCGTGCTCCCTTCCGAGGACGAGGGCTTCGGCCTACCAGCGGTCGAGGCGTTGGCCTGCGGCACGCCGGTCGTCGCCTGCGAGGTTCCTGCGCTGCGCGAGGTCCTCGACGAGCGCGCCACGTTTGTGCAGGCCGGTGACCTGAAGGCTTTGATCCTCGCCGCGGAGACCTCCAGCCGCCCAGCGCCGCCACCGCCCGCCTGGACGTGGCGGGACGCAGGGCGCGCGACCTGGGGTGTCTACGAAGAGGCGCTCGCAGGCTGTCAGTAGGCCCCACGCTAATACACGGGAGGGGGACAAGCCCCCTCCCGACCTCCCCCCGCGTCAGTAAGCCCCGCGCTGCATGATTACGGCAGGGATCGTCTTCAGGATGATCGTCAAGTCGAGCGCCAGCGACCAGCGCTCGAGGTAGATGAAGTCGAGGTGAACGAGGTCGTCGAAGTCGAGCTCCGAGCGGCCCGAGACCTGCCACAGGCCGGTGATCCCGGGAAGGACCAGATAACGCTTGCGGTGCCAGTCCTCGAGCATCTCGTAATCGCGCTCCGGCAGCGGACGCGGCCCGACGAGCGACATCTCGCCGCGTAGCACGTTCACCAGCTGGGGCAGCTCGTCCAGCGAGTAGCGCCGCAGTAGCCCCCCGACGCGCGTCAGGCGCGGGTCCTCGCGGATCTTGAACAACGCCCCCGAGGCCTCGTTCAGCTCTTCCAGGTCCGCCTGACGCTGCTCGGCGTCGGTGTGCATCGTGCGGAACTTCAGGCACGCGAACGGTCTTTGCCCGATCCCCCGTCGCGTCGAGCGGAACACGACCGGCCCGCGCGAGGACAGCTTCACAGCGAGCGTGATCACCAGCAGCAGCGGACTCAACAGCACCAGCAGCAGCGTCGCGCCTACCAGGTCGAAGGTCCGCTTCAACGCGAAGTCGATCCCCTCGAACACGGGCGAGCTCAGCTCGAACAGCGGCACCGACTGGCCCGGCACGAACTCGGCGCGGTGGATCAGGATCTCCATCGTCGACGGCGCCAGCCTGACGCGCACCCCGCGCCGGTGGCAATGGTCGACCAGCTCCACCGCCTCGACCTGCGGGAAGTCCGGGTCGGCGATGATCACCTCGTCGATCCGTTCGGTGTCGAGCACGTCCTGGAGCTTTGCGAGCGAGCCCAGCGAGCGCAAGCCGTTGGCGGGCAGCTCGTTTGGCGAGAGGAAGCCGACAACCTCGATCGGCGAGTGCGGCGCGTCGGAGAGCGCGTGGGCGACGTCGCGGATGTGCTTGCCCGTGCCGACGAGCACGGCGCGGCGGCGATAGCCGGCGGCGCGCAGCAGCGCTCCTGTCAGCCACTCGTAGGAGCCGCGCAGCGAGGACACGTACAGCAGTGCGAATGCCAACGAGCCCCAGAAGATGTAGAAGCTCGAGAAATGTTCCCCGCTCACCACGGCGAACAGCAGCGCGACGAACGCGACCTGGAACAGCGCCCCCACGATCCGCGACAAGCCCGGACGCTGCGCGCGCTCGGCGTACAGGCCCGAGCGCGCGAACAGCAGCGCGGTCACGAGATAGGCGAAGGCGAGGATCCGCCTGGCTTCTTCAAACGCCTGACTCGCGTCCACATGACCCAGCACCGCCGCCTTCAGCACCAGCGCGGTGAAGATCGCCAGCGCCACGCCAACGAAGTCGAGTGCCAGCAGGGAGAGCACGCGCGCCACGCGCCTGGCCGTGGCCATCCGCAGCAGGAACGACATCGCCGGCGGGCGCTTTTTGCGCATGTCCCGGTCGGAGGGCTCGCGGCGGACGGTCGCCTCGGACAGCGTCGCCCTGGCCACGTCGGACTTCGCCGCGCCGGAACGTTCAACGTCCGGGCGCCCCGACAATGACGGTGCCCGTCCGCCTCCCGAAGACCGTGTGCGGGGAACCGGCGGAGCGGACGTCCCTGAAGAACGTGGTCCCATCTCGCCTTTCACAACGCCTCAGACTCGCATATGTAGCGGTCGTGCCACCCGCCCGAGCTAACGTCCATCCGTCTCCCACCACCCCCAATCCACGCAAAGGATGCCTCTGGGGGACAGCTCGCGATCACGATTGCTGTGAGCGGACTCAGCCGATCAGGACCTTCGCGCCGGAGGCGTCGATCGTACGCTGCAGTCCTTCGCGCAAAGTCACCTCGGGCGTCCAGCCCAGCAGGTCTTTCGCGAGCGTGATGTCAGGCTTGCGCTGCTTTGGGTCGTCCTCCGGCAGCGCCTCGTAGACGATCTCCGAGCTCGATTCGGTCAGCTCCTTGATCGTCTCCGCCAGCTCCAGCAGCGTGAACTCGTCGGGGTTGCCGATGTTCACCGGGTCGTGGTGGCCCGACTCCGCCAGCGCCACGAGCCCCCGGATCAGGTCGCTCACGTAGCAGAACGAGCGCGTCTGGCCGCCATCGCCGAACACCGTAAGCGGCCGGTTCGCGAGCGCCTGGCGCAGGAACGTCGGGATCGCGCGACCGTCGTGCGGGCGCATCCGCGAGCCGTAGGTGTTGAAGATCCTGACGATCGCCGTGTCCACGCCCTGCTGGCGGTGGTAGGCCATCGTTAGCGCCTCCGCGTAGCGCTTCGCCTCGTCGTACACGCCGCGTGGCCCGATCGGGTTGACGTGCCCCCAGTAGGACTCCGTCTGCGGATGCACCTGCGGGTCGCCGTACACCTCGCTGGTCGACGCGATCAGAAAGCGCGCGCGCTTGGCCTTCGCCAGCCCGAGCGTGTGATGCGTGCCGTAGGAGCCGACCTTCAACGTATGCAGCGGGAGCCTCAGATAGTCGATCGGCGAGGCTGGGGAGGCGAGGTGATAGACGAAATCGACCGGCTCATCGACGAAGTACGGCTCGATGATGTCGATGCCGAGGTGCTCAAAGCGCCCCGGCTCGCGGATGTGCTCGATGTTCGCCAGCGAGCCCGTCTCCAAGTTGTCCACGCAGATCACCCGATTCCCGCGCTTCAGCAGCTCGTCGCACAGGTGCGAGCCCAGGAATCCGGCGCCGCCGGTGACCAAGCAGGTGGACATTGCCGCAGGATACCCTGCGGGCATGACTCAGGCAGATGAGCATCTGACGGTCGCGCCGATCGTCGGGGCAGACGACCCGCGTCGCTTCACCGACTCCGGGATCGAGATCTCAGAGCTCTACACCGAGGCGGACCTGCCTGATCAGCTCGAACTCGGCGAGCCGGGTGACTTCCCGTACACGCGCGGCGTGCACCGCGAGATGTATCGCAAGCAGACCTGGACGATGCGCCAGTATGCGGGCTACGCCTCCGCGAAGGAGTCAAACGAGCGCTACCGCTACCTGCTCTCAAAGGGCTCCACCGGGCTGTCGATGGCCTTCGACCTGCCCACCCAGCTCGGCCTGGACTCCGACAACCCGCGCTGCCTCGGCGAGGTGGGACGCACCGGCGTCGCGATCGACACGATCGACGACATGCGCACCGCTTTCGACGGGATTCCCCTGGATCAGGTGTCCACATCGATGACGATCAACGCACCCGCCGCCTGCCTGCTTCTTCTCTACGAGCTCGTCGGCGAGGAGCAGGGCGTGCCGTCGGAGAAGCTCCGCGGCACCACCCAGAACGATGTCCTGAAGGAGTACATCGCGCGCGGCAACTACATCTACCCGCCCGCACCCACGATGCGCCTGACGACCGACCTGTTCCAGTACTGCCACGAGCGCGTCCCGCGCTGGAACACGATCTCGATCTCCGGCTACCACTTCCGCGAGAAGGGCTGCTCGGCCGTCCAGGAGGTCGCCTTCACCTTGTCTTCGGGGATCGCCTACGTCCAGGCCGCGATCAACGCGGGCCTCTCGGTCGACGAGTTCGCGCCGCGCCTGGCGTTTTTCTTCAACGGCCACAACAACGTCTTCCAGGAGGTCGCCAAGTTTCGCGCCGCGCGACGCATGTGGGCGCAGATCATGCGCGAGCGCTTCTCCGCCACGAATCCGAAGGCGACGATGCTGCGCTTCCATACCCAGACCGGCGGCGTCACGCTCACTGCGCAGCAGCCCGAGAACAACATCGTACGGGTTGCTTTGCAGGGCTTCGCCGCAGTCTGCGGGGGCACCCAGTCGCTGCACACCAACGGCTTCGACGAGGCGCTGGCGCTGCCTACCGAGCGGGCCGCCAAAATTGCGCTGCGCACGCAACAGATCCTCGCCGCGGAGTCCGGCGCCGCCGACACCGTTGACCCGTTCGCCGGCTCCTTTTACGTCGAGTCGTTGACCGATGAGATCGAACTGCGCGCGAACGAACTGATCGGCAAGGTCGACGCGCTCGGCGGTTCGGTCAACGCGATCCAGTTCATCACCGGCGAGATCGACGAGTCCGCGTGGGGCTACCAGGAGCGCTACCGCATCGGCCAGGACATCGTCGTCGGCGTCAATGCCTTCGAGGAAGAGGGCATCGAGGTCCCCGACCTACTGCGCGTCGACCCCGAGTCCGAGCGCGAACAGGTCTCGCGCCTTGCCGAGTTCAAGGCCAACCGCGACGTTCCGCTTGTCGAGCAGCGCCTGGAGGAGTTGCGCACGGTCGCGCGCGGTGATGAGAACCTGCTGCCTTCGATCCGCCAGGCCTTGAAGGACCGCTGCTCCCTGGGCGAGGTCTGCGGAGCGATGCAGGACGTCTTCGGCAAGTACGCGCCGACGTTCTGATTCCCCGCCGCAGCAGTTAGGCTTCGCGCGTGCTCCCCGCTGTCGAGCTCTTCGAAATCGTGCTCGCGCTGCACATCCTCGCGGTCGTGATCGCCTTTGGCGCGACCTTCGCCTATCCGGTCCTGCTCGGCACCGTGACCAAAGCCGACACGCGCGCGCTGCCCGCGCTCTACCGGGCGCTGCACGCGATCAGTCAGCGCGTGATCATGCCGGGGCTCGCGCTCGTCGTGATCTGCGGCATCTACCTCGCCTCCCACCTGCACCTGTGGAACACGTTCTTCGTGCAGTGGGGCCTCGCCGTCGTGATCGTGATCGGCGCGGTCGAGGGCGCCTACCTGGGGCCACGCGAGAAGCGCCTGATTGAAGTCGCCGAGGAGGATCTGGTGGCCGCGGGCGACGGCCCCGTGACGTTCGGCGCCGAGCACGACTCGCTCGTCCGCCTGATAGGCGGCGTGGGGGCACTAATGGACCTGCTCGTGGTGATGACGATTTACTTCATGGCGACCCAGACCTGACCCTAGACGCCCGCTGGGCGGCGCGAATTCTGCGTCCTCAGTCGCTCGTGTGACCGATCGACGATCTAATGCGATCGACTGATCGGCCAGCACGCCACGCGGGGCGGGCGGGCCTTTCGATCCTTGCCTCACTTGCCCAGCGAACGTCTGGGGAGCGCAGTTCACATGACCAGTATCGCTGTACTCTGAGGCCATGAGCAACTCCTATCGAGTCGCCGTCGTCGGCGCCACCGGCCAGGTCGGCACTTTGATGCTACAACTCCTGCGCGAGCGTGAGTTTCCCGCGCGCGAGATCGTGCCATTCGCCTCCTCGCGCTCGGTCGGGCGCGAGCTCGAGGGCGGCTTGGTCGTGCGCGGCCTCGACGAGGAGTCGATCGAGGGCTTCGATCTCGCGCTGTTCTCCGCGGGTGGCTCCACCTCGGGGGAGTGGGCCCCGCGCTTCGCAGCGACGGGAGCTGTGGTCGTCGACAACTCTTCGTGCTGGCGGATGAACGACGACGTTCCCCTCGTCGTCAGCGAGGTCAACCCCGAGGCGCTCGCCTCCCACCGCGGGATCGTCGCCAATCCGAACTGCTCGACGATGCAGCTCGTCGTGGCGCTCAAGCCGCTGCACGACGCGGCCGGGATCGAGCGGCTGGTGATCTCGACCTACCAGGCGGTTTCCGGCACCGGCAAGGCCGCCGTGGACGAGTTGCTCGATCAGTCTCACGCGCTGCTTCACGAGCGCGAGATCTCCCCGCCCGCGTCCTATGCGCATCAGATCGCTTTCAACGCGCTGCCTCACGCCGGCTCCTTCGCAGACGGCGAGGATCATACCGACGAGGAGCGCAAGCTGATCAACGAGACGCGCAAGATCCTCGGCGACCCTTCGATCCGCGTCAGCGCGACGTGCGTGCGCGTTCCGGTCGTGACGGGACACTCCGAGGCTGTCAACGTGCAGACGCGAGAGCCCCTCTCCCCCGAGCGGGCGCGCGAGCTGCTGGCAGCCGCGCCGGGGGTGAGCGTGCTCGACGACCCCAGCGCCGCGGTGTATCCGCTCGCGATCGACGCCGCGGGCCGGGACGACGTGTTCGTCGGGCGCATCCGCCGTGACCCCGGCCACGAGCGCGCGCTCGACCTGTGGATCGTCGCCGACAACCTGCGCAAGGGCGCCGCCCTGAACGCGGTCCAGTTGGCCGAGCTGCTGCACGCGGAGGGTCTGCTGAGCGCGCGCCCCGCCGGCACTGCGGCGGCATAGCGCTCAGAGCCGCTCTTGTGGATCAGCGCATTTGTGCGTATCGCCACGCTGAAGGAGTCGGCGCGGCGCGCGCGAAATGGTCTTCCGATGATCTCCTCGGAGGTGCAGCGCACTTTGGTCAAGTCCCCGCCCGAGCTGTGGGCAGAGCTCAGCGACCCGGCTGCCCTCGCTCGCCACCTCGGCGAGCTCGGCGAGATCCGCATCACCCACATCGAGCCGGAGAAGACCGTGGAATGGGAGGCCGCGGACACCACCGGCAAGGTGTTGCTCAAGCCCTCGGGGTGGGGCACCAAAGTCACGCTGACCGCCGCCCGAGAGCTCTCGGCGCCCGAGCCGCCACCCGAGCCCGAGCCATCGATGGAAGTTGAGCCGGAGCCAATAGTCGCGGAGGAGCCAGAGCCTGAGCCACATCCTGGGTTCTTCGCCAGGCTCTTTCGCCGTCGTAAAGAAGTCGTCCAGCCGGAGCCGGAGCAGTCGGCGACGATCGAGGTCGACGAGCCCGATCGACCTCAGGACGAGGACAGGAAGGACATCGCCGCGGAACTGAAGGCCGCCGAGGAGGAAGTCGCGGCAGAGGAAGTGACCGCCGTGCTGACCGCGGTGCTCGACCGGCTCGGCGCCGCGCACCACCGGCCATTCTCGCGGGCCTGAGTACGGCCCGAGAACCGCCCCGACGCGAGCACGCGGATAAGATCCCGCGCCCGATGGCCTCGAACTCCCACGACCGGCAGACCGACGCCGCGCTACTTGCTGCCTCGCGCAGTGGGCACCGCAAACCGCCACGCCAGAAGGCGCCGGAGACCTACGAGGAGAAGCTCGCCCAACTGCAGGAGCTGCGCGAGGCCGCGATCCATTCATCGCCGGAGGCCGAGGAGAAGCAGCACGCGCGCGGTAAGTACACGGCGCGCGAGCGCGTGGAAAAGCTGCTGGACGAGGGGTCCTTCCAGGAGCTGGACACGTTCGTGCGCCACCGCACGTACGACTTCGACATGCAGAAGAACCGGCCCTGGGGCGACGCCGTCGTCACCGGACACGGCACGATCGACGGTCGCACCGTGTGCGTGTTCAGCCAGGATTTCACTGTCTTCGGCGGCTCGCTCGGCGAGGTCATGGGCGAGAAGATGTGCAAGATCATGGACCTGGCCGCGAAGATCGGCTGCCCGGTGATCGGCATCAACGACTCCGGCGGCGCCCGCATCCAGGAGGGGGTCGTCTCGCTCGGCTCCTATGGCGACGTATTTCTGCGCAACGTGCGCTCCTCGGGCGTGATCCCGCAGATCAGCCTCGTGATGGGCCCCTGCGCCGGCGGCGCGGTCTACTCGCCCGCGATCACCGACTTCATCTTCATGGTCAAGGAGACCTCGCACATGTTCATCACCGGGCCCGACGTGATCAAGACGGTCACGGGCGAGGAAGTCGGCTTCGAGGAGCTCGGCGGGGCGATGTCGCACAACACGAAGTCCGGCGTCGCGCAGTTCGCCTCCGAGGACGAGGACGCCTGCCTGGAGGATTGCCGCTACCTGCTGAGCTTCCTGCCCCAGAACAACCTGCAGAGCACACCCCGCGTACAGCCCTCAGACGACCCCCAGCGGATGGACCCCGAGCTCGACCACGTCGTCCCCGACAATCCGAACAAGCCGTACGACATGCGCGACGTGGTCAAGCTGATCGTCGATGACGGGGAGTTCTTCGAGGTGCACGAGCACTACGCCAAGAACATCATCTGCGGCTTCTCGCGCATGGACGGCTTCACGATCGGCATCGTCGGCAATCAGCCAGCCCAGCTCGCCGGCGTGCTCGACATCGCCGCCTCCGAGAAGGCCGCGCGCTTCGTGCGCACCTGCGACGCGTTCAACATTCCTTTGCTGACGTTCTGTGATGTCCCCGGCTTCCTGCCGGGCACCGCCCAGGAGTGGGGCGGCATCATCCGCCACGGCGCCAAGCTGCTGTACGCGTTCGCCGAGGCCACCGTGCCGAAGGTCACGATCATCACGCGCAAGGCCTACGGCGGCGCTTACGACGTCATGTCCTCCAAGCACCTCGGCGCCGACTTTAACTTCGCCTGGCCGACGGCCGAGGTCGCGGTGATGGGCCCGGAGGGCGCCGTGAACATCATCTACCGCCGCGACCTCGCGCAGAGCCCGACCCCGGACGAGCGCCGTCAGAAGCTGATGGACGACTACAAGGCGCGCTTTGCCAACCCCTACACGGCGGCCGAGCGGGGATACATCGACGACGTGATCGTCCCGCACGAGACGCGCCCGCGGCTGATCGCAGCGCTCCAGACGTTGCGCTCCAAGCGCGAGCCGGGGCCGAAGCGCAAGCACGGGAACATCCCCCTGTGAAGTCGGCCACCCCTGAGCAGGCGGCGGCGATCACGGCGGCGATCGAAAGGTTTCAGCGCGCGACCGCGCCTCCGGCGAGCTCGAGCGACGAGCCCCCCGACCCCTGGATTCGCGAGGCTATCCTCGAAGGAGTCACGTGCGATCCAGGGCTCATGTTTCCGGCGTCTGGATAAATACCTAAAAGCCGCTAGCCTTTAGGGCAATCCCGCCGCACAACTCGCCCCGGACCAGGAACCGCAGGAGGTCTCACAGAGATGGAGTCAGCTTCAGCCCCCGCCCAGGCCTCGTCGGCCCCCGCGCAGCGCGGCACGCTCGCGGACCCCGAGATCCTGCAGAACGTGCCCGGGCACTTGATCCCGATCATCGAGCGGGAGTTCGACGACTTCAAGACGGAGTCCACCAAGTTCCTGCAGGGGGATATGCCCGAGGACGAGTTCATCAAGTTCCGGCTGAAGCAGGGCGTCTACGGCCAGCGCCAGGCCGACGTGCAGATGATCCGCGTGAAGCTGCCGTTCGGCGGGATCACGCCGGAGCAGATGGAGTCCTTCGCGGACGTGATCGAGAAGTACGTTCCTCTTCACAAGGGCCACATCACCACGCGCCAGAATGTGCAGATGCACCACATTCCGCTGCCGGAAGTCGAGCTGGCGATACGCGAGCTGGGCGAGTCTGGGCTGTCGAGCCGCGAGGGCTGCGGCAACACCGTGAGGAACGTGACCGGTGATCCATGGGCAGGCGTCGCAAAGGACGAGCTGTTCGACATGACGCCGTACGCGGGTGCATACGTGCGCTACTTCGTCCGCCACCCTACTACGCAGGCGATGCCGCGGAAGATCAAGACGGCGTTCGACGGCTCCCCACGCGACCGGGCGATCTCGGGCATCCACGACATCGCGTTCAGGGCGCGCGTACGCGAGATCGACGGCCGTGAGGTCCGCGGCGCGGAGATGCTCGTCGGCGGCGGCACCTCGATCATGCCGCGTGTAGCACCGGCGCTGTACGAGTTCGTGGAGCTCGACAACGGCGACTACTTGAAGATCGCCGAGGCGGTGTTCAGGATCTTCGACCGCCAGGACTGGCTGCGTGTGAACAGGGCCAGGGCAAGGATCAAGGTGTTCGTCGACAAGTACGGGATCGACGAGCTGCGCAACCAGGTCGAGGAGGAGCTCAAGGGTGACTGGGTGGCAGAACGGGACTTCTCGGTCGAGGACAAGCTGTTCCTGGATGACGAGCGCGAGGGCGCGCCCGCGCCAGCGCAGAGCTACGGCAGCCCGAATGGCGACCTCTCGGAGTTCGAGCGCTTCCGCGACGCGAACGTGCGCGAGCAGAAGCAGGAAGGCTACGTAACAGTCGAGGTGAAAGTCCTGCGCGGAGACCTGACGCCGGAGCAGTTCAGGGGACTGGCGGCGGCGATGCGCTCCTACGCCGGCGGCTATGCGCGCACGACGGTCCAGCAGAACTTCGTGCTGCGCTGGGTGCGCGAGGAGAGTGTCTATGACCTCTGGCGCGCACTGTCAGATCTGGGTCTGGGCGAGGCTGGCTCGCGGGAGATCACCGATGTGGTCTCGTGCCCCGGGACCGACTCGTGCAAGCTCGGGATCACGAGCTCGATGGGGCTGAACGAGGCCGTGCAGGAGCGGATCGTGGCGATGAACATCAGCGATGAGACCACGCGCAAGCTGAATGTCAAGATCTCAGGCTGCCCGAACGGCTGCGGCCAGCATCACGTGGCGAGCATCGGCTTTACTGGCGCATCGATCAAAGTCGGCGAGCACACGATCCCTGCCTACATTCCCCACGTCGGCGGCGTGTTCGAAGGGGGAGAGGTGAAGTTCGGCACGCGCCTGAAGCTGCGCCTGCCCTCCAAGCGCATCCCGGACGCGATCGAGCGCTGGATTGGCCACTATGAGTCCAACCGCAACGATGGCGAGGAGTGGAACGACTTCACCGAGCGCGTCGGCACCGCCGAGCTCGAGGCGCTCGTCAAGGATCTGTCGATGCCCGTGGACTTCGGGCTGGAGTCGATGAACCAGTTCATCGACTGGAACCGCGACGTGCCGTTCGAAGTGATTCGCGGCGAGGGCGAGTGCGCGGTATAGCTCAAGGACCGACGCAAACGAGACGACCAGAACATATGCACGCACAAGACAGCCAAGTAACAGAGATCGACCCCGCGCTCAGCCTGACCCACACGCTGCGCGAGGCGGCGCGGCACGGCGAGCGGGCCGTGCTGCTGTGCTCGTTCCAGAAGGAGGAGTCGGTGCTGGTCGACGAGCTGCTGCGACTTAATGAAGAAATGGCCCCCACCGCCCCCGGCAAGACGGTGAGGATCATGACGATCGACACCGGTGTTCTCTTCCCCGAGACGCTGCAGACTTGGCGCGCGTTTGAGGAGCGCTTCGGCGTGAAGATCGAGGTGCAGGACGCGAGCAGTCACGGGGCACCGTGGAGCGGTCCGGAGCACTGCTGCTCGGTCGCGAAGGTCGCGGCCCTGGAGAGCTCGCTGGCCGGCGCCGAAGGTTGGATCACCGGCATCCGCCGCGAGCAGGGTCCGACAAGAGCGAAGACTGAGTTGATCGAACGCGACGAGGGCCGCGGCCTGTGGAAGTACAACCCGCTCGCCCACTGGACCGACAAGGACCTGTGGCGGCGGATCAACGAGCGCGACCTCCCCTATAACCCGCTCCACGACCAGGGGTACGAGTCGATCGGCTGCGCGCCGTGCACACAGCCGGGCAGTGGCCGCGAAGGCCGCTGGGCAGGCACGGACAAGACGGAGTGCGGCATCCATGTCGTAGAGCCCGTCCGCTGACTCGATGAGCGTCGCGGCCCGTCCACAGCTCAGTCACCTGCGCGCGCTGGAGTCAGAGGCGATCCATGTGATGCGCGAGGTGGCCGCAGAACTGGAGCGCCCGGTGCTGCTGTTCAGCGGCGGCAAGGACTCGATCGTGCTGTTACGCCTCGCGGAGAAGGCGTTCCGCCCGGCCCCGTTCCCGTTTCCGCTGATGCACGTCGACACCGGGCATAACTTCGGAGAGGTGATCGAGTTCCGCGACCGGCGCACGGCGGAGCTGGGCGAGCGGCTGATCGTGGCGAGCGTGCAGGAGTCGATCGATAGCGGCAGGGCGGTCGAGGAGACGGGGCCGCGGGCTTCGCGCAACCGGCTGCAGACGGTGACGCTGCTGGACGCGCTCGCCGAACACGGCTTCGACGCGGCCTTTGGCGGCGCGCGGCGCGACGAGGAGCGAGCGCGGGCAAAGGAGCGCGTGTTCTCCTTCCGCGACGACTTCGGGCAGTGGGACCCGAAGAAACAGCGCCCGGAGTTGTGGAACCTGTACAACGGGCGCATCAAGCAGGGCGAGAACGTCAGGGTCTTCCCAATCTCCAACTGGACGGAGCTCGACGTCTGGGAGTACATCGACCAGGAGGGGTTGGAGGTGCCGTCGATCTACTTCGCGCACGAGCGCAAGGTGTTCGGGCGCGACGGGATGCTGTACGCGTGGCGCGAGGGCGTCGAGCTGATCGACGGCGAGCATGTGAGCACCGAGACGGTTCGCTACCGGACCGTCGGCGACATGACCTGCACGGGCGGCGTGCGCTCACGGGCGGTAACACTCCAGGAGGTCGTCAGCGAGATCGCCGCCACACGGATCACCGAGCGCGGGGAGACGCGCGCCGACGATCGTGTGACGGAGGCGGCGATGGAGGACCGCAAGAAGGCGGGATACTTCTAGTGCGCGCCGCCCGATGACTCTGGACCTGCTGCGCTTTACCACCGCCGGCTCGGTCGATGATGGCAAGAGCACGCTGATCGGGAGGTTGTTGTACGACACCAAGCAGGTATTCGAGGACCAGCTGGAGCACGTCGCACAGGCGAGCGAGCGACGCGGCGGCGAAGGGGCGCTCGACCTGGCGCTGCTGACCGACGGGCTCCGCGCCGAGCGCGAGCAGGGCATCACGATCGACGTCGCCTACCGCTATTTCGCCACCCCGAAGCGGCGCTTCATCATCGCCGACTGCCCCGGGCATCGCCAGTACACGCGCAACATGGTCACGGGCGCCTCGACCGCGGACCTGGCGGTGATCCTGATCGACGCGCGGCGAGGGGTGCTCGAGCAGAGTAAGCGTCACGCGTTCATCAGCGCGCTGCTCGGCATTCCCAAGCTCGTCGTGGCGGTGAACAAGATGGACCTCGTCGACTACTCGCAGGAGCGGTTTGATGAGGTTTGCCAGGAGTTCGAGTGCTTCGCGCCCAACCTGCGCGAGGGCGGGCGCAGGGCAGGCGACCAGTACGAGATCATCTACATCCCGATCTCGGCGCTGAACGGCGACAACGTGGTCGAGCGCTCGCGGGCGATGCCCTGGTATGACGACTATCCTGCAAACCCGACGCTGCTCGAGCTGCTGGAGCAGGTGGAGGTTGCCTACGACCATCCCCACGATCGGGCCGCGCGGTTCCCCGTGCAGTGGGTGGTCCGCCCCAGCGGGACTTCCGGCAACGGCAGTGCCGCGGCGAGCGACTACCGCGGCTACGCCGGCCAACT
>Ga0302181_10001389_pt1 | contig 18046 bp, 22 predicted proteins | sample I_Palsa_E3_3_FD_198786 | JGI IMG/M metagenome (GOLD analysis project Ga0302181, IMG submission 198786) | Peat permafrost microbial communities from Stordalen Mire near Abisko, Sweden - I_Palsa_E3_3 | ecosystem: Environmental > Terrestrial > Soil > Palsa > Peat permafrost | place: Sweden...
TCGGGGTCCTCCCACCCGAAGCCCTGCTGGACTTCGAGCGCCTTAACGCTTCGGTAGAGCCGGTCGAAACGGTCCTGCACGGCCCCCTGCGGGATCAGGCGGCCCTGCACGGGCTCCTGGCCCGGCTGCAGACCTTCGGCGTGCAGGTCGTAGAAGTTCGCCGTCTGCATGATCCGGCCCCGCCCGACCCGGCCCCGCCCAACGCCCAGAACTACCCCGCCGAGTGACGCCTGCCCGCGAACACCACCATGCCAGCCAGCTCGCCACCGCGGAAAGCGGCTTCCACCGGGTCCTGGCAGGCTAGGTGACACCAGCTGAAGTTTTGGCCTGGCCAGCAGCGTGGGCCGTCACGCGGCAAAGATCATACACCCGCGCATTCGCCCATCCATCATTCCTCGGGGGTGATGCGCCGGACATCCTTTTGCTCAATGGTGAGCTTGTGGCCGTGTACTGCTCTAGGTGCATTACTTTGCAGGCGGGGCCACCAACTCGGCCACCGCGCCAGCTCGGCCAGGTAAGCACTGCCGAAGTCATAAGGGAACTCATCTCTCTGAGAATTCAGCGTGATAGTGATAGCGAAGTGAGATAAGTTATGACCAACTTCATAGTGCGGCGCGCGCCGGTCGCCTGGATCGCTGCGATTTCATCCGGACCGGCCGGTCCTGCGCATAAGCCGCCGGGAGCGGACCGGATCCCAAAGGCTGTCGTGGCGACGATCGGTCTGGCTGCGGCGGCGCGCATCGCACGGGACCGCCGAACCTACGAACGCGTGATCCTGGTGGCGATAGTGCTGGCGGCGGCGGGTGGTGCCGCACGTGCCGGCCAGACCCGCTCGATAGAGCGGCTGATTGCCTGGGATAAGCGTCAGGCTCTGGCCGCACAACGCCGGGTCAAAGAGGCACTATCGGAGAAGTCTTTAGCCACGCAATGATCAGCGCGAACAAGCGCGCTGAAGTGACGCTGGGATCGGCGAGCCGTTTGCGCCGCCGAGGCCAGATGACTGGAATCACTCCGACCCACGTTCGGATTTAGTGCACACAAACCAGGTCCGGTTCTCGTTGTCGTCATCGCCAACGCTGCCGTCGCTGTCGATTGTGATTATCTCAGAAAATCTTTCACCGAGCGCTTTCTGTACCTTGTCATGCGGGAACGCCGCTGTCCTGATGATCTCTCTGAGCAGCACGTACCTGCCATTTGACTGGAGCTCGTACACCTCGATATCCCAGTCGAAGAGCGTTTCACCGCTCGGACGTACCTTTATTCGCAGATAGTTATCACCGAATTGCTGCACCGCCTGCCGGATTCCGGCCATCATCTCAAGGGCGTGAACAGTAATAACGTCAAATATTAGCACGCCGCCATAGTTCAGATGACCGTAAACGCAATCGAAGAAGCTCTCCCAATCCGAGAAATTGAGCAAGTGATTGATGCCATGGTAGACGCAAACAATCGCATCGAAGGTCGTCTCAAGCCTAAAGCTGCTCATATCAGCGGGGTATAGAGGCGTCCCCGCGGGTAGTTTCTCGCGGGCCACGGCCAGCATGCCCGGCGATATATCCAGGCCGCTCACCTGGTACCCGGCCGCGAGTCCAGCAATAATGCCGCCAGTTCCGCAGGCCACCTCCAGCAGCGTCACAGCCCGGGGGCAAGCATCTTTGATAATTCCGTCGACGAAAGTGATCTCGGTAGCGGAGTCACCCGTTGCGGCATCATAATGCGAAGCAAGCAAATCGTAAGCCACCATGCTTTGGAGACTATCCGGGACGCTGGAATGACGCAATCGCCTGCACCCGCTGCGGCCGGAGCGGTGAGCGGGCGACTCCCGGCAATGCAGTTTCCGGATGGCTCAGACGTGGCGTGGCAGTCGTCCGTGGAGGGTGGTTACGCCGGCCCGCCCCCTGCTGAGAATCGGCGAGTGAGCTGGATAAAACCCGCGGGGAAGATGAATCAATCAGAGAGGAAGCGCTGATGCCCGTGCAGGACCGAGCGGACCTCGAGGGCGACGTCGGCCCCTTCGTGACCTTCGTCGAGCACGTCCGCCCGGACGGCGCGGTAGCCCGGTGGGAATCCCGTCGCCACCGTAAGCACCCGCCGGGGGCCGCAGCGGCCGGCTCGACCTGGTGGGCGCCTAGGTCCCGGGGATGGTGGATCGCCATTCTGTTCGCCGTGGGGTCGCTGCTCTTCGCCCTCGGCGCCGTCCCCGGGTACGCCAGTGCCATAGGGGCCCGCTGGGACGCCCTGACCTTCTTTATCGGCTCGCTGTTCTTCACCGCGGCCGGGTTCCTGACCTACCGGGAAGCCGTGGACGCAGGCCCCCAAGCGCCCCACGCCGCCCGGCGTCGCTTCTTCGTCTTCCAGCCCCGCAGGATCGACTGGTGGGCCACCGCCGTACAGCTGGCGGGAACCCTGTTCTTCAACGTCAGCACCGGGAACGCGCTACGCGTGGACCTGACCGCCCCGGCCGCGCACCAGCATGTATGGCGGCCCGATGCGATTGGCTCGGTGTGCTTCCTGGTCGCCAGCGCAATGGCCTGGTTCGAGGTCTGCCACGGCTGGACCGCCTGGCGCCCCCGGTCGTGGTCATGGTGGATCACGCTGGTCAACCTGGTCGGATCCGTCGCCTTCGGCGTGTCCGCCGTGGCCGGGTACATCAGCCCGGCGACCGGCCAGTTGCACAACGCCGAACGGTCAAACCTCGGCACCCTGGTCGGTGCGGTGTTTTTCCTCGCCGGGGCGCTCCTGCTCCTGCCCGAACGCACCGAGGAAGTCAGCGACCCGGTCACCACGTCCAGCACCAGCGGCACGTGAACACACGGCGGCCGCGTTTGCGGCGGCCCAGGCCGGGATCACCCCAACGGGGTGATCCATCCGCGGCACGAAGCTCTTACGTTGCATGTGATGCCGATCAGGGCACGCGCAACGTCAGAAGCAGGGAACGGGCAATAATGGCCCATGAGCGGCCTGCGATCCCGGAAAGAGGGCGGCAGCAATGGCAGAGGCAGCGGGATTCACGATCGGGGCCGAGGCAAGCTGCTCGGATGGCGTCTGCGGCAAGGTAAGTCGCATGATTCTCGACCCAGTCGCTCTTACCGTCACTCATCTCGTCATTGAACCGAAACACCGGGGAAAGTCAGGTCGGCTTGTTCCCGTTCACCTGGTCGAAAATACGACCGGCCATATCAGGCTGCGCTGCACCATCGCGGATTTCGACAAGCTCGATCCCGCGGAGGAAACCGACTTGGTGGAGGGCGCCGATTACGAGGGCGGCTACGGTCAGGCTGAGGCGGTCCAGGGCTACGGTGGCGTCGGCGGCATGGGGATCGGGGGTTCCGCCTCCGGTATGGGAATTGGCATGGGCCTGGGACACAGCAGGCCGGTCGTGGTCCAGGACGTTGTCCCTCTGGGTGAGGTAGACGTGCAGCGCGGTGAGCGCGTTCATGCTCTCGATGGTGAGATCGGGCGGGTTCAGGGCTTCCTCGTGGATCCAGCCGACGACCATGTGACCCACGTGCTGCTCCAGGAAGGGCATGTTTGGGGGCACAAGAACGTTGCCATCCCGATCAGCGCGGTGACCGGTGTAGACGAAGGGATCCGGCTCAACCTCACCAAGAAGCAGCTGGAGGACTTGCCCCCAGTCTGACTGAAAGGCTCAGCCGACCCGCTCGGCCCTGGGCAGGGCCATCCGGCGGCCCGGCAGCAGCCAGGTCAGGGCGGCCACGACGAGCAGCAGGGCCCCCATCTCGAGCATGCTGCGCTCGAACGCCAGGCCGTACCCGCGGCTGAGCGCGCCGAAGAACAGGACGCCGGTAACCGCCACACCGACCGAGTTGCCCACCTGCTGAGCGGTCGACAGCGCCCCCGACACCGAGCCTGCCGTCGCCGGGTCGGCGTGACTCAGCACCGTAGTCGTCAGGGGGGTGATGCACAGCCCTGCCCGGCTCCGAGAATGATCAGCCCGGGAAACAGCCAGGCCACCGATCCGCCGGTCCCGGTGTGCGCCGCGGCCAGGTACAGGGCGGCGTCGCCCGCTGCCGCGATCACGGCCCCGACGGCGATCACCGGCCGGCCGAAGCGGACGGTCAGTGCCGGAGCCCGGAACGACGTGGCGAGGTAGCCCACGGCCAGGACCGTGAACACCGCTCCGGACGACAGCGGGGATAGGCCCCGTCCCTGCTGCAGGTACAGCCCAAGAACCAGATACCCGGCCGCCTGCTGGCACCAGAAGACCAGCTGGGTGAGCAGCCCGGCGCGTAGCGGCCAGGCCGAGAAGACCTGGGGACGCAGCAGCGGCACCCCGCCGCGGTCGGCCTTCCGCCGCTGATGGAGGACGAACGTGACGGCAAGCGGGGCGGAGGCACCGAGCAAGATCCAGGACCAGGCCGGCCAGCCCGCTTGCCGTCCGTCGACGAGCGGCAGCACCACGGCCACCAGGCAGGCGGTGATCAGGGCCACTCCGGTCAGGTCCAGCCGCGATCCCCGCTCCGCCTTGGACTCAGGGATGAGACGCGGACTGGCCAGCAGCGCGACCACCCCGAGCGGCACGTTGATCCAGAAGATCGTCCGCCAGCCCAGCCCGGCTATGTCCCAGCGGATGAGGACACCGCCGATGAGCTGGCCCGATGTGGCGGCCAGCCCCATCACCATCCCGTACACGCTGATCGCCCGCACCCGAGCGGGTCCGGTATAAACCACCCCGAGGATGGAGAGGATGTTCGGCGCCATCAGGGCTGCGCCGACCCCCTGGACCAGCCGGGCCGCGACCAGCACAGCGGGATCGGGGGCCAGCGCACAGGCCGCCGAGGTCGCGACGAAGAACCCCATCCCGATGGCGAACACCCGGCGGCGCCCGAACTGGTCACCGAGCCGTCCGCCGGTGACGAGCAGGACCGCCGTGCTGATGGCATAGCCGGCTACCACCCACTCGATGGCACCTCGTCGGCCCGTAGGCCCTGCTGGATTGAGGGCAGCGCCACGTTCACGATGAAGAAGTCCAGAACGAACATGAACGTCCCGCACATGAGCACGGCTAGAGCAGACCAGGGGTTGCGGGACAGCCGGCCCAGGAACGATGGTCTGCAAGCCAACGGGCCGGGCTGGCCAGAGACGGTAACGGTTCTCTCAACGGTCATGCCCCGAGCCTGCGATCTCCTGTGAGGGGAGAGTCAAGCGGCCGCTCGCAGATATGCTCCTATGTCGCCGTGACCTCGGTGGCGGCGTCCGTCGGAGTCGTCTGGAAGACGGGTCATCTGCATCTCCGCCAGCTTGTGCTCCATGGCGGTCAGGTGGGCGGCAATCTCCTTGTTCCTGGCGTCGACGTCGGGTGCCTGCAGGACCGCTTTTACCTGGTCCAGCGGCATGCCCAGGTCACGGAACCGCCGGATGACCTGAGCCACGGGAACCTGGCGAGGATCGTAGAAACGGTAGCCCGTCACCAGATCGATCTCGGCAGGCTCGAGCAACCCCTGATCGTGGTAGTAGCGCAAGGCCTTGATGCTGAGGTGCGTCATGCGGGAGAAGTCGCCGATCGGCACCAAGACGCTTATGGGATCACTCTCCGGTCGAGCAGGGTACGGCGGTCACCGCGATCCTCAACCCTCCCGTAGCTGGAGAGTCAACCGCCAGTGGGGGCCCAGCGCGGGCTGGGCGGATGACGCGCATCACGAAGCCGGGAACGGGCCGGGGATGGGCAGCGGGCGCGGTAGGACCGGGGCTGAGTGCACGATCGAGGTCGTGGTGCGGCCGTGCGGAGTGAACAGGTCGAGGATGGGTTCGAGGTCGTCGATCGAGTGCAGGTAAAGCTTCATGAAATAACAATCCTCGCCGGTGATCCGGTAGCACTCGGTGACGTTCGGCACCTCGCGGGCGATGCTGGGAATCAGCCGCAGTCCCCCGCCGGTCGGGCTGATCCTGACGATGGCGCAGATGGCGTAGCCCAGAGCGCGCGGGCTGACCTCCGTGCGGTAGGACAGCGTGCCGGTGTCCTCGAGTCGCCGCAGGCGGTCCGCGACCGCCGGGCCGGACAGGCCGATCCGCCGGGCGAGCTCGGCGACCCGCAGCCGGGGCGCCGCTTGCAGCTCCGCGACGATCTGCCGGTCGATGACGTCCATCGGCGCCGCGTGCGCTCCCGACCCGGACGATGTTTCGAAGGCCTGGCGGATGAAATTCCTTTGTTTTGACGGCGATTCCATGGTTGCTTCCGTTTATTAGCATTAATAACGCGAGTATCAACTTCATATGCTGCGCCTATGCCGGACCAACCGCAACCAGCGAGCCTGCCGCCCGCGGCCGGGGCGGAACTTGAGGCGAGCACGACAGTCCCGCCCTACGGTCGGCTGAACCGGCTGCCTCCGCAGTCGTTTTTCCTGCTCAGTGCGTTCTTCCACTACCTCGGACCGTCGCTGGCCGTGCTGCTGTTCGCCCGCCTGGACGTGCTGGGAGTGGCCTGGCTGCGCATCACCAGCGCGGCCGTGGTGTTCGCCATCTGGCGGCGCCCGTGGCGGCTGGGCCGCCGGCTGAACGCGGACGGCTGGCGCACTCTGCTGACTCTGGGTGTCGTACTCGCCGTGATGAACTCGGCGTTCTACCTGGCGGTGGACCGGCTGCCGTTGTCGACGGTGGGCGCGATCGAGTTCCTCGGTACGGTGCTCCTGGCCGCCGCCGGGACGCGGACCGTCCGCAACGCCGGAGCACTCGGGCTGACGACCGCGGGTGTCGTTACCATCACCGCGATCCGCATCGCCGGATACCCGCTCGGGTTTGTCTTCGCCTTTCGCCAACTGCGGGCTGTTCATGCTGTACATCGTCCTCGGCCACCGGATCGCCACGGCTGGCGCCCAGGGGGCTGGGCCGAGCGGTGTCGACCGGCTCGGGGCGGCCATGTGCGTCGTGGCGGTCGCGGCGACGCCATGGGGCCTGGGCGGCGCCCTGCCCGCCTTCAGGCATCCCGTCCTGTTGCTGGCCGGGGCCGGAGTCGGCGTGTGCTCGTCGGTGATTCCTTACGTCGCGGATCAGCTGGCGATGGCACGGCTGTCCCGGGCCACGTTCTCGCTCATGCTGGCGCTGCTGCCGGTGTTCGCCACCATCATCGGCGCGGTCGTACTGCGTCAGGTTCCCACCGTTCAGGACGTCGCCGGGATCGCTCTGGTCGTGCTTGGCGTCGCGATCCATCAGGAGAAGGAGAGTAAATAGCGTGGATTACGTAAGGCTGGGATCGGCCGGGCTGAAGGTTTCCCGGATCTGCCTGGGCATGATGAGCTACGGCAGCCGGGCCGAACGCGCCTGGCACCTCGACGAGACCGAGGCCGAGCCGATCGTCAAGGCGGCGGTCGAGGGCGGGGTCACCTTTTTCGACACGGCCGACACATACTCGGGCGGCGTGAGTGAGGAGATCACCGGGAATCTGCTGCGCAGGCTATTCACTCACCGGGATGATTACGTGCTCGCCACCAAGGTGTACTTTCCGGCAGGCGCCGACCCAACGGAAGCTAAGGACCCCAAGGGACCCAATGGCTCGAACGACCGTGGCCTGTCGCGCAAGCACGTGCTTTCGGCGATTGACGCGTCCCTGCGCCGGCTCGGCTGCGACTACGTAGACCTGTACCAGATCCACCGGTGGGACGACGAGACGCCGATCGAGGAAACCATGGGAGCTTTGCATGAGGTGGTCCAGGCAGGCAAGGCCCGCTATATCGGCGCGAGCAGCATGTTCGCCTGGCAGTTCGCCAAGGCCCAGCATGTGGCCGAACGCCACGGCTGGACCAGGTTTGCCTCCATGCAGAACCACTACAACCTGCTGTACCGGGAGGAAGAGCGGGAGATGATGCCGCTCTGCGTGGACCAGGGCATCGCCGTGCTGCCATACAGCCCGCTAGCCCGCGGCATGCTGGCCGGCAACCGGAGCAGGCAAGGTGAGCGCCGCACCACCCGGGCCGGCGATGACCCGCTCTCGGATCAGCGCTACAACGCCGCGGCCGACTTCGACGTGGCGGACCGGCTCGCCGAGGTCGCCGCTGAGCGGGAAGCGCCCGCAGCGCAGCTAGCTCTGGCCTGGCTGCTGAGCCGTCCGGGGGTGACCGCGCCCATCGTCGGGGTGACCAAGCCCGGCCATGTCACTGACGCGCTGGCCGCCTGCCGGATCACACTGACCAAGGAGGAGGTACGCCGTCTCGAGGAGCCCTACGTCCCGCATCCGGTGCTCGGGCACAGCTGACCAGGCCTGCGGGGATACCCTTGCATGAGTGACTGATCGCGAGACGCGCCGGCTCTCCTTCGGGTCGGTGGCTACCGACTATGACCGCTACCGTCCCGGGCCGCCGCCGCAGGCACTGGACTGGCTCATCCCGCCGGGCGCGCAGGCGGTGCTGGACCTCGCCGCCGGCACCGGCGCGGTGACCAGGGAGCTCGTCGGGCGCGCGGCACGGATCATCGCGGTCGAGCCGGACGAGCGGATGCGCGCCGTGCTGGCGGCCAGCTGCCCGGAAGCGGAGGTCCTGGCCGGGCGGGGCGAGGACATCCCGCTGCCCGCCGCGTCGGTGGACGCAGTGGTGATCTCCTCCGCCTGGCACTGGCTCGATCCCGAACGGGCCGTCCCTGAGATCGCGCGCGTGCTCCGCGTCGGCGGCGTCCTCGGCGTGATCTGGATCTCCAGGGACGCCCGGGTGCCGTGGGTCGCCGAGTTCAACACGCTGGCCCGCGAATCACGCGAGGCGGACCGTGCATCGGATGGCACCCCGCAGCGCCCAGGAAGGCGCCGTCGCCGCGCGGTCACGTTCCCGCCGGGTGCCCCGATGTCAGATCCCGAAGAGTTCATCGTGGAGTACTCGCTGCCGGTGACCTCGGACGAGCTTGCCGGCCTGCTCGGCACCTACAGTGCCGTGATCACGATGGACCCAGACCAGCGAGCCGAGTTCTCACGCCGGGTCCGGGCCTTCCTCGACCTCCAGCCGTGGGACCAGGTTGACCTGCCCATGATCTGCCGGTGCCTCAAGAGCACGCGCCTGCCCGGATAGTTCACGCGGGCCGCAGGCCCCGGTCGATGAAGCGGATCATCCAGTCGAAGCTCTCGTCAGGATCGGCGTCCCACTGGAATCCGCCGGATGCCTCCAGCATCGCGAAGCCGTGCAGGGTGCAGCGGATGGTCCGGATGGCGTGATTCATCTCTGCATCGCTGACACCGTACCCGCGCAGCACGGCGCCGATCGTGTTGATGACGCGCGTGGTCGCCACCAGCAACGGGTCGTCTGGCCCGTCGAACCCGGCGCCGGTCGTGGCCGTGTACCGGCCAGGATGAGCGGTGACGTACGCCCTGGCCGCGGTCAGCATCGCGGTCAGCGCATCCAATCCCGCCTGGCCCTGCACCGCGTCGCGGATTACGTCGCCGAACTCGGACATGGCCAGGGTGGCCAGCCGGTGCTGCAGGTCAACGAGGCCGTCCACGTGCTTGTACAGGGACGGCGGACGGACACCGAGCCGGTCCGCGAGCAGGCCCATCGTGAGGCTGCCGTACCCGACCTCGTCGGCCAGCTCGGCGGCCGAGGCGACCACATCGACGCTGGTCAGACCCACCCTAGGCACCAGTATGCTCCTTCAGGAACGTCAGCAGGGCCGCCGCGACCTGGTCGGGGAACTGCGTGTGCGCGTAGTGCCCGGCGCCGTCGATCATCACCAGGCGGCCGAGCCCGGCAGGCATCTCCGCGATAATCGCGTCCCCTTCGGCCTGCGGGTCCGGCCAGTCGGAATCGAGGGTGCCCATGAACACTAGGGCCGGGCAGCGGATGCTGCCGAGCGCGGCGGCGGCGTCGGCGGGCTTCGCCATGCCCATCTTCCGCGCCGCGGCCATTCGGCCCGGCTCGCGCAGATTAGCCAGCAGCGCGGCGATGGCCTCGGCGTAGTCGGCCGGTTTGCGACCGGGGAAGGCGAGGCTGAGGTAGCTCGCCCACACGCCCACGCTGCCGGTCAGCGCAACGCCCATAAGCCGCAACCCGCCGCGACGGTACCTGCGGTTGGTCAGGAAGGCGGCGATACTTATCGGGGCGACTCGCGTGAACGGGGATACCTCGACGATCGCGCTGACCAATTCCGGCGCCTGCGCCGCCGCGATGGTGGCGGAGCCGCCGGCGAACGAATGCCCGACGATGACCGCGGGTCCGCCGAGGTGCCTGATCAGCGCGAGCAGGTCGGCCGCGGTGTCGGCTCGGGTGTAGGAAGACCAGCCGGTGCTCGACTCGCCGTGCCCGCGCAGGTCCGTCGCCGCCACCCGATACCCGGCCTCGGTCAGCACCGGGATCAGGAACCGGTAGGCGTTGCGGTTGTCTCCCATGCCGTGCGCGAGCACCACCAGCGGTCCGTCTCCGGTCACCTCGTAGGCGATCCGGCCACCTTCCACGTCAAGGAACTCCGTCATGTCAACCTCCGTAGCTAAGTAGAATAGCCATAAAGCTAATCTTATTAGCCACGGTTGTCAAGCGGGGCGGGTTGTCAAGCGGGACGGCCCGTTAAGGACGCCTGACCGCGCGGCATTCGCCTCCGGCGGCGCAGGTGCATGCCGACGGCGATGACGATGGCGATCGCCGGGCCGCTGTGGACTGCGAACACCCCGGCCAGGCTGGGCCCGCCCCAGGCGTTGCGGTAGCTGACCGGGTCGTTGTAGTGAACGATGAAGAACTCGGCGACGCCGCGTCCCACCAAGTAGAGCGCGAAAAGGCCGCCGAGGCCGAGGCCGAGCACGCGTGCCACCGGGTGTCCCTGGCGGTGCTGATGGCCGAGCTGGCGACGATACCGTTCCGGTGCGATGTCGATGTTGGTGTGCATAGGACCACGCTAGGGACGCCGCACCACCAGCGGAACGGGGTCATCACCCCTCTTGCAGCTGCGGTTTTCCCCCCAGGTAGCGCAGGACGGCAAGCACGCGGCGGTTGTCGCTCTCGTCCTGGGGCAGGCCCAGCTTGGCGAAGATGCTGGCCACGTGCTTCTCCACCGCTCCGCCGGACACCACGAGCTCGGCGGCGATCCCGGCGTTCGACCGGCCCTCGGCCATCAGGGCGAGCACCTGGCGTTCCCGCGGGGTCAGCGTGGCGAGCCCGCCTCGCTGCCTGCTCGCCCGGAACAGCTGGCTGACCACCTCGGGATCGAGCGCGGTCCCGCCTTCGGCCACCCGCTGCAGGGCCGCGGCGAACTCGGCCACGTTGGCCACCCGGTCCTTGAGCAGGTAGCCGACGCCCGCGGCGCCGCCTTCGAGCAGCTGGGCGCTGTAGGACGTCTCGATGTACTGGGAGAACATCAGCACGCCGGTGCCGGGAAAGCGCTGCCGGAGCGCCAGCGCGGCGCGCAGGCCCTCATCGGTGTGCGTGGGCGGCATCCGGATGTCCACCACCGCCACGTCCGGCTGGTGCTCCGCCACCGCGGTCAGCAGCGCGTCGCCGTCGGTCACCGCCGCGCAGATCGCGTGCCCGCGGTCCTCAAGCAACCGGGTCAGCCCCTCCCGCAGCAGCGCGGCATCCTCGGCGATCACGACCCTCATGACAATCCCCTTAAGCTCGCAGCGGCAGTTCGACGGTCACCATGGTCGGGCCGCCTGCCGGGCTCGAGACGTCAATGCGGCCGTCCACCGTGGACACCCGCTGGGCCAGGCCGGACAGACCGCTCCCCTGTGCGGCGTCCGCGCCGCCGATGCCGTCATCGGAGACCTCGAGAACAAGCACCCCGGCCCGTTCCGTGTGAATATTTATTTTGATCTGGTTGGCGTAGCTGTGCTTGGTCGCATTGGCGATCAGCTCCGCCGCGCAGAAGTAGGCGATCGTCTCGATCGCCGGCGCGGGCCGGGTGCCGATGCTGGCGCTGACCGTGGCCGGGATCGCGCTGCTGGCGGCCAGCGTGGCCAGCGCGCTGGCCAGGCCGTTGTCGAGCACCGGCGGATGGATGCCGCGGGCCAGGTCGCGCAGGTCAGCCAGCGCGTCCACCGCGTTGCGGTGCGCGGCGTCGATCAGTTCCCTGACTGTAGCGCTGTCTGCGGCCTGGTCGTCATCGCCGAGCTTCTCCCGCGCCATGCCGAGGTTCATGGCCAGCGCGGCCAGCCGCATCTGCGCGCCGTCGTGCAGGTCCCGCTCGACCCGTCGCAGCGCCGCGGCCGAGTCGTCCACCGCCAGCGCCCGGGTCCGCTCGAGCTCGCTAACCCGCTCGGCCATGCTGCTCGGCCCGAGCAGGCCGCGAGCCAGCCGGGCATCCGCCGCGTTGATCCCGCGCGCCAGCCAGGCCGCGGCCACCACGCAGGCCGCGCCGGCGAGGGCCGCGGGAAAGGCGCCCAGCCAGCTGCCGACGCGGATATTTCCCCCGAACGGCACTGGCACCACCGCCACCAGAGGAGTCAGAGTGCCGCCATGGTGGTTGCGGAACAGCAGCCAGATCGCCGGGTAGGCCAGGTCGGCCAGCCCGAAGGCGGTCAGCACGACCGCATACAGCTGCGCGGCCGAGACCGGCAGCTTGATCAGGGCGTACCACACCGCACGCCAGGCCGGCCGGTCCCGCAGCCGCCGGTCGACGCGGTTGAGGATGCCGGTGCCCGGCTGGAACGGCGGCGGGGCCTCGACCTGACGGCCGAGGATCCGGTTGAGCAGGCGGCGGTGCAGCGAACCGAGGCGCCGGGACACCCGCAGCGTCGTGGTGATCAGCACCAGGCCGACGACGGTGCCGATGACCGACACGGAGATCGTCAGGCCGGAAAGCAGCAGTACCAGGGTGATCCAGAACCCGGCCAGCCCGGCTATCCCGCCGAAGCCGCAGTACATCAGCTCACGGCGGTTCCGGCTGGTGAGCGGGGCACCCACAATCGTGCCCGCCACCCGCCGGATCGCCGCGTCCATGAAGCTAATTGTCTCCTGCCGGGCACTGTGCTGTCGTAGTCCGCGCCGTCGTAGTCCGCCGACGATGTCACGCGTCCCGCCGGGTGAGCAGCCAGCCTCCTGCGGCCAGGGCCACGATCGCGTAGAGGCAGAGCAGGCCGAATCCGACTCCAGCCGCCAGATTGTCCACGTCGGGCTTGACCGCGGTGATCGAGTTCTCCGCGATGATCATCGGCAGGAACTTCCCGACCGAGTTCTGCAGCGAGGTGCCCAGCGGCACCAAGATGAGCGGCAGGACGAACAACACCCCGACCACGGCCGAGATGGCGCCGGCCGTGTGCCTGATGATGGCGCCGAGACCGAGGCCGATGAGCGCGATCAGGGCCGGGTAGGCGCCCGCCATCAGCACCGCGCGCAGCACACCCGGCTGCCCGAGGCTGGCGTGCGGCGCCGGGGACCTCAGCACCGCCTCGCCCAGGGCGAAGGAGGCGAAGGCGAGGACCTCCCCCGCGACCAGCGTGACGCCGGCGAGCACCCCGGCCTTGGCCGCGAGCAGCAACGGGCGGCGGGGCACCGCGGCGAACGTGGCCCGGATCATGCCGGAGGAGAACTCGCTGGTGATCATCAGCACGCCGAGGACGCCGAACGCCAGCTGGCCAAGTGCCAGACCGGCGAAGCCAGCGTTCGTGGGGTCGAAGCTCGCCCGGTCTGACGGTGACATCGTGGCCCAGTTCTCGTGGCTCAGCACCAGGATGGCGATGCCGATCATGCCTGCCGCGAAGACCAGCAGGATCCAGGCCGTGGAGCGGACGCTGCGCAGCTTCAGCCACTCCATCCGGGCGGCGGAACGCCAGCCGTAGTGCCCTTCGGCCTGGCTGGGGCGGGCGGCACGGTCGAGCGTCGCGGCGGTCATGAGACACTCCTGAGGGTGTAGCTGGACGGGTAGTCGGTGCTGCCTTCTGTGAGGGAGAAGAAGGCCTCTTCCAGGGAGCGGCCGTGGGCGGAAAGCTCGGCCACGGTGGTCTGGGCCAGCAGCCGGCCCTGCCCGATCACGATGAGCTGGTCGGCGGTCTGGGCGACCTCGCTGATCAGGTGGCTGGAGACCAGGACGGTGCGGCCGTGTGCGGCCAGGTTCTTCAGCAGGTTGCGGATCCAGCGGATGCCCTCGGGGTCCAGTCCGTTGACGGGCTCGTCGAGCAGCAGTACCGCCGGGTCGCCGAGCAGCGCGGCGGCGATGCCCAGCCGCTGGGACATGCCCAGGGAGAACTTGCCCGCGCGGCGGTCCGCCGCCGTCTCCATGCCGGTGATCTCGAGCACGTCATTGACCCGCCGGCGCGGGATATCGTTGCCGGCCGCCAGCGCGGTCAGGTGGGAACGGGCGGTCCGGCCGGGATGAAAGGCCCTGGCCTCGAGCAGCGCGCCGACTTCCCGCAGCGGCCAGCTCAGGTCGCGGTAGTTCTGGCCGTTGACCCTGACCGCCCCGGCGTCCGGCCGGTCCAGGCCCAGGATCATCCGCATCGTGGTGGATTTGCCCGCCCCGTTCGGGCCGAGGAATCCTGTCACGGTGCCGGGCAGGACATCGAAGCTGAGATCGTTCACGGCGGTAGTGGAGTCGTAGCGTTTGACCAGGCCGCGTGCCTCGATCATGGGAAAACCTTCCAGTCGTTGGGTTGGGTTCGGGTGCTTGCCGCGTGCCCGGCCCCCGTGGACGGGCACGCTCCTGTGCATCTGGCGTTCACGCTACGGATCAGGCGGCCGGCCGGGAACGTAGCCAACACCCCTCTTGATGGTGGGGTTTCCCCCCGGCCGGGCGGCGGTTTATCGTCGGGTGGGGGTCGGCTCGCCTTCAGGAGTGCATCGATGCGCGTGATCGTCGCGGGAGCTGGCATCGGCGGGCTCACCACGGCACTCTCGCTGCACGCGGCCGGGATCGACGCCGTGGTGATCGACTCGGCGGCTTCGCTGCTGCCGCTCGGGGTGGGTATCAACCTGATGCCGCACGCGGTGCGCGAGCTGACCGAGCTGGGCCTGGGCGATGAGCTCGCGGCGACAGGCATCCCCACCGCCGAGTGGGCGCACTTCGACCGGCACGGCAACAGAATCTGGGGTTTCGCCTGCGGGCAGCACGTCGGCTACCACTGGCCGCAGTACTCGATTCACCGGGGTGAGCTGCAGATGATCCTGCTCGCCGCGGTGCGGGCGCGGCTCGGGGCGGGTAGTGTCCGGGTCGGCAACGCGTTCGTCTCGTTCGCCGACTCCCCGGCGGACGTCGAGGTGCGGGTACGCGATCGCGCCTCCGGCACCGTCTCCGCGCTGCGCGCCGACGTGCTCGTGGGCGCGGACGGGCTGTACTCCGGCGTCCGCGCCCAGTTGCATCCCGACGAGCCCGCGCCGCGCTGGAGCGGGATCATGATGTGGCGCGGCGTGCTGGAGGGTGAGCCCTTCCTTTCCGGTCGGACGGTGGCGGTCGCAGGCGCCAACGCCAACCTGAAGTTTGTCGCCTACCCGATCTCGCGCCGGGCCGAGGCCCGGGGCCGGGCTGTGCTCAACTGGGTGGCTGAGGTCAGGCAGCCGGATAGCCAGGCCGGGCCCGAGCGCGCGGACTGGAACCGCCGGGGCCGGGCGCGGGACGTCCGGCCCTGGTTCGCGGACTGGAAGTTCGGCTGGCTTGACGTGCCTGCGCTGATCGCGGGCACCCCGCAGATCCTGGAGTATCCGATGGTGGACCGTGACCCGCTGCCGTTCTGGGGACAGGGGGTGCCCTGGGGCCACGGCCGGGTCACGCTGCTCGGCGACGCGGCCCACCCGATGTACCCGATCGGCGCTAACGGCGGCTCGCAGGCGATCATCGACGCCCGGGTGCTCGCCTACTCACTGGCCCGCGCGGCCACCCCGGCGGACGGGCTGGCCGCCTATGAGATGGCGCGGCGGGAGACCGTGAACGCGATCGTGCTCGCCTGCCGCGACATGCCGGCCGACCGCCTGCTGCACCTGGTCAGCGTGCGGGCCCCGGACGGCTTCGACCGGATCGAGGACGTGCTCAGCGCCGGGGAGCTGGCGGCGTTCGAGGGCGCCTACCGCACGACGACGCTGCAAGACGTCGCCGCACTGAACGTTCGCGGGTCCCTGAACCCGTAAGACCCGCCTGGCTGCTTCGCCGGTTATGGATGCTTGGCCGGTTACCAGTAGTGGGTCGTCGCGTAGGAGCTGTTGACGATCTGGTCGGTGTCCTCCGGCGGCTGGTAGATGGACTGCACCGCGACCCGGCCGGGGCCGAAGAGCCTGGCCCAGACGCTGCGGTAGCTCCACCGGCCGTGCCAGAAGGCGAAGCCCATATTGCGCGGGTACTCCAGGTGCAGGGACATCCGGACCGACACGTCCCGGTACAGCAGGGCACTCGGCTGGACAAGCAGGCTCTGACCCGGCTGCAGGTCGCGGACGAAGGCGTTGCCCGGCGCGTGCAGCAGCAGCAAACCCGGTCCCTCGTGGGAACCGAAGACGTCGCCGAACTGGCCCATCGGGTAATGCGTTTCGCGGTCCTTGTCGTCCCCGGTCTGGTACCAGAGGTCCGAGGGATACCAGTCGTACCGGATATTCCCGGTGGCGCACAGGAAGCGGTGCTCCCGGACCCAGATCTGCTGGCCGTGCTGCAGCGGCAAAGCTATGACCTCGCCGGCGTGGTTGTCCGATAGCGCGAGGTGCCCGGGGCCTCGGCCCTCCACCATGATCAGCGGCATCCCGGCCATCTTGCGGTTCCACCCGCCGCGCATCGGCAGGTTGGTCAGCCTGGTGGCGGGATCGGTCCACAGCAGCACGTGGTGGGAGAAGTAGATCCAGTCGTTCGGCGCGAGGTTGAACTCCGCGACCGGGACGGTAGTGCCCGCTATCTGCAGGTGTGACTGGCCGAACTGGAGGCGTGCCATGTCCTTGATCGCCGGCTGCTCGACCCACCCGGAGTCACTGACCGAGGAGCGGATGTCGACGGGCGCCCCGCACAGCGGGCAGGTCGGCGAGTTCGGGTCGCTCGGCTGCCTGCAATACCGGCAAATGTAGGTGTTCATCCTTGGCGCTCTCAGTCGGCGTGGTGGTGGACGTACATCGACTGGATGCCGACTCGGCCAGGCCCGGTCATCTCGGCGAGGTACATGCCGTGTCGCAGATGCCCGGTTTTCAGCGGCATCTGCGCCGCCTCCATCCGCACCGAGGAATCCTTGTAGAGGAACCCGCCCGGCTCGACCAGGATCTTCTCGTTCGGCTGCAGCGTCCGCTGGAGCACGTTCCCGTTGCCGTGCAGCAGCAGCATGCCGGGCGCGCCGGCCGTGACGAAGCGGTCGACGTACATGCCGTTCCCGCCGTGCAGCAGGTTGACAAGGCCTTTGATCCGGATGAAGGAATACTGGACGCTGTGCGAGGCCACCAGGAAGGCGTGCTCGCGGACGTCAAGCTCCATGCCGGGGTGCAGCGGCAGTACGACGAGCTCACCCGGCGCGTCACGAGAGAACGCGATGCGACCCGGGCCGTTGGCCACCGTCACGATGTGCGGCATGCCGCCGATCGTGCGCTTCATCCCGCCGCCGGTGTTCAGCGACGAGAGCGGGACCGACTCGTCCTTCCACAGCAGCACGTGGTGCTCGAAGTAGACGCCGTCTCGCGGGTGCAGGGCGACTTCCGCCACGGGGACGAGCTCGCCTTCGACCTGGCAGGTACTGCCGGAGAACTGGAACTCGGTCATGTCACGCAGCCGGGGCGCCTCACGCCACCCCGAATCGCTGACCTTGTCCTTCTCGTCGAGAGGAGCGCCGCACGTCTGGCAACTGGTGGTGCCCGGCTGGTTCTGCGCTTGGCACCACCGGCACTGGATCATTTCCACGGTCGGAAGATAGCAGCAAAGGACCTTTGACAACGCCTTATGCGCTAAACCGGGGAACCGGTATGGTTCAGGCATGGCACTGCTCGGGCGGGAGTTCATCGCCGTACCTGATGACCGCAAAGGTCAGATCGTCTTCAAATGGCCGGACATCACCATCCGTCGTTACACGCGCGCGATCGTCAACGCGGATGAGATGGCGATGTTCGTCAACACCGGCCAGGTCGTGCAGACCCTCGGGCCGGGCCGGCACCAGATCGATGCCAACGAGCTGCCCGGGCTCGGCGCGATCATCGACGTCGTCAGCGGCGGAAACGCCTACCGGGCCGAACTGTACTTCGTC
>Ga0302181_10001392_pt1 | contig 18038 bp, 15 predicted proteins | sample I_Palsa_E3_3_FD_198786 | JGI IMG/M metagenome (GOLD analysis project Ga0302181, IMG submission 198786) | Peat permafrost microbial communities from Stordalen Mire near Abisko, Sweden - I_Palsa_E3_3 | ecosystem: Environmental > Terrestrial > Soil > Palsa > Peat permafrost | place: Sweden...
CGCGATGCGACGGGTTGAGCTGCGGGCGCCGACGCGCGCGGACCGAGACGAGTACCTGGCAGCGATGCGCGCGAGCGAGGCGCTGCACCATCCCTGGGTCCACCCGCCGACCACGCCGGAGGGATACCAGCGGCTGCTCGCGCGGGCCGCCGACGAGCGTTACAAGTCCCTGCTGGCGTGCCGCGTGTCCGACGGTGCGATCGTCGGCTACTTCAATATCAGCGAGATCGTCCGTGGCGCGTTCCAGAGTGGCTTCCTCGGATACGGCGGTGTCGCTGCGCACGCGGGCCGCGGTTACATGACCGAGGGACTCGAGCTGCTGATCACGTACGCCTTCGGACCGCTGGCGCTGCATCGCCTGGAGGCCAACATCCAGCCCGCGAACATCAGGTCGATCGCGCTCGTGCGCCGATGCGGCTTCGTGCACGAGGGTTTTGCGCCCGGCTACCTCAAGGTCGACGGGCGCTGGCGCGACCACGAGCACTATGCGATCCGCGCCGAGCAGTGGCGGGCGCGGACCGCGCAGACCGGTGGCTCGGGTTCGGGGAGCTGATCAGCTCGCGGCAGCGAGCTGCTCGCGCTTGCCGGCAACGCCGTCGATCAGCTCGCGGAACGACGTCGCGAACTTCTCGACGCCCTCTCGCTCGAGCACCTCGACGACGTCGTCGTAGTCGATCCCGGCGGCGGCGAACGCATCGAGCGTCCGCTTTGCGCCGTCGACGTCGCGCTCGAGCGTCGGCTCGACACGGCCGTGGTCGAGGAACGCATCGATCGTGGCGGGTGGCATCGTGTTGACCGTCTCCGGCCCGATCAGCTCCTCGACGTAGAGGACGTCCCGGTAGGCCGGGTTCTTCGTCGAGGTCGAGGCCCACAGGCAGCGCTGCGGCGAGGCGCCCAGCCGTCGCAGGTCATCCCACTCGGATCCGGTGAACACCTGCTTGTAGGTCTGGTAGGCGAGCTTGGCGTTGGCGATCGCCAGCGTCCCCTTGAGCTCGTCGTGGCCGCCGATCTGATCCAGTCGCTTGTCGGCCTCCGTGTCCACGCGCGAGACGAAGAACGATGCGACCGACGCAACCATCGACAGATCGCCGTCGCGATCGCGCAGCCGGTACAGCCCGCGCAGATAGGCCTCGGCGGCCTCCCGATGACGCTCAAGCGAGAACAGCAACGTCACGTTCACCGGAATGCCGGACGCGATCGTGTCCTCGATCGCCGACAGCCCAGCTTTCGTGCCCGGGATCTTCACGAATAGGTTCGGTCGCGCAACCATCTCGTACAGGCTCAGCGCCTCGGTCGCAGTCGCCGCCGCGTCGTTGGCGAGCTCCGGGTCGACTTCCAGCGACACCCAGCCGTCGCGGGTCGCCTCGCCGCGGTCGAACACCGGGCGGAAGATGTCGCAGGCGCCGCGAATGTCCTCCCGCGCCAGCTGGAAGAAGATGTCGCGCGGATCGCGCTCGGTCTCGAGCAGCTGACGCAGCTGGTCGTCGTAGGACTCTCCCTTGGAGATCGCCTCCTGGAAGATCGTTGGGTTGGAGGTCAGTCCGACGATGCCGTCGTCGACCAGCCGCGCGAGTTGCCCTTCGCGCACGAAGTCTCGCGTGATGAAGTCGATCCACGGGCTCTGACCGTGCTCCCTCAGCTGCTGCAGAGCGTTGCTCATGTCATCTCCTGTGTTCGTCCGTCCAGATCGGTGCATACCCCGAATGACCCGGCACAAATATCTGCCGGGCTCACGGGAAACGATGGCACATGCTCGACCTGACCGCGACCGGCGGCCGTCCAGGCGATGATCGCCGAGGCCAACCAGAAGCGTTGGACGCTTCCGGGCGGCGGGGCAGACATCACGCCTGAGCATGTCCGTAGACAATTCGAGTCCCTACGGAAATGTTCGATCTGGTTGGTGATCGCTCACACAGGGCATATCTCTGACATGGATGGAGCCCAGACAGTGAGATTGTTCGAGGCCGAGCCCGACCTGACCCGGTTCCTCGCGCGCGAGGACGCCGACCAGGCCCGGGAGGTCCGCCTGCCCGTGCGCTCGCTGACCAAGGGCGAGATCCAGTTCCGTGAGGTGCTCGAGCGGAACTCCGCATTTGGCGCGATCGTGCTCGACGGAATCCTGATGCAGTCCATCAGGCTGGGAACGCACGCCGGGCTTCGCCTCCTTGGCCCGGGCGACCTGCTCCCGCTGACGCACGCGCCGCGCTCGATGTTGGTGTTCGAAGCCGGCTTCCGGGTGACATCGCCGACGCGCGTCGCTCTGCTGGGACGCGAGATGCTGCTCGCCGTCAGGCGCTGGCCGCAGCTCGCCGCCGGCCTGCAGTCACACCTTGGCGAGCAGTCCGAGCGGCTCACCACCCAGCTGATGATCTGCCAGCTGCCACGGGTCGACGACCGCCTGCTCGCGATGATGTGGCTGCTCGCCGAGTCGTGGGGTCAGGTGACACCCGCGGGCACGCTCTTGCCGGTGGCCCTCACTCATGCGGCGCTCGGCGGGCTGATCGGGGCTCGCCGCCCGACCGTGACGCTCGCGCTCGGCAACCTGACCGCAGGCGGCGCGCTCCTCCGCCAGCAGCGTGGGTGGCTGCTGCTGGGCTCGCCCGGTGAGCTCGGGCGACCTCGCGCCCGACAGCGCCCTACAGGGCGCCCCCATCCGGATAGATAGACCCTCCCCGTCGCCGAGCCCGGAGGCGGGCCGATCTGTAGCCTCACGACAGGGTGCAAGGACATTTCTGGCTAGAGGAGCGTGGCGACGGAACGGAGCGGGTGCTCGCCGTCAGCGGGGAACTCGATCTGGCGGCCGCAGCGTCGTTTGAGGCGGCGCTCGATTCGGCGCTGGCCACTGGTGTCGCGCGGATCGTGGTCGACCTGACGGCCCTGGAGTTCATCGACTCCACCGGCCTCAGTGTGCTCATCAAGGCGCAGCAGCGGGCCGGAGATACTGGCCGCGAACTCGGAGTCGTCAACCCGACCGCACAGGTCGAGCGCCTGCTCACGCTGACGGGACTGATGGAGCGACTAAGTCTCCCCGAAGCCGACCATCGCTCTTAGGGACGCCCTCTCAGGGCCCCTTAGCGGCGGGGTTCGACCAGCACCGCCGTCAGCGACTCGCCCGCCGTCAGCGGCGTCGCATAAAGCTGCTCGAGCAGCGGAGCGAGGTCCGGCGGGGCCTCGGCGCCTTCGAACAGTTGCTCGGTGCTCAGAGCCGGCAGCGGCCCGACGCGAAGCTCGACGCGCCTCCGTGTACCGATGATCGCAACGCCGATCTCGCCGTCTGCGGCCGGCTGTGTGGCGCGCTCGCCGATTGCGTTCGTCAGCTGCTGAAGGACCGCGAAGCGGTCGACGGTGAAGCCAGCGCTGGCGGCGGCCGTCCGCACGATTCGGCCCATCACCATTCCTAGCAAGTCCGGAGGCGATATCCAGGCGACGATGTCACCCGCCAGCAGCGGCGTCGGTCGCGTGCCGGCGGCGCCTTGACCCGATCGCCTGGCGAGCGCGTCACGGACGCCCGCGCCGGTAAACGACATCCGGACCTCTGTCCCTTGGTCCGGGGAACTCTCGAACTCGGCGCGGCTGGCGAGCGCACTGATCACCGCCAGCCCGACGCCCATGTGGTCGTCGGCGACCGCCAGCCGCTGGATCCCGGAGCCCTGGTCGCGAACGATGACCTCGACGGCCGCGGGTGTGATCTCCACGCCGACCGAGAGCGGGCCCGGGTCCTCGCCCGAGTACGCGTGCACGACCGCGTTGTTGCACGCCTCGCTGACCGCGGTCTTGATGTCGTCGAGCGGTTCCGGGTCGAGCCCGAGGTAGGCGCCGAGCCCTGACAGCACCGAGCGCACCAGCGTCACGCACTCTGGCCTGCTCTCGAGCTCCAGTCGGACCGTGGGAAAAGCGTCGATGGTACCCACGACCTTCCCGGCCGCGTCAGCCATCAAACCCGGTCTGTTCGCGCGCTCGCTGCTTGGCACCGCGACGATGATCGTACGCAAGCCCACCGCCGGACGGTGGATCCGGCTCATCGCCCGCTGCTGAGAGGCCTCCCCGGTTCTAGGACGAGCACGGTCGGGAGACGACGGCCTCGGCCTGCACCAGCTCGCCGAGCCTAGCTACCGCCCGGCGCAGGACGCGTGACACCTGCATCTGCGAGACCCCCTCGATCTTCGCGATCTGGGTCTGTGTGCGGTCCTCGATGAAACGCAGGGCGAGGATTCTCCGCTCCCGTTCGGATAGGCGCGCCGCCGCCTTGGCGATGCTCGCGCCGGCGTCGATCAACTCGAACCGCTTGTCCTCCTCACCAAGCAGGTCGGCGATCGTGCCGCCGTCGGCGTCCCCGTCCTGGCACGGTGTCTCGAGCGACATCGAGTGATGGGCGCCCGCGGCCTCGAGCCCGTCGAGCACATCCTCGAGGCTCAGCTCCATGTAGGTGGCCAGCTCCTGGATCGTCGGCGCGCGGCCGCTCTTGGACGCGAGCTCGCGCTGCGCCTCCTCGAGCTTGAGCGCCCGCTCCTGGGCACCTCGTGGCACGTGCACCGCCCAGCCGAGGTCACGGAAGTACCGCTTCAGCTCGCCGAGGATCGTCGGCACGGCGAACGACGTGAAGGCGTTGCCGCGAGCCGGCTCGAACCGATCGATGGCCTTCACCAGGCCCAGGCTGGCGACCTGAACGAGGTCGTCGAATGGCTCGCGTGCTCCGAGGTAGCGCCGGGCCAGTCGCCGCGCGAGCGGCATGTAGCGCTCGACCAGCTCCTCGCGTGCGCGCTGCTCTCCGTGACGCTGCCAGCGCACGAACAACTCGTCCGAGCCGCGCGGGCTGAACCTCGCCGCGCTGGAAGCACTGCGTGAATTGGTGGCGTTGAGCGTAGGCATCTCAGACGTCTTTTCCCAAACGCTATCGCGCTAAAACACCTATTTGCACTAGGTAGTTACTACGGTGTCAGCGGTCTGACAGCGCGGGCGCGGTCTGCCCGCTGTCTGCGCGCAGATCAGCCGCTCAACGCGAGCACGAGCTCGCGGACTCCGCGCGGGTAGCGGTGCGAGATGCCGCCGTGCCGGCCGTCGAACAGCTCCAACGTGTGCTCAATCCCGTGGCGAGCGAGCTCGTCGGCAACCGCCTGGGCGCCGAGGTCGAGGAACGCCTCGTCGCTCCGGCCGGCGTCGAGGTAGATCCGGCGCATCGTGCGCAGCGCGTCCGCGTGCGACGCGACCATCCGTACGGGATCGTGCGCGCGCCAGCGCATCCACACGTCATCGACGAGCCGTCCCGTGCCGAGCTCGAACGGCATCAGCGGATGCCCTGGAGGATCATCGGGGTCCGGCGAGTACGCGGTCGCGTAGGCATACAGCTCGAGCCCCTCTCCGAACCGGCCGAAGTCGAACTGAGGCGCCTCCGCCAGACGCCGATGAAACACGTCATAGGAGCCGTCGAAGTGGTCCCGCAACGCGCGGGCGACATGCGGGAATCGGGGCAGGTAGCACGCCTCGAACAGGGCGTCGCCGGCATGACTCGCGAGCCCACCGAAGCGGTCGGGTCGCAGCATCGCCGTCACCATCGCCCCGTACCCGCCCGAGGACTTGCCGGCGACCCCCCGGTGCTCGCGGTCGGCGATCGTCGGGAAGCGGGAGTCGACGAACGGCACCACCTCGTCGCAGAGGTAGTCCATGTAGCGGCCGGTCCCGGGCGAGTTGAGGAACTGCGAGCCACCGAGCGACGTCCACGCGTCGACGAACACGAGGATCGCCGCGGGCGTGTCGGTGCTCGCGAACATCGCGTCGTAGCGCTCGATGTTGTTCGGCTCGAACGCGTCGCGGTTGAACCACATGTCGAGCTGCCCGGTGAAGCCCTGCAGGATATAGATCGACGGCACGGGCGCGTCCGCGACGCCGGGTGAGCGGTAGACGTACAGTGGCCGGCGCGCAGGATCCCCGCGCGGGTTGTCCGCCAGCAGCTCGGACTCGACGACGAGCTCATCGAGCACTCCCGCCAGGGGCCGCTGCCACGGCCGGCCGGGCGGCCCTTCGACATCTCGGAGCGCCATCTGCGCCACGGTAACGGATCCCCTGGGAGCGCGGGGAGCGGCGCGGATATAGTCCCGACTGACGGTAGATCCCAGGAGTACCGCCACCGATCCGTGACCAGTCGCGTCGACAATCCATCAACCAACGGCGCCGCCAGCGAGCTCGATGCGCTCGAGACGAGTGAATGGCTCGAGGCGATCGACGGCGTCCTCGAGCACGACGGCCCGGGTCGCGCGCGTCAGCTGCTGAGCCGCGTCGTCGAGCGCGCGGAGCACGCCGGCGCGGGTCCGATCGCGACGCTCAACACGCCCTACGTGAACACGATCCCGGCGTCGCTCGAGCCACGGCTGAACGGCGACCCGGAAATCGAGCGGCGACTCAGATCGATCATCCGCTGGAACGCAGTCGCGACGGTCGTCCGCGCCAACAAGGAGTCGTCGGAGCTCGGCGGCCACATCGCCTCCTACCAATCGCTGGCGGTTCTCTACGAGGTCGGCTTCAACCACTTCTGGCACGCGCCGAGCGCCGACCACGGAGGAGACCTCGTGTACTTCCAGGGCCACTCGTCGCCCGGCAACTACGCGCGCGCATTCCTCGAGGGCCGGCTGACAGCGGAGCAGCTCGAGAACTTCCGCCAGGAGGTGGGCGGCCATGGGCTCTCCTCCTACCCGCATCCGTGGCTGATGCCTGACTTCTGGCAGTTCCCGACCGTGTCACTTGGAATCGGAGCGATCACCTCGATCTACCAGGCCCGGTTCATGAAGTACCTGAACGCCCGCTCGATCCTCGGCACGGACGGACGCAAGGTGTGGGCCTTCCTCGGCGACGGCGAGATGGACGAGCCCGAGTCGATGGGTGCGATCGGGCTCGCCGGTCGCGAGCAACTCGACAACCTGATCTGGGTCGTCAATTGCAACCTCCAGCGGCTCGACGGCCCGGTCCGCGGCAACGGCAAGATCATCCAGGAGCTCGAGTCCGACTTCCGCGGCGCCGGCTGGAACGTGATCAAGGTGATCTGGGGCTCGCGCTGGGACCCGCTGCTCGATCAGGACATCGACGGGCGGCTGGTGCGCGTGATGGAGGAGTGCGTCGACGGCGAGTACCAGACGTTCAAGTCGCGCGACGGCGCGTATGTCCGCGAGCACTTCTTCGGGCGTGACCCGGTGCTGCTCGAGCGAGTGTCCGGGATGAGCGACGACGAGATCTGGCAGCTCAACCGCGGCGGTCTCGACGCTCAGAAGGTATACGCGGCCTACGACGCGGCGGCGCGCGAGGTCGGGCGCCCGACCGTGATCCTCGCGAAGACGATCAAGGGCTATGGGATGGGCGTCTCCGGCGAGGGCCAGATGATCACCCACCAGGCCAAGAAGATGACCGAGGCGGCACTGCTCGCCTTCCGCGACCGGTTCGAGCTGCCGCTGAGCGACGATCAGGTGCGCGCGGCCGAGTTCTACAAGCCGCCCGAGGACTCGCCCGAGATGCAGTACCTGCGCTCCCGCCGGGCGGCCCTCGGCGGGTCGCTGCCAGCCCGGCGGCGCACGGCGGAGCCGCTGCCAGTGCCAGAGCTCAGCGCGTTCCAATCCCAGCTCGACGGAACCGGCGAGCGCGAGGTCTCGACCACGATGGCGTTCGTCCGGGTGCTGGCGACGCTGCTGCGCGACAAGCAGATCGGCCGTCGGATCGTCCCGATCATCCCCGACGAGTCGCGCACCTTCGGGATGGAGGGTTTGTTCCGCCAGATCGGGATCTACTCACCGCTCGGGCAGCGCTACCAGCCAGAGGATGCCGAGCAGCTGATGTTCTACAAGGAGGACGAGCACGGACAGATCCTCGAGGAGGGCATCACCGAGGCCGGCTCGATCTCGTCCTTCATTGCCGCGGGCACCTCCTACTCGGCCCACAACGAGCAGATGATCCCGTTCTACATCTACTACTCGATGTTCGGCTACCAGCGGGTCGGAGATCTGATCTGGGCCGGCGGCGACTCGCGCGCCCGAGGCTTCCTGTTGGGCGGCACGGCCGGGCGCACGACCCTGAACGGCGAGGGACTCCAGCACGAGGACGGTCACAGCCACGTCCTGTTCTCCGTCGTCCCCAACTGCCGCGCTTACGACCCGGCGTTCGGATACGAGGTGGCTGTGATCATCCAGGACGGCCTCCGCGCGATGGTCGCCGACCAGGAGGACGTCTTCTACTACATCACCCTGATGAACGAGAACTACCGGCACCCGCCGATGCCGGAAGGGTCCCAGGAGGGAATCCTGCGGGGCATGTATCTGCTGCGCGAGGGCTCCTCGCCTCGTTCGCGCAAGAAGCCCAGGGTCCAGCTGCTCGGGTCGGGCACGATCCTGCGGGAGGTGCTGGAGGCGGCGTCGCTGCTCGAGGACGAGTGGGGCGTGGCGGCCGACGTGTGGAGCGTCACCTCGTTCACGCAGCTGCGTCGCGATGGGATCGAGGTCGACCGCTGGAACATGCTGCACCCGCTCGAGCAGCCGCGCAGCGCATACGTGTCCGACTGCCTCGGCGCCCGGCGCGGTCCGGTGATCGCCTCGACCGACTACATCCGCACGTTCGCGGACCAGATCCGCGCATGGGTTCCCGCGCCGTACCGGGTGCTCGGGACCGACGGCTACGGCCGCAGCGACTTCCGGCGCAACCTGCGCCGCTTCTTCGAGGTCAACCGCCACTACGTGACGGTCGCGGCGCTCAAATCGCTGGCCGACGAGGGCGCGCTGCCGGCCGCTCGCGTCGGCGAGGCGATCGAGCGTTACGAGATCGATCCGGCGGCGCCGTTGCCGACGACCGTATGACGGCGACTGCGTCCGGTCTCGAAGTCCGCGTCCCCGACATCGGGGACTTCGGCGAGGTCCCCGTGATCGAGCTCCTGGTCGCCCCCGGCGACACTGTCGCCGCCGAGGATCCGCTCGTCACGCTCGAATCCGACAAGGCGACGATGGACGTCCCCTCCCCCGCCGCCGGCACGGTTTCCTCGCTGCTCGTGGCGGTCGGCGACCGCGTGTCCGAGGGCTCGCCGCTGCTGGTGCTCGAGCCCGCGAGCGTCGAACCGAGCGCCGCCGTGCCACAGCCCGAGAGCGCCGCCGTGCCACAGCCCGAGCAGACGCCGGCGCCCGCCGCGGCGCCCGCGGCCCGGGCCAATGGCGGCGCGGTGTACGCGAGCCCTTCGGTCCGCCGGCTCGCCCGCGAGTTCGCGATCGACCTCAGGAACGTGAGCGGCACCGGGCGCAAGGGACGGATCACGGCCGACGACGTGCGCTCGGCGCAGTCCGGCCTGGCGGTGCCTTCGGCGCCCCCGGCCGGCAAGCCGGGGGCGCCGGCGAGCGGTGACCTCGGGCTCGCACCCTGGCCGACTGTCGACTTCGAGAAGTTCGGGCCGATCGAGCGGGTGCAGCGCTCGCGCATCCAGCGGATCTCGGGACCCGTGCTCGCGCGCAACTGGGTGATGATCCCCCATGTCACGCACAACGACGAGGCTGACATCACAGACCTCGAGGCGTGGCGCAAGCAGCTCAACGCCGCCCACTCGAGAGATGGCGTGAAGCTGACAATGGTGTCCTTCCTGATCGCCGCGTCGGTCGCGACGCTCAAGGAGTTCCCGACGTTCAACGCCTCGCTCGACGGCGAGGACCTGGTCCTGCGCCGCTACTACAACATCGGCTTCGCCGCCGACACGCCGGGCGGCCTGGTCGTACCCGTGATCAAGCACGCCGACCAGAAGGGCCTGCTCGAGATCGCCCGCGAGTTGACCGCGCTGTCCGAGTCGGCCCGAGCCGGCAAGTTGACCCCGGGCGACATGGCCGGCGGCACATTCACGATCTCGTCGCTCGGCGGTATCGGCGGAACCTCGTTCACGCCGATCATCAACGCCCCGGAGGTCGCGATCCTCGGCGCCACCCGGGCGGCGGTCAAGCCGATCTGGGACGCCGAGGCGAGCGAGTTCAAGCCGCGCCTGATGGTGCCGCTGTCCCTCTCCTACGATCATCGCGTGATCGACGGCGCCGCCGCGGCACGGTTCGTCGCGCACCTTGTTGGCGTCCTCAGCGACCTGCGCAGAGCTCTCCTTTGAGCGATCTGGAGGTTCGGGTGCCGGATATCGGCGACTTCGCCGATATCCCGATCATCGAGATCCTGGTCGCGCCGGGCGACGAGGTGGCGGTCGAGGATCCGCTGGTCACGCTCGAGTCCGACAAGGCGACAATGGACATTCCCTCGCCGGCCACCGGCACAATCGGGCAGCTGCGCGTGAAGATCGGTGACCGGGTGTCCGAGGGCAGCGTGCTGCTGACGCTCGAGGCCGACCAGGCGCAGACACAGGCACCGCCGCCCGAGCCGGCAGCCCCGGCGGCCCCCCGGGCCGAGCAGGCGCCGCCGCAGCCGGATCGTGCCGCGCGGGTCGACTCCGAGCCGGCACCTCCCGCCGCAACGGGGCATGAATTCCAGGTGGTCGTGCTCGGGAGTGGGCCAGGCGGCTACACGGCGGCGTTTCGTGCCGCCGACCTCGGCCTGAAGACGGCCCTCGTCGAGCGCCACGAGACGCTTGGCGGCGTCTGCCTCAACGTCGGCTGTATCCCCTCCAAGGCGCTGCTTCACGCCGCCCGCGTAATCGCCGAGGCCGAGGAGATGTCGGCGCACGGGGTCCGCTTCGGAAAGCCCTCGATCGATCTCGGCGAGCTGCTGGCGTTCAAGCAGAACGCCGTCGATCGGCTGACCGGTGGCCTGCTGGCACTCGCAAAGCAGCGCAAGGTCGAGGTTGTCCACGGCGAGGCGGCGCTGACCGGTCGCAACTCGATGCGGGTGGGCGACCGGGAGCTGGCCTTCGACAACTGCATCATCGCCGCCGGCTCGGAGGCGGTCCGGCTCCCATTCATCCCCGAGGACCCGCGCGTGATCGATTCGACCGGCGCGCTCTCGCCGGACGACCTGCCGAAGCGGATGCTCGTGATCGGCGGTGGGATCATCGGCCTCGAGATGGCGACGGTGTACGACGCGCTCGGCGCGCGCGTCACCGTCGTCGAGCTGCTCGACCAGCTGCTCCCCGGCTGTGATCCGGATCTGGTGCGCCCGCTCCACCGGCGGGTACAGGAGCGCTACGAGGCGATCCTCCTGTCGACCGAGGTCACGGCCGTTAAGCCACAGAAGCGCGGGCTCAGGGTCGAGTTCTCCGGCGACATCAAGCCGCAGCTGTTCGACCGCGTCCTCGTCGCCGTCGGCCGGGTGCCGAACGGTCAGCGGGTCGGCGCCGACGCCGCAGGCGTGGCGATCGATCAGCGCGGGTTCATCCCGGTCGACCGGAAGCTGCGCACGAACGTTCCCGGGATCTACGCCATCGGGGACATCGTCGGCAACCCGATGCTCGCCCACAAGGCGACGCACGAGGGCAAGACCGCCGCAGAGGTGATCGCTGGCGTTCCCGGCGCCGAGTTCGACGCGCACGCGATCCCGTCGGTCGCCTACACGGACCCCGAGGTCGCGTGGATGGGGTTGACCGAGACGGCCGCGCGCGCCGAGGGGATCGAGTACGAGAAGCAGACGTTCCCCTGGGCGGCCTCGGGCCGTGCCCTCGGCCTCGGCCGCCCGGAGGGGATGACCAAGCTCCTGTTCGAGGCGGACTCACACCGGCTGCTCGGCGCCGGCATCGTCGGCGTGGGGGCCGGCGACCTGATCGCCGAAACGGTCCTGGCGCTGGAGCTGGGCGCCGACGCGGAGGACATCGGCCTGTCGATCCACCCCCACCCCACTCTGTCGGAGACAATCGCCTTCGCCGCCGAAATGGAAGCCGGCACGGTCACAGACGTGATGCCGCCGCGCCGTCGGCGGTAAGGGCGAAGCGGGCGCGCTCCGTAATGCATTAGGCTAGCTTGGTGGGCCGGATCGGGGGCACCGTTGGCCTTGTCGCGTCGGCGTCTGGGCTCGTAACGCTGGCCGCGGTGACGCTGGCACCGCTGCAGTTTGCCTATCGCAGCGCGGCGTCGCACGTGATCGTTTCGACGGCGGGGTCGGTGGTCGCACTTCTCGCCGCCTTTCTCATTTTCGGGCGGCTCAGGCGCTCGGCACGCCTGAACGACCTCCTGCTGACGTGCGGGCTCTGTCTGCTGGCTTTATCGAGCGCGGTCCTTGCCGTGCTGCCGGCATTCGTGAGTGGCAACTCGCGGGTATTCCTCGACTGGGACGGGCGCATCTGGAGACTGCTTGGCGCTTGTCTGCTGGCAGCGGCTGCCCTGACACCGCGCCGGCGGCTCGAGCAGCCTCGGCTGGCGACCAAGCTCGCCTTCGCCGGCAGCCTGTCGCTTGCGTTGCCGGCGGCGCTGGTGCTCTGGCTGGTGCGTGGCCGGCTTCCCGGCATTGTTCTGGTGGCGATCGTGCGTCCAAACTGGCCCGATCTGGACGCCCCCTGGCCTGTGCTTGCGATATCTGCGATCACCGCGGTCTTGTTCGCAATGAGCTCGGTCGGGTTCGTGCGGGACGCCGAGCGGCGCGGTGACGAACTGTTCGCATGGATTGCCGCGGCATCGGTTCTGGCGGCGTTCTCAAGTTTCAACTACTTGCTGTATCCGTCGCGTTCAACCGGCTGGGTTTATACCGGCGACGGCTTCCAGTTCTTGTCCAGTGTGGTGCTGCTGTTAGGGGCTATGCAGGAAATCAGGTCCTACTGGCGCTCGGTCCCGCAGGTCCGCGTGCTCGAGGAGCGGCGACGGATGGCCCGGGATCTGCACGACGGGCTGGCCCAGGACATCGCCTACATCGGCCGCAACCTGCGGGCGCTTGGGCCGCTGGACGGCGAGCTCGGAGAGCGGCTCGGACGGTTGCGGCAGGCTGCGGAGCGAGCGGAGCTCGAGTCCCGGCGGGCTTTGGCGTCGTTGTCGGCCCCGATGGACGAGCCGCTTGACGTCGTGCTTGCGCGAGCCGTGACGGATGTCGCGGATCGATTCGGTGCCGAAGTCGAGCTCGATCTCGCATCCGGCGCTCTCGCCTCGCCCGCCCGAACGGAGTCGTTGCTGAGGATCGCCTGCGAAGCGGTGACAAACGCCGCTCGACATAGCGGCGCGTCCCGCGTGGTCGTGAGCCTTCACCGGACAGGCGACGGCCTCCGGCTACGGGTCCAGGACGCCGGCTGCGGGTTCGATTCGACGGCACCAACGCGGGGATTCGGGCTGATCTCGATGCGCGAGCGGGCACGCTCGGTCGGTGGTCGGCTGTCGGTTGCATCGACGCCTGGCCGCGGTACCACCGTTGAGGTGGCGATGTGAGTTCGATGAACCTATCTGAACAGCTTCGTGTCCTGATCGCCGATGACCATGTGCCAACCCGCGACGATGTTCGGCGTGCGCTCGTCGCCGACGGTGGCTTCTCGGTATGCGCCGAGGTGGGCGATGCCGCAGCCGCGGTGCGATCCGCTGTGCGCGAGTGCCCCGACATCTGTCTGCTGGATGTGACGATGCCGGGCGGCGGGATTGCAGCCGCCTGGGAAATCGCGGCGCGGCTCCCAGAGACAAAAATCGTGATGCTCACAGTCTCCGACGCGGACATCGATCTGTTCTCGGCGCTGCGTGCCGGCGCGCACGGGTACCTCACCAAGACGATGGACCTGCAACGGCTGCCACACGCTTTGCGAGGGGCGATCAATGGCGAGCCACCGATCCAGCGGATGCTCATGAGCCGAATCATCGAGCGCTTCCGTGGCGGCGATCCACGCCGGCGCAGGCTCGCGTCGGGCGGTGAGCTCGCCGAGCGGCTGACAAGTCGTGAATGGGAGGTGCTCGAGCTACTGTCGCGCAACCGTTCGACAGCAGAGATCGCCAGCGAGCTGTGCCTCTCGAACAGCGCCATCCGCGTCCATATCGCGGCCATCGTGCGCAAGCTCAGCGTCGCGGACCGAGCCGCCGCGGTCGCGATCTTCCGCGCGCGCTCCGCCCGCGACTGACGACGCGGCTTGCCCGACGCGAAGGCGTGACCCGGCGCAAGCGCTCAGAGATCTGAGCGCCCAGCCAGATGACTTCACCGACCCCCTGAGTGAAAATCGACCGGGGCAAATCGACCGGGTGAAGAAGAAAGGGAGTCGCGTGACTTCAGTGATCATCAGCAACGTCATCCTCTGCGCCGTCGTTCTTTGCGCGATCGTCGGCAAGCTCGTATGGGCAATCGCCACGCAACACCGCGACGAGTTCGGCCTCATGCTGATCAGGCCGAGCAGCGAGGTCGACAACGAACTGGGCCTTGATCAAGACTTGCTGCGGGTGCCAGCGGACGCAGTGCTCTGAGTCTAAGTGCTGACCTCCGTAAGTTCCCTCCGGTCAGGTTGAAGGAGTCATAACGTCGGCCGCGAATCTGGGTGGCGATGGCGTCGGCAGCCGAGATCACACTCAGCCAGCAGGAGCGCTCAGAGCTTGAGCGGCGCGCGGCGAAGCTGACGTTGCCCTATCGGGATGTGCAGCGCGCGAAGCTGGTGCTCTACGCCGCTGATGGCTTGTCGAACACTGAGATCGCGGGTCGTCTTGAGATGTGCACCAAGGTTGTTGGTCAGTGGCGGCGAAGATTCGCGGCCGATCGCCTGGATGGTCTTGCGGATCAAGCGCGGTCGGGTCGCCCGCGTCGTTTTCCCCCCGGAGCAGATCGCCGAGGTCAAGGCGGTCGCGTGCGAGCCGCCCGCCCAGGAGGGCGTGCCGCTCTCGCGCCGCTCAGTCGCTGACGTTCACCGCCTCGTGATCGAGCGCGGGATTTGTGACGCGTCCGTGTCGACGATCGTTCGCTGGTTGGCAGAGGACGCGATCCGCCCGTGGCAGTACCGCTCGTGGATCTTCCCGACCGACCCGGACTTCGCTGAGAAGGCCGGCCGGATCCTTGACCTGTACCAGGGAAGGTGGGACGGCGAGCTGTTGCATCCGGGCGACATGATCGTCTCCGCCGATGAGAAGCCGTCGATCCAGGCACGCGGCCGGATCGCGGCGACGCTCCCGCCGGCAGCTGGTGTCCCGCGCGGTCAGCGGGTTGAGCACACGTATGAGCGCAACGGCGCGTTGACGTATCTCGCGGCATGGGACGTCCGCCGCGGCGGGGTGATCGGTCGGTGCGAGCCCAAGGGCGGGATCGAACCGTTCGGCCGCTTGGTTGAGCAGGTCATGACCGTCGAGCCATACGCATCCGCCAGACGGGTGTTCTGGATCGTGGATAACGGCAGCTCACACCGCGGCCAACGCTCCGTCGAACGACTCCAAGGCCAATGGCCGACCCTCCGGCTCGTGCATACCCCAGTCCACGCGGCGTGGTTGAACCAGATCGAGGTCTACTTCTCGATCGTGCAGCGCAAGATCCTGACCCCGAACGACTTCGACGATCTCGATCAGGTCAAGCAACGCCTCGCGGGGTTCGAACGGCTCTACAACGAGATCGCTGAACCGTTCGAATGGAACTTCACCCGCGACAAGATGAACGCCTGGCTCGCGCGTCTCAACGCCCGCGAAGCAGAGTCGACCTCACTCGCAGCATGACCGGACCGAACTTCCGACGATCAGCACTTAGAGAAGCACCAGCGGTAGTCCGTCAGGTCGCTGTGGTTGCCGGTCGCCCGACACGCCGAGCACGGGGTCTGACCCGCTCCGGCCTGGACGCAGGCAGTTGCGCCGGCCCACGCGGACGTCCGACGACAAAAAAGTGTCGACCCCCCGGCTCGCAGGCCGGGGTCGTACGCCCAGTGCTGCTCAGCGCCACTGCGCGTACGACCCCCCAAATCCGGCAGGGGGTTCGACCACTTTCTGTCGCCGGTGCGCCGCATCCAGCTCCCCACCCCGACCGTCGCGGCCGCTGGCACATGATGGAGCACTGCTGTGGCAGCCGCGCCCGCTGACTAGGCTAGGCTAAGGGGTCGCTACTGCGCTGAGAACGGGTCCTCGGCCCGCCAGTCGCCGCAGACCAGCTGGTGATAGTCGTACTGCAGACCACCAGTAGCGTAGGCCTCAGTGCTCCCCGACTGGCCAGATGGAACGGTTGCGATCCTCACGACCAGTGGGGAGTGGCCTCACGCGATTCCGGTTTCGACGGCCGTGCGCGCCGGTCCCGACTGTGTGCTGATCGCGCTCGCCGCCGGTCGTGGCTCGCTGGCGCGACTGCTCGCGAATCCGCGTGTCGCGCTCGCGATCCTGTCCGCGGATGACGTTGCCGTGACGGCCTACGGGACCGCCCACGTGGTCGATGAGAAGCTGGCAGATGGGGTGGTCGCCGTGAAGATCGTCGTGTCGCAGGTCAAGAGCCATCACCGTCCCACGTTCGTGATCGACGCCGGCGTCAGCTGGAGGTGGATCGACGCCGCCGCGCGCGAGCGAGACCGCCAGGTCCGCGCGGCACTGGCCCGGCTCGCCACCCGTAGCTGATGGGAAATGATGTTGGGGTCAAGCAGCGGCTGGGGTCAGGGTGACTTGGTGGCCGAGGGATTGCAGGCGGGCGACGAGGCGCTTGGTGACGCGTTCGGCACGCTGCCTGGCGTCAGCCCTCCTCGGCGAAGCTCACCCTAACCAGCGGACTGCCCTCGACCCACTCTTGGAGGACCGCCGTAGGCCAAGGACTGTCCGGTCCGTTACGCCGGTTGAACTCATCAACGAACTGGCTGAGGATGCGCCGACGCTCGCCAGGTTCGCTGATGACCGTGGCGATCGCTGGGAGATCGGCGATCACGCGATGCTTGAGGTGAAAGACGAAGTGCGGCTCGGCGACGAGGTTCAGCAACCACGCTCGCGGACGCGGAGCAGGAATCCCGCTAAGGAAGACGTCGTTCTCAAACCGGTAGAAGACCGTCTCGATCCGTCGCGGCTGCCCAGAACGTCGCCCCGTCGTGGTGACGTCGATCGTTCGCTCCGCAAGTGTCGAGGAGGGGCCGATCCCCAGCGCCTGGCGAACCTCTTCGCGCATCGGATATCCAGCCTACCGCTGACGATCACGGAGCTTTGGTCGCAAGAGGCCAAGGTGATCGCGCAGGGTGAAGCCCCCGTACTCGCGACGGAAGAGGTCCCGCTGCTGGAGGATCGGGACCACGTGGCCAGTGAAGAGCTGGAGGTCCTCAGGCACGGTTGCCGGCTGAAGGGTGAACCCGTCGCTGGCGCCGCGGTCGACCCATTCCTCGACGAGGTCGGCGAGGTGCTCGGGGCTGCCGGTGAACTCCAGGCCGCCGGGCAGTCCCGTCACGGTGGCGGCGAGCTCGCCAAAGGGGAGCTTGGTCTCCAGGGCCTGCTGGACGATGTTCTTGGCGAAGCTCGTCGGCGCGGCGGTAGTGGCGAGCTCTTCGGAGAGCGGCTGGGACGGGTCGATCTGCTCGATGTTCAATCCGGCGTTGGTGGCCAGCATCTGCCACCGGAACGTCGGGTCGACGCTCGCTTCCAAGGTGCGGCGGCGATCGGCTGCCTCGGCCTCGGTGCTGCCGAGCACGAACCCGAGCCCGGGCAGGATGCGGATCTCGCTCGCGTGGCGTCCGTGGCGCTGCGCGGCGGCGTCGATCCTCTCGCGGAAGGCCACGCCGGCCTCGACCGAGGCCTGGGGCGTGAACACGAGGTCCGCAGCGTTTCCCGCCAGATCGATCCCCGCCGGCGAGGAGCCGGCCTGGGCGAGCACCGGATGGGCCTGAGGCGATCGCGGCACCGAGAGCGCGCCGGCGACGGTGTAGTAGTCGCCGTGGAAGTCGGCAGGGTGGATCCGCGCGGTGTCGGCCCAGACACCTGCGACCGGATCCCGGACGAGCGCGCCGTCCTCCCAGGAGTCCCACAGCCGCTTGGTGACCTCGACGAACTCCGTCGCCCGCGCGTACCGGTCTTCGTGCTCGGGCAACGTCAGCCCGAAGTTCTCGGCGGCCTTCGGGTCGTAGGTGGTGACGACGTTCCACCCGATCCGGCCGCCGCTGATGTGGTCCGCGGTGGCGAAGCGGCGGGCGAGGTCCCAGGGCGTGCTGAAGGCGTCGCGACGTGATGGCCAGCTCAGTCGCGCCGCCGGTGCCGGCGGCGGATGAGCAGGAGCGACGGGCA
>Ga0302181_10001402_pt1 | contig 17967 bp, 19 predicted proteins | sample I_Palsa_E3_3_FD_198786 | JGI IMG/M metagenome (GOLD analysis project Ga0302181, IMG submission 198786) | Peat permafrost microbial communities from Stordalen Mire near Abisko, Sweden - I_Palsa_E3_3 | ecosystem: Environmental > Terrestrial > Soil > Palsa > Peat permafrost | place: Sweden...
TGACGTCGATGGTGTTGCCGGTCGCGGCGATGCCCATGAATTCGCCACGCTGGGTTCCGGTCATCCGCGCCAGGACGAAGACCTTGTCACCTTCGGCGATCATGTCGTCGACCTCCACCCGCGCCTGATCGAACGCCGAGTGGAACATCTCGAACAACTGCCGCACCCCGGCCTTACCCGACGCGAGGCCGGGCAACTGCTCGTGCTCGACGTAGTGGTCCGAGACGAGTTCGTCGACCGCGCTGAGGTCTCCCGCACTGATTCGCTGGAGGAACTGACGGGTCAGGGCCTTGTTGGCATCGGACATTGTTGGCCTTCCTTCACGGTGGCACCGGGCGTGTTCCAGTGACCGTAACAGCAGAATCGCTAGAAGTCTAGCAATCAGAGTTCGAGCTAAACTGCTGCGATGCCTGACACCCCGACCATCCGGGTGCCCGCCGACTTCGAGTTTGAGTTCCCGGGCGCCAGCCGATCAGCTGCCGAAATCGCGGCGAACCTGGCCAGAACCCAGATGGCACTTCTCGCCGAGATCGAACGACCGCCCCGCGAGAGGCACGGCCTGTCCGCGAGCGCGTTCCAGACCCTCGCCATCCTCGACGGCGCCGGCGAGCCACTCCCCGGGCACGTCATCGCTGAGCGACTGCTCGTCAGCAGCGCGAGCATGACCTCGCTGGTCGACACCCTCGAACGCCGCGGTCTAGTCGAACGTCGCCCCCACCCCACGGACCGGCGTAAGGTCCTGATTCACCTCACTCCCGACGCGCAACGGGTAGTCGATCAGCAGCTGCCGGCCATCCACGCGGTCATCACCCAGGCGATCAGCACCCTGGCCGAGTCCGACCGCGAACACCTGCTCACCTCACTGACGACGATCCGGGCCCGGTTGAGCCTCATAGCGGGCCAGCCACTACCGCCCGCGAAAGCCCGGCGGAGGCGCCGCGTGGAAAGTACCGACCGGTCCGCCCGATGACGGGCTGCCACTCGCCGTCCTGCAGGCAGGGCACGAGCCTGGCGGCATGTCACACAGGGATCGCGAAGGTCACCGATGGGCTAGTCAGGGGATCACATTTTCGACTGGTCAAACAACTCGCCAGTTGGCGCCGTACTGCTCACACCAGCCTATGACGCCCGCGTGTCGCGGAAGACGGCACGTTCGAGGCGTTCTACCCGTCCGGCGAGGTCCCCTGCGCGGGGTGTGCAGGGCTCGCTGGGTGTCGCAGCTCGGGCTTGCGGCTGGAGACGGCGTGGGGCAGATAGGGCTGATGTCCTCGCGCGGGGCCCCTGGGTGGCAGACTGACCGGAATGGCGGGACTGGATCCGAAGGCGGATTTTCACTATTACCTGACCGAAGCCCGGGAAGCGCTGCTGTGGAAGCTGGACGGGCTTGGCGAGTACGACGTCCGGCGGCCGCTGGTGCCAACCGGCACCAATCTGCTGGGGCTGGTCAAGCACCTGGCGAGCGTCGAGCTTGGGTACTTCGGCGACACGTTTGGCCGGCCGCACGGCGAACCGCTGCCGGAATTCGATCCCGAGGAGCCCAACGCGGACATGTGGGCCAAAGCCGATGAGACGCGTGAGCAGATCATCGGGCAGTACCAGCGGGCGTGGGCGCACTCGGACGCCACGATCGCCGCGCTGCCGCTGGACACGATCGGGCGCGTGCCGTGGTGGCCGGCCGAGAGCAACGAGGTGACGCTGCACCACATCGTGGTCCGCGTGACCGCCGAGACCCACCGGCATGCCGGGCAGGCGGACATCGTCCGAGAGCTCATCGACGGGGCGGCCGGACTGCGGGAAGGTAACGACAACCTGCCGTCGGGTGACCAGGCCTGGTGGGAGAACTATCGCGCCCAGGTAGAGCACGCCGCCCGGGAGGCCAGCGCCGACTGAGCCGCGCGCTGGCTGAGCCCGGCGCGGCGACAGACATTTTACCCGGCGCCTGAGCCCGTACCCTCGCACCACTCGCCACTGCGCTCACAACGGCAGTGATCGTGGATCGCTACCCCCGTCACAGCGGGGGTAGCAATCCACGGTATCGAGATCATGGCTAGGTCAGCGGCCGGAGACGGCCCAGCGGCGGAGCATGTCGATGCGGGCCTGGATCTGGTCGGCGGTGGCCTGGGGTAGCTGGGGACCGCCACAGGTGCGGCGCAGTTCGGCGTGAATGACGCCGTGGGGCTGGCCGGTGCGGTGGCTCCACGCGCCGACGAGGCCGTTGAGTTCCTTGCGCAGCGCGGCCAGGGCCTGACGGCTTACCGGGGGCGCGGTTGCGGCCTGCGCGGCTGACACCGCTGAGGCGCCTGGGGCTACTGGGGCGATGGGGCTAACGGCGGACTTCGCGGCGGCGGTGGACTCGGCGGCGCGGGAACTGGCGGCGGTGCTGGAACTGGCGGTGCGGGAGCGGGTGGTGAGCTGGGCGTTCTGGCGCTGGCGGAGCAGGGTCCGGACCTGGTCGGGCTCGAGCAGGCCGGGCAGGCCGAGGAAGTCCTCTTCTTCCGGTGAGCCGGCCGCGGTCGCGGTGCCGAACTCTCCGCCGTCGTACAGCACGCGGTCGAAATGCGCGGACGCGGTGAGCGCCTGGAAGGCGGGCTCATCGAAGGTGTCGGGGGTATCGCGCTGGCGCTGGGCCTGCTCGAGTTCTTCCTCCTCGGGCGCCTCACCGATGCGGTAGCGCAGGATGTGGTCTCGTTCGGCCTCGAGTTCGGCGGCGTAGGACAGGAGCACGGGAACCGACGGCAGGAACACCGACGCCGTCTCCCCCCGCCGCCGGACCCGGACGAACCGGCCGACGGCCTGGGCGAAGAACAGGGCCGTGGACACGCTGGTCGCGTAGACCCCGACGGCCAGGCGGGGGATGTCCACTCCCTCGGACACCATCCGCACCGCGACCATCCAGCGGTCCTCCGAGGCGGCGAACGCGGATATCTTCTTGCTCGCGGCCGGGTCGTCGGAGAGCACCACGACGGGACGCTTGCCGGTGTGACGGCGGAGCAGCGCGGCGTAGGCCCGCGCGTCCTCGTGGTCGCCCGCGATGACCAGGCCGGCGGCGTCCGGCATGCCCCGGCGCACCTCGGTCAGCCGCTTGTCGGCGGCCTCGAGCACCCGGCTGACCCACTCCCCCGCAGGATCGAGCGCCGTCCGCCAGGCCTGCGCGATCTGGTCCTTGGTCATCGGGGTGCCCAGGGTGGCGGTGATCTCGTCCCCGGCCCGGGTGCGCCAGCGCATCTCGCCTGAGTAGGCCAGGAAGATCACCGGCCGGACCACGCTGTCTTCCAGCGCGGGCCCGTAGCCGTAGACGTAGTCCGAGGAACTGCGCTTGCCGCCGCCCGGTTCGTCGACGTAGGTCACGAACGGGATAGGGTTCGCGTCGCTGCGGAACGGCGTCCCGGTCAGCCCGAGCCTGCGCCGGGCCGGATCGAACGCCTCCTTGACCGCGTCGCCCCAAGACAGCGCATCGCCTGCGTGGTGGATCTCGTCGAAGATGACCAGCATGCGCCGGTTCTCGGTGCGCTGCCTGTGCAGCGCGGGGTGCGCGGCGACCTGCGCGTACGTGACCGCGACGCCGGCGAAGTCGGCGCCGGTCCGGCCCTGGGCGTTCTTGTAGGCGGAGTCGATCGCGAGGCCGAACCGGCCGGCCGCCTCCGCCCACTGATGCTTGAGGTGCTCGGTCGGGGTGACAATGGTGAGCCTGGCCACCTCGCGCCGCGCGAGCAGTTCGGCCGCGATCGTGAGCGCGTAGAGGGTCTTGCCCGCTCCCGGCGTGGCGACTAGGAGAAAGTCACGCCGCGGTCGCTTGAAATACTCGTGATAGGCGTCTTTCTGCCAGCCACGAAGACCCAGAAGAAGATCATCCCGAACGGGCACGTGTTGATAGTCGCCGGCAACTGCGTCGGAGCCCATGGTTGTAGCGGGTGGGTTGTCCACGGATCGAAGGCGGCTCTCGGGGCGGGGGGTTTGCTCGGGGCGGGGGGTGCTCACGAGGCCGAGATGTCGCCTTCCGGGCTGCCGATCAGTCGTCGCCTTCGCCGGAGGGGAGGCGCTCGTAGATCTCCTTGCAGGTGGGACAGACCGGATAGCGCTTGGGGTCGCGGCTGGGTACCCAGACCTTGCCGCAGAGCGCGGTCACCGGCGTTCCGGTCACCATGCTGTCGACGATCTTGCTCTTGTCGACGTAGTGCGCGAACCGCTCATGGTCGCCATGGGATGTGTCGGGCCGCACATCCTCATGGACGCGCGTTTCCTGCTCGGGGAGAACCTCGGTACCACTCACGAAGGGTGAGTCTACGTGGTCCGGACGCCATGTGTCCGCGATCGCCGCGCGGTAACTAATTCAGGCCCGGATCATCGGGATACGTGGCCACATAGGCGAGCTCGCCGCCCTGGCGACGCAGCACCGCGGGCCACAGCAGCTCCGGCTCGGCGCAGAACGCGTCGGACAGCTCAGCGGATACCACGTACCAGGCGCCCTCGTCGATCTCCGCCTGGAGCTGGCCGACGCCCCAGCCGGCGTAGCCCGCGTACACCCGCAGCTTGGCGATCGCGGGGGCGAGCAGCCCCGGCGGGGCGTCGAGATCAACCAGGCCAAGCCGGGCCAAGGCCGGCGCGGCGTCGAGCGGATGCCAGCCGACGGGCTCGTCGGTCCCCGGCACGAGCGCGAGCGCGAGCGCGCTGTTCGGCGCGACCGGGCCGCCGTTGAACACGACCGACGGATCGGTGGCCAGGTCCGTCCACGGCTCGAGCACCTGCCCGACCGGGACCTTCGTCGGCCGGTTCAGCACCACGCCGAGAGTGCCCTGCTGCGACTCGTGTTCCACGATCAGGACGACGGTCCGGCGGAAGTTGGGATCCCCGAGCACCGGAGTGGCGACGAGCAGGCGGCCCGCCTGGGCTTCCGATGGCATTTCGTCCATGTCCCTATCATCGGTCAGGATTCTGGTCGTCCCACGTCCGCATAATCGGTCGGGATTCTGGTCCGCCGCATCCGCGACCGCGACGGCGACAGATGACGTCACGTCGGGATGGAAGACCGAGGGGATGATGTAATGCGGGCCGATCTCATCCGGTGACACCACGTCCGCGAGCGCCTGCGCGGCGGCGATCAGCATGTCATCGGTGATGAGCCGGCTCTGCGCGTCCAGCAGCCCGCGGAACACGCCGGGGAAGGCCAGCACATTGTTGATCTGGTTCGGGTAGTCGCTGCGTCCGGTGGCCACTACGGCGGCATACTCCATGGCCACGTCCGGGTCCACCTCGGGATCGGGATTGGCGAGGGCGAAGACGATGGCGCTGCGCGCCATGGCCGCGATGTCGGCGACGGACAGGATCCCCGGCGCCGACAGCCCGATGAACACGTCGGCGCCCCGGAGGGCCCCGGCCAGGTCGCCCGCGTAATCGCCGGAGTTGGTGTTCTCCGCGATCCAGCGCAGGCTCTCGTCCAGGTCCGGCCGGCCGGCGTGCACCGCCCCCGCCGCATCGCAGACCACGACGTTGGCGGCCCCGCCGAGGAGCAGCAGCTTGAGCACGGCGGTCCCGGCCGCGCCGGCGCCCGCCATGGCGATGCGCACCTCGCTGAGCTTCTTGCCCACCACCCGCAGCGCGTTCGTCAGCGCGGCCGTCACCACAATCGCCGTGCCGTGCTGGTCGTCGTGGAACACCGGGATGTCGAGCAGCCCGCGCAGCCTGCGCTCCACCTCGAAACACCGCGGCGCGCTGATGTCCTCCAGGTTGATGCCGCCGAACCCGGGCGCGATGAGCTGCACGGTCCGCACGATCTCATCGGTGTCCTGGCTGTCCAGGCAGATCGGCCAGGCGTCAATGCCGGCGAACCGTTTGAACAGGGCGGCCTTGCCCTCCATCACGGGCATGGCGGCGTACGGCCCGATGTTGCCCAGGCCGAGCACGGCCGAGCCGTCGGTCACCACGGCAACGGAGTTCCGCTTAATCGTGAGCCGCCGCGCGTCCTCCGGGTTCGCCGCGATGGCCAGCGCCACGCGTCCCACCCCGGGGGTGTACGCCATGGACAGGTCGTCCCGGTTACGCAGCGGCACCTTCGAGCGCATCTCGATCTTCCCGCCGAGGTGCAGGAGGAACGTGCGGTCGCTGACCTTATGGACGGTCACATCCTGGATGCCGGCCAGCGCGGCCACGATCGCTTCGGCGTGCGCGGTATCCCCGGCGGCGCAGGTGACGTCGACCCGGAGCCGCTCGTTCCCGCCCGCCGTCACGTCCAGCGCCGTCACCACGCCGCCGGCCTGCTCCACGGCCCGGGTGATCTCGCTCACCGCGCGCCCGCGCGAGGCCACCTCGAGGCGCACGGTGATCGAATAGGAGACACTAGGCGCCATTGCCACGTCGGTTCCGCCCTTCCGCTGGACTCCAAGCGTACGGCGAGTACGGCGTAGGCTGAGAAGGTGAGCACGGAATCGCCATCTGGTGTGCTGGCGGCCAGCGCGGGGCCCGGAACCGGTGCGGGATCTGACGGTGGGACCGGCCCGAAACTGGCCCTCGCCGTCGACGCGGCGGACGCCGACGGTCCCGTGATCGACGTGACCAGGCTGCGGGTCGCGCTGGCCCGGTTGTCCCGCCGGCTGCGCCGCCACGAACTGGCCGGCTTGACGCCCACGCAGCTGGCCGCGCTGGCCACCGTCGGCCATTCCGGGCCGATGCGGCTGGGAGATCTGGCCGCCGCCGAGGGAATCGCGCCGTCGACACTGACCCGGCTGGTGACGGCGCTGGAGGACAGCGGCTATGTGCGCCGGTGCGCCGACCCGAGCGACGCCCGCGCGAGCACCCTGGCCATCACGGCGCACGGCCAGGACGCGCTGGAGCGGATCCGCGTGGAGAGCACCCTGGCGCTGGCCGCGAGCATGCAGCTGCTGGCGCCCGCCCAGCGCGCCGCGCTCGCCGACGCACTGCCGGCGCTCGAGCAGCTCGCGGAGGTTTTGGGGGCTCCAGGGGCTCCGGGGTCCGGCCACGCGGGGTCTTCGGGGTCCGGGCACGCGGGGGCTTCCGGGGGCGGACTCGCCGGGACTCCGGGGCGCGGACACGCCGGGACGAGAGGGCGCTGAGGTCGGGCTGATACCAGCGCCCGTTCCGTAGATTTGATCTTAAAGAGGTCCGGACAGGCGGCGGGCTAGCTCGTCGCGCTCCCGGGTGACCTCGGCGAGCTGCCGTTCGAGCTCGATGATGCGGCGGATCGCCTGCAGGGTGATGCCGTCCTCGGCCATCGAGACCACCTGCTGGATGACGTGGATCTCGTACCGCGTGTAACGGCGCTGGCCGCCGGGCGTCCGTTGCGGTGAGACGACCCGCAGCTCGTCGACGCGCCGCAGGAAGGCTTGCTTGACCGCGAGCAGCTCCGCGACCTGCCCGACCGTGTAGAGCGGCGCGTGCTCGTCGTCAAGCGGTGATGATGCCATCGCGTTCACTCCCCCAAATGGTAAGCGGCCGGCCGGACGCATCGCGCCGGCCGGCCGCTCGTAATGACGAGCAGGTCAGGGTTAGCTGACCAGTTCGGCCTGCGCGTCCGCCTGGCGGACCTCAACCTTGCGCGGCTTCGCCTGCTCCAGGACCGGGATCCGGACCTGCAGGACGCCGTTGCGGTAGTCGGCCTCGACAGCCTCGGCGTTCAGGTTCTCCGACAGCCGCACGCGGCGCGTGACGGTGCCCGTCCTGCGCTCCCGCACGACGAACTTCTCGTTGTCGTTCTCGGTCCGCTCGTCGGTCCGCGTAGCGCTGACCGACAGGACACCGCGGTCCACGGTGACCTCGATCGAGTCGGGGTCAATGCCGGGGACGTCGAACCGCAGCTCGATGTCGCCCTCGCGGCGTACCGCGTCCATCGGCATGCCGGCGGACGGGCCGAACGAGGTCCGGGCCAGCCGGTCGAACTGACGCTGAAGATCCCGGGCAAACGGGTCAAAAGTTGTCAAGTACATCCTTGCCTCACCTTCGAAGGGATTGAAGGAGGAGTAGGCCGGCGCGCGCCGACCTCACCCTCTATTGGCAAGTAACTTACAACTCTATTTGTATATTCCTTCGACCTTCGATTCGAGGCTAGCGCGACCGCCCATGCTCAGAAGAGCAGGGCCGACAGGGTAGAACGGGCCTTGGTGACGTGCGGGTCGCGCGGCGGGAGGAGCTCGAACAGGCTGACCAGGTGTGCGCGGGCTTGGTCGCGTTCGGCGCCGGAGGTGCGGCGTACGACCCCGAGCAGCCGGTCGAACGCCTCCTCGATCCGACCCGAGGCCAGGTCGATGTCAGCGACCTGGCTCTGGGCCTGGACGTCATCGGGATGTTCGGCCGCTTCCCTGCGGACCTTGGGCTGATCGTAGGAGCTGATCCGGCGGATCAAGTTGACCTGGGCCAGGCCGGTCTTGGCGATCGGATCACCAGGCGAATTCGCCAGCTCGGCCTCGAAGGCCCGGGCGGCACCGTCCAGGTCACCGCGCTCCATGGCCGCACGCGCTTCGGCATACGCCGGCGGCACCTGCGGGTCGCCAGCCCCGTAACCGCCGGGGGCTCCTGGGCGGCCAGCGGGGGTCGTCTGGGTGGTCCCGTTCGGTTCGGGCTGGACGGCAGCCCCGGTATCCCCCTCGTCGCCGCCCTCGCCCTGGTCCTCGTCGGAGATCGCCGGCGCGGTCAGTTGCATACCCATCTTCTCCGCCGCGGCTAGGACCTGGTCGATCCACTGGCGGACCTGGGCTTCTGGCATCGCGCCGAGGAAGCCGTCTACCAGCTGACCGCCGACCACCGCGACCACCATGGGGATGCTCTGCACCTGGAGGGCCGCGCTGAGCTGGGGGTTAGCGTCGACGTCGACCTTGGCGAGGATCCATTGACCGGCCGCCTCGGCGGCCAGCTTCTCCAGCACCGGCGAGAGCTGCTTGCACGGCCCGCACCACTCCGCCCACAGGTCCATGATCACCGGCGTAGTGCGGGAACGCTCCACCACGTCGGTGTTGAAGGTTTCCTCGGTAACCTCGATGACGGCGCCGCCATTCGAGGTGGCCGGACCGCCGGGCTGGGCCGCCTGCTGCCTGCGCTGCGCGGCCGTTTGCCGCGCGCCCAGATCGACGGCTCCATAAAGCGAAAAATCTCGCGGCTGCATGATTCCATCCTGCCGTATTGGTGTCACTCTCTGATCCAGGACTCCCCGTTAGCCCGGTGGGATAACTCGCGGCGGCCGGTTCTTATGCCGCTTCCTCTGCGTTTTCTCTGCGTCCCGGTTGCGCTCGGGGCCGGGTCAGTCAGCTTCTTGCGGGATTGGTTTGGTTGCTCTAGAGTAACCGTTGCTTATGAGTAACCAATCAGCTGATGCCGTGTTCGAGGCTCTCGGCGAGCCGGTGCGCCGCCGCATCCTCGAACTGCTGCACGACGGGCCGACGCCGGTCGGGCAGCTCGCCGAGCGGCTGCCGGTCGGCCGCCCGGCGGTAAGCAAGCACCTGCGGGTGCTGAGCAACGCCGGGCTCATCGAGCACCACAGTGTCGGCACCCGCAACCTGTACTCGCTAGCGCCGGACGGGATGGCGGCTGCGCAACAGTGGCTCGTGCGGACCTGGGATACGGCCCTGGCCGCCTATGCCGCCGAGGTCAGCCGTCACAGCCAGCGCGAGGCACCCGCCGACCAGCCGAGGAGCGACTTGTGAGCACTGTCCCGCCGATCCGCAGGGAAATACTGGTCGACGCGAACCCGGAGACCGCGTTCGAGGTGTTCACCGAACGGCTGGGCCTCTGGTGGCCGCTGGCCGAGCTGAGCGTCTTTGGCGCCGGCGCCACCGTGGCGTTCACCGACGGCCAGATCATCGAGCGTTCCGCGGACGGGCGCGCGGCCGTGTGGGGCACCATCACCCGGTGGGAACCGCCAGAGGCGGTGGCCTTCAGCTGGCATCCCGGCCAGCCGTCCGACCGCGCCAGCCAGGTCGAGGTCACCTTCGCCGCCGCGGCGGGCCAGACGCGGGTGAGGCTGGAACACTCCGGCTGGGAGGCCTTTGCCGATCCCGCGGCGGCGCGCGCCGAATACGACCACGGCTGGCCGATGGTGCTTGACCGCTATCGCGATGGCATTGCCCGCCACGATGACACTGCCCGAGACGATGACACTGCCCGGCACGGCGACACTGGCCGCCACGATGACACGGCACGCTCCGGCGAGGCGGGCGACGATGACACCTGGGTGGCGCTGCTGCACCGACCCGGCCCGGCCGCGCCGGCCACGGGGACGCTGTTCGAGGATCCGCGGTTCGCTGAGCACGTCGCGTTTCTCAACCGGATGCGCGAGGCCGGGTACCTGGTCGCCGCGGGTCCGCTGCCCGATGCGGCGGGCGAGGGCATGACGATCTTGCGGCTGCCGGGAACCGGCCAGCTGAGCACGGCGACGCGGCTCGCGACCGAAGACGACACCAGCGTCTCGGCCGGTTTCCTGGCCGTCACGATCCGCCCCTGGCAGGTCGTGATGCACGCCCTGCGGTGAACTGGCGCTGAGCCCAGAAACGCGTTCCGCCACGGTAGCATCTGTTGTGCTACCGTGGCGCGATGAGTGACACGCCGGACGAAGAGCGGGAACCGCTGCCGGTGAACCCAGGGCGCGGTGTCGGGAGCCGGGGCGCCCGGACCCGTGAACCGGGGCGGCCAGCCTCCCGCGCGGAGCCCACCGAGCGGACCTCGGCCCGGCGGCGGATAGGAATCAGGGAACTCCGCCAGCACGCAAGCGTCTACGTCGACCTGGCGGAGAAGGGCTACACGGTGGACATCACCAACCGCGGACGGCTGGTCGCTCAGCTGGTGCCGGCCTTCGAGCCGGGCAGCCCGCTGGAGCGCCTGATCGCGGCCGGGGTCATCGAGGCCGCCGATGAACCGGGCGGCGTCGGCGACATCGATCCGTACCCGTCGCCGGCCTCCGGGCGGCTGGCCGCCGGCAGGCTCCTCGGCCAGGCCAGGGAAGATCAGGGACCGCCGGAGCAGGGACAGGCGGAGGAACGACGGTGATCTACCTGGACTCCTCAGCGCTGGTAAAGCTGGCGCTGGCCGAGCCGGAGACGGCTGCGCTGGCGCGCTGGCTGGCCGAACGCGCGGACCAGCCGCTGGTATCAAGCGCGCTGTACCGGGCGGAGGTGCCGCGGGCGATCTGGTGGGCCGAGCCCGGTGCGCTGCCGCGCGGCTACCGCATGCTCAAGCGCATCGCGCGGGTGGCGCTGACCCCGGACGTGCTCGATAACTCGGCCACCCTGCCGCCGCAGGACCTGTCCGCGGCACAGGCCATTCACCTGGCCTCCGCGCTGGCGGTGAAGCGGGACCTGACCGCGTTCGTGGCCTACGACGAGCGTCTGCTCGCCGCGGCCAAGGACGCCGGACTGCCCGTGGCCGCTCCCGGTACACTTCCACGATCACCCTGACCATCGCGTCGGGGCCATAAAGAGGGGCGCCGCGACATGAGCGGCGGGCCGGGACCGGCCCTGGCCCCGAGTAAGGAAGCGCTGGCGGGGCGGGCCAGGGACGCGAGGCGGGCCGCCGCGGTTCCGGGGTCGGCGGCGGACCAGGAGTGCCGCCGGCCGTCGACGGTGCACCAGAACAGGTGGCCGTTGGTCCACACGGTCACGGTGGCGGTGACGGAGATGACGGCGACCTTGTCGGCGGCGGTGCTGTAGATGCCGGTGATGCCGTACCGGGCGAGCTCGCGGGTCAGCGCGGCGGCAGCCCGGGCAGGGCTGGCGTCGTCGCCGCCACCCGCTGCGGGCGGCGGGATCGGCTCCGGCGGGTGCATCGGGTCCTCGCTCCGGTCAGGCCGGCCTCCTCGTCGAGGCCGGCGGGCGTGCGTCACCCTGGACGGGCGGGCGCCGGTAAGAGCCGGGCCCGGGTCCTCGTGTTCGCTGATCTTCCTGGTAACGGCGCTGGTCTAATCCGATTTACCGTATCTCGTTTCATGAACGTAGGTTTTGAGTGTCCTCGACACGCCCTGGAATTCGCCGGGAGGACTGCGGCAAGGCCGTAGTGCTTTGGGCAAGCAGAAGGAACCGTTCAGAAAAAAAGAACTTTCTGGGCAACCGATGGGCGGGCTGCATCGTCTCTTTAGAGCGCAAGGTGGAAACCCGCCTTTGCGCGCAGCGGCGGCCCGGACGCCGCGGGGGCGCGCCCGGGCCGGACCCACCGGGACCCAGCGGGAATCCTGCGATTCAGGTCGCCGGACAGAAATGTGGTAGATCTTGCCGTATCACACGGGTGTTCTCGAGGACGCCCCGACCGGCCCCGACATGGTGCTCATGCCGGGCGGCAGACCCGCGGGGCGTGTTGCTGCGCCGTTCCCGTCGCCTGCCGGGAACATCATTGAGGGAGATCCAGTGGGCACCGCTGGTGAGGCTCTTGGGACTCTCGGGGGCCATGGGGACGACGCCGACGCCGTCGCCGCCGAAGAGCTGTTCAAGGTCGTGTACCCCAAGCTCGCCGGCTGGGTCAGGCGCCTGGTCGATGACGACGACACCGCGCACGAGATCGCGTCCGAGGCGTTCGTCCGGCTGCTGGCCCGGTGGACCAGGGTCGAAAGCCCGCAAAGCTACCTTTATATGATCGCCACCAACTTGATCCGTGACCACTGGCGCAAGACCGAACGGGAACGGCGGGCCATGCGCAGCGTCACCGCGGGCGCGACCGCCGAACCGTTGGCCCATCCGGATCAGGATGTGGACGTCCGCAACCTCATCGCCTCCCTGCCGGCCCGGCTGCGCGATCCGTTCCTGCTGCATTACTACGGCGGCTTCGGCATCCGGGAGGTCGCGGCCCTGCTGCACAAGCCTGAGGGCACCATCAAGGCCGACCTGTTCGCGGCCCGCGCCAAGCTGAAGACGGCGCTGGGGGAACGCGATGCCTGACCGTCACGACGACATCGATGGGTGGCTGAGCGACCACATCGATCCGCTCCCGCCGCCGCCGGGCACCTTCGAGCTGATCAAGCGGCGTGCCCGGCGCCGCAAGTACCGCCGGCTGGCCTTCACCGCCACCGCCGCGGCCGTGATCGTGGCCGCGGCGGTGACCGTTCCGCAGGTGGTGAGCTTGCCGGTGGTGAACTCCGGCCGCCCGGCCGCGGCCACCGGCCAGTCCACCTCGGCTAAGCCCACCGGCGGCGGTACCCAGGCGTCCGCGGGCGCGTCCGCCGTCCCGTCGCCGGCCGCCCTGGCGCCGGTACCGGCTAACTTCCGGCCCACGTCGGTGACCTTCATCGGCACCGAGACCGGCTGGGTGATCGGCCAGGCCGGGGTGGCCGGGCACTGCGCCACTGCGTTCTGCACGTCGGTGGCACGCACCGACAACGCGGGAAAGACCTGGAGCGGAGTCCCCGCGCCACTTACCGGCTCGCCGGACGGGTCCACCGGGGTGAGCGGGATCCGGTTCCTCAACACCCAGGACGGCTGGGCGTTCGGACCCGGGCTGTACGCCACCCGGGACGGCGGCCGGACCTGGACGCCAGTCGCCACCGGCGGGCTTCGGGTCACCGACCTGGAGACGGTGGGCAACCGGGTGTTCGCGCTGTTCGCGTCCTGCACCGGTAGCGGGCCGGAGTTCGCAGCCGCCTGCACGAGCTTCACCCTTTACTCTGCCTCCGCCGCTGCCAGCACCTCGGCCAGCGACTGGACGCCGGTGGGCGGCTCGACCTCGGGGCTGACCGACGGCGCCGCGTCCGAGGCCGCCTCCCTCGTGCTGACCGGCAGCCGCGGCTTCCTGCTCGCGCCGGACCGGGCGGTTTACGCCGGGCCGGTCGACGGCAGCGGGCCGTGGACGCTGATGAACTCGATCACCCCTGCGTGCCCGGTGGGGCACGCCCAGGCGGACGGGCAGCCCGGCGGGGCACTGATCGCCGCGGTGACCGCGAAGGAACTTATCCTGGCCTGCACGACGGTGAGTGGCTCGGCGGGCTCCGGGGGCTCGGGGGGCTCGGGGGGCTCGGGGGGCTCGGGGGGCTCGGGGGGCTCGGGGGGGCAGCAGAAGCTGATCTTCTCCTCACCGAACGGCGGGGCGAGCTGGATCCAGATGGCCACGGCGCCGACCGCGGGTATCGCCTCCTCGGTGGCCGCGAGCACGGCGGAGACGGTGGTGCTCGGCACGAACCAGGGCATCGACGTGCTGCCCGCGGGGGACATCACCTGGCAGGCGGCGAACCTGACTCCGGCGGTGGCCGGCGGGTTCAGCTACGTGGGCATGACCACCGACGAGCAGGGCATAGCGCTGCCCGCCAACCCCGCGTCGGGCACGGTGTGGTTCACCTTCGACGGCGGGCAGCGCTGGCAGCCCTCGCGCGTCGCCAGCTCCTAGGAGTCCCGGGCCCCTAGATAGGAGTCCGGATCCCCGGTTAGCCGCGTACCTTCAGCAGCAGCGCCTCGCCCTGGCCGCCGCCGCCGCACGCCGCAGCGGCGCCCAGCCCGCCGCCGCGCCGGCCAAGCTCGTGGCACAGGTGCAGGACGATCCTGGCCCCGGAAGCGCCGATCGGGTGACCGAGCGCGATCGCGCCGCCGTTGACGTTCACGATGTCCGGGCTGACCTGCAGCTCGCGCATGGACTGGATGGCGACGACCGAGAACGCCTCGTTGATCTCAATCAGGTCCAGGTCTTCAGGGGCCAGCCCGGCCTTTTTCAGGGCGTGCTTTATCGCGTTGGACGGCTGGGAGTGCAGTGAGTTGTCCGGGCCCGCGACGTTGCCATTCGCGCCGATCTCGGCCAGCACGGACGCGCCCACCCGGTCGGCCGCTTCCGCCGACATCACCACCACGGCGGCGGCGCCGTCGGAGATCTGCGACGCGTTCCCGGCGGTGATCGTGCCGTCCTTGGCGAAGGCCGGCCGCAGCTTGCCCAGCGACTCCGCGGTCGTGCCCGCCCTGATGCCCTCGTCCTGGGTCACGATCAGCGGCTCGCCGCCCCGCTGGGGGACGGTGACGCCGACGATCTCGGCGGCGAGCAGGCCGCTCTTGGTCGCCGCGGCCGCGCGCTGGTGGCTGACGGCGGCGAACTCGTCCTGCTCGGCTCGGGTGATGCCGAGCTCGCGCCCGCTGTTCTCGGTGGACTCGCCCATAGACAGGTGATCGAACGCGTCGGTGAGGCCGTCGATCGCCATCGAGTCGAGGACTTCGACCGAGCCGTACTTGTAGCCCGACCTGGAGTTTGGCAGCAGGTGCGGGGCGCGGGTCATGGACTCCATCCCGCCGGCCACGATGACGTCGTATTCCCCTCCCCTGATGAGCTGGGCCGCCAGCGCGATGGCGTCCAGGCCGGACAGGCAGACCTTGTTGATGGTCAGCGCCGGGACCGACATTCCGATCCCGGCCGCCACGGCGGCCTGGCGGGCGGTGATCTGGCCCGTGCCCGCCTGCAGCACCTGGCCCATGATCACGTACTCGACCTGATCTGGCTGGATCCCGGCCCGGTCCAGGGCCCCGGCGATGCTGACACCGCCCAGGTCGCTGGCAGACTTGCTGGCAAGGGACCCGAGCAGACGGCCGATCGGAGTCCTCGCGCCACCGACGATGACGGGCTGACGTGCTTCACTCATACCTACGACGATACCTAATGGGTTTCGAAAGGACATGTGGTGCAACCTCTGCTGACCCGCATCGATCATGTCGGCATCGCCTGCCGCGACTTGAACAAGACCATTGAGCTTTACCAGGCGACGTTCGGCCTCGAGGTTGTGACGGTAGAGACTCACGAGGCCCAAGGGGTGCGCGAGGCCATGCTTGCCGTCGGCGAGCGTGCCCTGGTACCGGGTTACGTGCAGCTGCTCGAGCCGCTGGGACCCGACACGCCGGTGGGCAAGTTCCTGGCCCGGCGCGGCGAGGGGATTCACCACATCGGGTACGGCGTCGCCGACATCGGCGAGGCGCTGTCCGCGCTCAGCGAAACCGGCATCCGGCTGATCGACGAGCGGCCCAGGCATGGGTCCATGGGCGCGTCCATCGCCTTCCTGCACCCAGCCGATCTCGGCGGTGTTCTGACCGAACTTGTCCAGTTCGCCCCCCCTGCATGATCCGTCGGTACCCGCACATGATCCCCCAAAGCAGGGGTAAGGAGGGTCCACTGGTATGCATAGGATGGAGTACTCCGAAGGGGCCGCCAAAGCTCGCAAAGGAGATGTAGTCTGCCTGTCACCGGGCGATAGTCGCACCCGCATGGCTGACACCCGTCGTACAAATTCCGCCGCCTTCACGTCTAGCCAGGATTAGGCCATATGCAATCGGACATTGACGCCCAGCTGACCAACTTCTTCGAAGAAGCCCCGCCGCGCGAGTTCGCGACGGTCATGCGGGGCTACGACCGTCACCAGGTCGATGAGCACATCAGGCAGATCGAGGCTGAAGCACGCACGCACCGCGAGCAAGCCCAGGCCGCCAAGCGGGAGCTGTCCGAAGCGCACCGCCAGATCCAGGAGCAGGAACGCCCGACCTACTCGGGCCTCGGGGCGCGCATCGAGCAGCTGCTGAGGCTGGCCGAAGAGCAGGCCACCGAGCTGGTCCAGGCAGCTAGGTCGGAAGCAAACGAGATCAAGGCGGCGGCCAAGGTCGACGCGGCTGAACTGCGGGCCGGCGCCGAGAACGAGGCTTCCGAGCTGCGCGCGAACGCCAAGCGGGAGACCGACGACCTGCGCGGCGCGGCCGAGCGCGAGGCCGACTCGATCAGGACCACCGCCCGTCGCGAGGCCGACGAGCTGACCTCGACCACCGAGCGTGAGGTGGCCAAGCTGCGGGCCACGGCCGACCACGAGGTCGCGGAGAAGCGGGCCGCGGCCGAGCGCGACATCGCCAAGCTGCGCACCAGCACCGAGCGCGAGGTCGCCCAGCTGAAGGCGACGGCCAAGCGCGAGCGCGATGAGATTCTCACCACATCCAAGCGCCAGGCCGACGAGATGCGCAGTCAGGCTCAGCGGATTCTCGAGGAGAGCGAAGCCCAGCGGGCCCAGGCCGAAGCCGAGTTCGAGATCCAGCTCGCGGCGCGACGGGAAGAGGCCGAGCGCCAGGAAGCCGAACGGCTCTCCGCCGCCCAGTCCGCCACGCAGAAGCTGGTGTCCGAGGCCGAGCAGCGGGCATCCACCGCCGAGCAGCGGGCGGCCAAGGCCAGCGCCCAGGCCGACCAGACCCGGCGGGACGCGGACCAGCACGCCAGGCAGCTGGTCAGCAACGCCAAGAAGAATGCCGACCAGATCGTCAGCCAGGCCAAGGCTCAGGCCGAGGGTCTGCTCGCCGAGACCAAGGCGGACGCCGAACGCCGCCGGGCGGCGGCGCAGCACGAGGTCGACGACCTCACCCGGCAGAAGGACAGCATCGCCAGCCATCTGGCGCAGGTGCGCCAGCTGCTCGGTGGTCAGATGGCGGGCATGGACGCGGCGATGCAGGCCGCGCCGCCGAAGCCGGCCATCGCCGCCGACCCAGGGCCTTCGGCGAGCGCGCCGCGCAACGGGAACTCTGGCGCTGCGCCCACGACCGTGCAGTCGGTTCCGTCGGCCGGCGGCCACCAGGCCACCCAGGCGTCCTCCGCGCAGCGTTCGGCGGGTGGGCCGGCCAACGGCGGTGCTCCCGCCGGGACGCAGGCCACCAAGCGGGCGTCCAACGGCAAAGAAGACGACGAGGACTGGTGGACCGAGTAGGAACCGCGAGCTGGTAGGGGCAGGGCGCACGCCAGCCGATGCAGACGTGGGAGGCGATCAGATCCCGCCGGGACGTCAGGTCGTTCGAAGACCGGCCGATTCCTGCTGATCACCTGGACGAGATCCTGGAAGCAGGTCGGCGTTCGCCCTCGTCGCAGAACTGGCAGCCGTGGGATTTCGTCGTGGTTACCGAGCGCGAGCGGCTCGTCAAGCTCGCGCAGACGTGGCAGGGTGCCGGGCACGTAGCGCACTCGGCGGCGACCGTCGCCTTGGTCGCGTCGCCGCCTGAGCAGGAGCGGCGGCGCGGCACCCTGTACTACGACCTGGGCCAGGCCACGATGAGCATC
>Ga0302181_10001404_pt1 | contig 17963 bp, 16 predicted proteins | sample I_Palsa_E3_3_FD_198786 | JGI IMG/M metagenome (GOLD analysis project Ga0302181, IMG submission 198786) | Peat permafrost microbial communities from Stordalen Mire near Abisko, Sweden - I_Palsa_E3_3 | ecosystem: Environmental > Terrestrial > Soil > Palsa > Peat permafrost | place: Sweden...
CTTCAGCGCGCACCTGGTCGAGCTCGCCGAAGCTTTGGGCGTGCAGATGGTGCTCACGCTGGGAGCGCTGCTCGCCGACGTGCCCCATACTCGCCCGGTGACGATGACCGGGTTTGCCTCCGACCCGTCGCTGGTTGAGAGCCTGGGACTGGCGCCATCGAGTTACGAGGGACCGACCGGGATCGTGGGAGTCCTACACAGCGCCTGTCTGGATGCGGGACTGCCCTCGGCAAGCCTATGGGCGGGCGTCCCGCACTACGTCGCCGCTGCCACCAATCCCAAGGCGGCGCTTGCGCTCTTACGTAGGGTGGAAAGCCTGGTCGGCGTCTCCGTAGATGTCTCCGAGCTGGAGGTCTCGGCCGCCGACTACGAGCGCCAGGTCGGCCTCGCCGTGCAGAGCGACCCGGACATCCAGGCGTTCGTCGAACGGCTCGAGCAGGCCGCCGAGAGCGAAGAGTCGGAGCTCATGCCCGAGGACGTTCCCTCCGGCGACATGCTCGCGCGTGAATTCCAGCGCTTCCTGCGCCAGCGCGGGCCCGACAGCGCCTGATGGCTACTTCTCCGCGGCCGGACAGACGATCCGGTAATCACAGATCGAGCAGGCCGCGTGCGATGGGGTGGGATCGAAGCGCTGGGCGAGGATGCCCTCGCCGGCGGCGAGCACCGTGTCCCTGACCGACTCCGCGTCCGCGTAGTCGCGAGGCACGGGCACCTTGAGGTCGTCGAGCACGTAGTAGTAGGCCTGCTTGGAGGCCTCCAAGCCCCACGACTCGCGCGCGGCGAGCGCGTAGAGCGACAGTTGGATGTCGTCTTTCAGCTGCGCGACGGTCTTCGGGCGGGAGGTCTTGTAGTCGATCAGCTCATACTCATCCTCCTCGCCCGCCGCGGCGCCCGCGAGACGGTCGACGCGATCGACGCGGCCGCGCAGGTGGTGGGGTCCGAGCCGGAAGGAGAATGGGCGCTCGAACCACACCGGCTCGGAGTCCTGACCGTGCAGTCGCTCGTGATAGCTCCTCAGCGCGGCCTCAGCCTTGCCGCGCAGCTCGAGCTCATGCTCGCTGAAGCCGAAGGCGCTCCGCCGCCAACTCGCGTCGAGCAGCTCGAGCAACTGCGCAAGCGTCTCTCCAGAGGTCGAGTGGTAGCGCTCGAGTACCTGGTGTACGACGATCCCGAAGCGCTGGTTCTGGGTCTGCTCGGTCGGGATACGCAGGACGCGCGCGTACTTGTAGCGCAGTGGACAGCCGCGGTAGGTCTCGACATCCGAGGCCGACAGGGCCAGGCCGATCCCCTTGCGCGGCAGAAACGGTCCGAGCGAGGAGGCTTCGCGCGGGGCGATCGCGCTCGCGCGGGCCCGATCGCCGTCCTCGCGATCACGTCCACCGTCCTGACCATCGTCCTGCGAGCGCTCGGCCACCAGCGTTTCGTCGAGCGCCGACGTCTGGAAGATCTCGCGCTGCAGAGGCGTCGTGGCGGCGAGCAAGCGGGCGTTGATGTCGGCGAGCGCCTCCGCCACGTCCTGCCCCTCCGGGCGCTGCGCCAGGGCAGCGAGCTTTAGCAGCTCCAGATAGCGAACCACCCCGTGAGAGATGTCCATGTCGGTATCCAGACGTAGCTCGCCGAGCCGGCCGCCGATGCGAGCCACGCTCGCGAGCACCTCTTCGCGCATCATGCGCAGCGTCTGTTGTAGCGCCTCGTCCGCGCGACGGCGGTCGTCCTTCGACTCCTCCTCGTCCTGATCCTGCCCCTCGGCGCCGAGCACCACGCGCGCGAGCAGATCCGGACGGCCCGCGTCCAGGGCCTCAGAGGCCGCGCGGCGCAACTCGAGAAACCGCTGGACGCGCTCGCGCGCGTCGGGCGGAACCTGGGGCGACTCAATCGCCGCCGTAAGCGCCGCGACCATGTCCAGCTTGCGCCGCCGCGCCAGTGCGATCACGCGGGCCAGATCGACCTGGCGCAGCTCGATCGGTGGGCGCGCGAGCGCGCGCACGACCGCGGCCGCATCGTGGGGATCGACCAGCAGACGCATCCAGGCCAACACATCGCGCACCTCGGCGCGCTCGCGGAAGGCGGCGGCTCCGCGTTCCTCGCCCAATGTGTCGCCCGGAGGCGTTGCGGGAGCGGGCTCCCCCCGAGCCTCCGCGGGAGGGCTGTCGCCCGCGGGCATGGTGGGAACGATCTTCGAGGCAGGCGACATAGAGTCGAAGGATACGAGTCTCTCCTGGGCGAGGGCATAGCAGGCCCTACGCTCTGGGGATGGGCTCGGACGCGATCGATTGGGGCGCCGCGCAGCGGATCGGGGAGATGATCGCCGGCTCGCCGCCGCGGGGCGGCGTGCGCGCGGGGTCGGTCGAACCGCGCGCGCACGACTTCGCCGCGCGCGTGAGCGACTACACGGGCCTTGCGCTACCCGCGGAGCTTCCGCCCCTGGAGGTCGTTGACCGCCCGGCGTGGATCGCGGCCAACCTGAAGACGATGAAACCCCTGCTCGACCCGCTGACCGCGCGCATGGGAGGCGGAGGGGAAGGGATCACCGGTATGGTCTCCGGCCCGCTGCGCGCGGCGTCTGGCCTGCTGCTCGGCGCGCAGGTCGGGGCGCTGACGGGCGTGCTCTCCCAGCGGGTGCTCGGCCAGTACGACCTCGCGCTGCTCGACGCCGAGGTGCAGCCGCGCCTCTTGCTGCTGGCACCGAACCTAGCGCAGGCCGCGCGCAATCTGGGGGTAGACCGCGACGAGCTCGTCCTGTGGGTAACGATCCACGAGATCACCCACGCCGTCCAGTTCGGGGGGGCGCCATGGCTGCGCGAGCACTTGGGGGGAATGCTTAGAGAGCTGATCGATGGCCTGCAGGTGAAGCTCGACGGCCGCTCCACGCTCGCCGGGCTAGCCAGCAATGATGGCCAGGGTGGGTGGAAGGGAAAGCTGAATGGGTTGGGTTTCAACCCAGAGCAACTGCGCCCGCTGCTGGAGCGTGCCCGCCGGGGCGAACTGCTGCGCCTGACGCTCGGCGACGAGCGCTGGCAGCTCGTCGAGCGGATGCAGGCGACGATGTCGCTGATCGAGGGGCACGCCGAGCACACGATGGACGCGGTCGGCGCCGAGGTGCTGCCATCGCTGCCGCGGTTGCGCGCAGCCCTGAACCGCCGACGGGAGACGCGCGGACTGCCGTGGCGGGTGCTCGAGCGCCTGCTCGGGCTCGAGTTGAAGATGAAGCAGTACGAGGTGGGCAAGCGCTTCTGCGACGCGGTCGTGCAGGCCGAGGGCCCGCGGGCCTTGACTCGCGTGTGGGATGGGCCGGAGATGCTGCCGAGCACACGGGAGCTGGAAACACCGCGTCTCTGGCTTGACCGAACGCATGTTCCTCCTGTTACAAGCTAACTAGGCTTAATATGCTCTGTTCACGAGGTCTTTACGGACCGCGAAAGTATGCATGTAACAATCTTCCCCAAGCGGGTTACAAACGTGTGTTCGATGCTACGCTGAAGTCGAGCGAGGAGCGAACAGGGAACGAACAAGCGTCACCCGGGTCCTCGCCACGAGGACAGAACCGATCACAGGAGACCCCTCCATATGGCAACCGCCACCACTTCACCCCGTACCGCCAAAGCCGCCAAACCGGCCGCCAAAGCCAAAGCATCAGCCCGCAAAGCCCCAACCGCTCGTAGCTCAAGCGCTCCTAGCCGGAGCACTCAGGCGAAGAGCACCAAGGCCAAGGCCGCGCGTACGCGTTCCATTCACCAGACCCAGTCGGCCGTGCGTCAGACCGAAATCGCGGCGCGTAACACAGTCGACGTGTTCGGCGACTACACCGAGCGCGCGGTCCTGATCCCCGTCGGCGCCGCGTTGATCGCCCGCGACCGGGTGGTCTCGACCGTGAGCGACACGATCTCCAGCTACGGCTCGACCACCAAGGCTCAGGCCCAGCTGCGCCGCTTCGAGCGCCGCGGCACCACGGCCCGCAACCGGCTCGAGCGCGAGGTCCGTAAAGCCCGCGTCCGCTTCGAGCGCGAACTGCGCCAGCGCCGCAACGATCTCGAGAAGACCGTCAGCACGCTCGAGGAACGTCGCGACGCCGTCGCGAAGAACGTGACCGAGCTGCCGAACCGCGTGCAGGAGCGGATCCTCAGCATCGTCTGAGCACACCCTTACCCCGTCCCGGCCGGAGAGGCCGGGAGCCACGGGAGAGTCTGCCGGCCTCATATCCCGCCGGCAGTAGTAGCAACCTCTCCTCCCCTCGACTCCGGGGCGGCCCCCACCGCCCCGGAGTCATTTAACGGACCGCACGACAAGGTTTGCCACAATGGGCCGCGTGAGTAACGAGACAGAGATCAGGAAGGCGCTCGAGGTCGTGATCGACCCCGAGCTGCACCGCTCGATCGTCGAGCTCGACATGGTGCGCTCGATCGAGATCGGCGGCAATGGGGTCGTCGACATCACGGTCTCGCTGACGACGCCGGGCTGCCCGATCAAGGGCCACTTCCAGACGGCCGTCGCCGAGGCCGCGGGCGCGCTCGAGGGCGTGACCCACGTGAACGTGTACTTCGATGTATTGAACGACACCCAGAAGGCCGCCCTGCAACAGAAGCTCGGCCGCGGCAGCCTGCCCCAGGGCGCGCTCGCCCAGGTCGCGAACGTACTCTGCATCGGCTCAGGCAAGGGTGGCGTCGGCAAGTCGACGCTGACCGCAAACCTCGCGGCGGCACTCGCGGGCGAGGGCAAGAAAGTGGGCGTGCTCGACGCCGACGTGTGGGGCTACTCGATCCCGCGCATGTATGGCCTCGGCTCGACGCGGCCGCCGGTTTCCGCCGAGCGCAAAATCCTCCCCCTCGACGCATACGGCGTGAAGGTGATGTCGATCGGCTTCTTCCTCGAGGAGGACGCCGCGGTCGTGTGGCGTGGGCCGATGCTGCACAAGGCGCTGACACAATTCCTGCAGGATGTCGACTGGGGCGCGCTGGACTTCCTACTGATCGATCTACCGCCGGGCACGGGCGACGTGTCGATGACGCTCGCGCAGTTGCTGCCACAGGCCAAGTTCGTGATCGTCACCACCCCGCAGGCGACCGCACAGAAGGTGGCGCGCCGCTCCGCCGAGATGGCGCACAAGGTCTCCTTGGAGATCGGCGGAGTGATCGAGAACATGTCCGGCTTCACGACGCCGTCGGGCGAGCGCTTTGCGATCTTCGGCGAGGGCGGCGGCCAGGAGCTCGCGGACGAGCTCGACGTGCCGCTGCTGGGCAAGGTCCCGCTGACGATGCCGCTGCGTGAACATGCCGACAGCGGCACCCCGCTCGTGATCGAGGATTCAGGCGACCCGGCGTCCCAGGCGATTCTCCAGGCCGCACGCGGGCTGATCGCGATAGGGCGCCCAGCGGTCCTGCCAGTGCTGCCGCTGGTGCAGGTCACCGCTGCGACGCCCACGGCTCCGGAGAGCCGAAAACCAGCGGGCATGTCGCTGCCAATGGCTTAGCTCGCGCTCGCGGGGGGTGGGTGGGGTTCCCTCTAGAGACATCCTGCTCGATCGCTTGACAAGCGCAACCTAGTTGAGAGGATCGTCTACATGCCGGTACAGGACCAAGAAGACAAGCAGGAGTCATCTGGAGATGACGCTGTTGAAATAGACGAACGCCGCGCGAAGCTGGAGCGGCTGAAGGCCGAAGGTGTCGACCCCTACCCGCCGGTGAGCATGCCCGACCGCACGCTGATCGCGGAAGTCAAGGCAGCGCACGATCCGGAGGAGCTCGACGAGGGCGAGCATCCGGAGCTGCGCTACCACGTCGCCGGCCGCCTGATCTCCCGGCGCTGGCACGCCAAGACTTCGTTCCTCGACCTTCGCGACCTGTCGGGTCAGGTTCAGATCGTCGTGCGCCAGGACGTCCTCGGCGAGGAGCGCTACGCGCGCATCATGAACCTCGACATCGGCGACATCGTCGGGATCGAGGGCTTCATCTACAAGACCAAGCGCGGGCAACTGGTACTGGCGGTGAACGAATGCACGCTGCTGACGAAGACGCTGCGCCCGCCGCCGGATCGCCATCACGGGCTCGGCGACACGGGCACGAGGTATCGCTACCGCGAGCTCGACCTGATCGCCAACGACGACACCCGTGAGCTGTTCGTGACACGGGCGCGGATCGTCGCTGCGATCAGAGGATGGCTGGATGAACGGAACTTCGTCGAAGTCGAAACCCCAGCCCTGCAGTCGCTCGCGGGCGGCGCCGGTTCGCGGCCGTTCACGACCCACCACAACGCGCTTGACCGTGACCTGTACCTGCGGATCTCCGTCGAGTTGTTCCTCAACCGTTGCATCGTCGGCGGGCTGGAGAACGTGTACGACATGGGCAAGGTCTTCCGCAACGAGGGCATCTCCCCCAAGCACAGCCCCGAGTTCACGATCATCGAGTTCATGATGGCCTACGCCGACTACAACGACGTGGCCACGGCCACCGAAGAAATGTTCAGAGACGTCGCCCAAAGGGTGCTCGGCAGGACGGAGATCAAAAGGAACGGCGAGACGATCGACCTCGCCAAGCCGTGGCGGCGAATCACGATGCGCGAGGCGATCCTCGACGCTGCCGGCATCGACTTCATGGGCGAGGACCGCACCGCGGTGACCGAGCAGCTGAAGCAGGCGCTGCAGGAGCGCATCCACCCTGCGAGCACCTGGGCGGAGCTGGTCCTTGCGGTCTATACCAAGCTGATCGAGCCGCACATCAATCAGCCGACGCATGTCTTCGACTTTCCCCTGGAGCCGTTCCCGATCACCAAGCGACACTCAGAGCACCCCGAGCTGGGGGAGCACTTCGACGCGGTGATCGGCGGGATCGAGCTCGTCTCGGGTGACACCGAGCTGAACGACCCCGTCGACCAGTGGCAGCGGTTCGTCGACCAGCGCAAGCGACGGATGGTCGACGACGAGGACGTGCCTCACCCCAACGACGAGGAGTACGCGCGCGCGATCGAGTACGGCTACTCACCGACCGCCGGCGGCGGGATGGGGGTGGACCGCCTGATCATGATCCTCACCGAACGGGACACACTGCGCGAGGTGATCCCGTTCCCGATCGTCAAGGATCTGCGATGACTGCCGGCAAGCTCGACCTCGATCCCGGCGTGATCGCCTCCTGTAGAGACGCCGCCGGGCAGATCGCCGGGCAGATCGGGGAGGAGATCGCGGACAAGACGACCGTCTCGGTCGAGCGCACCGTCGCGCGGCTGCTCGGAGTGGATGGCGTGAACGGACTCGATGCGCCGCTGCCGAACGTACTCATCGACCACATCGCCGACCGCGGCGAGCTGGGGAAGGGCATCGGCTACTGGCTGGGCAACGCGCTGCTCGACGACGAGCGCAGATCGGCGCAGCAGATCGCACAGGACGTCGACTCGGGGCAACTCGAGCTGTGTGCGCTCCCGCGCGCGGAGGACGGGGCGATCAGGAAGCGGATCACGCGCGAGTGCGAGACCCGGCTGGCGGAGATCCGCGGGCGGACGCAGGAACGCCACGAGCTGCGCGAGCGCCTCGGCGAGAGCCCGCCGCCACTGCGCTACGTGCTGACCGCCACCGGAAATGTTTACGAGGACGTCGTCCACGGTCTCGCGGTGGCAGAGGCCGGCGGTGACATCGTCGCGGTGATCAGATCGACCGCGCAGAGCCTACTCGACTACGTGCCCTACGGTCCAACAACCGAGGGCTACGGCGGGACGTTCGCGACGCAGGCGAACTTCAAGATCATGCGCGAAGCGCTAGATGAGTGGTCCGCTCAGCACGGCCGCTACGTGCGCCTATCAAGCTTCTGTTCGGGGCTGTGCATGCCGGAGATCGCGGCGATGGGAGCGATCGAGGGCTTTGACAACATGGTCAACGACGCGCTGTACGGAATCCTCTACCGCGACATCAACCCGATCCGCGGCCTGATCGACCAGCGCGTCTCGCGGATGGTCAACGGCCACTTCGGCGTGACGATCAACACCGGCGAGGACAACTACCTGCGCACCGCCGACGCGATCGAGGCGGCGCCATCGGTCACCGCATCGCAGTTCATCAACCGCCAACTCGCCCTGGACTCGGGGGTGCCCGACGGACAGATCGCGCTCGGTGACGCGTTCGAGATCGACCCGCCGGTCGTGAACGGCCTGTTGCTGGAGTGGGCCCAGGCGCAACTCACGCGCGAGCTGTTCCCGGACTGCCCGGTCAAGTACATGCCCCCGACGAGACACATGGACGGCAACCTGTACCGCACGCACGCGAGCGACTCATTGTTCAACCTCGTCACGATCGCCACCGGCCAGGGCATCCAGACGATCGGGGTGCCGACCGAGGGGATCTTCACGCCGCACGTGCACGACCGCGTGATCGGCCTGGAAAACGTGAACTACGTGTTCGACACAGCTCGCGACCTCGGCGATGAGATCGAGTTCAAGGCCGGCGGCATCATCCAGACGCGCGCCAAGGAGGTCCTGCGGGGGGCGCACGAGCTGCTGGAGCGAATCGCAGAGATCGGGCTGTTCGCGGCACTCGGCGAGGGTGTGTTCGGCGATGTGCCCCGACAGGTCTCAGAGGGCCGCGGGATCGAGGGGATTGTCGCGACCCGGGAGGGCTACTTCAATCCCGTCAGCGAGCTGATGCGTGGAGCGCCGAGCCATGTCTAGCGTTCGTGAGATCGACCTCGAGCGCGTGAAGCCCTACGCCGACCATCTCGGCGACGGGATCGTGCAGTTCAGCTTCACCCTGCCCGTGCCATACGGCCTCGCCGCGCGCAAGGCCGCCCAGGAGCTGGCGCGGAAGATGGGCTTCGAGCACCCCGAGGTCGTCCATTACCAGCGCCTGACCGAGGGGTACACGTACTTCGTGATGTTCGGCGAGTGCACCGAGACGGTCGACTACGCGACGCTAAGCGACGAGGGCTTCGAGATCGAGTACATGAGCGAGGATCAGATCGAAGCGTTCGCGCAGGAGCAGATCGGCCGTCCGATCGTGATCGTCGGCGCGGCGTCCGGCACCGACACGCACAGCGTCGGCATCGACGCGATGCTCAACCTGAAGGGCTTTCATGGGCATCACGGCCTGGAGGGTTACAAGGCCTTCGAGACGCACAACCTCGGCAGCCAGGTGCCCAACAGCGTGCTCGTTGCACGCGCGATCGACCTGAACGCCGACGCGATCCTCGTGTCGCAGACCGTGACCCAGCAGAACCTGCACATCTCGAATCTCACGGAGCTGGTCGAGATCGTCGAAGCGGAGGGCAAGCGCTCGGAGATAATCCTCACCTGTGGCGGCCCGCGCGTGTCGCACGAGCTCGCGAAGGAGCTCGGCTACGACGCGGGCTTCTCGAAGGGGACCTACCCGCACCACGTGGCGAGCTTCATCGTGCGTGAGCTGGCCGCGCGCGGGGCGGCCGCGTAGTGGTCTCGGATCTGATCGCCCCGGTGCGGCGATTGGCATTGGTGGGGCTGGCGAAGAACACCGGTAAGACGGAGACGCTGGCCGCGATCTTGAGGGAGCTGGCGGAGCAGAGCACCTGCGTCGGGGTGACCTCGATCGGGCGCGACGGCGAGGAGCACGACGTGATCGACGCGCGGATCGAGAAGCCGCGGATCGTCCTTCAGGCGGGCAGCCTCGTGGCGAGCACCGACGCGCTCGTGCGGGCGAGCGGCCTCGCGCATGAGCGGCTTGCGCAGACCGGGGTGAGGACTCCGCTCGGGGAAGTGGTGATCGCGAGACTCGCGGAGCAGGGCGCCATCGAAGTCGCCGGCCCGAGCGCCGCTGAGGACCTGCGCAGGGTGAGTGACGCGATGATCGGATTCGGGGCAGAGATTGCGTTGATCGACGGCTCGATCGACCGGCGTGCAGCCTCATCGCCGGCGGTCGCCGACGGGCTCGTGATCGCGACCGGCGCGGTTCTTAGCGAAGACGTCGAGGAGGTCGTCGCGGTCACGAAGGACGCGGTAGATCTCGTCAGGCTGCCCGCGGCCGCAAGCCCGCGTGTGGACAGGTCAACCGGCGGAGGCGAGGAGCTGATCACGCTGGAGCGCGGACTCGTGCTGAACGCCGAGCCGGCGGAGATCGCCGCGCTGCTGCGCGAACATCCAGGGGCGAGCACGTTCCACGTCGACGGCGCACTGGGCGAGCGTTTCCTCGACGGCCTGCTCGCCGCCCGAACAGAGCGGGCTGGGCGCGAGCTGAGAATCGTCGCGGGCGATCCGACGAAGGTCTTCCTGACGCGGCGTGGGCCGGACTGGTACCGGCGTCAGGGCCTGGCGATCAAAGTCGTGCGCACAATCGATTTGAAGGCGATCACGATCAACCCCGTCGCACCACAGTCGCACCGCTTCGACTCGCGGGAGCTGCGTGGGCTAATCGAAGCGGCAGTCCCGGAGGTTCCCGTCCTTGACGTGCTCGATGAGTCCTACTTAGCGTTGGCGAAGTAGTCGGCGTTGATCTGCGTGAACTTCTGCCACTCGTCCGGAAGCTGGTCCTCCGCGAAGCAGGCGTCGACCGGGCAGGCCTCAACGCAGGCGTCGCAGTCGATGCACTCCTCGGGGTCGATGTAGAGCATCTCGGCAGCGTCATAGCCGGGCTCGTCGGGCGTCGGGTGGATGCAGTCCACGGGGCATACCTCGACACAGGAGTTGTCCTTGGTGCCAATGCACGGCTCGGCGATTACGTAGGCCATTCGCTTCTTTCTTTTTGGGTCGGTTTGCGGGAGCTAGCTGTGAGAGACGCATATTGTACGAAGCATGCTGCTGCTTACCGGTGCGACTGGTCTCGTGGGCTCCGCGCTGCTGCGGCGCCTGGTGGCCGAAGGAACCCAAGTGCGCTGCCTCGTGCGCGACCCCCGACGTCTCGGTGCCCAGCGGGTGCGCGTGCAGATCGCCCTCGGCGACCTCGCCGATCCCCAATCGTTTCGCAACGCGATGCGCGGCGTGGACACCGTGGTGCACCTCGCCGCCTCGATCCGCGACCAGCCACGCGGCTCGATCGAGGAGCTGAACGGCATCGCCACCTGGCGGATGGTGCGAGCGGCTCAGCGCGCGGGCGTAGAGCGCTTCGTGTTCTTCTCCGTGCTCGGGGCCTCCACCCACCACCGCGCACGCTTCTTCCGCGCGAAGGCGCTCGCCGAGCAGGCGGTAGGAGAGGCCGACCTGCAGAGCATCGTGTTCGCCCCTTCGATCTTGTATGCCCCAGGGGACCCCTGGCTGACCCTGCTGGAGCGGATGGCGCTGCTCCCGGTGATGCCCGTCTCTGGGCGGGGCCGCGCGACCTACCAGCCGATCTGGGCCGAGGACGTGGCCGACTGCGTGATCGCCGCCCTGCACGCCCCGGCCCTCGGCGGCAAGCGGAACGGAACAGAGCGCTTCGAGCTGGCGGGCCCGCAGACGCTGAGCCACACCGAGATCGTCCGACTCGTGCTGCGCTCCCAGAACCGCAACCGCCCGCTGCTGCACGTCCCGACGCCGATCGTCTCGCGCGGACTGCGTCTACTGCAGGCGACACTGGGCCAGCGCGCATTCGCGACCTGGGACGAGGCCGAGCTGATGGAGGTGCCGATGCTCTCCGCGCGTGGTACCGGGGACGCCGAGAGCCTCGGAGTCACGCCTCAGCCGATGGCCGCCGTGCTCGGACCCGGGTGACGCACCAAAGTGTGCCCTAGGTGTGCCAGGAAGGTAAAGACGGACGGAGACAACACTTGCTTAAGAGAGTGCGTAGAACTATAGTATCACGCAGTCTCTAAAGTACAGCAACTCTCGCGCCGTTTTTAGAAACCCAGCGCCGCCGGACGACGCCCCGCCCACGATCGCGCCTCTTCCAACTGCGCAGCGAGCGCCAGCAGCGCCGCCTCGCCCGCCGGTCGTCCGACGAGCTGCACCCCCAGCGGCAGCCTGTCCCCACCCTCAAACAGCGGTAGCGAGATCCCGGGCTGCCCCGACGCGTTGAACACCGGCGTGAACGGCGTGAACAGGCCGGAGCGCGTGAACGTCGACATCGGATCGGGCGCGTCGGTGTCGAGCGTCCCGAGCGGCAGCGGACGCTCGGCGAGCGCGGGCGTGAGCAGCGCGTCATACGGCGCCAGGAAGGAGACCAGTTGGCGGGCGAACGCCTGTAGCTGCACAGCCACGCGCATGCCCTGCACCGCGTTCAGCTGCTCGACCATCGAATAGATCGCCCAGCTCATCGGCTCCATGTCCTCTGCCGAGATCTCGCCCTCCCCGCGCCCTGAGACCATGCCCGAGTAGGCGATCGAGAGCGCGACGTGGATCGAGAAGGCCGCGCCGAACATCTCGCTCAGTCCCTCAACTTGCCAGGGCGGATCGACCTCCTCGACCTCGTGCCCGAGCGAGCGCAGCAGCTCCGCCGCCTCGGCCACCGCGCCCGCGCAGAGCGGGTCGACCTCAACCTCGGCGATCGGCGGCAGCGTCGTAGCCGCGATCCGCAGCCGGCCGGGGTGCTGGGCCGTGCTGAGCGCGAACGGCTCCGCCGGCGGGGGCGCCCAGGTGGCGTCGCCCGCCTCGTAGCCGGCGAGCACGTCGAGGATCGCTGCCGTGTCGGCGACCGTGCGCGTGAGCACGCCGTCGATCCCCAGCGAGGAGTCGCCCAGGTCGGGGGCCGCCGAGATCCGCCCGCGGGCGGGCTTCAGGCCCACCAGCCCGCAGCAGGCCGCCGGGATCCGGATCGAGCCCCCGCCGTCATTGCCGTGCGCCACCGGCACCATCCCAGATGCGACTGCCGCGGCGGCGCCGCCCGAGGAGCCGCCGGGGGTTCTCTGCAGATCCCACGGATTGCGCGTCGGGCCGAAGATCCGCGCCTCTGAGACCGGCAGGATCCCGTACTCCGGCAGCGTCGTCGTGCCCACGATCACGAAGCCGGCCCGCTTCAGGCGCCGCACCACGTTGTGGTCGTAGGGCGCGATGAAATCTTTCATCAGCGCGCAGCCGTTCGTGTACCGCCAGTCCTTTAATGCACGGTTGTTCTTGATCGCGATCGGAACGCCGGCAAACGGGCGCTCGTCGCCTGAGCCCACCTCCTCGGCGGCCGCCAGGGCGCGCTCGTCATCGACCTCGACGAACGCGTTCAACTGCGGGTTTAGCTCTGCGATCTGAGCCAAGGAGATCTCGACCAGCTCGCGTGAAGAGAGCACCCCCGCGCGCACCATGCCCGCGAGCTCGCTCGCGGGGCGGAACATCAGATCGCTGTCTGGCACTGACTCCTCCTCAGATCGCCGGGTCGTTCATCATATGGGTGCGCCCACAAGGCGCGATCCCCGTCAAGCAGCCCACGAGGGTGACGCAGTCGGCCGCAGGTCGACAAGCCGGGCTCCTCGATATTTCATCTCTTAGAAAGCAGAGCGCCATGAGCGAGGTTCAATCACCACCTGAAGTCCAGTCGGGCCTTGAAGGCGTAGTCGCCTTCGCCACCGAGATCGCAGAGCCGGACAAAGCCGGTGGCGCGCTGCGCTACCGCGGCGTCAACATCGAGGACCTGGTCGGCACGGTCCCCTACGAGCAGGTCTGGGGCCTACTCGTAGACGGGCATTTCAAGCCCGGCCTACCCCCCGCCGAACCGCACGCGCTGACGGTACGCTCCGGCGACCACCGCGTCGACGTGCAGTCGGCGCTGGCGATGCTCGCGCCCGAGTGGGGCTTCGGACAGCTGATCGACATCACCGACGAGGAGGCCCGCGACAACCTGGCCCGTGCCTCGGTGATGGCGCTTTCCTTTGTCGCTCAATCGGCCCGCGCGGCGGGCCAGCCGCCGGTACCCCAGGCGGAGATCGACGAGGGTAAGACGATCCCCGAGCGCTTCCTGATCCGCTGGCGCGGCGAGGCCAACCCCGATCACGTGAAGGCGATCGACGCCTACTGGGTCTCGGCGGCCGAGCACGGGATGAACGCCTCGACGTTCACCGCCCGCGTCGTCGCCTCGACCGGCGCCGACTGCGCCGCGGCGCTGTCCGCCGCGGTGGGCGCCCTCTCCGGTCCGCTGCACGGCGGCGCGCCCTCGCGCGTGCTGAAGATGATCGACGAAGTCGAAGCGAGCGGCGACGCCGAGCGCTGGGTCAAAGAGGCCCTGGATCGCGGCGATCGCCTGATGGGCTTCGGCCATCGCGTGTACCGCGCCGAAGACCCACGGGCGCGGGTGCTGCGCCGCACCTCCCAGGAACTGAAATCTCCGCGCGTGCAGGCCGCCGAAGCACTCGAGACGGCGGCGCTCGCGGAGCTGCACGCACGTAAGCCCGACCGCGTGCTCGCCACGAACGTCGAGTTCTGGTCGGCCGTCGTACTCGATCTCGCCGAAGTCCCACCGGACCTCTTCACGCCGATGTTCACCTGCGCTCGGGTGGCCGGATGGTCGGCGCACATCCTCGAGCAGAAGCGCGAGGCCAAGCTGATCCGGCCGAGCGCAAAGTACGTCGGGCACGGGCCACGATCAGTGGCGGAAGTCGAATAGGCCTGTCAGACGTCCAATAGCAGCCCTTAACGACGAGGGCCCGGCATCCTGCCGGGCCCTCGTTCTCGATCATCGACGGGTAATCGGAACTTCTTGAGAGATCGAGACTCCCTTACATCATCCCGCTCATGTCAGGCATGCCGCCGCCGGGCATGCCGCCGGCGCCTTCCTTCTCCGGCACCTCGGCGACGATCGCCTCGGTGGTGAGAATGTTCTTGGCGATCGACGCGGCGTTCTGCAGCGCCGAGCGGGTGACCATCGCGGGATCGATCACGCCCGCGGCCACGAGATCAACGATCTCGTTGGTGGCCGCGTTCAGGCCCTGGCCTTTCTTGGCCTTGCGCACGTCGTTGACGACAACCGAGCCCTCCAGGCCCGCATTCTCGGCGAGCTGGCGCAGCGGCTCCTCCAATGCCCGCAGCACGATCCGTGCTCCGGTCTTCTGGTCGTCATCCTCGATGTCGTCGACCTTGACGGCGGAGAATGCCTGCAGCAGCGCAACGCCACCACCGGGCACGATGCCCTCCTCGAGTGCCGCCCGTGTGGCCTGCAGGGCGTCCTCGACGCGGTGCTTCTTCTCCTTCATCTCCGTCTCGGTAGCCGCCCCGACCTTGACCACAGCGACGCCGCCGGAGAGCTTTGCCAGGCGCTCCTGCAACTTCTCGCGGTCGAAGTCCGAGTCGGTGTTCTCGACTTCGGCCTTGATCTGGTTGATGCGGCCCTTGATCGCCTGAGCCTCACCGGCGCCGTCGACAATCGTGGTGGTGTCTTTGGTCACCACCACGCGACGTGCGCGACCGAGCTGCTTGACCTCGGTGTTCTCGAGCTTCAGGCCCAGCTCCTCGGTAATCACCTCGGCGTTGGTCAGGATCGCGATGTCCTCGAGCATCCGCTTGCGGCGGTCGCCGAAGCCCGGCGCCTTCACAGCAACACCGGTGAAGGTGCCCCGCAGCTTGTTCACCACGAGCGTCGCGAGCGACTCGCCCTCGACGTCCTCGGCGATGATCAGGATCGTCTTGCCGGACTGGATGACCTGCTCGAGCACCGGCAGCACGTCCCTGACGGAGCCGATCTTCTGATTGGCGATCAGGATGTATGGGTCCTCCAGCACTGCCTCCATGCGATCCTGGTCGGTGACCATGTAGGGCGAGATGTAGCCCTTGTCGAACTGCATGCCCTCGGTGAACTCGAGGTCCATACCGAACGTCTGACCCTCCTCGACGTTGACCACGCCGTCCTTGCCGACCTTCTCGATCGCATCGGCAATCACGTCACCGATGTCGTCGTCGCCGGCCGAGATCGTCGCCACGCGAGCGATCTGGTCCTTGCCGGAGACCTCCTTGGCCTGCGAGGCGATGTGCGCCACGACCTGGTCAACGGCCTTCTCGATCCCGCGCTTGAGCGCGAGCGGGTTGGCGCCGGCCGCGACGTTCTTCAGGCCCTGGCGAACGATCGCCTGAGCCAGCACGGTGGCGGTGGTGGTGCCGTCGCCGGCCACGTCGTTGGTGGCGGTCGCCACCTCACGTACCAGCTGAGCGCCCTGGTTCTCGAAGACGTCCTCGACCTCGATCTCACGGGCAATCGTCACGCCGTCGTTGGTAATCGTCGGCGCGCCGAACTTCTTGTCCAACACTACGTAGCGGCCCTTCGGACCGAGTGTGACCTTGACGGCGTTCGCGACCGCATCCACGCCCAACTCCAGCGCCTTGCGTGCCTCGGAGCCGTACTTCAGTTCCTTGTGTGCCATGTCAGTTCAAATCCTCCGTTTAATGAGCGAGGGGCCCGGCTTGCCGGCCTACGGCCAGCTGCGCCACCCTCTAGGAAACCTTGGCGAGGACGTCCGACTCGCGCAACACGAGCAGATCCTCTCCATCGATCTTGATCTCGGTCCCGCCGTACTTGCTGTAGAGGACCTCGTCGCCCTCCTTGACCTCAAGCGGGATGCGCTTGCCGTTCTCGTCGAGCTTGCCGTCGCCAATCGCGACGATCTTGCCCTTCTGTGGCTTCTCCTTGGCAGTGTCGGGAAGCACAAGACCACTTGCAGTGGTCTGCTCCTCCTCGATTGCCTGCACGATCAGACGATCGCCCAGGGGCTTGAGCTTCATGTTGAAAACCTCCGCTGTAGGAAACATCCGGCGGCTCACGACGTCCTTGAGGGGCCGTCGGCCACCAACTGGCACTCTCATAGGGAGAGTGCCAACGACACGCCCAATATATAGCAGCGGCTGCGCAAATCAAGGTTATTTGGCAGTTACCGCCCCCGAGTACCGGCCCAAAGCACCCGAAATTGTCCAGATCAACCCGTAGCAGAAGCTCGGGCAAGCGGGGCGGACTTTCCCAGAAATATGCCGTCCCGCGCTAGTTTTGGGCCCCGCCGAACCCTTTCATCGCCTCGGTCATGCCCGACGGCTTGTCCATGATCTGGGAAAAGCGCACAACCGTCACGGTGTCTTCCGGGGAGACCGCTCGCCCGTAGATCTGTTCTAGAAAGCTGATCAATTCCTCGTGACGACGGAACTCGGGGTTGTCGTGCTTGATGTCGCGCGGCGAGAGGTCAGCGATCTTCGTCACCTCGACCTGATCGATCACCGCTTCGAAGATCCGTTCCCTCGGCGAGTACTGGTAGCCGATCGTGACGAGCACCGCCTGATTCTTGCGGTACTTGCCCGACTTGTCGCCGAGGCGGATCGTGGCCGTCTTGCGACCCCGCATCAGCTCGTCGGCGAAGATCGTCGAATAGAAGTTGAGCACCTGCATGTGCAGGCAGGCTATCGGTCTTCTTCGGAATAGGCCAGCGCGCGTGTGACCATTTCGCGCTCGGCCGCATGGGTGAGCGCGCTACAGGCCTCCTTCATCCCGATCCAGCGGGCCTCCTCGACCTCCTCATCGTGGTCGGCCGTGTCGCCAGAGAGGTAGCTGAAGAGATAGAAGGTGACCGACTTGGGAATCGTGCGCCCGTCGCGCCGGTACCAGTAGCGCACCTCGCCCAGTTCACGCACGAGCTCGACGGAGACGCCTGTCTCCTCGCGCACCTCGCGCTCGGCGGCCTGCAGCGTGGTCTCGCCCGGATCGACATGTCCCTTCGGCAGTGCCAGTACCCGTGAGCCATCCGGCGCACGGCGGGTGGGGACGATCACGACCACCTGCTCCCCGCGCAGCACCACACCACCGGCTGAAATCTCCTGCGCCGGCGGCATCTTGGCGCTCTTAGGCGGGCCGAATCCTTTCTTCTTGGCTGGCTGGGAGTCGGATCTCCGCTTAGAAGACATATTGCTTCAGCGCCTCCGCGTCGTGCACGACCAGACGTCCCCTCCCCTGCGAGATCACCCCTGCGCGCTCCAGCACCGCCAGAAAACGGCTGGCCGACTCGCGCGAGGAGCCCGCCAGCTGGGCCAGATCGGCCTGGGTAGCGGTGACCATCACGTCCGCGCCGTCCTCGCCCTGCTCGGCGCGTTCTTGCGCGACCAGCTCGCTCAGCACCACTGCCACGCGACTCTGCACTGTCTGGAAGGACTGGCGC
>Ga0302181_10001411_pt1 | contig 17931 bp, 17 predicted proteins | sample I_Palsa_E3_3_FD_198786 | JGI IMG/M metagenome (GOLD analysis project Ga0302181, IMG submission 198786) | Peat permafrost microbial communities from Stordalen Mire near Abisko, Sweden - I_Palsa_E3_3 | ecosystem: Environmental > Terrestrial > Soil > Palsa > Peat permafrost | place: Sweden...
CGGCGGTCCAGGCTCGCGCACCTCGTGCTCCGGGCGAGCCGCTGAAGGCCTGCGGTCTGTGTCGATCATCGGGGCCCGGCCGCGCGAACACGTCACGGTGGGCACCACAGTCATTTGCCGGGTGTGACGGCACGGCACCAGCGAAGGCACGGCCAATCCCCCGAACGCACCGGGTTAACGCGCCTGAGGCACCGGTCAAAAGGCTGTGGTGTGCGCCGTGATGCGGGCAGAGGCACGGTCCGGCGAAGATCCAGGGCATGGATAGCACCGGCCGGATGGTCCTGCGCCTCGAGGTGATCACCTGCCGCGGGGAGCCGATAAGCGGCCGGGTCTGGGACTGCGACGGCGTCGGCCACGAATTCAGCGGCTGGTCGGAGATGTTCGCGATCCTGCAGAGGCTGACATCGCCGCTAGGTGACGGCATCGCGATCGAGGGCGGGACGTGACTAGCCGGCGGACGCGACCCGGTCGCCGGTGGCCAGCGCGGCAGGCAACTCGGGCCGGGAGCTGATCCCGAGTTTGCCGTAGGCGCTGGTCAGGTGGGTCTCCACGGTCCGCTGGGTCACGAAGAGGGCCTGGGCGATGTGCCGGTTTGTCTGGCCTTCTGCGGCCAGCTGCGCGACCCGCAGCTCGCTTGGCGTGAGCGCGTCACGTCCCCGTATCGCCTGCCGCCGCGGCCGGCCGCCAGCGATGATGAGTTCGCTGCGGGCCCGCTCGGCCAAGGCCAGGCCGCCGTGGGCGTGCGCCAGGTCCAAGGCCTGCCGTAGCGGCTCCCTGGCCTGCGTCCGGGCCCCCGAGCGGCGCAGCGCGGAGCCGAGATCGGCCAGGGCTCGGGCGTGCTCCAGCCGGGCCGGGCTCCGGCCAAGCACGTCGACCGCCTCGGATAGCAGTTCGATCCCGCGCTGGCCGCCGGCGGTGATTCCCGCTGCCCGCAGCGCGATGCCCAGGGCCCGGCCCGGACCCCAGCGCTGGGCCAGCCGGAGTTCTTCGGCACATAGCTGGCGGGCGTCGGCGCGGCGGCCCAGCGCGGCCAGGGACAGCGCGGCAGCCGACCGCCAGTTCATCAGGGCTGGGTTGCGCATCCGCCAGCGCTCCGCGAGGTCGCCGGCGGCCAGCAGATCGTCCGCGGCACGGCGGTGATCTCCGTCGGCGGCGTGCAGGCAGGCGCGCGCGTACCGGACCCGGTTGGCGGGCCAGGTGGGTCCGAGGTCACCGGCCAGTCCGTAGGCGGCCAGTTCACGGTGGGCGGCGGCGCCGTCTCCCCGCTCGATCAGGGCCAGCACCAGCACGGCCACGGCGATGGGAGAGACCCACAAGCTGCCGCTGGCGTCCAGTGCCTGCCGGGCCCAGGCGGCCGACTCGCTGACGGCTCCCGCGTGCAGGGCGACGAATGACGCGAACGACGCAGCGACCGACGAGGCGATCGGCAGGCCGCGGCTTTGCGTCAGCCGCAGCCAGTCCTGGATGGCCCGGCGTGCCTCGTCAAGTTGATCGCAGAACAGCAGGACCGAGATCGTCTCCGGCACGATGGGCGCGCTGAGGTCGAACAGCCCGATGGCAGCGGGAAGCACCCGACGGGCGTGGCTGAGTGCGCGCGGCCGGTCACACCGGACCGACGTCAGGTACGTCGCCAGGATGGCCTGCAAGGCCGGGGCCAGCTCGCCGCCGGCCTCTTCCTGCCGGTCAAGCTCGGCGAGCAGCGCGTCGGTCCGGGCGGTGCTCGCCGTGTCCCAGCGTGCCGTGTCCAGCCAGACCGCCTGCAACCGCGCCCGCAGCCCGGAATTGTCGTCCCCGAGTTCGGCGACGGCCCGCGCTAGCACCTCCGCTGATTCGGCGAAACGGCCGCACACCGCGAGGGCCTGTCCCAGCGGGAGCGCCACGTCGGCGCGGCGGACCGCCCCGGTGACCGAGGACAACGCGCTGGTGAGGTGTTCCACCGCGCGGTCCGGGGCCTCCCCGACCTCCATGCTGCCCAGCTCGGCCAGCACCTCGTTCCTGACCTCCGGGTCGCGGGTCTGGGTCAGCGCCTGCTCCAGGCACCGCAGGGCCAGGTCGGGTGCCCCCTGTTCACGCGCTTGCCCGGCGGCCCGTTGCAGCACGCTCACCGCCCACGGATCGGTAGCATGGCCGCATTCCAGCAGGTGAACTGCCACGTCCTGGGACGAGCAGCCCTCGGCGGCCAGCATCCGGGCGGCGCCGAGGTGAAGCCCCTGACGGACCGGGGGCGCCATGTCCCGGTAGACCGCCGAGCGCACCAGCGGATGGACGAAGGCCAGCGTCTGCTCCCCCTCGACAAGCCGGTCGGACATCAGCGTCTCGATGACGCGTATTACTTCCGAGGCTCCGAGCTCGGCGAGCCGGCCGACGCGGGCGGTCGTGGCGCCGGCCCCGAGGATGGTGATGGCCCTGGCGGTCGCCAGAGCGCCCGGCGGCAGCTGCCCGAGCTGGAGCAGGACGCGGCGCGATATGGCGGCCGGAGTCATCCGGCGCACATGGTCCACATCGGCCGCGGTTCCGGTCACGTGTTCGGCGACCAGGCTGTCCGCGAGGGCCTGCAGCAGGAACGGGTTGCCCCTGGTCATCTGCTGGCACGCTTCGGCGAAGTCGGGCGCGGGCTCGGCGGCTAGGGCGTCCCGAAGCAGGCTGGCGCAGGCTGGCCCGCTCAGCGGTCCCGGGCTGATCACCGTGGCCAGCCCCTCGGCACGGATGCCGACCAGCATGTGATCGGGGTCGCCGTGTTCGTGCTGGCCCGTCGGGCGCAGGGGGCGCGCTGACACCATGAGGAGCACCGGCAGGCCTTCGAGGCGGCGCATCAGGTGAGCCACGAACTTCAGGCTCGGCCGGTCTGACCAGTGGAGATCATCCACCGCTAGCAGCAGCGGGGATTCCCGCGCCATGTCGGCGGTCAGCCAGTACAGGCCGTGCAGCAGGGCGAACTCGTCGTCCTGCCGGCCGCCCGCCGCGACGCCCAGGCCGAGTGCCGGGAGGGCGAGCCGCCCGGCGTCGCGCAGGAACCGCCGGGGTCCGCCGGCGGAGTCGTCGCGCACGATGCAGTCGAAGACCTGCCGTACCATCCCCCACGGGTAGGTCGCCTCGAACTCGCCGCAGCCGGCCCGCAGGATCCTCAGGCCGGCCCGCTGGCCGAGCGCGCAGCCCTCGGTCAGCAGCCGGGTCTTGCCGATCCCGGCGACGCCCTCCACGACCAGCGCCGATCCCGACCCGGTCGAGGCCGTGGCGATCGCCGTCCTGAGGACTTCGAGTTCGGACTCCCGGTCCAGCATGGGGCCTGGCTCACGGGGCCGCATGGCCCTTAGCGTAGACCGGACGGATCCAGCCGGAGCGTCGGCCCGAACAGGACACCGAGCGTCTCGGGCGATCCCGGAGACTGTGCTTTTGCCCTGAGCGATGTGGAACATGACCCGGTATGCTGGGTGGCAAGCGGCGTGAGGTGATGAATGTGAGTGCGGACGAGTATCCGGTCCCGCCGCCGGTGGTCGGGCGTGGTGCGGTGTTCGTCGAGCACCGGCTGAAGAGCCCGCAGGTGTCGGAGTCGGCCTACATCGCGCCGACGGCGGTCCTGGCCGGCGATGTCAGCGTAGGCCCGCACAGCCGGGTGCTGTTCGGCGCCGTGATCACCGCCGAGGGCGGCCCCGTCCAGATCGGGGCGAACTGCGTGATCATGGAGAACGCGGTCATCCGGGGCGTGCCGGGCCAGGAAACCCGCGTCGGTGACGACGCGCTGATCGGCCCGCACGTCCACCTGACCGGATGCGTGATCGAGGGCGGGTCCAGGATCGGCACGGGCGCGGTGGTGTTCAACGGTGCCCGCATCGAAGCCGGCGCTGAGGTCGAGTTCAATGCGGTGGTCTACGTCAATACCGTCGTCCCGTCCGGGGTGGCGGTACCGATGGGCTGGTTCGCCGGCGGGCAGCCCGCCGAGCTTGTGGCACCGGGAGACTGGGACCGCATCCGCGCCATCATGGGGCCGCTGGACTACCCGGGCACGGTCTTCGGTGTGGCCGCCACCGGCACCGGTACGCCGATGTCCGACGTTGCCCGCCGCTACGCCCGGGGACTGGCCCTGCACCACCGTGATCTCATTGTCCCCGATCAGCGCCACACGCCGACCGCGATGTAGTCCATCATCCGGAACCGGACGATGCACCGTCCCCCGCACCGGCCGGCGCCGTCTTCTGTCCAGACGGCGCCGCATCTGGCACGCCCGTTCCTCGCCACGGGGCCACCCGCTGCTCATCGAGCAGGTCTGGCCTGCGCAGATACTCCAGCATGAGCCGAACCGATTCAGCCGCGTCCCAGGTCAGCTCATAGCACTGGGCAGCGGAGCGGCAGCGATCAGGTCCGAGCTGGCGGGCGATCGACACGATCCCGGCCGAGAGCCGGCTGAGCTCCGGGCCATCGGCTGGGTCAACCGGCCACGGCCCGGTTCGGCCAGCCGCGCCCAGCTGAGCGAACTGGTCCCCGAGCCAGCTCCACGGATCAGCTGTCAGCTTCGGATCCCAGGCCCGCGGGCAGGGCTCGTGACCAGCGAACCGCGGATGGTAATGCGCGACCCCGAACGTCCCCGGCGGGTCGGTGAGACGATCAAACAGGTCCGCGCGCCACAACGGCCGGTCCACGGCCACCAGCTGCGCGGCCGACTCGCTTCCCCTGTGCGGATGTGCCGCCAGCTCCCTCAGCTCGATCCGGACGCCGTGCTCCATGGAGGCATCGTCTAGGTCGATCTCGAACCAGTGCCGGACGATGACCGCAGTGCGCGACAGGGTGAGAATGTGCTGCACGGGCGCCTCCAGCGGGGCTCGGCGCGACCATCTTGGCCAGGCGCTCACATGACCGGCCGGCGCTGATCCGGCGCCGGCCACTGCCATTGTCGCGCACCTGCATGCCCGCCTCGTCATTTCCCTGAGTCGATGGTGGCGGCATCGATGAGCGTTTCGGCGGCCGATCGCGCGTGTAGCAGGGGGGAGGTGTCGTTGAGCGATGTCGCCAGCGCTCTGGCGCCCTCGAAGAGCACGGCGAGCTGGTTGCCCAGCTGGTATGGATCTCGGGCGCCGGCTTCGGTTGCGGTGCGGATGAGGCGGGCGGTGAAGTCCAGTTTGTGCTCGTGCACGATGTCTTCGACCCCGGGCATCGCGTCCGCCGCCTCTACTGCGGCGTTGTGGAACGGGCAGCCGCGGAAACGGTCGCCCGGCGCGCTATCGAAGACGGCCAGCATGCGGGCGCGGGGCGAGGCGTCGGTGGTGTCGAGGGCCTGCTCGCTGGGTATCCCGCCGGCTCGGTGGATGCGGCGCAGGTACTCCTCCACGAGGTCATTCTTGCTGGAAAAGTGCTGGTAGAACGTGCGTTTCGAGACGTGGGCGTATTCGGTCAGCCGCTCCACCCCGGTGGCGTGGATCCCCTCGCGGTGAAAGAGGGTGGTTGCGGCGGTGAGGATCCGCTCGCGCGCTCCGCGACCACCGCGACCAGCCGGCTGGGCCGTGACCGTCCTTGTTCCACTCATGGCAGCAAGCATACCGAGTGGTTTACATTTCGCCCCGCCCGGACGACGGCGTTATGAAAGGGAAGGCCGCGGAGATGGCCGCCCGGTGTGCTATTGAGGACGAGTGCGCGGCTGCTCGGTGAGGCGCCGGCGGCGCCGATAGCCTGTTCGCCGGGCACCCCGCTGGCTTCGTTGATTCGGCCCACGTACTCCTGGACGTGCTCATTCATCGGGAGAGCGGATCGGTCGCGGTAACACAGGGTCGTCGCGGCGGCGTGGATCCGAGCGCGTGCTCAGCGTCGGCTGCGACCAGCCGGCTGGGCCGCGGCCATCGTCGTTTCCGCGCGTACCAACCTCGATCTTGCGCGCAATCAAAGCACACCGATCGGTTTACAGTTAGTCAGAAGCCTTGTTAGATTGCAGCATCTGAACAGAACGTTCGGTGTACATGGCTCCATGGGGGGCAGCACATGGCAGTCGGCCCCGACACATTGCCCGCCACACAACCGCAGGAGGCCCAACCATGACCGACATCGACCTGTCCGACCTAGCCGCCGGCCGCGACGGTTCCCGACCGCTTCGCGGGTACCTGGCCAGCCCAGCGGGCACAGGTCCGTGGCCCGCCGTGGTGATGATCCACGAGATCTTCGGCCTCGACGATGTCATGCGCGGCCACGCCGACCGGCTCGCCGGTTTTGGCTACCTCACCCTGGCGGTCGACCTGTTCAGCGCGGGTAGCAACGCACGATGCCTGGTCACCACGATGACCGCCCTGATCCGCGGACACGGTCGCGCCTTCGCCGACATCGGCGCCGCCCGGGATTACCTGACTGCTGCTCCCGGCTGCACCGGCAAGATCGGCGTCATCGGGTTCTGCCTGGGCGGTGGCTTCGCCCTGCTCAGCGCCGGCCATGGTTACGACGCCGCCGCGGTCAACTACGGTCAGCTTCCCCGCCACCTCGACGAAGCGGTGGCTGCGGCCTGCCCGATCGTGGCCAGCTACGGTGGCCGCGACCGGTCGCTTCGAGGTGCCGCCGGCCGGCTCGACGCGGCCCTCGAAAAGGCCGGAGTAACCCACGACGTCAAGGAATACCCCGCGGCCAGCCACGCCTTCCTCAACGACGCTGAAACCGGCCCGCGGGCGCTACGTCCCCTGCTGCGGGTCGCCGGCATCGGTCCAGAGCCCGAGTCGGCCAAAGACGCCTGGAACCGGATCGAACTATTCTTCGCGACCCACCTCAGCTAACAATCCGCTAAGGAGCCACCAGATGGCAACCACCGGTCCCACCACCAAGCTCGCCGACAATTTCACGGTCAGCGCCATAGGATTCGGCGCCGGGGCGCTATCGGCCTACGGTGACGTCGACGACGCCGAATCGCTGGCCACGCTCAATCGCTGCCTGGACCTCGGCGTGACTTTCATCGACACCGCCAACGTCTATGGCGGCGGCAGCAACGAGCGACTCATCGCCAAGCTGCTCCCCGGCCGCCGGGACGAGGTCACGCTGGCGACGAAATTCGGCATCGACCGCAACCCGGCCGACCGCGCCGCGGGCCGACCGCCTGTCCGCGGCGACGCTGCCCACGTGCATCAGTGCATCGACGAAAGCCTGGCCCGGTTGCAGACCGACGTGGTTGACCTTTACTACATGCACCGGCGTGACCTGACCGTGCCGATCGAGGAAACCGTCGGCGCGATGGCCGAACTGGTGCGCGCAGGCAAGGTTCGCTACCTCGGGCTCTCCGAGGTGACCGCCGACGAGCTGCGCGCCGCCGTGGCGGTGCACCCGATCGCGGCCGTGCAAAGCGAGTGGTCGATCTGGAGCCGCGACGTCGAGCGTCAGGTGGTGCCGGCCGCCGCCGAGCTCGGGGTGGGTTTCGTGCCGTACTCCCCGCTGGGCCGCGGCTTCTTGACCGGAACCATCCGTTCGGCCGCGGACCTGTCGTCGCCAGGCGACTTCCGCCACACCATGCCCCGGTTCGCCGACGGCGCGCTGGCAGCCAACCTCGCGGTGGTCGAGGTGGTCTCCTCGGTGGCCGAGGAACAGCTTGCGACGCCGGCCCAGGTCGCGCTGGCGTGGCTGCGGTACCGCGCCGAGGCCCTCGGTGTGGCCTCGGTACCGATTCCCGGCACCCGGCGGGCGTCACGCGTCGAGGAGAACCTTGACTCGTTGCCGGTCACCCTGACCCCCGCCCAACTCGCTGCCCTGGACGCGGCGGGCGCGACGGTCGCCGGGAACCGCGCCCATGACCTGACCTCGGTCTCGGCGGGGCGCGAATAGCGAGGCGCTCACCATAAAGGCCCAGGCGTGACCATCTTCATCAACGGTGAAAAACGCTGCCTGGGAACGGAAGTCATTGACCGGCAATCCAGAACTAGCGAAAGGCGTGATCATGGCACTTCTCAAGGGCAAGACTGCGGTAATCACCGGCGGTTCGACAGGCATCGGGTTGGCCACCGCGAGGCGGTTCGTCGAGGAGGGCGCGTACGTCTTCATTAACGGACGGAGTCAGGCCGAACTCGATACGGCGGTCAAGGAAATCGGCGAGAACGTCACCGGTGTGCAGGGTGACGGCAGCAAGCAAGGGGATCGCGACCGGCTCTACACCGCGGTGGCCGACGCGGGCCGGGGCCTGGACGTCGTGTTCGCCAACGCCGCGGCCATCGACGTCGCACGGATCGGCGAAGTCACACAAGAGCACCTGCAAAAGGCGCTGCCGCTACTGAACGACGGCGGATCAATCATCCTGAACTCGTCGGACACGAATGCCAAGGGCAACGACGGCATCGGCGTGTACGCGGCGATCATGGCGGCGCTGCGATCATTGGGCCCCACCTGGGCAAGTGAGCTGCGGGACCGCAAGATTCGCGTCAACGTGATCAGCCCTGACGCCACCGAGAAGCCCGGCATCGATGCACTCGCCGGCATGCTGAACCCTGGTCCCAAAGCCGCCGAGGAGTCCGAGAACTACCAGCGCAGCGTTGTTCCGCTGGCCCGCTACGCCACGGCCGAGGAGGTCGCGAACGCGGCGCTTTTCCTGGCCTCGGACCCAGGCAGCTTCACCACGGACGCCGACATTCCCGTCGACGACGGCCAGCTAAAGGAAGAAACGTTACGGGGATCAGCACGAGATCGTAAAGGTCTAGGTCCGCAGGCCGGTGACCTCGCGGGCGATGATGGTCTTCATGATCTCTGAGGTGCGCCCGTAAATTCACGTCTCGCGAAAGGTAGCTACCATGGAACTCATGAAGTCGCAGGTGAGAGGCGCTTTGTGTTAGGTAGTGGAGTTGACTGCAGTCTGCTGTCGGTGCCTGGTTCTAACATTTCGTCTAACACGGCCGCGGCCCGAATCCAGGGAGGTCTGACGTGGCATACGTGATCGAGCGGGCCAGCCGAGCTGGCACGCGGTATGTCGGTATCTACCGGGCGGCTAACGGCAAGTACAAGTCCGCGGGTACCTACACATCGCATGAGCGGGCCTACGAGATGGCCGAGGAGGAAGAGCGTCACGCACCCGCCAGGAGTACGGCTACGTGGCCAAGAACCACATCGTCCCGTACGTCGGCCATCTCCGGATCAGCGAGGTCAACCGGGAAACGTTCTTCAACCTGCTGGTCAATGTCCTCCCCGCCGAGGAAGCTTCGCAGATCACGGTCCGCGCGACACGCAAGGTCCTCTCGGCCATGTGCCAGATGGCATTCGATGAGGGTTACCGGAACAACAATCCGATACGCAGCATCCGGCTCAAGCATGCGCCGACCAAACCTGTGCTCGTGGCCAGCCATGACCAATGGCGGCGCCTCGAAGAGGCCATGACATATCCTCCCGCCCGGCTGTACGCGCGGTTGAACGTCACCACGTGGGCCCGTCGCTGCGAGATGGTCGGTTTCCGCCCGTGCGACTTCGACTTCGGGCAGCAGATGCTGAACGTCACGCAGTCAACCGTTTACATCAACTCTCAGTACCATCCCTCGGGGAAAGCGGGATGGTTCACCAAGCCGCATCCGAAGAACGGCGACTGGCGCCGTTTCGCCATCTCCAAGCAAATGTGCCAGGCGGTTCAGGAACATATCGAGGCGTAACGGCCTCGGCCCGGACGACCTGCTGTTCCCGCAGTGGATGTTCGCCTACGTGCGCTCCAGCCCGATTCCCGCAGAGGACGACGAGCACCTTCCACCGCTGGTATCCAAGGCCGGCACCGTCTACGAGCACGGCACCAAGGGTGCCAGGTACTCGATGAACTGCCACTGCAGGAAGTGCAAGGCGTATGCCGCCGACTACCAGCGCCAGTGGCGTCATCAGCAGAGGACACAGCGAGCAAGCGCGGGAGAGGCCGGCAAAGCTAATATCTGGCGCCGGGACGGCACAGAATTCCTCATGGCCGAGGTCTGGACGCGCTTCTGGAACGTGGCGAGAGATGCCGCAGGCCTACCCGATGGTTTCACGCCCTACAACGCCCGCCACACGGGGATCAGCTGGGCCATCGACAAGGGAGTAGACCTGCAGAAGGTCCGGCAGCGCGCCGGACACGGCAGCCTCGAGGTCACCTCCCGGTATGCCGCGATCCTCGACGAGCGCGACACCAGCCTCGCAGATGCCCTTGAGGAGATCCTCGACGTTCCCCGTCTTCCGGTCGGCCGATACGAGTAAACGGGCTCTTCACAATCGAGGGTGTGGTCCCCGTCGAGGTGCTCGGCGCGTCGGTGACCGGATAGGGGTCGGGGTCTCCCGAGGATGAAGGCTCCGCGGTTCAGGTGGTTTTGAGCTGCACGAGACAGAACGGGTGTCCGGCCGGGTCGGCGTAGACCCGGTAGGTTTCGTCCTCGAGCACGACACGTTCCGCGAGCGGGACCGCGCCCAGGGCGCGCACCCGCTGCTCGGCGATCTCGAGGTCGTCGACCCGCACATCCAGGTGAAGCTGCTGCGGTGGCCCCTGGTCCGGCCAGCCGGGCGGGCGGTAATCGGCGATCTGCTGGAACACCAGGGGTCGGCCGTCGGAGGGGTCCGCGATGTCGACATAGCCGGCGTTCTCCTGCACCCGCTCCCAGCCGAGGACGGCCGCCCAGAACCGGGCGGAGATGTCGGCGTCCGGGCAGTCCACGACGATGTTCATCAGCTGGCCGACAGGGGTGTCCACCCCGGGGACGGTAGCACGTCTCAGGCTGGTTCGAGGGTTTCCAGGGCCGTTACCGGGCCCTTCACAATCGAGTGCGGTCCCCGTCGGGGTGCTCGGCGCGTCGGTGACCGGACAGCAGCGTGGCGACGACGTGCTCGCCTACTTCGACCGGCCCGGCACGAGCAACGGGCCGACCGAAGCGATCAATGGACGACTCGAGCACCTCCGCGGCCCGGCACCCGGATTCCGCAACCTCACCAACTACATCGCCAGATCACTACTCGAGTCCGGCGGCTTCAGACCCCGACTACACCCTCGATTGTGAAGAGCCAGTAAACGGCGGAGCCCGCCGATCCGGGCAAACTGCCGCCACGAAAATAGGACTGAGCCGGATGGTGCGGCCAAGCTTCAATTTGGCTCGGAGTGTGAAGTGCCGAGACGGCTACGACTGCCGGTGGCCGTTCCCGTTAGTCGCGCGTTCCTCCAGATAACGAACGATGGCTGATGGGCGGAACCTGAGTTGCTTGCCCAGCCGGATGGTCTCGATGGAGCCATCCTCCACGGCGTCATAAAGCCAGCTCTTCTTCACTTTCAGCAGAGCGCATACGTCATCGGGGGTGAGCAGGTCGAGATCCCAGTGGGCGCCTTGCGCTGGATCTGGTCGCCCTTCAGCAAGCCGTTCGTGTTCGCCCCGCGCGACGGTGCTGGCCACAGTCCTGTGGGTCACGGCTCGAGGTTCCATCCGCCGGAAGAGCCTTCGGGCAGGCTCCGGCTGGTCTGCTCGACTTCGCGGATGCGGGCTCCGCGTTCGTCGGTGTGCGTGGCGATAGCGACGCTGACGCTGGTGGCGTCCAGGACGAGGGCGACGGTCTGGGTTTCGTGCTCCTGGCTCGCCAGGACAGCGGTCCGGGCGCCGTCGACGTCGGGGCAGGCCTGCCAGACGTGATTCGGTGGTGTGCGGCAGCAAACGAACATTCTTCAAGGATGACAAAACGGCCGATCAAGATCAGAAACCAAACCAGACACGGAGGGACACAACGGGCTCGTGCACAGACCGAAGGGGCACCCTCAGATACGAGAGTGCCCCTTACAGGCGCCGACAGACCCAGGCCCGGGGTCAGGCGCTAACGAGCGCCTGAGGTGGCCGGCGAACCTGCGCCACGCGGCCGGGGAAAATCGGAGCACCGGGCCAGCGCCGTACTGCTTGGTGTCACGGACGGCGATTGCGTGAGCAGCGGCACCTACCTCGACGCAGTTGCCGCCGCCGTTTCCGCTGTAGCTGGACTTACGCCAGTTAGGAACTACCTTGTCTTCCATTGCTCTGCTGCCTCCAGGATCAGAGTCCGGCTGGCCGCACGAGGGAGCGCGTCAGCCTGGACGCGAACAAAGATATTCGCTGCCTTCCGGACCAGCGACCTGCTCTCCACGGTTACGTCCTCCACGGCTTCCATGCGCACCACCTCAGGGCCGCCATCACCGCTGGCCAGGTCGAACGCCCCGCTGAGCCCGGCGTTCGCGCCCGTGTCCGCGGAGATGACCTGAACACTGAGGTCCGGCCGCTCCGACAGCTCGGCGATGTGCATCAGCTGGTCCGCCATGACCTGCGGTGAGCCGATCAGGCGATGCAGCACTGACTGGTCCAGCACGGTCACCACATGCGGCGGGTGCGGGCGCTCCAGGATGGCCTGCCTGTCGAGCCGCACCGAAACGTGCTCCTGCGCGGCGTCCTCATCAAGCCCGGTCGCCAGGAACAGCGCACGGGCGTACCCGGCCGTCTGCAGCAACCCCGGCACCAGCACTGGCGACCACAGCCGCAGCATATGCGCGTCGCGTTCAGCCTCCAGCCAGCTCTCGAACCAGCTCGGTACCGGCCCGCCCGCGCGGCGCGCCAGAGCCGCCAGCCTGCCGACCAACCCAGACGGCCCCGCCGGGAACAGCTCAGCCTCTATCGCATCGGCCACCTCGGGACTCGGCGGACGTTCACCAGTCTCCGCCTTCGCGATGACGCTACGGTCATAGCCAAGCCTGGCCGCCAGCGCTTCCTGGCTCGAATAGCCAGCGGCCACACGCGCGCGACGCAGCTCGGCACCGAGAAACCCGGCCGGATTGCGCTCCGGGTCATTCATGGGACACCCTCCGGACACGTCGTGGCCGATCGTGGCTGACCGGCCGCCACACTGCCCATTGTCCTCTCTAGCTGACACCTTGAGTAGCGGGACCAGCCCATCCGGCGCATCCAAACCCGGATGAGCTGCTGCCCGTCACGACACGTCGTCAGGACGCCGATAGAGGAACAGTGACCGATGCCAACCAACGCAACCGAGCCTGAAAATGTCACCGCGGCACAAGCGCCACCTGTGGACACGCCGAAGCATCCCCTGTCCGAAATGACCACCTACGAGCTACGCGCCTACCGCCGCCAGCTCGAGAACGCGATCGCGTTCTTCGACCGGCAAGCTCCAGTACCTGCAGTCCGGGATGACCTGCAAGCGACGCTATCCGCCCTGATCGCCGAGCAGGAATCCCGCGAAAGGCTTACCCGTGCGTGACCCCAGCCGCGATCTCTGCGAGGGACCAGGCGTCCCAGTCCAGCGGGCCATCAGCACGCTGGCATCACGGCCGGGCCCGACGAGCACCGCGGCCAGATCGGCCGGTTCCCAGCGAGCTGGACCTGTACGGCAACCAGCTCGCGCGGTGCCTGCAAGCCCTGGGGACCAATGCCCCGATCCGCGCTGCTGTCCAGCGCGAACTCGCCACGGTCCGCGCCGAGCAGGAAGCGCGAGCCAGTGCCAGTGAGCCCGGCCGTAGCGACGCATTCCAGCGGCACTGATAGGTCCCCAGCGACCGGGCCTGTGACCAGGCACGTCATTTGTAGTGAGATCTACAGCAGCGTAGGGACGCCCTGGCGGTAACGACGTCACAATCAGTCCGCGGCTTCCATATCCAGGTTGTGGTCGAGCGCGCGTTCCAGGAGCCGCGCTGAGGGCTGGATCTCGGGCTTGGGGGGTTGCAGGATGGCATTCCTGGCTGGTGCTGGCCAGGGCGGGAAGGCTTGGCCGAGGTCGCCGTAGTCGGGGTCTTCGGACGGGATGGTCAGGCTCTGGCGGTCGGCCAGCCGTTGGGCGAATGCGCGGCGCTGGGCGGCCAGGTCCTTGATCCACTGGCCGGTCTCCCGGATCTGCTCCCCCGTGGTCAGGGTAAGTTCGGCGCGCTGGCCGCCGGTGAGGCGCGGGGGTTCGGCGGAGCGCAGGGGCGGATACGGGCGGGCGGGGTGACGGCGGCGGAGTTCGGCGTCGGCGGCGACGGCTTGGTGCCGCTGGGCGCGAGTGGCGGCGTCCCAGTCGGCCCGGTCGGCCATGACGGCGGCGAAGACGGTCTCGCGTTCGGTGTAGATGTCGTGCAGGACCTGGCAGCTGGCGGCCAGTTCCTGCTGCTGGCTGGCTTGTTCTTGCTGGCCGCGGCGCTGGGCGGCTTGGGCCTCGGCGGCGGCGCGGATGGCGGCCAGGCGGGCGTGGCGGGCGGCGGCGCGGACCTGGCGGAGCTCATCGCCGACCCATTGTGGCGCCCAGGCGGTCTCGAGGGGGTAGGTGTCGCGCAGGTGCAGCAGCGTCCCGTCCGGCATGCCCCGCACATCGGGTCCGTCGGCGGGACCGAGGGCCGCCAGCGCCTCGTGCCAGGCGGCCCGCAGGTCCGGGGCGCCCGCGACGGGCTCGGGTCCGATCGGGTCGGCGGGGTGGTCGTGGCCGGACAGTTCCCGCCAGGCGCCGAGGGAGCTGGCCCGCCGCTGCCAGTCCAGCCGGTCCAGGGGATGGGCGGGCACCGGGCCCAGAGCACTGACTACCCATGGCAGGGCGTGGCTGGCGGCGTGCTCGCCGATCCGGTCCTTGCGCGCGTCCATCATCGCGGCGATCTCAGCGGCGTAGGCGCGGCGTTCCGGGTCGGCGATGGCGGGGACTTGCGAGGACCACGGGCCTGCGGGGAGCGGGACGACCACGCCAAGGCGGTGACGGAGCCGGTTGTCGAGGACGGCAGGCACGTCGCGGGCTCCGGCCAGGTCCCGTTCGGCGATCGCGGCGGCCAGCGCCTGCCCGGCGTCCAGGCCGGCCAGCTCGGCGGCGCGCATAGTGCGCCACAGCCACCGGGCCTGGTGGCCGGGTTCGCGACGGTAGCCAGGCGGCAGGTGGGTCAGGAGCAGGTCCCAGTACCGCTGCTCGCGAGCCTGGGAGGTCTCGGCGGTCCAGATGGCGTTCAAGATGGCCAGGTGATCAGCGTCGGCCAGGGCGCGATGCCGGTCCTGGGCGGCGGACAGGAGCTGGCCATCTCGGTCCAGCACGGCGGCCAGCACGGCCAGCGCGTCGTCCGGCGGGGCGGGCGGGATGGCGGGGGCGGGGGTGCCTGCTCGTTCGGTGTGGGTGTGGTCGTAGCGGTCCAGCTCGGGCGCCGGGCGAGGGTCAGGGACGGGGTCGGCGCGCTTGGCGGACAAGGTGAACACGTACGCAAGGTTGATGCTGGTTCCGCGGGTCAAGGCAACATAGGCGTGCTGACGGTCCTCAGTACCGGTGAGCACGCCTAGGCCCGCGGTCACCGTGCGACCCTGCGCGACGTGGTCGGTGACCGCGTAGCCGAGTTCGGAATTTTTATAGTTGGCGAACAGGAAGTGCTGGTCCGTCCAGCGGCGCTGGCCGGTGGCCGGGTCAGCGTCCAGCGCGCGGCGGACCACCAGTCCCTGCGGGGTGACGGCCTCGATGCGGAGCAGGTCGCCGTTGGCCAGCGCGCGGCCGGGCTCCCCCGCCTGGACGGTGCGGTCGTTGCGGGTGCAGATGATCAGGTCCCCGGCGCTGGCCGTGGCGCCGTCGGCGATGCGCACTGCTGGCCCGGGCTGGACGATGCCGAGGCGAATCAGGTCCTCGCGGACGCGGCGGGACAGCTCCCGGCGCAGCGCGTGGCCGGCGGCCATCAGCAGCGTGTCCGTGCCCTCCAAGGTGAGCGCGAGGTAATCGGCGACGGCAGCATCCATCATCTGCTCCGGCTTCCCGCCGCGGATCCGGCCGTGCTGGTCGTACTCGGCCAGCACGGCCGTGTCGCCGTCGTGCAGGCGGAGGCTGGCGGCCTGTTCCCAGGCCGCTTAGAACCGGAGCGGCTCGGTCAGCTGGACGTAGCCGAGCGCATCGGCAAGCAGGGACATGCCGCCGCCGTTCTCCACCGCCTGCAGCTGCTGGGTATCCCCCGCCAGGATCACCTTGGCGCCGGAGGCCGCCGCGTGGCTGATCACGTCGGCCAGGTCGGGGTTGCAGACCATGGACGCCTCGTCGATCAGGACCAGGTCACCGGGACCCAGCCGGACCGGGCCGCGGGCGCCGCGCTGGCCGGGCAGGTGGCCCAGGAACTGGGCGCTGTTGTAGGACACCGGGACCCCGGCGGCCAGGGTGTTGCGGGCCGACTGGGATGGCGTGATGCCGATGACCCGCCCCAGCCCTGCCGCCTCCCACGCCTGGCCCGCCGCGGCCAGCACGTGCGTCTTCCCGGACCCAGCGGGGGCGTTGATCACCGACACGCGCTGGCCGTCGGTCAGCACCGACAGCGCCGCCGCGGCCTGATCCTCACGCAGCCCGGTGCGCGTGCGCGCGTCATGCGCGCGGCCGGTCAGCGCGCGGTCGAGTGGCGCGAGGTCCGCGCCGAGGGCCCGCGCGGCGTCGGTGCGGTCCAGGCGCGGCGCGGCGCCGGCGCGCGCCAGCGCGACCATGCGGTCTTCCAGGGACAGCTGCGCGTGCGTGGCGTACCGCACTCCCCCGTGCCGCTGGTAGATGCTGCGCCCGTCGCCGCGCAGCAGGCTGCGCGGTACCTCGGCTGGTTCCGGTGCCTGCAGGCAGGCCACCGGCTCGAACTCCGAGGCCAGGGCCCGGTCGGCGAGGTCCTCGAGCAGCGCGGTGGCCACGGCCGGGTCCATGCCGGACCGGGGCAGCACCCGGCCCAGGTACTTGATCAGGTCAGCGCGCATCCAGGTGCTCTTTTCCTGCTGCGCCAAGGCGACCGCTTTCTGCGCCGCCTGGCTGAGCTCAAGCTGGCTGGGGACTGGGCCGGGATCGTTCGAGCCGCGCGTGCGCGCAGCTGCGCTGCCGTCGTGCCACACCGACGGCGCGACCGACGCGAGCGGCACGCCGACAGCACGCGCGAGCTTGTCGGCCCAGCCTCGGTGCAGCTCCGCGAGATCCAGGGCTCCTTCCTTCGCCGCGCGCGTCTTGAAGTTCGACGCCTGCGCGAGCTGCGCCAGCTCGCGCTGGGACGGCTTGCGGCCGTAGCGCTGCTCGAACCGCGCCGCACGGGCGCGCAGGTCCGCGGTGATGGCCACGCGGCGCGAGGAGAACACGCGCATCATCTGCCCGCTGATGCCCTTGATCTCAAAGCCATGCCCGTCATCGCGCGCGATCCACTGCAGGCCGAATCTGCGGGTGAGTGCTTCTTCCAGGTGCTGGGACACGATCGCCGCGACCGCGCCGACGTGCTCGTTGTAACCCAGGGAATCCGGGGCCCGCCACTTCCCGTCGGTGATGGTCCGGGCGACGTGGGCGATCTGGGAGTGGACGTGCAGCTGCATGTCACCGTCCCGGGAGGTGTGCTGCAGCCAGTGCGCCACCGCCAGGTCGGCCTCATGCCACTGGCCGGTCTCCCGGCCGTGCACCCGGGTGTTATGTGACCCGGTGCGGGTGTAACCGGCCTCCCGCTGGAAGTACCCGAAACCCGCCTCGACGGCCTGGTGGATCATGTCGTCGACTTCGGTGACCAGGGCGGTCCAGTACCGGTCGCCGTCGTGGTCGCCGGCCTGGCGGCCCAGGCGGGCGTTCTCGCCGAGGGAGGCGTGGAAGATCGAGATCGACTTAGACAGGGACAGGGACAGGTCGAAGAACAGGGGGCTCTGGCGGGCCTTCCGGACGGCCTCGGTACGGAGTTCACGTTTGCGTTCGGCGGTGGCGTGCGGCTCGGCGGCCAGCAGCTGGGCGTAGAGGTCGGCGGCTCTGCGGGCATTGGCCGGGGACCTGCCGAGCTGGGTGCCGTCGGGGGCCTGGCGCTCACCGAACAGCAGGTCATAGGGTTCGCGATCAATCTTCTGGCCGGGCTCAAGGCCCAGGGCCCTGGCACCCGGGCCCCACCAGCGGCCAGGAGGTTCTCCACCGGTCTCGCTGGCCTGGAGGTAATAGCTGGCCGCGTCCTTGGCCGGGCCGCGGTCCACCTGCTTCCAGATGTACTCAAGGTCATACCCCTTGCTCAGGGTCGCTACCACCGCCACTAAGCCGCGCGCCTCCGCGGGCCGGGGCTGA
>Ga0302181_10001416_pt1 | contig 17902 bp, 16 predicted proteins | sample I_Palsa_E3_3_FD_198786 | JGI IMG/M metagenome (GOLD analysis project Ga0302181, IMG submission 198786) | Peat permafrost microbial communities from Stordalen Mire near Abisko, Sweden - I_Palsa_E3_3 | ecosystem: Environmental > Terrestrial > Soil > Palsa > Peat permafrost | place: Sweden...
CCGCGAACGCCCTGCAGAACCTCGTCAGAGAGATGGAGCAGCGCTACGGGATCATGTCGATGGCCAGGACGAGGAGCCTGATCGAACTGAACAAGGCGCGCGCACGGCGCAGCGAAGCGCCGCTGCCATACATCCTCTGCGTGATCGACGAGCTCGCCGACCTGATGATGGTGGCGCCGGCCGACGTCGAGGACTCGATCATCAGACTGGCGCAGAAGGCCAGGGCGGTCGGGATCCACCTCGTGCTGGCGACGCAGAGCCCGCGCGTGGACGTGATCACGGGCATGATCAAGGCGAACGTGCCTTCTCGGATAGCCTTTGCGGTCTCCAGCCAGACCGACTCGCGGGTGATCCTCGACCAGAACGGTGCGGAGTCGCTCCTGGGGCAGGGGGACATGCTGTTCAGTCCGGTCGGGACCTCGCGGCTGCAGCGTATCCAGGGGGCCTATATCGACGAGGGCCAGATCGCGAAGCTGACCGACCTGTGGCGCAAGCAGGGCGAGCCGGAGCTGCGCGAAGAGCTGCTGGAGGAGGTCGAGCCGGTCGAGGTGGAGTCGAGCGGCGACGAGCTCGACCCCGACGAGGATCCGATCCTGCGCGACGCGATTACGCTCGTGGCGGAGATGCAAACGGCCTCGACCTCGATGCTGCAACGGAGGCTCAGATTGGGATACACGCGCGCGGGACGCGTGATCGACATGCTCGAGCGTCGCGGCGTGATCTCTGGCTACGAGGGCTCAAAGCCCCGACAGGTGCTGATCACCGAGGCGGACCTGCCGCGGATCCTGGCCGCACTGGAATCCCCGCCCGCCCAGCCGGCCCCTGCCATTAGCGACTAGCCTTCAAGCGGACATGGCAGAGATCGGAGCCACGCTGCGGACCGCGCGAATGAGCGCGCGCATCGATGTATCCGAGATCGAGGCACAGACGAAGATCAGGGCGAAGTACCTGAGGGCGCTCGAGAACGAAGAGTGGGACCTGCTGCCGGGACCGACGTTTGTGCGCAGCTTCCTGCGCACATACGCGCAGGCACTGGGGCTCGACGCGAAGGCACTGGTCGAGGAATATCGCCTGAACTACGAACGACCGAGCGAGGGGGCGCTCGAGCCGATCGTCTCGACCCCGAGCAGCAGTCCAACGAGAGGACGCGTGCCCGCTCGGCCATCGCGCGGGTACATGGCGCTCGTGGGAGTCGTCGGGGTTGTGATCGTGCTGCTGGTGATCGGCCTGCTCAGCGAGGGCGGAGGCAGCTCGTCGAACACTCTGACCAGTAAGAGCGGGCAGACCCACGACAAGCACGCCGGCGCGCACCGCGGCAGATCGACCGGGCACAACGCCCAGCGGCATCCCACCGGCACTGCCACGCGAGTGGTCGCGCTGTCATTGCGCCCGAGCGCGGGCATCTATGTCTGTCTGATCGACAACGACAATGGACGCAAGCTGATCCCCGGGCAGGAACTGCAACCGGGCACGAGCACGGAAACGTTCCACGCCAAGCATTTCACGATCACATTGGGCAACAGCTCGGTGACGCTGTTCGTCGATGGGATCGCAAGGACGGTGCCGCCATCGAGCGAAGCGATTGGGTATTCGATCACAAAGGCCGGCAGGCAGAGGCTGAAAGCCGGCCAGCTGCCCACCTGCACATGACGCCGAGGGCGGGCATTGTTGTCACCGGAACCGAGGTTCTGACTGGCCGTGTGACGGACCGCAACGGCCCGTGGCTCGCGGAGCGGCTGAAGGAGCTGGGCGTCGATGTCGCGTACACGACGATCGTCGGCGACCGTCCGGGGGACATGGAAGCGGCGTTCCGGTTCATGGCAAAAGAGGGCCTCGACCTGATCCTGACGAGCGGGGGGCTGGGGCCGACCGCGGACGATCTGACGGCCGAGGTCGTGGGCAGATTCCAAGCCCGCCCGATGGTGCTCGACGAGGCGTTGGAGGGGCGGATCGCGGAGATCCTCTCACCGCTCACAAAACGCTGGCCGAACCTCGACATGGACGCGATCAGAGAGAGCAACCGCAAGCAGGCGGTGGTCCCCCAGGGTGCGATCGTGTTGGAGCCGATCGGCACCGCCCCGGGGCTTGTGGTGCCCCCGTCCGAGCCCGAGAGCAAGCCGACGGTGGTGGTGCTGCCGGGCCCGCCAAGAGAGCTGCAGCCGATGTGGAGCGAAGCGGTCGAGACCGATGCGCTGAAAGCGGCGATCAAAGACGCGACCGAGTACCGGCAGACGATGCTGCGGTTATACGGGATACCCGAGTCGGAGATAGCCGAGACGCTGCGGGCAGCCGAACGTGAGGGTTTGGAACTAAACAGGCTGGAGATCACGACATGTCTGAAACGCGGCGAGGTCGAGGTCGTGACCCGCTACGAGCCGGCGGAGCAGGAGGTGTACGACGCGTTCGAGGCGGTCGTGCGCGAGCGACACTCCAACACGCTGTTCTCCGACGACGGGAGCACGGTCGATCAGCAGGTGGCGGCATTACTGCGTGGCTCGAGCGTTGATCAAACCCAGACAATTGCTACCGCAGAGTCCTGCACAGGAGGTTTGCTGGCGGCCAGACTGACAGAGCTCCCGGGCTCCTCGGACTACGTGAGGGGTGCGGCGATCGTGTACTCCAATGAGGCGAAGATCACACAGGCAGGCGTGAAAGCAGAGACGATCGAGCAACACGGTGCCGTGTCAGCCGAGGTCGCAGAAGCTCTCGCCGCAGGAGCGAGAGCAAAGCTGGGCGCGGACGTGGGCGTGGGGGTGACCGGCATCGCCGGACCGGGCGGTGGCACCGAGGAGAAGCCGGTCGGACTAGTGTGGCTGAGCGTCGCCACAGCGGACGGTGAGCCCTTGACCCGTTCGGTCAATCTCCCAGGCTCGCGAGCCGACATCCGTGACCGTGCGACTACGGTAGCGATGCATCTGATCCGCCGCGCGCTGCTGCATTCTTAGCATCCCGACTCGTCAGGACCATACGAACAAGTGTTCCGTCCGAGGCGATCTCTAGTTTTCTCAGTCCATCTTCGACAGGAGGAGTAAGGCCATGCCCGTTAGCGACCAGGAGAAGGCTGCCAAGGCGCGCGATGCCGCCCTGCAGGGGGCGCTCACGCAGATCGAGCGCGAGTTCGGCAAGGGCACCGTCATGCGCATGGGCGACGAGGGCGCGCAGGTGCGCTGCGACGCGATCCCCACGGGCGCGCTCTCGCTCGACCTCGCGCTCGGGATCGGGGGCGTGCCGCGCGGGCGGATCGTCGAGGTCTTCGGCCCGGAGTCCTCAGGTAAGACGACGCTGATCTATCACGTGCTCGCCGAGGCTCAGAAGCTCGGCGGCGTGTGCGCTTTCATCGATGCAGAGCACGCGATGGATCCTCTCTACGCGAAGGAGATCGGCGTCGACATCGACGAGCTGCTCGTCTCCCAGCCCGACTACGGCGAGCAGGCGCTGGAGATCGCCGACATGCTCGTGCGCTCCGGCGCCGTCGACGTGGTCGCGATCGACTCGGTCGCGGCGCTCACCCCGCGCGTGGAGCTCGAGGGTCAGATGGGCGACCAGACCGTCGGCGCCCAGGCTCGGATGATGTCGCAGGCGATGCGCAAGCTCGCCGGCAACCTGAATCGCACGCAGACGCTATGCATCCTCACCAACCAGATCCGGGAAAAGGTCGGCGTGATGTTCGGCTCGCCCGAGACCCAGCCCGGCGGGCGAGCGCTGAAGTTCTACGCCTCCCAGCGCCTGGACATCCGGCGGATCGAGACGCTCAAGGACGGCACCGAGGCGGTCGGCAACCGCGTGCGGGTGAAGGTTGTCAAGAACAAGGTCGCCGCCCCCTTCCGCCAAGCCGAGTTCGACATCGAGTACGGCAAGGGCATCTCTACCTCCGGCTGCCTGATCGACCTCGGCCTCGAGCACAACATCGTGAGCAAGTCCGGCTCGTTCTTCTCCTACAAGGACGAGCGCCTCGGCCAGGGGCGCGGCAACGCCAAGGCATACCTGGATGAGCACCCGGCGATGGCGAAGGAGATCGAGGACAAGATCTACGCTGCGCTCGGCCTCGGCAAGGATCTCGTCACGCCGATCGAGCGCGACAAGGACGCATCGGCACCGGTATCTATCGCCGGCGAGCCGCCAGTCGCCGCCGTGGCGGCTGCCTGAACGTCTTTCCACAGACCTGCGGCGAGAATCGAGTTCGCCGCAGGGGACGGTAGTGAGACGACAGCCGCAGATACCCTGTGAGGCGATGAAGCGTTATCACCTCACTACGTTCGGCTGCCAGATGAACGAGCACGATTCCGAGCGGATGAAGGGGATGCTCGAGTCGCTCGGCTACGCGGAGGCGCCCGAGCGCGCCGAGGCCGACCTGATCCTGTTCAACACGTGCTCGATCCGCGAGACGGCGGACAGTCGCTTCGTGGCGCATCTGGGGGAGGCGAAACGACTCAAGCGCGAACAGCCGGAGCGGATCGTGGGGGTGGGCGGCTGCTGGGCGCAGTCGCTCAAGGAGGAGGTGTTCGAGCGCTTTCCGTTCGTCGACGTCGCCTTCGGCCCCGGACAGGTGCACAAGCTCGCCGAGTTCCTTACGAGCGACTCATTGACGGCCCAGGGCTACTTCGAGTTTGAGAGCTTCACCGGGCACCTGCCCGCACGGCGCACGCGCCCCTTCCAGGGGTGGCTGCAGATCTCGGTTGGCTGTAACTGCGCGTGTTCGTATTGCATCGTCCCCTCTACTCGCGGGCGCGAGGTCTCGCGGCCGGCGGAGGAGCTCGTCGCGGAGGTTCGGGCGATGGCCGCCGACGGTGTGCGCGAGGTGACCTTGCTCGGGCAGAACGTCAACTCCTATGGGCGCGACCTCAAAGCGAATGGCCACCCACAGGCGACATTCGCCGAGCTGCTCGCGGCCGTCGACGGGATCGAGGGGATCGACCGTATCCGCTACACGAGCCCGCACCCTAAGGACATGCGGGAAGACATGATCCGTGCCCACGCCGAGCTGGAAAGCCTCTGCGAGCACATCCACCTGCCGCTGCAGTCCGGCTCCTCACGGATCCTGAAGGCGATGCGGCGCACGTACAGCCGCGAGCGCTACCTCGACCGCGTCGCCCTGATCCGCGAGCACGTACCCGACGCCTCGCTCACGACAGACATCATCGTCGGCTTCCCGGGGGAGAGCGAGGCCGACTTCGCCGAGACGCTCGAAGTGGCGGAGCAGGTCGGCTACGACAGCGCCTTCACGTTCGTCTTCTCTCCGCGGCGCGGCACCACCGCGGCCGAGTTGACCGAGGATCTCGTCCCGCACCCGGTGAAGGTCGAGCGCATGGAGCGCCTGCTGGAGGTGGTTCAGCGCCGCGCGCGCGAGCGTGCCCAACGCTTCGTCGGCCGTACGGTCGAGGTGCTCGTCGAAGGCTCCTCGCGCACAGATCCCGAGCGCCTGCGCGGCCGCACAAGACACAACAAGGCAGTCAACTTCTCCGGTCTCGCCGCGGCGGGCGAGCTCACCGAGGTCGAGATCACCGCCGCCACCAGCCAGACGCTCTCGGGCGAAGAGCGTCTGCTGGCAAGATCGGTCGGTTGAGAGCCTTCCGCATCGCGCGAGTGCTTCCCCGCGATGCGGCCCGGGCCTCCATCGGCCGCTGGGCGGTTTGTCTTTACTACTGGGCACTCGCCCCAGCGGGACTGCCCGGAACGCTCGCGCCCGAGCTGGACCCAGATCCCGAACCGGAGCCGGAACTCCCGCTCGAGCTCGAGCCCATGCCCGGGCACGAGTGCTTCCCCGGGGGCGCTCCCGAAGGCGGTGTCGTCCCGGTCTTTGCGCCCGCGGGCGGCGTCGTTGTACTGGGCGTCGTGGATGTCGTCGTCGGCGTGGCGGATTGCGTCGTTGAGGCCCCGGTACCTGTCGAGCCAGAAGACGCGGCGCCGGCGCTGGAGATGCCGGCAAACGCGCCGCCCGTGGCGAGCGCGCCGGCGACCATCGTGGCTCCGAGTAACTTTGACGTATTCATGCGATCGAACCTCCATCTGTGGGTCGAGTGGTTGTGTCGATCAATCGTGCGCCGCGTCCCTAAGTCGTCGTAAAGGCCCACGTAGGGGTTCTATAAGGGCTTCCGATCCCGGATGACACGGGTGTGGCACGAGCATCCGAGAGGTATGCGAACATATGTTCGTGCGCTGGAGCAACCTTTCGCTGGGAGACGAGGAGCAGCGGAGGCTGCCGGGCTATCGCGACGAAGCAGTCGTGCGCCGCTTCGACGCACCGGAGGCGCTCCAGACCAACTTCTACGAGGTCCGCGCCAAGTCGGTGCTGAACCGCGTACCCGGAAAATCTCAGATGCCGTTCCGCTGGACGATCAACGTTTATCGGGGCTGCACGCACGCATGCACCTATTGCATAAGCGGCGACACGCGGGTTCTGATGGCCGACGGCCGCACGAAGACTCTGCGGGATCTGCAGGTCGGTGACCAGATATACGGCACGAGCCGAACGGGAGTCCATCGCAAGTATGAGACAACTACCGTCCTCGACAAGTGGTCAAGTCTCCAGCGCGCCTATGAGGTCACCCTTGGGGACGGGACAGTGCTCGTGACAAGCGACCATCATCGGTTCTTGAGCCAGCGCGGTTGGAAGCACGTGACGGGCACAGATTCAGGACCCCTGAAGCGACCACACCTCACCGTAGGGCTGAAGCTTCTGGGCATCGGCGGTGGGGCGACACGGCCGCCAGATAAGGATCCCGACTATCGACGGGGATACCTGAGTGGGCTCATTCGCGGCGATGGCTATATGACTCGTTACCTGCGCACTCGGCGAGACGGTCGGACATACACAGCGCATCAGTTCTGTCTCGTACTCACAGACCGCGAGGCACTAGTACGGGCACACAGCTACTTGGCGGAGTTCGGCGTCGAAGCCCGCTTCGCCGAGCTCGCGAAGGCCAGCGGAAACCACAATGCCACAGCGGTTGTACGGTCGGGAGCGAAGGCGACTTTCGACCGAATTCAGGACCTCATCGCGTGGCCGGTATCGCCGTCGCTCTCATGGCAGAAGGGCTTCCTTGCCGGCATCTACGACGCAGAGGGATCGTGCAGCCATGGAACACTCTCCATCTCCAACGGGGACGAGCTTATCTTGCGGTGGGCGTCGAGATGCCTTGAGCACCTCGACTTTGACCACACAATCGTCGACCAGCGTGGCAGAAGCAAGGACGGCGTCGCACAGATACGCCTCCGAGGCGGCATGGCGGCAAACATGCGCTTCTGGCTCGCCACGGACCCGGCCATCACCCGCAAGCGCTCGATCGCTGGCAGGCGGCTTTGGGCGAGGTCCGATCTGCGCGTGACGTCTATACGCCCCCTCGGGGTTGTTATGCCCATGTACGACATCACCACCGGTACCGGCGACTTCATTGCGAACGGCGTGGTCAGCCACAACTGCTTCGCGCGTCCCACCCACAAGTACCTTGACTTCAACGCGGGAAGGGACTTCGAGCGGGAGATCGTGGTCAAGGTCAACGCGCCCGAGGTACTGCGAGCCGAGCTGAGGCGCCCCTCGTGGAAGGGGGAGCACATCGCGCTGGGGACGAACACCGATCCTTATCAATGGGTCGAGGGGAGATACCGGCTGATGGAGGGGATCTGGGAGGCGATGCGGGATTTCGCCAACCCCTGTTCGGTGCTGACCAAGTCACCACTTTTACTGCGGGATCTGCCGCTGATGTTGCAGATCGCCGAGCGGACGAGCATCAGCGCGTGCCTGTCGATCCCGACGCTCGACGAGAAGGCGTGGCGGGCAACCGAGCCGCACACACCGAACCCGCGAGCACGGCTGGAGGCGGTGGCCGAGCTCAACCGGGCGGGGATACCCACCGGAGTGCTGATCGCCCCATTGATGCCTGGTGTTAACGACGCCCCGCACCAGATCGAGCCGCTGCTGGAGCTGGCGACCGCGGCGGGCGCGACGAGCATCGGCGGGGTGGCGCTGCACCTGAGGGGCGAGGTGCGGGACATCTTCATGGACTGGCTGCGCTCACAGCGCCCAGATCTGATCGAGCGCTACGAACGGCTGTACAGCCGCGGCGCCTACGCGCCGAAGCAGGAACGCGAGCGCCTCTCGCAATTGGTGCGCCGAGGCCCAGGTCGAGCGAGGGGCTTCAGACGCCTGCAGCCCGCGGCACGCCCTCCCGCCGCCGAGCAGACGCTCCATGAGCCTTCACATCAGCAGGCGCTCTTCTAAGCAGCAGGCGCTCTTTAGCTTCCTCAGCGTTTGTCGCGTTGAGTTGACCCCACCGCGTGTGCGATGTCCTCCGAGCCAAGCCTGCGTGAGACGTTCGCCGCCAGCTCCGGAGCGAGGCCCGCGAAGATCGCGCCTGCGCGCAGCGAAAGAGGGGCAACGTCGATCTCGGCGCGGTTGCGCTCGATCGCCCGGACCACCGCGCGGGCGACATCCTCCGGTGTGCGCGTACCGACACCCGGCGGCAGTTTGACCCCAGAGTCGGCGAACAGACCAGCGTCGCGGATGAAACCGGGGAACACGGTGGAGACACCTACGCCGCTCGCGTGCAGATCCTCGCGCAGACCCAAGGCGAAGCCACGTATCCCGAACTTCGACGCGCAGTACAGCGAGGCGCCCGGCGTGGCGGCCTTGCCCTGCAAGGAAGACACGAACAGCATATGCCCGCGCCCGCGGGCCACCATCCCTGGCAGCAGCGCGTATGCCAGCGTGATCGGCGAGCGTAGGTTGACGTCCAGCGCTCGGTCGATCTGCTCCTGTGTATAGGTCTCCAGGCGCCCCGACGCCGGCAGCGCGGCATTCGCGACGAGGATGTCGACCTCTCCAGCCTCCGCCGCCAGACGCTCTACCTCGGCGGAGTCGCTCAGATCGATCGCCAGCGCGCGAGCGCCGAGCTCAGCACCGAGCGGCTCGAGTACCTCCGTGCGACGCCCGGTCAGAATCAGCTCGGCGCCGCGCCCGTGCAGTTCATGAGCAATCGCGTGGCCGATGCCGCCGGTGGCACCGGTGAGCAGGACGGTGGAGTCGGAGATCTGCACGAGGTGCGAGCCTACGACAATGCAGATCATCGCGCTGTTCGGCCCTACGGGCGTGGGTAAGACGAGCATCGCCATCGCGCTGGCCGAGCAACTGCGCGCGCGCGGAGACCGGGACCCCCCTCTCCGCGCGCGCGGAGAGGGGGGTCCCGGCGCGGACCCAGTTGCGGTGTCGGCCGACGCGCTGCAGGTGTATGCCGGGCTGGAGACGCTCACTGGTGTCGCCTCGCCAGCCGAACAGCGGAAGCTCGAGCATCGCCTGGTGTCGTTCCTGCCGCTCGACGCGACGTTCAGCGCCGGGCAGTACGCCGAGCTCGCGCACGCGGAGATCGATGGCCTGCTCGCGGCCGGGCGGCGTCCGCTCGTCGTCGGCGGCACTGGCCTGTACCTGCGTGCGGCATTAACCGAGCTCGACTTGCGCCCGCCGCCGCCGGAAGGCGCGCGCGAGCGCTGGACCGCGGCGCTCGAACGGGAAGGAGCGCCCGCGTTGCACGCGTTACTCGCCCGCCGCGCGGCCTGGGCGGCGGAGGGAATCGACCCGAACGACCGTCAGCGGATCGTGCGCGCGCTGGAGCTGCTGGAGCAAGGAGAGCTCCAGGCGCCGGAGGGTCCGTCGCAGCTGTGGAGCGATGAGCTGCGCCATCCGACATTGCTCGCGGGGTTGACGATGGAGCGCGAGACCCTGTACGCGCGTATCGACGCGCGGATCGATGCGATGCTCGCGGCGGGGGTCACCGAGGAGGTGCGCCGTGCGCACGCGGCGGGCGCATCTGAGACCGCGCGCAAGGCGCTCGGCTTCGAGGAGCTGTTGAGTGGCGACGTCGAGGCGATGAAGCGGCGCACGCGCAACTATGCAAAGCGCCAGTTGACCTGGATGAAAAAGCTTGCAGGCGTGCGCGTGATCGACGTGAGCGGGCGCGACCCGGACGCCGTCGCCCGCGAGATCCTAGACTCCGGCGCCGTATGAGGTTCGAGAAATGGCAGGCATTGGGGAACGACTATTTGATCGTCGAGGCACACGAGCTGCCATTCGCGCTTACCCCCGCACGCGTACGAAGACTCTGTGAAGGTCACTTCGGCGTGTACGCCGACGGTGTGCTCGAGCTGTCCCGGCCAAAGGATCAGGCGAATGTGGCGGACCTGAGGATCTTCAATCCCGACGGTACGGAGGCAGAGCTGTCGGGCAACGGCGCTCGTGAGGCGATCATCTACCTGCGCCGACACTGGACCGACCTGAACGAGTTCTCGATTCATACTGCCGCCGGGCCGATCCGCCCGCAGATCACAGGTCCGCACACTTGCCGCGTGGACATGGGCCGGGCGAGCCTGACCTCCAAGGACTTCCCCGAAGGGCCGCCCGACGGTCACGGGGAGCTGCCCGTCGAGGACCCCGTGCTGGCCACATTGAGCTTCCAGCACGTCTCGATCGGCAACCCCCAGTGCGCTATCCACGTCACCAGCCTGGCCGCGCTCGACGCGCTCGACTTGCCTGTGATCGGACCGCAGATCGAAGGCCATCGGCGCTTCCCCAATCGCACCAATGTCTCTTGGTACAGCGAGATCGAGACGCCTGACCCAACGGCGCAGGCGGGCGGGCGGACTCGAATCAGAGCGCGGATCTTCGAGCGCGGGGTGGGGGAGACGTTGTCCTCGGGCACCGGGGCTATCGGCGCCGCGGTCGCACATGTGCTCGGCCGGGAAGGGACCGGTGAGCAGGAAGCACACGTGACGGTCGTGCTGGACGGCGGCGAGCTGGAGGTCGAGGTGGGGGACGGTCTAAGAGTGAACCTGACAGGCTGGGCGGTGCCCGTGTTCGAGGGTCGTCTGAGTGACAACTTCGTGAAGGAGCTGAATGAGACCGAGTAAGCGCCTGGAGCGCATCCCGCCATACGCATTCGCCGAGCTGGAGCGCAAGATCTCCGCCAAGCGCGCTGAAGGGGTGGACGTGATCAGCCTCGGGATCGGTGATCCCGACCGGCCGACGGCGCCACTGATCGTGGAGGCGATGCAGGAGGCCGTGACCGAGCCAGAGACGCACAAATACCCGACAAATCGTGGCCGCGCGGACTTCCGCGAAGCGGTGAGCGACTTCTACGAACGACGCTTCGATGTCGAGCTCGACCCCGAGCGCGAGATCATCCCGGCGATCGGCGCGAAGGAGGCGATCTTCAACCTGAACCTCGCGTTCTTGGACCCCGGCGATTACGCACTGGCGGCCGACCCGGGCTACCCCGTATACACCGCCGGCCCGTGGCTCGCGGGCGCCGAGCCGGTGCTGATGGCCTTGGAGCCCAAGTTGGGCTTCGTTCCCGACTTGGATGCGATCGATGAGGCGACGGCAAAGAAGGCAAAGCTGATGTTCCTGAACTACCCGAACAACCCAACCGGCGCGGTCGTGCCGGCGGGCTTCTTCGAGAAGGTCGTCGAGTTCGCCCAGGAGCACGAGATTCTCGTCGTCCACGACAACGCGTACTCGGAGATCGTCTTCGACGGCTACCGCGCGCCCTCGTTCCTTGCGACCCCGGGCGCGAAGGAGGTCGGGATCGAGGTCTTTTCGCTGTCGAAGGGCTACAACATGACCGGCTGGCGCTGCGCGGTCGTGGTCGGGAACGCGGAGGCGATCGAGACCTACTGGCGGCTGAAGACGAACATCGACTCCGGCTTGTTCGAGGCTGTGCAGTTGGCCGGCGTCGCGGCGCTCTCGCCCGATGCCGACGCGGAGGTCGCCTCGATGAACGAGCTCTACCGCCGCCGCCGCGACCTCGTCTGCGACGCGCTGAAGGGCATCGGTGTCGACGTGCGCCCGCCGCACAGCACGATCTACGTGTGGGCCCCCGTCCCTGATGGCTACGCGAGCTCGGAGGAGTACTGCGAGCACGTGCTCGAGCAGGCCGCGGTCGTGCTCTCGCCCGGCGCCATCTACGGTCCCGCCGGGGAGGGCTGGTTCCGGATCTCGCTGACGACGCCCGACGATCGCCTGCTGGAGGCGGTCGAGCGGCTGGGCAAGCTGGGGTCCTAGACTGGCAGAGGAATGGAGCAACCCACACAGCGCGCGGTACAACGCGCGTTCTGCATCGCCGCGCTCGCGGAGGACGATGACCTGGAGGAGCTGGGCGAGCTGCTGCGGACCGCCGGGGTGGCGGTCGTGGGGAAGATGGTGCAGCGCCGCGAACAACCGCACCCGAACACCTATCTTGGCCCCGGCAAGGTTGCGGAGGCGAAGGCCGCCGCAAAGGCGGCTGACGCGAACCTGATCGCCTGCGACGACGAGCTGACACCGCGCCAGGAGCGCAATCTCGAGGAGGCGCTCGGCATGCCGGTCGTCGATCGAACGACGGTGATCCTCGACATCTTCGCCGCGCACGCGGGCAGCGCCGAGGGCAAGCTGCAGGTCGAGCTCGCGCAACTCGAATACAACCTCGCGCGGATGCGGGGCTTGTGGACGCACCTCGAGCGCCTCGGCGGCGGGATCGGCACGCGGGGGCCGGGGGAGAGCCAGATCGAGACCGATCGAAGGTTGGCGCGCGACCGGATCGCGGCGCTGCGACGCAGGCTCGAGCACGTGAAGAGCACGCGCGCGGTGATGCGCGCCGAGCGCGAGCGCGCTGCGTTGCCGACGGTCGCCCTCGTCGGCTACACGAACGCTGGCAAGTCGACGCTGCTAAATGCGCTCACCGGCGCGGAGGTGGGCGTGCGCGACCGGCTGTTTCACACGCTCGACCCGACGACGCGTGCGGTCGGAGGCACCGCCGCCACGAATGGCAACGGGAACGGTCGTCGGCCCGGCCAGGCGGGAAGGAAGTACCTGGTGAGCGACACGGTCGGCTTCATCAGCAAGCTTCCCCACCAGCTGGTCGATGCCTTCGGCGCGACGCTGGAGGAGACCCGACGCGCGGACCTGCTGGCTCACGTACTCGACGCCTCCGCGCCGGAGCTAAAGACGCAGGCGATGCTGCACGCGGTCGAGCAGACGCTGGAGGAGATCGGCGCTGGCGATCGTCCGCGGCTACTTGTCCTGAACAAGGTCGATCTGCTCGACGAGCAGGAACGCGACGAGCTACGCCTGCGTTACCCGGCCGCGGCGTTGGTGAGCGGCGTTACGGGAGAGGGCCTGGAGGAGCTGGGTGCGCGCTTCGAAGGCGAGCTCGAGCACATGCTGTGCAAGGTCGAGCTGCTGGTGCCCTATGCCGACGGCGGCAGCCTTGCCGAGCTGCACGAGCTCGCGGGCGATCTCACGCGCAAGGACACTCCCGAGGGCGTCCGCGTCAAGGCGCTGGTGCCGAAAAGGACGGCCGAGCGCTTCTCCCGCTTCGCAGTTGTGTCCTGAGGTCGCTGCTCAGCGATCGTCACCCTCGCCCGACAGAACTCCGCGCCGTTGGCGCGAGAGCAGCTTGTCGAGGTTCATCTGAGCGATCTCATCGAGGTCGAGCTCCAGCTCGCTTGCCAGTTGAGCGACGTACCAGAGGACATCGCCAAGCTCCTTAGCCATGGCTTCACGCCGGCCGGCCGTGACTTCACCGCCGTCGTCACGAATCACCTTCTTCGCGTGATCTGCGAACTCCCCCGCCTCACCGGCCAACCCGAGCGCTGGGTAGGTGAGTGCCTCTTTGCGCGGATACTGGGCGGTGCTTCGCGAAAGGCACTGGTACTCAGATAGCTCCACAGTCGAACCTTAAACGACTCGACCCGCCGGAGCGGGTCGGGTGTAGGAGGAGCTACCTCCAACCGGTTGACAACCGTAATCCACCCTATATCCCCGCCGCGCGGCGCGCGCTGAGGTGCGCCTCCTGCTCGAAGGCATCATCGAGCGGGATTAGACCCGATGGATCGAGGTGTAGAGCGGTGGCGATCAGCCAGTCGGCGAACCAGGCGTTCTTGGGCAGGAGGGGGCCGTGGAGGTAGGTGCCGATCGTGTTGCCATGAAGCGCACCCTCCAAACCGCTGCGTCCGTCGTTGCCGTGGCCCTCGAGAACACGACCCAGGGCGTGAGCGTCGGGTTCGAGGTAGGTTCGGCCCCCGTGGTTCTCAAAACCGGCGAGTACTCGGGGCACATCATTTTCACCGAGCGAGACCTCGATCGCGACGTTGCCGATCAGGCGAGGACCGTCCTCACGGACGGTGCGCACGTCGAGCAGCCCGACACCGGGGATCTCATCCTCACCCAGCGTGTAGGAGTGACCGAGCAGCTGGTAGCCGCCGCACACGCCGAGGATCACAGCGTCACGAGCGGCGGCGGCGTGGAGGGCGTCGCGCTTGGTCTCGATCAGGTCCTCGGCGCAGAGGCGCTGGTCGCGGTCCTGACCCCCGCCCAGGTAGTAGAGGTCATGCGCGTCGGGACTCAGCGACTTCCCGAGCCCGCTGGAGGAGAGCTCGAAGCCGATCCCACGCCATGAGCAGCGATGTTCGAGCACGAGCAGGTTGCCACGGTCGGCGTAGATGTTCATCAGGTCCGGGTACAGGGCGCAGACACGCAGGACACGGCCTGTTGATGGGGCGGGGGAGGTGAGAGGGGGGAAAGCGGAGTCAGGCACGCAGCATCACCACCACACTGCCGACGTGCTCATCGGTGGGCTCGATCACGAGTGCGGGTTCGGGATGAAATCCGACTTGTGAGCCTTCACGCTCGATCTCGGAGGCGCTGATACGGGCGAGCTCGATCACGTTGCGCTCAATGGCCGACTCATCCAGAAGATGCCCATCTGATTCTTGGGCATGGGGGGAGATAATTCGCCGGGAACGCTCGATCACGACGCTCCGGGGAAGTACCCGTACACTTTCGACCTGGCTGACGTAGAGGGTCTCACCGACCTGCGAGGTCTCAGGCGTTGGGCCGGGCGAGCCGTCAGCGACGTCAAACGGCTCCAGCTCGGTGACGATCGCACACGCGAGCAGCCCGCCGGGGCGCAGGTGGGCGTAGGCACAGCGCAGGAACGAGGCTCGCTCAGCCGAGCTACTGAGCAACTGGATGGTCTGCATCGGCACGAGACACAGCGCAAAGTCGTGCCGATCCAGCTCGAACGACCGCGCGTCCGCGCGTACGGTCTCCACATGCTCTCCACCGGCCCGGTCTTGCAGCGCCCTGAGCAGATCGGGGTCGAGGTCGACCGCGGTCACACGATGGCCCGCACGAGCGAGATCGAGCGCCACTCGGCCGGTCCCGGCGCCAATATCGAGAACCGGACTGCCGTGGCACTCAGCCAGCTCCAGCCATACAGGCAGGTCGGCGCGGTAGGAGCCGCACTCCAGGTCGTGCCAGACGACATCGGCCGAGGTCACGACCACGCGCTGCTCGCCTCCCCGCGCGCGACAAGCAGCTCGCGCAGGGCAAGCATCGCGGTGTAGGTCGGCAACGCGTACAGCGGCGTCTGCGGATCTGAACCGTCCGCGGCCGCCTCGCGCAGGGCAGTGGGGAGGTCGGCCTGGACGCGGATGCGTGCCGGGTCGATGCCCGCGTACTTCAGGCGCAGCGCGAGCTCGGGGGCGCGAGAGCCGCTGCAGGTGGCTTGACGGACGCGCCCGGCGAGCAGCTCGAAGTCGGCGTCCCAGATCCAGGAGACATCGCGCCCGTCGGCGATCCGGTCGTTGAGGACACCGAGCAGGTCGTGCTCGCCCGGCTCCAGGGTCAGCGTGCGCAGCACCTCGTTGGCGCCGGTGGGATTCTTGACGAGCAAGATCCGCATCTCGCGTCCGCCGACGTGCACGGTCTCGGCGCGGCCGAACGCGGCCTTCGTGGCCTGCAGTCCCGCAACGATCTCGGGCAGGCCAACCTCGAGCGCGGTGGCGAGTGCGGCGGCAGCGAGCGCGTTGTAGACGTTGTAGAGGCCGGGCAGCGCGAGGGCAACCTCGGCTTCGCCCGCAGGAGTCTGAAGCGTGAAGCTGGCCGCCCGGACGCCCTGCAGGGTGACGCGCGTTGCGATGATGGTGGGCGCGGGACGCGTCTGACCGCAGCTCGGACAGTGGTAGTGGCCGAGATGGCCGAGGTAGATCGCGTCGAAGACATAGGGAGCCCCGCAGCGGCGGCAGTGCTTCGCATCGGCGGCGTGCGCCATCCCTGCCAGCGCGAGCGAGTCGTCCTCGACGCCGAAGTAGAGCACCGGCGCGCTGCGCTCATGGCCGAGGTCGGCGATTGCGGGGTCATCGGCGTTGAGCACGAGCGTCGAATCGCGGGCCGGTCCGGTGCGCACGGCCGCGGCCCAGCGATCGGCGATCGTCTCCAGCTCGCCGTAGCGATCGAGCTGGTCGCGGAATAGGTTGCCGAGCAGGATCGCACGCGGGTGCAGCTGGGCGGCGAGCGAGTCCAGCCACAGCTCGTCCACCTCAAACAGGCCGAGCTCGCCCGCGATATTCCCGCCCGGGCGTGCGGCGGCGAGCAGAGTGGAGGCGATTCCCCCGGCCATGTTCGCCCCGGATTGGTTGTTCACGAGCGACACGCCGGCACGCTCGAGAATCCCGGCGAGGATCGCCGAGGTCGTGGTCTTGCCGTTCGTCGCCGAGACGAGCACGCTACCCCGCGAAAGACGCGCTCCGAGCGAGCCGATCGCGCCGGGATCGAGGCGCATCAGGACCTTCCCCGGTGCGCTCGACGCGCCCCCGCCTCGCAGGCGCGAGACCGCGCCGACGGCCCGGGCGAGGGCGAGCTTGGGTGCAAGCGGCCCCGCCATCAGCCCCCCGTCGTGTGCTCGACCGGCGATGCGAATGCTGACTCGCCCGCGAAATCGGTAGGCACGAGCACCGATACTGCGCCGCGCACAGCTCGCACACGCACCGGCAGATCGCCGATCGGATCGCCGTCGGCATACATCGTGAAAGGGCGGTCGGATGAGATCTCGACCTCGGCGGCGCGGTAGACGTGTACGGAGGGCAGCTGCACGTGAGCGCCCGTGAATACCTTCGGCAGGACCTTCGTTAGGAACTTGAGCTTGCTGAGGCTTTCGAGCACCACCACGTCGAGCAGGCCATCGTCGAGCAGCGCGTCAGGTGCCGCGCGCATCCCACCGCCGTAGGTCCTCGAGTTGCAGGCTCCGACGGTGTAGGCGGTGAAGCCAATGCGTTCGCCGGGCGGCTCGAGCTCAATTTCGAAGCGGGCGGGCCGCCAGGAGCAGAGGGCGCGCAGAGCCCCGTATGCGTACACGAGATTCCCGAGCCACGCGGGGGCCTCGTTTGCGATGCGGTTCGCGTCGCTGTCGAAGCCAACGGAGGCGATCCCAACGAACGCCTGTCCTGCGACCTCGCCGACGTCCATTGCGCGCGGGACGCCGTCGGCGATCACCGCACACGCCGCGATCGGATCCTGGGGAATGCCGAGCACGCGCGCCAGGTCGTTGCCGCGACCACCCGGAAGCACTCCGAGCACGGCGCCGGGGAAATGCCGCAGGACGTCGGCCACGATGCCGATCATGCCGTCGCCGCTGAGCACCACGACCGTCTCGCCGGCGCGGGCACCTTCCTCGGCCAGCTCGCGCGCGTGGGAAAGGTCGCGCGTGTCGGTGCGACACACCTCCAACCCGTGCTCGTACAGGGCCCGCTCGACCTCCGGCGCTACCCGTCCGGCTTTGCCGCCTCCGGCTGACGGGTTGACGATCAGGCAGACGGAAGCGGACACGAGGCCATCGTATTGGGACGAAGGTCCGGCGAACCGTCATCCAGCCGGATCGGCGACCGCGTCCACCTCCGATCGGAGGCGATCACCGTGTCCACTCCTGCTCGTGCATGAACGCGATCACCTCGTCGGGTCGATCGGTGACAACATAGGCGTCGATGATCGCGCCGTCGACGTTGATCGTGATCGAGAGCCCGGAATCGACCTGACGCACCTTCGAGATCGGCGCGATCGGACGTCCTGAGCCCATGCGCGGCTTGACGCGACCGGTGG
>Ga0302181_10001417_pt1 | contig 17900 bp, 17 predicted proteins | sample I_Palsa_E3_3_FD_198786 | JGI IMG/M metagenome (GOLD analysis project Ga0302181, IMG submission 198786) | Peat permafrost microbial communities from Stordalen Mire near Abisko, Sweden - I_Palsa_E3_3 | ecosystem: Environmental > Terrestrial > Soil > Palsa > Peat permafrost | place: Sweden...
CCGTGTCGCCGTTCGCCGCGGACGTAAGCCCGACGCTCTTGGCGATGTTACGCACAGTAACAGAATGAGCGGACACGAGCGCCGCGACCGTGGACCGGTTCGTGGACCGAGTCACCCGTGCAAACGGTGCAATCACAGCTTTCAGTGGCGCGGATCCGTGGTATCCGTGCAGGTAGCGCGTCCGGAGCGCCGGGCCGGGCTTCTCATAATCCGCTGGTGCCGACATGGACGTCATCGGGGCCGTCGTCAGGTTCACCGACGCCAGTAGCGTCAGATGGCTGCGGCAGCCGGACGGCCACCTCGACGAGTTCCGCCAGGCTTAAGGACCCGGGCACGCTGCGCGACAGTACGATTTCGCCCATGCCCGAGCGCAATCACAACCTCCCGTACAGCTACGATCGGCTAGACGGCCAGATCGCCGGGCCCGTGGTCGACGCCATCGTCATCTACCTGCGCAGCCACGGCAGGACTCATAATCCGCCGATCGTGGGTTCGAGCCCACCCAGGCGTCTTCACTAGGGCAGGCCAGTCAAGCGGGGTCGTCCGCATCGAACCCGGTGTAGCCCGTGCACTCACAGCGCCGCCACCAGCGGCCGCGGGCCGAGCAGGAACCGGAGTCGGGGTGCGAACGATCGCGGTGGCCGCAACGGGTGCACGGCGTGGCTTCGGGCCCGCTGTGCTTGGCGTACGGCCCCGGTGGAGGCGGTCCGAGGTTGGGCGGATTCGGTGGCACATACGACATGGCAACCTCCGGGTGGTGAGGAGGGGGCAGTGCGGTTAGCGTATACAGCAACGCCCCGGACAGCCGGCTGCCAGCGTCCGTTTACCAGGTTACCTGGAACGGTGGCTAAACCGCCGGCCGTGGGTGAACGCGTTCCTGGAGACTGGCACCATTCCGTTAACTTCATGTGCATGGTCCGTGACCTGGTCCTAGGGGGCGGCGGCAGTGCCAGCCAGGAGCGCGAGCTGTGGCGGCCTGCCTTTGCGGACGTGCGCAAGGTGGTCTACTGGCCGTTCGCCTGCTGGACGAACGGGCTGGCGGTGCGCTTGAATGGCTGCGCGGTTCCCGAGCCGGTCTTGGCATCCAGGCTGAAATGGACGCCTGGCTCGCGGCGCTCGCCGGCAACGATCCGCGTGCCGCAGTCAGCCCTGCGGCCCTCGGCCTCTTCTCCGGCGTCACGGTGCTTCTGCGCGCTGACACGTTCTCGCTCACCGGCATCCAGTCACGGGCGCGGCAGCCGCACCAGCGGACGCCATTCCGGGGGCTGGCGGCGTGCATATCCGCGGCGTTGAGCGGATCGCGGTCGGTGCTGACAGGGCCACGCCCGCCTGGAGCGAAGGTCACACGGTCCTTCCGCCAGGAAGCCGCATTTCCGTCTAGGCCCAGGCTTCCGTCCCGGCGGTTGCGGATGTTAGCCGACGGATTTGTGCACTAAGTCGTGGCGTTCCAGTCTGGAATGCGACCTCACCGGGCGAGCCTGGCCAGTATCAGGTCGGTGACCGGCTGTCCGGTCCGTGCGGCTGTGTCGATGCCGGCCGTGCCTGCGTGCCTGACGATCTCGGTGATCTGGCGGTATATCAATGCACGGGCTAGCAGTTGGTCGAGGTCCGGCTCGCCGGCGAGCCGGTCGAGTACTTCGGGCCGCGCCTGGTGCCACTGGAGCGCGTCCACCGCCGCGATGGCGAGCGGCAGCCCGGCTGGCCTCTCCAGCGGCGAGAAGTCGATGACGGCGGGCGGCATCTCGTCAGCGAACAGGACGTTCCCAGCTAGGTCCGCGTGGATGAGCTGGTTCGGCAGGTCAACCGGCCGCAGCGCGGCCAGCAGCCGCCGCACCTGCCCGGCTAGCTGCCCGGCGGCCTGGTCCAGCAGCGCACCCGGGTCACGTTCGCCCCACGCCACTTGATCGCCGATCGTCCACGGATTCTCGACGGCGCCCCGCCAGGGCGGCACCGGGACGCCGGCCAGCGCAGCGTGCAGCGCCCGGCTCACCGCGACCAGCCCGGGCCAGCGCGGCGAGACACCCGACCAGTCCGCGGCTGTGCCAGAAACCCAGCACGAGGCCGTCCACCCCTCCGCCACCCAGTCCCCGGTCACCGCTCTGACCGGCCGCGGCACCCGGAAACCAGGACCAGTCAGCGCATCGTAGACCTCGGCGAACCATTGTCCAGCCCGCGCCGAATCGGCGGGCTTGAGCACCACCTGCCCGGCAAGCCAGGTGGTTCCCTGTCCGCCCGGCAGTCGCACCGGTACGACACCGGCCAGCCCGAACGCAACGAGTACCTCCTCAGGCACCGTATCCGGGCGTTCCGAAGCGACCATGGAGGCGACGATAACGACACCCGTCAGCACAGCCAACCGATTTACAGCCGCCCACGCCGTCATCACACTGGCCTGTCCCCGTTTGGCGCCGCCAAGGCCGATGGCTACTGCTACCCGGCCGACTCGACGCTTTCGCGCTCATCGGTAACAGACAGTGCACGAACTTGATAAAAGCCGGGGCTAGACCCCTCGCCCAGGTCATCGTCAAACGCGAGATCACGCCGGCCGGCTCCGACTGGCGCTTAGCTCCCCTTCGCCCCGGGAATGCGCTCAGCTGGAACTTTCCGCGCTACGAGCACTCCGGCTGAGGTCGGCGAGTTCGTCGAGGAGCCCCCGCGCCTGGTCCGCATGACGATCGGAGAAGAGAGCGTGTGCCCGCCGCCCGGCGGCATCGCCGTGCACCGAGGCGAGCGACAGCCTGCGCTGTACCGGCCCTCGGGTCAACCGGACGCTCTGCAGTTTTTCCAGTCTCATAAAAACGGTCTTCTTGCATACCCGTCCGGTGACCGTTACTGCCATCTCCTGGTTATGCCCGGCGGCGAGGAAGTGGTAGCTCAGCGGTGCCTTGAAACGCGCACGTTTCGGCGGCTTGGTCAGTTCCGGCAACTCAGGACCGAAGACCAGCCCGACCAGGTGCTGTGCCTCGTTCATGTAGCCCACCGGGAGCAGGGTCTTAGTAAGGCCGCCGGACTTAGGCCCGGAGTCCCGTCCTGCCACGCCCGCCACGTCAACCACCAGCCTGCACCAGCCGAACGGACGCCACAGCAGCGGCTGTGCGAGGCGCACCGCCTGGACCCGGCGGAAAGGAATGGTCTCGGCCACCGTGCTCAGCAGCCCCCGGCGGATCCGTATCCCGTCGGGTGAGGTGGCGACCGTAAAGCCGTAGCGGCCCGTCACCTGCCTCCATGTCCTGGTCAGGAGCCCGAGCGCGATCAGGCCAAGGGTGGACTCCGATGCGAGGAACAAAACGGGAGCGGCCGCGGCGGCGACCGCGGCGATCACCACCAGGGCCAGGAACCTAGGCGCGGCCCGCAGCAACGTCGCACCGATCACCCGGCCTGCGGGCACGGTGATCAGCGGCAGTTCGGCGGGCTCTGGGGTGGCCGGATCAAGACCGTGCTGGCCGGCCAGCAGCGTGGCTCGCAGCCCGGCGGCCTCGCTGACGGTCAGGTAGGCCAGCCGGTCACCCGCGTGCCCGGCGCCGGCCAGCCTGATCCGCAGGGCCGCCAGGCCAAGGACGCGCGCCAGGAACGGCCGCACCACGTCGACCGCCTGGATCCTGGTCATCGGGAGCTGGCGAGAATCCCGGCGCAGCAAGCCGGTCTCGATGCGCAGCGTAGCGCCGTCCAGCTTCCATCGGGTGACGAGCCACCGGATGAAACCAGTGACCACGAGCCCAGCGGCCACGATCAGCTGGTAGAGGTAGTCCCTATAGTTGCCGGCCGTCACCAGGCTCAGGGCGAAGATGCCGACCACGCCAGACAGCAGGCGGCCCGCATTGATCAGAGGAGACAGCGGGTGCAGGCGATGCCAGCCGGCCCCGGCGGCGGCCCCGGCGTCCTCGGTGCTTCTCGCGTGCTCGGGGTCCTCGGTCACAGGCCGGAGGCCCTTGCCTCGCCGAGTATGGCGAGGCGGTCCCGCAGCCGCGCGGCTTCGTCCCGCTCAAGACCAGGTATCCGGGCGTCGCTCGCGGCGGCCGCCGTATGCAACTGCACCGTGGCCAGGCGGAAAACACGCTCGAACGGTCCCGCCGTGACCTCGACGAACTGCATCCGCCCATACGGCACTACGGAAACCCGGCGGACGAGCACGCCGCGCGACACGATCAAGTCCTCTTCCCGTTCGCGATACGCCCAGGCCAGGTAGCGGCGGCGCTCGACCCACAAAACGCTGCCGGCGGCCACCGTCACGACCGCCGCGGCGGCAGCCGCGGCCCACGCTCCAACCCAAATTCCGGCCGCAACGCCCGCGATCACGACGAGGACCGGCCCGGCCGCGGCCACCTGGGTCAGCCGCATCCGCCATAGCCGCGCCGAAGGGACCATCCAGCCGGGCGATGCGTTGACAGCCATGGTTAAACCGTACACATCACCGCATCAAGCAACCTGGGACGTGGGCCCGCCCGCTAGCGCCGCTCTATCCGGCGAGGCGTACCTGCCCCGTTCAGCCAACTGGGCCGCCGGCCCGGCGCCCTGGGAGCGCCTTGACCAGACGTGCACCGGTAACCGCAGGCAGCGGCGTGCTAGGCAACCTCTAGGTCCAGCGTGCGGATGGCCTCCGGCGCGCCGTCTTCGTCAATAGGTATGCCACTTGTCAACGTCAATTCGGACACTAAGCCCCAATTCGCGAGTAGGTGGTATCTGCGTACGGTGTGGTTACAGGCCTTCAGGCGGCGACCGGGTCGCGCAGCCGGCTGAGCAACTGGTCGCCGACGCGGACCACTTCGTGCCGGTAGGGGGTGTCGGACAGCACGAAATGGGTGATGCCGAGGTCCTGATACTTCCGGAGCGCCGCGCCCACCTCGTCGTGGCTGCCGACCAGCCAGGTAGTCCACGCGCCGCCTGCGCCGAACTTGCCGGGAGTGGTGTAGAGGCAGGAGTCGAGCACCTCGCCCCGCTCCGCCAGGTCGAGGAGCCGGGCCTGGCCGACGGCCTTGCGCTGATGGCCGTCGTTGAGGTTCTTCCCGGCGCTCGCCGCCATCTGGGCCACCTTCGCCTCGGCATCGCGCCAGGCTTCCTCTGTAGTGTCGCGGACCAGCGTGGTGATGCGCAGCCCGAACTCCAGCGGCGCGTGCGCCCGGCCGAGGGACCGGGTCAGTGCCTTGAGCCTGTCGATCCGCTCGGCGACGCCATCCAGCGGCTCGCCCCAGAAGAGCTGAACATCGGCCTCGGCGGCCGAGACCTGCTCGGCCGCGGCCGAGGCACCGCCGAAGTAGAGCCGCGGGTGCCGGCCGTCCTCGGCTCCGTAAGGCCGCAGGCTCAGCGTCGACCCTTCGACCGTGAAGTACCGGCCCCGGAACGTAACGCCTTCCTCGGTCCACAGCCGCCGGACGATCTGCATGAACTCCCTGGTCCTGGTGTAGCGTTCGGCTTGATCGCCCTCGGTGTCGCCGTACGCCGCGAGGTTGTCCTGGCCGCTCACGATGTTGACCAGGACGCGTCCCCTGCTCAGCTGGTCGAGTGTCGCGGCCGCGCTGGCAAAGTGGGCCGGCTGCCAGTAGCCCGGCCGGATCGCGATCAGCGGCTTGAACCTGGTCGTGCGGGCCGCCAGCGAGGTGGCGACGGTGAACGTGTCGGGACGACCCCAGCCCGTGCCGAGCAGCGCCCCGCCCCAGCCGTGGTCCTCGGCGCTCTGCGCGAGTTCGGCGGACAAGTCCAGGCTCGTCCACTTGTTTGCCTCGTCGTCGCCGCGATGGCCGGCCTCGACGGTATTCGGGATGTACCAGAGGAGTTCCAGGCTCACGTCATTGACTCCCAGTCGCTACCGACGATGCATGCCGAGCACATAGCCAGGATAATCGATAGGAATACTCGACTTAGACCCTAATCAGGAGCTTTCCCCGGCGGAGCACGACTACGAGCGCACCTATCCGGTCCGCGGCTACGTCGCCGGGGAGCTCGGCACCGTCGTCGCGCCCGACCCCGGCCAGGTCAAGGGAGCGGCCGTCGACACACGGCGCCCGTCGGTGGTCACCACCGAGCCGTACGAGGTCAACGGCACCCCGGCGTGGAACACCGGGGAGGGCACCGTATACCTGGTGCTCGGCGGCGGCGGCACCAACGGGCCGACCAACACCTACGGCACGGACACGGCGGGCGACAAGCCGCAGGCCAAGGTCGTCACCACGCGGAACGCCGTCGTCGGGACCGAGGCAACCGGGTTCTCCAAGAACGGCGCCGACTCGGTCGAGGACGCTCCCTGGTCCGCTGCCATCAACCCGACCGACGCCTACGGCTACGGCTACGGCTACTCGATCTTCGACGTCGACCCCGGCCACCGCCCCGGGGAGACCACGATCACCTTCCAGTACTTCGCGATCCCGGCGGTGACCAACGAAGCAGGGTCCGCGCACGACGGCACCACCACGCTGCCGACGCAGCCCACCGAGAAGTTCGTCCTCGGCCGCCGGGCAGGCCGCGCCTAACGCCGGCCGGTGCAGCAGCTCGATCAGGTTGCCCTCCGGATCGGCGACGAAGGCCATCCGCACCCCGGGTTCCGGAGACGGCCCCGGCGGCATGACCGGTCGCGCTCCGCGGCCGACGGCACGGTCGTATCCTGCGTCGAGGTCAGCCACGTCGAACGCGACGTGCCCGTACCCCTCGCGCAGCGCGGCTTGCGCCGGAGTCCCCGGTTTGTCGTCCGGCGCAGAACCGGGCCGGTGCAGCAGCTCCAGCCGGTAGCCATGGGACGGGTGGATGAGCATCGCGATGCTCAGGTCGATCGCGTCGACCCGGAGCGTGAGCTCCGGTACCAGCCCGAACACATCGCAGAACCACGCGGCGGCTGCCTCGAGGTTGGCGACCGCCAGCCCGACGTGGTCGAGCCGGGCCGCGACGGCGCCCTGGTCAGCCATGGACGTTCAGCCTGGCCGGGTCAGACGTAAGGTACGAAACGAAACGGCTAGACGGGTCGCGCACCGCGCGGATCTGCGCCAGACGGCGGTACGCGCTGTCCGACAGGAACCGGTCCTGCCGCCGGGTGAAGTCGGTGTCGCCCAGGTAGACGCCGGTACCATGGGCCGCCAGCCTCGCGGTCCGGCGGTGAACCCACTCGGCGTACCGCGCGTCGTCAGCCGGGTCGGTGTAGATGACGTACGTCGCGATGTACACCTCAGCCTCCACCGAGAACGCCATGTCGGGGAGGTCGCCGCGCGGTGCCCACCCGTACCAGATGGAGAACGAGTGCTCGGTGTCCAGCTCACTCCACAGTGCCTGCAGCAGCGGGGCCAGGACGTGAGCCGGCGCATCGGTCCACGTGCAGTCGACGGCGTACCGGTATCCCTCGGGGTTCTGCCCCGCCTGGGCCTGGTTCTCCTCCAGCACGTTGGTCCGGTCCTGGACGTGCCCGAGCGCCCGGCCGGCCAGCGGGCCGTCCTGGAGCGGCGCGAGCAGGGCGATGGCGTCGGCGTCGGCGTCGGCCGTTACCGTCGTGTGCAGGAGCAGGACCGTTCCGTCCGGGCGCGCCTTGCCGTCGTACAGCGGGACGTCCGGCAGGCGGGTGGCCGCGACCACGGGCTCGACGCGCCGGTCCAGCCGGGGCAGGACGTCGTGCAGCCAGGTGAGCAGTTCCGCCGTGTCGTCGAGGCGGAACGTCCAGGTGTCGTGCCACATCGCCCGCGCGGCGGCGTAGGTCTGCAGGTGGAACCGCGTGACGACGCCGGGGAAGCCAGGGCCGGCGCCGCGCGCCGCCCACAGCAGGTCGGAGTTCTGCGTGGCATCCGCGTGCACCAGCTGGCCGTCGGCCGTGACCACGTCCAGCCCGACCACGCTCTGGCAGGCCCATCCGCGCTCCCGGCCGTTCCAGCCCTGTCCGCCCTGCAGCAGGTAACCGCCGAGACCGACCGATGGGCAGTGGCCACCGGGGAACGCCCGGCCCCGCGCGAACAGGAAAGGCTCGAGCTCCAGGCCGCCTGGGACGGCCGGGCGCGCCGAGACGACCCCGGTCGCCGGCTCGTACGTGATGTCGCGCATGGCGCCCAGGTCGATCAGCAGCGCATCGTCGTGCAGGCTCCACGCCGCCCACGAGTGGCCGCCCGAGCGCACGGTGACCGTCCACCCGCGCTCGGCCGCCAACCCGACGCCCTGGATCACGTCGTCGTCGTTCGCGGCGAGCAGCACCGCAGCGGGGAACCGGTCAGGCCGGCGCGCGTTGAAGATGCGCCCGACGCGGGCCCGCTCGTACCCGGGGTCGCCGCGCAGGAGCAGGCGGCCGGAGCGGGGCGGCGCCGTCATCCGACCGCCGCCGAGCCGCCGTCGACGGGAATGTTCGCGCCGCTCACGTGCGACGACTCGTCCGACGCGAGGAACAAGATCGCGTGCGCGACATCCTCCGGCTGCCCCCACCGGCCCAGCGGCGCGCGGGCGGCGATGCTCGCGGCCGGCCCGTCGGTGTCCTGGAGCAGCGGTGTCGTGTGCGGCGTCTCCGTCATCGCCGGGCTGACGGCGTTGACCCGGATGCCGTGCGGGCCGCCCTCGACCACCAGCTGGTACGTCAGCGCGAGGACGCCGCCCTTGGCGGCGCCGTGCGCGTTCTGCGGCATGAAGAACGCCCCGCGCGAGGCCGAGATCGACGCGACGTTGACGATGGACCCGCCCCCGCCTGCGACCAGGTGCGGCCACGCCGCGCGGATGACGAGGAAGACGATGTCAAGCTCGTTGCGGATCGTGAACGACCAGTCCGCGAAGGAGAGTTCGTCGATCGGGCCGAACCGGATTGCCGACGCGTTGTTGACGAGGATGTCGAGCCCGCCGGCCAGGGCCACCGCGGTATCGACCCATCGCCGGGCGCCCTGTTCCGACGCCAGGTCCACCGGCGCGATCGCGTCCATCCGCCCGCCGCTTACCCGCACCAGCTCGACGGTCTCGTCGGAGGTCTCCGCGTGCAGGTCGCAGCCCACCACGTGAGCGCCCTCACGCGCGCAAAGCAATGCCGTCGCCCGCCCGATCCCGCCGCCGGTGCCGGAGATGAGCGCCCGCTTGCCGTCCAGCCGACCCATGCGCGGCGCCTCCGATTGACCCGGGTTTCCGTCGACTTCGTTCATTCTGTGGAAGTTACTATCTCACAGTGAGAGTATGTCTCACAAGATTGTCGGTGGCACCCCCCAGAAGACCCAGAAGGCCCCAGAAGGCCCGAGGAGGATAGATGTCGACGAGCGGCACGGGTGGCCGGGTCCTCGGGCTCGGCTGCGGTCAGCCCAACGGCAGCGCGGAGATCCTGCTCAAGGCGGCGCTGAGGGCGGCGGAGGGCGAGGGCGCCGATGTCGAGCTCGTGCGGCTCGACGAGCTCCGCCTGCCCAGCCGCGCGGCGGAAAGTGCCGAGCCGGACGACGCCTGGTGGCTGTGGGAGCGGCTGGTCGAGTGCGACGGGCTTATCGTGAGCACCCCGATTATCAGCCGGACGGTGGCCGCCCGGCTCAAGCTGCTCGGCGACCGGCTGCTCGGGCCGAACGCCGACGCCGCCATCATCGCCGGGCTGCTGGCGCTGCGCCGGGAGGGACGCGAGCCGGCCGTGCCGTTCCGCGTGGACGAGCGGGTGCTGAAGCCCAGAGTGGCCGGCTTCCTCGCGGTGGGCGGCTCGCTGACGCCGCAGTGGAAGACGCTGACCCTGCCGATCATGCACACCACGACGTTCTCGATGCACATCGCCGTGGTCGACCAGGTGCAGTTCGCCGGGGCCGGGACGCCACGCTCGGTGGTCCTGGACGCCGCCGCGATCGACCGGGCGGCCGTGCTCGGGCGCAACGTCGCCAGCCAGCTCGGGGTGGCCTTCGACGAGGCGCGTTACCTGGGGCCGCCCGGGCTATGCCCGATGTGCCACCTCGACGTCGTCGCCCTGCACGGCGCGGACGTGGAGTGCGCGACCTGCGGCGCGCGGGGCCGGCTCGGGCCCGGCCCCGACGTGACCTGGACGGACCTGTCAACCTCCGTCATCTCCATTAACGAGAAGCAGGCCCACGCCGTGGAGATCCAGGAGACTGCCGAACGGCACCGCGAGCTGCGCACGGAGATCGAGGAGCGTGCCCGGGCGTTCGAGACCTACGACCGGACCGTCCGGCCCGAGCTCACCCCGTTACCGGCCAGGCGAAGGCCGTACATCCCCGTTACCGGTCAGGCGCCGCCACCCGCGTCATCAGCCCGTCGCTTCCTGCGGCCCGGGGCGGCGGGCCGTGACCCAGCGGAAGACGTTATGCATGGCAATCGTGCCGTCGGCCGGGTCGGTGAACGGGATTAGCGCCGTCTCGATGGCGGCGCGGACGGCCGGCTGGCCGGCATCTTGCACCGCCCGGGTCCCGCCCGCCGAGCCGATCAGCGCGCGGACCGCGTCCGCCGCCGTCTGGTACCGCCAGACGCATTCCACCTCGCCCTTCGCCGCCACCAGCAGGCCCGCGCCGGTCAGCGCGGCCTCCAGGCCGCCCGGTGAGGACAGCGCGTAAGGCGCGTGCTCGGCCTCGCGTTCCGGCGGGCTCAGCGCCGCCATCGCCAGGTGCACCGCCGTGGACTGCACCCGGTCCGGTTCGGCGAACGCGGCCAGCCCCACCAGGCCGCCGGGCCGGCAGACCCGGGCTGCCTCGGCGAGCGCGATGCGCGGCTCCGCGGCGAACTGGACGGCGTTCACCGCGGTGACCGAGTCGAACGCGGCATCGGGGAACGGCAGCTGCTGCATGTCCGCGAGCCACAGGTCGGCCGCGGGCAGCCGCGTCGCCGCGACCGTGAGCAGGCCAGGTGACACGTCCACGCCCGCCACGGCGGCGCCCCGGCCGGCCGCCAGGGACATCAGCAGGCCGCTGCCGCACCCGATGTCCAGCAGCCGGGTACCGGACCGGGTGGCCGTCGCGTCAAGCAGCGCCTCGAACAGCGGCTGGTTGTGCGGTTCGGCCAGCTCCGCCCAGCCCTGCGGATCGGTGCCCCACAGCCCTTGCTGCAGCTGCGCCGCCGGGGTCAGCGCCCCGTGGTGCCGGATGGTCATGACGCCGCCACCGGGCTCAGCGGGATGATGTTCTGGTTCAGCCGGAAGACATTCTCCGGGTCGTAGGCGGCCTTGACCGACTGCAGCCGGCGCAGCGTGGCGCCGTACGCCGCCTGCCCGGCCGCCTGCTCGTCGCCATCCATGAAGTTCACGTAACCGCCGCCGCGGCAGTACGGCGTCAGCGCGGCGTAGGTGTCCCGGACCCAGCCGATCTCCCGCTCGGTCTGCGCGGCGGACCGCCAGCTGGCCGGGATGTTGATCAGCCACGAGGCGGTGCGGTGCGGGAAGGCCGTGGCGTCAGGGGAGACCCGGCGGATAGCCCCGCCCATGCTCAGCAGCTCCACCTGGGACACCTCCGAGCCGATCAGCGCGCCGCGCGCCGACACGACATCGATCAGGTCATCGGTCAGCTCATCGGCGAAGGTGGCCTTGACGTAGGACAGCAGCCCGGGGCCGAAGAACTCGTCGCCCTCGGTCTGGATCTGGCCGAACGGAACGACGCGCAGCTCGCTCGCCGACGGCCGGAGCTCAGCTCGCAGCTCGCTGAGCAGCCGGTAGCCATCATCTTGCCCGGGACGCTGATCCCCGGACCACTCGATGACCGACATGATCCCCGTCCGTCCCGCCAGCCCAGGCGGCAGCCATGGCCGCGGCGGGGCCTTGCGGGCAAAGCTCGTCCAGAGCAGCTCGTCAGCAGGATCGGCGGACATCACCTGCTCGGCCAGCCGCAGCACGCGGTGCGCGGCCGCCATGTCGTGGTAGCAGGACAAGACGGTGAGCGCCCGGGCCGGCAGATCGTGCAGGGCGAACTCGAACTCAGTCACCACGCCGAAGTTCCCGCCGCCGCCGCGGATCGCCCAGAACAGGTCGGGGTGCCGGTCCTGCGCGGCGCGCAGGACCTGCCCATCGGCGGTCACCACCTCGGCCGAGCGCAGGCTGTCGATGGTAAGACCGAACCGGCGCATCAGCCGGCCCACGCCGCCGCCCAGGGTGAGGCCAGCGACTCCGGTATGCGAGATGATCCCCGCGGGAACCACCAGCCCGTATTCCTGGGTCGCCCGGTCCACATCGCCAAGCAGCGCACCGCCCTGAACCGTCACGCGCCGGGCCGCCGGGTCGACCGTGACCTTATTCATCGGCCGCAGGTCCGCCACCAGCCCGTCATCGCAGGTGCCGAACCCGGGCAGGCTATGCCCGCCACCGCGCACCGCGATCACCAGGTCGTGGCGCCGGGCATACGCGATCGCGGCTACCACGTCGGCCGCATTCTCGCACCGGGCGATCAGCGCGGGCCGGCGGTCGTGCATGGCGTTCCAGATGCTGCGGAGCTCGTCGTACCGCTCATCGCCCGCGGTGATGACTTGCCCGGTGAAGCCGGGGATCACGGCGGTTACGTCGGGCATTGGTCCTCGTCGGCGTGCAGCGCGACCAGGCGGTCGTGCATGCCGGCAATGACGCTGTTGTGCTGATGTACCTCGATCGGGTGCGGGAACAGCGGCCCGCCGCCGTGCCAGGCGACCGAGATCGGGCCCGACCGCGCCGTGTTGATCAGCCGGCAGCCCAGCCGCGCGAGCCGCGCGCTTTCCTGTTCCACGTCGGGCACCACCCATGAGACGTGGCTGACCACGCCGCCAGGACCGCCCGCGGCGCTGCCGTACGCCGCGGCGAGGCGGTCGTCGATCGCGTGGACCTGGCCGAGCTCCACGACGACTGGCCCCCACGCGGCGAAGGCGGCCGAGTGGTCGAAGACCACGTCGCGGTGCTCCTGGCCGTCCACGACTAGGACAAACGAGTCGAACGTCATGTGCGGGATGATGTCGAACGGGCCGACGCTGAGGTCCTGGCGCCACTGCTTCAGCGCCGAGTCGAGGTCGTTTACCCAGTAGCCGACGTGGTGCAGGCTGCGCATCGCGCCATCAGCCGACGGTGGCGTCGTCATGCTGTTCGCGTTCGGTGAGCGCCCCGCCGCCGAACTGCCGGTCGTGATCCATGGTCATCCGCATGAACGGGTAGACATAGTCCCGCATCTCCTGCTCGTAGGTCCCGATGGCCGCGACGATGCCGGTCTCGCCGCGGGCGGCCGCGGAGAGCTGGTCAAGCAGGTGCGCGGCGTCGCGCAGCGCCAGGTTCGCGCCCAGGCCGAGCGTGGGGAGCATGGCGTGGGCGGCATCGCCGATCAGCGTCACCCGCGAAGGCTCCCACGGCGGCGCGGGGGCGAGGAAGCCGAACGGGATCACGAAGATCGAGTCGAGGTCGACGCCGGCGACCAGGGCTCGCGCCGTGGGGTGCCAGCCCTCGATCGCGGCCAGCATCGCGTCGCGCAGCATGGCCGGCGTTCCGGCCGTCCACTCAGCCGCGGGCGGGATCACCGTGCCCGGGGCCACGCTGCAGCTGATCATGACGTAATCCTCGACCGGCTCGAGCTGCACGTCGGGGGCGATCGCGGCCGCCGCGTCACCCGGGCGCTGCCGGGGCCGGTAGACCGAGATCAGCAGGCGCGAGCCCTTGCGGTCCGCGGCGATCAGCACGCCCTCGAACAGGTACGCGGGCAGCTGGCCGGCCAGCTCGGGGGTCAGCGGCGTACGGCCGAAGACGCCGAGCCCGCGGACGCCGGCGTCGATGACGGTGGTGCCGGGAAGCCGCTGCCCGCGAACCGCCGAGCGGATGCCATCTGCGCCGACCAGGACGTCGCCTTGGGCTGTCGTGCCGTCGGCGAGGGTCACCGATACGCCGGAGGGGGTTTCTTCGTACCCGGTGACGGCCTGACCTGGGTGGAACGAGTCGCCGAGCCGCGCCCGCAGGATCGAGCGCAGCGTCCGCCGGTGGACACCGGTGTGCGGGCGTTCGCCTTCGTTCGGCGGGCCTAGGTGCGGCTGCGAGCTCAGCTCGTTGAGCTGGTCGTCCAGGACGATCGACTCACGTCGGTCGTAGGTCCGGCGCGAGGTCTCGGCGGACAGCTCGAACAGGTCCTCGGGCAGGCAGCGGCGCAGCGCCTCGCCGCCGTCGGCGTTCATGTGCAGGTAGTAGCCCATCTTGCGGCTGTCGTCGGCGTCACGCTCGAAGACTTCGCAGGTGTGCCCGTCCTTGAGCAGGCCCTGGGCCAGGGCCAGGCCGGACAGGCCGCCACCGGCGATGAGGACGTGCAACGGTTCGGTATTGGTCACGGCAATCTCCTTGTTTTACCCGTCCTGCGTCCCGCACCTCGGGCGCTCACGCCTGGACACGGGCTCAACCCGTCGAGGAATACAGATCGGTCGTGTACGGCGGGGTATCGTGTGCGGCGCTCCACGGGACGACGTGGTTGCGGAGCACGCCGAGGCCCTCGATCTCGGCCTCGATCTTGTCGCCTGGCTGCAGGTAGAACTCGAACGGGTTGGGCTGTACCGCGGCCACGCCTGAGATCGTGCCGGTGGTGAGGATGTCGCCGGCCGAGTAGCCCTGCGCCGAGTGGTGCGCAACGAGGTGGGGGATCGAGATGAGCATCTTGGCGGTGTTGCCGCGCTGCCGGACCTGACCGTTGACCCGCAACTCCATCGCCAGCGCCTGGGCGTCAGGCACCTCATCCTTGGTCACGATCCACGGGCCGATCGGGCAAAACGTATCGATCGCCTTGGAGAAGGAGAAGACGCCGGACTGCATCTCCCGGCGCTGGATGTCACGCGCTGTGATGTCGTTGAAGATCGTGTATCCGGCGATGTAATCCTCGGCCTCGTCGGGTCCGAAGAACTTTCCGCTGCGGCCGATGATGATGGCCAGTTCGAGCTCGTAGTCCAGCTCCTTCGTCAGCCCCTCGGGATACACGATGGCGTCATCAGGCCCGATGATCGCGTCGACGTTCTGGAAGAACACGATTCCCTTGTGCACCGGGTGCGACCAGTCGACGGCTTGCAGTTCCTCGTGGTGGTCGGAGAAGTTGCCAGCGGTGTGGAAGAACTTCTTCGGCACGATCGGCGCCCGCAGCCTGACGTCGGCCAGCGGGAGGCGCACTCCCGTCTCGCCCACCTGTCCGTCCCGGCCGAACCACTCGCGCGTCGAGGCGCAGTCGAGCTCGATGACGACCTCGTCCTCCAGACGACCGACCCGACCAGCGTCGAAGGTGACCAGCTTCATGTCCCGAACTCGCTCTCATTCTACGAAAGTAACTTTCGCATATCATCGTGCCCGGGCGGGCCCGGTGTCAAGGGAACGGTGTCAAGGGAACAGGGTCAAGGGGACGAAGCGGTGCCGTCTGGAGCGGGAACCCGGAACACGCGGAGCTGAAGGGCCAGCGTCGCGTAGTAGCCGACCAGGGTGAGCAGCTCGAACAGTCCCGCCGGGCCCACCGCCTCGGCGGCCTCGAGGTACTCGGCGTCATCGAGGTCGCCCCGCGCCACCAGCGCGGCGACCGTCCGCGCGACCACCGCCTCGCGTCCGGTCAGCACGGCGTAACGCCCGTCGCGCACTGCGGCCAGCTCGGCGTCGTCAAGCCCGGCCGAGCGGGCGACCGCCTCGTGGGCGTACCACTCGAAGTCAGACCGCCAGTGCGCGGCGACGGCGAGGATCGCGATCTCGCGGCACCGGTCGTCGAGTCCGGTGTCGTAGCGCACCGAGGAGCCGAGCGCCTGCAGGGCTGACCCGAGCCGCGGCTGCAGCAGGAAGGCGTTGAACGGGCCCTCGAGGCGTCCGTGGTCGTCGACCAGCCGGAACAGCTGCGGGCCCTGGGCGCGGCGCCCCCCGGCGATCGCGTCATAGAGCGAACGCTGCTCGTCATCGAGACAGGCCGGCTCGAGCTTGCCGATGCGGGCGCCGGAGGTCAAAGCACGCTGACGTTGGTGTCGGACAGCAGGCCGGAAATCTCCGCGCAGGTTGCCAGGACGGCGGGCTTGAGCTCGCGGATGATCCGCTGCGTGGACCAGTCGCGGGCCTGGACGGCCAGGTTGACGCCCGCCAGCACACGCCCGTCCGGGCCGGTGACCGGGCCGGCCACCGACCGGAGCCCGTACGCCAGCTCCTCGTCCTGCATCGCCCACCCCTGGTCGCGGATCGGGCCGAGCTCGGTGCGCAGCTCGGCCAGCGAGACCTTGGCGTTGGGTCCTGAGTTGGCGGAGAACGACGCGTCGCTGATGCGCGCCTCCAGGTCGGCCTCGCTGAGGTGGGCGAGCAGCAGCTTGCCGATCGACGTGTGCACGGCGGGCAGCGTGGACCCGACCTGGATGTTTGCGGTCACCAGGTCGGAGTTGCGCAGGCGGACGAGGTAGAGCACGCGGTCGCCGTTGAGCACGGCCAGGTTCACCGTCTCGCCGGTGCGCTGGCCGAGGTCCCGGAGCTTCGGCGTCGCGATGCTGACGAAGTCCAGGCTGCGCAGCGCGGCCGTGCCGAGCGTCAGCGTGCGCACGCCCGGCCGGTAGTCTCCGGTGGGCAGGTGATCGAGGTAGCCCTCCGACGCCAGCGTCATCACCACGCGGTAGACGGTCGGCATGGGCAGGCCGGTGACGGTGGCCAGGTCGCTCACCCGCCAGGACGGGTGCTGCTCGTCGAACAGCGACAGGATGCGCAGGCCCTTGGCGAGGGCCTCCACGCGGTACCCGGGGCGTTCCGGCGCTTCCGGGCGGTCCGGCGGGGACGGCTCGACGGGCTGAAGGGCCGCGGACGAGGAGCTGGCGGTGCGGCGGGGCATGGAGGCCTTCCTCCTCGGTGACGGTAAGTGATACCAGCCTACGGCGGCCCCGGGCGGACCCTGGACAGCCGCTCGGCGAGTCGGCTACGGTAATGGAAAGTGACTTTCATAGTACGAGAATAATGGCGCGAAGGGTAGGCCCATGCAGGACTGGCTCACGCTCGGCCGACGGCCAGCCCTGGTCTTCGGCGCCGGCGGGCTCGGGGGAGCCAGCGCGGTCAGCCTGGCCGCCCAGGGTGCCCTGGTCGCGCTCGTCGACTACAGCACCGAAAACCTCGACGCGGTCGTCCGGGCCGCGAAGGACGCGGGCGGCGAGGTCAAGCCGCTGGTCGCGGACCTGCGGACGGCGCAGGCCTGCCGCGCGGCCGTCGGCGAGGCGGTCGGACTGGTCGGAACCCCGCAGGTCTTCCTGCACGCTGTCGGCCGCAACGTGCGCAAGCCGGTCCTGGACCTGGAGGACGACGACTGGCAGGAGACCCTCAGCCTGAACCTGTCGTCGGCGTACTGGCTCGGGCAGGCCGTCGGGCGGCTGATGGTCGAGCAGCGGTACGGCCGCATGGTTTTCGTGTCGTCGGTGTCCGGGCTGCTCGCCCACCCGCACCACGCGCCGTACGCGGCGACCAAGGGCGGGATGAACCAGCTGCTCCGGGTCATGGCGCGCGAGTGGGCCCCACACGGCGTCACGGTCAACGCCGTCGCGCCCGGCTACATCGAGACCGACCTGACCAAGGCCTATCTCGACAAGGACAACCACCGGGAGAGCCTGGAATCGCTCGTCCCGGCAGAGCGGCTCGGCCGGCCCGAGGAGGTCGCGGACGCGGTCACGTTCCTGGCATCGGACCGCGCCCGCTTTATCACCGGTCAGGTCCTTTACGTCGACGGCGGCCGCGTCCTGGTCTGACCGTCATATCCAGCCATCCACGTCGGAAGGACACCCCGTGCCACTGCCACCAGTTCCCCTGCCGCGTCGCTTCGAGGGCCGGTCGGTCGTCGTCACCGGCGCCGGTACCGGCTTCGGCGCCGAGATCGCGGTACGCGCCGCCCAGGAGGGCGCCCGTGCCGTCGGCGTCCACTACCGCAGCTCCGTCGACGGGGCCAAACGGACCGCTGAGCGGGTCGCGGCGGAAGGCAGCACGCCCGTGCTGCTCCAGGCCGACATCGTCGACTGGGAGCAGATCAAGGCGCTGGCCGACGCCGCCTTCGAGCGCCTCGGCGGCGTCGACGTCCTGGTGAACAACG
>Ga0302181_10001419_pt1 | contig 17858 bp, 14 predicted proteins | sample I_Palsa_E3_3_FD_198786 | JGI IMG/M metagenome (GOLD analysis project Ga0302181, IMG submission 198786) | Peat permafrost microbial communities from Stordalen Mire near Abisko, Sweden - I_Palsa_E3_3 | ecosystem: Environmental > Terrestrial > Soil > Palsa > Peat permafrost | place: Sweden...
CCAGCCCCGTGCTAGCCAGCCCCGTGCTAGCCAGCCCCGTGCTAGCCAGCCCCGTGCTAGCCAGCCCCGTGCGGCCGGTTCCGGTGGCCGCGCCGGCCAGCAGCCGCGCCAGCAGGCTGGCCTGGATCAGGATCAGGCCGGTGGCGACCAGGCCCAGAGCGACGGTGACCGCGAGGTAGCCGCGGGCCGCGGCCGAGTAACGCAGCAGGCGCGGATCCAGCGGCTTCACGCCCGCCCGCCCGCGGGCTCCGCAGGCTCAAGCCCAGTGCCTGTTGCCTGCTTGACCGGGGGGATGTCGGAGCTGGTCAGCCGCTTGCGGAAGACCCAGTAGGACCAGCTCTGGTAGCCGAGCACGATCGGGGTGAAGATCAGCGCGACCCAGCTCATCACGACCAGCGTGTAGTGCGGCGAGGAGGCGTTGTTGACGGTCAGGCTGAACGCGGCCGAGGTGCTCGAGGGGAACACGTTCGGCCACAGGTCGCCGAACAGGGTGGCGACGGCCAGCACGAGGGTGACGGCGGTGCCGGTGAAGGCCCAGCCCTCCCGGCCGCGCAGCGCCGCGGCCGCGCCGCCGATCAGCGCGACCGCGGCCACGGCGGCGGTGACGTCGGTGGCCGGCCGGCCGTGGCTGAACTGGGTCACGGCCAGGAAGATCGCGGCCAGGGGTACGGCGACCAGGGCAATCTTGACGGCCGCGCTCCGGGCCCGGGCCCGGAGCTCGCCGGTGGTCTTGAGGCCGAGGAAGATCGCGCCGTGCAGCGTGAACAGGCTCAGCGTGACCAGCCCGCCGAGCAGGCCGTACCAGTTGAGGAGGGTGAGCAGGTTGCCGGTGTAGACGTGCGCGGCGTTCACCGGCACCCCGCGCACGATGTTGGCGAAGGCCACCCCCCACAGCAGCGCGGGCAGCGCCGACCCGGCGAAGATGGCCCGGTCCCAGTTGGCCCGCCAGCGCGGGCTTTCCACCTTGCTGCGGAACTCGAAGCAGACGCCGCGCACGATCAGCGCCACCAAGATGATCAGCAGGGGCAGGTAGAAACCGCTGAACATGGTGGCGTACCACTGCGGGAAGGCGGCGAACGTCGCGCCTCCCGCGGTGAGCAGCCACACCTCGTTGCCGTCCCAGACCGGGCCGATGGCGTTGATCATAAGCCGGCGTTCGGTGTCGTCCCGGCCAAGCACGGGCAGCAGGATCCCGACTCCGAAGTCGAATCCTTCCAGCATGAAGTACCCGGACCACAAGATCGCGATGAGGATGAACCAGAAGGTCGCGAGGTTCATGACAGGTCCTCAGCTCTTTAGTAGGAGAAGACGGGGAGGGGTTCTTCCGCGCTGGAACCGGGGCCCGTTCCGTCTATTTCGTCTGGTGCCCCGGCCTGGACGTGGCGGACCGTCAGCCAGCCCGCGATGGCGGCGAGGCCGGCGTACAGCAGGGTGAACACCGTCAGCGAGATGATCACCGAGGAGACGGTCACGCCCGCCGAGACGCTCTGCGCGGTGGTCAGCAGGCCGAACACCGTCCAGGGCTGGCGGCCCATCTCGGTGAAGATCCAGCCCATCGTGGTGGCCAGGTAGGGCAGGGGCAGGGCCCAGATCGCGACCCGGTAGAACCAGCGGCTGCGCGGGATCCGGCGGCGCCTGGTCAGCCAGAGCCCGAGCGCGGCCAGCAGCGCGGCCAGCGAGCCGAAGCCGGCCATGAGGCGGAACGACCAGTAGGTGACCGGGATGACCGGCTTGTAGCTGCCCGGCCCGTACTTGGCGTCATAGGCGCGCTCGACGTTGTTGATCCCCTGCACAGTGCCGTGCGGGTTCAAGGTGGCGATCAGCGAGAGCAGGTAGGGAACCCGGATGCTCCACACTTCCTTGCTGCCGTTCAGGGATCCGATGGTGAACAGCGAGAAGGAGGCCGCGTCCGAGGTGTTGTAGAGCGCCTCGGCGGCCGCCATCTTCATCGGCTGCTGGGAATCCATCAGCCGGGCCTGGATATCCCCGGTCACCGCGCTGGCGATCCCGGCGGCCAGCGTGACCACCAGGCCGATCCGGATAGCCCTGCCGAACACGTCGACCTGGGAGTTGCGGGCCAGGTGCCAGGCGCTGACGGCGATAATCACGGCGCCGGTCACCAGGAAGGAGGCGAAGAACACGTGCGGCCAAGCGGCCAGCACGGTGGAGTTGGTCAGCAGCGCGAAGATGCTGGTCAGCTCGACCCGGTGGGTGCCGGGCACGACCCGGTAGCCGACCGGGTGCTGCATCCAGCTGTTGGCGGCCAGGATGAAGAAGGCCGACATGGACGTGCCGATGGCGGCCAGCCAGATCATGGCCAGGTGCAGCCGCGGCGACAGCTTGTTCCAGCCGAAGATCCACAGGCCGATGAAGGTCGACTCCATGAAGAACGCGAGCAGCGCCTCCATCGCCAGCGGCGCGCCGAAGACGTTGCCGACGAACTCGGAGTAGGCCGACCAGTTCATGCCGAACTGGAACTCCTGCACGATCCCGGTGACCACGCCCACCGCGAAGTTGATCAGGAAGATCTTCCCGAAGAACTTCGTCAGCCGCAGGTAGACCGGGTCCTTCTTGATCAGCCACCAGGTCTGCAGGCAGGCCACCACCAGCGCCAGGCCGATGGTCAGCGGGATGAAGATGAAGTGGTACACGGTGGTGATCCCGAACTGCCATCGGGACAGGTCAAGCACGGTCATCGGTCTTCCCTGAGCTCGGCGTCAATGGCGTAACGTCCCGCACAATCGGCGATGCCATCTAGCTGACCAGGGACGACGCAGGCCTCCCAGGGCCGGCCGGCCCCAAAATTGAAGGACCTTAGTCACTTGCGGTGCGACGGACCTGGCCTTGTCGTTCTGCTGGTCCTGGCCGTTGGGCAGTTCGCCAAGAGCCTCGGCAGGTGACCTTCACCGTGTCGGGCCGCCGGGACGGGACCGCACTGCAGGTGGCCGGATCGATCCCGGTCACGTTCTCGGCCTGGGACATCAAGGGACTATCCGGATACGGCTTCCTCGGCTCGCTCGCCGACCACGGCGTGGCGGAGTTCCTCCTTATCCTGCACCGGGGGTAGCGGGGCCGCGGGTACTCGCCGGCAGCTGTCCGCTTGTGGATCCAGGCTTCGTGAGGCTCCGGTGATTTCCCGGACCGGCCGGCCAGCTGTTCCCGCACCTCCCCCCGGATCATTCCCCCCAGCCTCTCCGGCCCCTCCAATCCCGCCAGCCTCGCACCTATGGAACATCGGACCGCATAGGACCGGCCCGATGGTCCAGCGGTGCGGCCCGGTCATACGGCGGCAGCGCCCTGTCGTGCCCCTTTTGGGGGTATTAGGAATGGTTTGGTGGTTCCCGGAGGGATACCCCGGCCGGCGGGCCCCCCGCCAGCTGGAGGCCCGCCGGGTATGCCGCCGGGTGTTAAGCCGGAATCCACCACGGAAACTAGGGCTGACGGGTCAACTTCCGGCGGGGCCGACCGCGTGTGACCAAGTGGGGGCTTAGACCGAGCAGAAAGTAGCGGCGATGCGGCGAGACACCGGCGACATCGACGAGCGTTTCGCTGCCTTCGTGCGCGAGCACGGCGAGCGCCACCTGCGGGTAGCGGTCCTGCTCACCGGCAACTGGCACGCCGCCGAGGATCTTGTCCAGGCCAGCCTCGTCAAGCTCTACCGGGCGTGGCCCCGGCTTGACACCAGCAGCGATCCCGACGCCTACCTGCGCCGGATCATGGTAAACACGCACCGCTCGTGGTGGCGGGCCCGGTGGCGGCGGGAAACCCCCACCGCCACCCTGCCCGAGACCGCATCCGGTGAGGACATCGCCGACCGGCACGCGGTCGGCGCGCTCGTCAGGCAGGCGCTGACCAGGCTGCCACGCCAGCAGCGGGCTGTGCTCGTGCTGCGCTACTTCGAGGACCTGCCAGAGACCGAGGTCGCGAAGCTCCTCGGTTGCTCGTCCGGATCGGTCAAAACCCATGCGCACCGGGGTTTGCGCACGCTCCGTGAGTTGCTCGGCGGTGAATGGCCCAGGTCCGGGGTCAACCAGACACCGGACCCAGAGCGTGACAGGAGGTGAACCTGCCATGAAGGAGCCGCATATGTCCGATACGGACCAGGAAGTACCACCCTTGTTCGCCGTCGCGGCCGGGGACATCCCGCCCGGCATCGACCTGCTGCGCGGCGTCAGGACACGGCGGGCGGCACACAGGAACCGCGTCCGGGTGACGCTCTCGGCGGCCGCCGTCGCCGTGCTGGCTGTGGTCACGGCGGTCACGCTGACGCTCGTCCAGGCGCCTTCGGCCCTGGCCCAGCTCACCAGCGCAGTCTCCCGGATGACGGCCGGACAGGGCTACCACTTCAGCGCGACCACGACCCGCATGCAGGTGCAGGCCAACGGCATGCCGACGACCACGCGGACGGACTTCTCCGGGGCGTTCGATCCGGCGCGAAGAGTCGGCGAGGAGACTGTAATCGGCGGCGCACAGACCCGTTTCACCGGCGGATACGTCTACCTGAACCCTGGAAGCGCGGCCCAGCGAAAGCTTCTCGATGGCAAGTCCTGGATCAGGATTCCCGGTCTGCCCCCGCTGTGGGCTCCGGTGACGGCGGATCAGCAGCTGAGGCTCGGCGCCGGCCTGCTGAGCGTCGCGGAAACCAGCCCGCAGAACCTGTTCGCGCTGCTCAGGTCGGTGAGCACGGTGGACAAGGAGGGCAGCGTGTCCGGGCCCGGCTGGACAGGTACCCGGTACGCGTTCTCCGTCAGCATCGCGTTCGGCCCGGCCGGGAGCGGCCTACCCGCCGTGACGGCTACCGGCACCGTCGACGTCGACCAGCAAGGACGGGTACGCCAGCTCGACGCCGCCTACATGCTGCCGCCGACAGCATCAGCCCAAGCCGAGCGGGTAACGGTCGAGATGACGTTCGGCGACTTCGGAGCGCTCGTGTCGGTCACGGCCCCGCCCGCCGACGACACCTTCGTGCCGGGCCAGACTCCGATAGCGCCCGGCCCAGCACAGCATTCAGTGTCCGTCTCAGCGCCTGGGTGAGCTGGCATCCGTCAAACCGTACCGGCGTCCCCGTTCCCGCGGGGCCGCCGTCGGTCTGCACAGCAGTCGCCCGGCGGCTACGGCGCTTCAGGCGCCGGTCAGGTCGGCCGCGGGGCGGCGGCCGGTGGGGTGAGCCGTCCGGGCCACGCCGAACTGCAGCAGCATCTGCGGCACACCGGGCAGAGCCAGGCGGGTGCCGATCAGCTCCCGGATCGTCCCCGCCTGCAGCGGCTGGGTCTGCAGCCGGGCGAAGACCCACTGGCGCGCGGCGTGCAGCAGCAGCCGGTTCAGGGCCTGCCCGGCCCGCAACCAGTCCTCCTCGCCGTCGCCCGCGGTGACCAGCACTCCGGTCACCGCGGCAGGCGGTCCGCCCGCCGCCAGCCGCCCTAGGCCCCGGCCGAGATCGAAGTCGCGCTGCGGCAGCCACCCGGGACTAGGGCGCCCGGGACTGGGGCCCGGCTGAGCCGGGAACGCGTGGGCCGGCACGCCGTCCCTGGCCGGACTGCTGGGATCGCGGGTCCACCGCAGAATCTCCGCCCGCGACACCGGGTCGAGGTCCTGATCCCGGCTCGCCGTGGCCAGGAGCGTGGCCAGCTTGCGGCCGACGCGATCCTGATCAATAACGGCCAGCGTCGCGCCCTCGGTCGCGGCGTCCTGCCGCAGGCCGGTCAGCAGGCCCGCGGGCAGCGGAGCCGGCTCGAACGGCCCGCGGTGGGTATGCCGGTGCGGCACCGCCTCGAGCATCTTCCGCTCAGCTGGCGTGATCGGAGCCGGGTCGCCAAGTCGCACCCGGGCCAGCAGCCGGAGCCGGGGGGCTGGTTCGGCGAGCTGGTGGGCGGGTTCACCGAACAGCTCGACCTCGGGCATGCGGCCCAGTGAGCGCACCGCGAGCCGGAGCCCGAACAGGGCCGCACCGCAGCTGATCAGCAACTCCCGGCCGATGGGATCGGTCCCGAGCTGGCGGCTGTAGTCGGCGTACAGCTCGATCGCGTCCGGCCGGACCTTGAACCACCAGGGCTGCGTGTTGTGCAGCGACGGGGCCCGGGCCGCGACCCGGACCAGGTAGCCAGCCTGCGAGGCCGTAATCGGCGCGGGGACCGCGATGGGGACCGGCACGGCGCCTTGGCTGGTCTTGTCGGTCACGTCTCTCACTGCCTGAGTCAGGTTCTGGCGGCGAAGGTTAGTTCCTCGTCAGGGGCCACGTTAGGTGCGATCCGCGCGAATGCCAGCGGCGAAGGACCCACCCGGTGGGGGCCATAAGCCTCTAGCACGGAGGACTAAAAGCAGCTATTTGTTAACAAGCTGTGACCTTACGTTACGAACCTAGCGACAAGGAGGCCGCCATGACCAGTCCGCCCATAGAAGCAGAAAAGCGCCTGGAACTTCTGCTTGAGGTCAAGGACTTCGCGCCGTCGGCCGGCTTCGCCGCACAGGCGAAGATCGCAGACCCCGCCGTATACGCCCAAGCCGCGGCCGACCCGCCCGCATGGTGGGCCGCCCAGGCTCGCCAGCGGCTGGACTGGGCCGTCCCGTTCACCGAGGTGCTCGACGACAGCAACCCGCCGTTCTACCGGTGGTTCGCCGACGGCACGCTCAACGTGTCTTACAACTGCCTCGACCGCCACGTTCAGGCCGGCCATGGCGACCGGGTGGCCTTTCACTGGCACGGCGAGGAAGGCGAACAGCGCGACCTGACCTATGCCGACCTGCTCGCCGACGTGCAGCGGCTGGCGAACGGGCTGAAGGCCCGCGGCGTCACCAAGGGCGACGTGGTCGGGATCTACCTCCCGATGATCCCCGAGGTCGTGGTGGCCATGCTGGCCTGCGCCAGGATCGGCGCCCCGCACAACGTGGTCTTCGGCGGCTTCGCCCCGTCCGCGGTGCGGGAGCGGCTCGAGGTGTCGTCCGCGAAGGCGCTGATCACCGCGGACGGCGGCCGCCGCAAGGGCAAGACGGTCCCGATCAAGTCAGCCGTCGACGACGCCGTGGACGGCCTGGCCACGCTGCAGACCATCGTCGTCGTCCGGTCCGCGGGCTCACCTTGTCCGATGCGACCCGGTCGCGATCTGTGGTACGACGAGCTGCTGGCCGGCGCCGACCCGCAGTGCCCGGCGGAGCCGATGGAGGCCGAGCACCCGCTGTTCCTGCTGTACTCATCCGGTTCCACGGCCAAGCCAAAGGGCATCGTGCACACCACCGGCGGGTACCTGACCGGTGTTGCCAGCACGACCGCCATGGTGTTCGACCTGGACCCGGAGCGTGACGTCTTCTGGTGCACCGCCGATGTCGGCTGGATCACCGGCCACTCCTATGTCGTCTACGGCCCGATGGCCAATGGCTGCACGTCGGTGATGTTCGAGGGTGCGCCCGACTACCCGGACAAGGACATCTGGTGGAACATCATCGAGCGGTACCGCGTGTCGGTCTTCTACACCGCGCCGACCGCGATCCGCGCCTGCATGAAATGGGGCGCCCAGTACCCCGCCAAGCATGACCTTTCCTCGCTGCGGCTGCTCGGCTCCGTCGGCGAACCGATCAACCCTAAGGCCTGGCTGTGGTACCACACGGTCATCGGCGGCGAGCGCTGCCCGATTGTCGACACCTGGTGGCAGACGGAGACCGGCGCGATCATGATCTCGCCGCTGCCTGGCCTGACCGCCACCAAGCCAGGCTCGGCGACCCGCCCGCTGCCTGGCGTGTCCGCGGCCCTGTTCGGCGAGGCCGGCGAGGAGATCGACGAGGGCAGCGGCGTGCTGGTGCTGACCCAGCCCTGGCCCAGCATGCTCCGCACCCTCTATAAGGATCCGGACCGGTTCGTCCAGACCTACTTCCGCCGGTTCGGTCCCCGGAACTACTTCGTGGGCGACGGCGCCCGGCGCGACGAGGACGGCTACTTCTGGATCACCGGGCGGATCGACGACGTCATCAACGTCTCCGGCCACCGGCTGTCCACCGCCGAGGTCGAGTCGGCGCTGGTGGCGCACCCGGTGGTCGCCGAGGCCGCGGTCATCGCGGTCAGCGACGAGCTCACCGGCCAGTCCATCGTCGCCTACGTCACGCTGCGGGCTGGCACGTCCGCCGAGCCCGCGCTCAAGGAGACACTGCGTCAGCACGTGGCCGAGCGGATCGGCAAGCTCGCCCGGCCCAAGCGGATCATCTGGGCCGAGGACGTGCCCAAGACCCGGTCCGGCAAGATCATGCGCAGGCTGCTGCGCGATATCGCGGAGGGCCGTCATCCCGGCGACGCCACCACCCTCGGCGACCCGGCCGTGCTGGCCAAGCTTCAGCAGGCCACCACGGCGGACGACTAAGCATCGACAGGCGCGACGGAGACAGGAAGCACGCGATGACAGCCTCAGCTGAGGAGCACAAGCAAGCACAATCGGCCCGGCCCGGCCTGGTCCAGGGCCGGGTGGCGCTGGTCACCGGCGGCACCCGCGGCATCGGCGCCGCCATCTGCCGTGAGCTGGCCAACGAGGGCGCGAACGTCGCGGCCGGCTTCTGGCACGGCCACGAGGCCGCCGAGAAGTTCCTGGCCGACGTCGCCGCTGAGCATCCGGACCAGCGGGTCACCGTGCACGAGGGCAACATCGGCCATGCCGATGACTGCCGCCGGGTACTGCACGAGGTGATCGACGAGCAGGGCCAGGTCGACATCCTGGTGAACAACGCCGGCATCACCATCGACCGGACCGTGGCCAAGATGACCGACGAGGACTGGCAGCGGGTCATCGCGGTCAACCTGTCCGGCGCCTTCTTCATGGCCCAGGCCGCGGTCGAGTACATGATCCAGCGCGGCCACGGCCGGGTCATCAACGTGTCCTCGGTCATCGGCGAGACCGGCAACATCGGCCAGGTCAACTACGCCGCGTCCAAGTCCGGCCTGTTCGGCCTGACCAAGTCGCTGGCCAGGGAGACCCTTTTCCAGCGGCACCGGGCCCAGCATCCGGTCGGGGCCGGGATCGGGCTCACCGTCAACGCGGTCACCCCCGGCTACGTCGCCACCGACATGATGGCCACCATCCCGGACAAGGTGCTGGACCGGATCCGGGCCCAGATCCCGGTCGGCCGGCTCGGCACGCCGGAAGAGATCGCCCGGGTGGTCGCCTTCCTGGCGGCCGATGCATCCTCTTACATCACCGGACAGGTCTGGGCCGTCAACGGCGGACTGGACATGTGAGGAAAGCGATCATGGAATCAGCCAAGAATGTATTGGTACTGTCCGCCGTCCGGACCGCGATCGGCAAATACGGCGGCGGCCTGGCCGCCGTCCCGCCGTGCGATCTGGCCGCGACCGTGGTGCGCGAGGCGGTGAGCCGGGCGGACGTGCCACCGGCCGACGTCGGTCACGCGGTATTCGGCCACGTGATCCACACCGAGACCCGCGACATGTACCTGAGCCGGGTGGCCGCCGTCAACGGCGGGCTCCCGGTCGAGACCCCGGCCTTCACCGTTAACCGGCTATGCGGCAGCGGGCTGCAGGCGATCGTCTCGGCCGCCCAGGCGATCAAGCTCGGCGACTGCGACGTCGCGGTGGCGGGCGGCGCCGAGTCCATGAGCCGCGGGCAGTACTGGCTGCCCAGTATGCGATGGGGCCAGCGGATGGGAGACGGCACCGTCGTGGACGCCATGGTCGGCGCGCTGACCGACCCGTTTGACGGCTGTCACATGGCTATGACCGCGGAGAACGTGGCGGACGACTATCACGTCTCCCGGGAAGACCAGGATGCGCTGTCCGTCGAGAGCCACCGGCGCGCGGCCTATGCGACCGCCGCTGGGTACTTCACCGAGCAGATCACGCCGGTGCAGGTGCCCGGCCGGAAGGGCACCACGACGACCGTCGACGCCGACGAGCACATCCGGCCCGGCGTGACCATGGCCGACCTGGCCAAGCTGAAGCCGGCCTTCGCGGTGGAAGGCACCGTCACCGCCGGCAACGCCTCGGGCGTCAACGACGCCGCGGCGGCCGTGATCCTGGCCGACGAGGACTATGCCGAACGGCACGCCTGCCAGCCGCTGGGCAGGCTCGTCGCGTACAGCCACGCCGGCGTCGAGCCGCGCGTGATGGGCATCGGGCCGGTACCCGCGGTGCACAAGGTCCTCCAGCGGGCCGACCTCAAGGTCGATGACATCGACGTGTTCGAGGTGAACGAGGCCTTCGCCGCCCAGGCGTTCGCCGTCGCCCGCGAGCTCGGCCTGCCAGCAGAGCGGACCAACCCGAACGGCAGCGGCATCTCCCTCGGCCACCCGGTCGCCGCCACCGGCGCCATCCTGGTCGTCAAGGCCCTGTACGAGCTGCGCCGGACCGGCGGCAAGTACGCGCTGGTCACCATGTGCATCGGCGGCGGTCAGGGGATCGCCGCGGTGTTCGAACGGATCTAACTGGCAGTGATCTAACTGGCAGTGCTGGGCGTTATGATTCGAAGGAGCGTCGGAAGGTGGACATGAACGCAGAGGATACGGCGCGGGAAGCCGCGGAGGCGGCGGCGGCGGCACTAGCTCCCGAGGCCGACATGCTCGCCTCACTTGATGCGGCGGGTCTGGGCCAGTCCACGCTGGCCGTGATGCAGCGTGCCGCCGGGAACCCGGGAGCGGCCGCGGCGGCGTGGCTGCGGTACGGGGCCAGCCTGGCGCTGGCCGGACCGGTGGCCACGGCCCGCTGGCTGGGCGTCGACACGGCGCCACCAGTCCCTGTGCCGGACGACGACAAGCGGTTCGCCGACCCGGCCTGGACGGACAACCCGGCGTTCTTCGCCGTCCGGCAGACGCACCTGGCCGCCTCACGGCTGGTCAGCGACCTGCTGGCGGCGGGGGCCGGGGAAAGCGTCGATGACGCCAAGGCCGCCCTCGCGACCGGGTTCCTGCTCGACGCGACCGCGCCGACCAACTTCCTGGCCACCAACCCGGCCGCGCTCAAGCGGGCGCTTGAGACCGGCGGGGCCAGCGTGGCCGCCGGCGTCGCCCACTTCGCCGACGACCTCATCAACAACGAGGGCAAGCCCCGGCAGGTCGACACCCGGCCGTTCACCGTCGGTAAGAACCTCGCCGTCACCCCCGGCAAGATCGTGTTCAAGAACGACCTGATGGAGCTCATCCAGTACGCGCCGCAGACCTCGCAGGTCCACGCGGTCCCGGTGCTGGCCAGTCCGCCGTGGATCAACAAGTACTACGTCATGGACCTGGCCCCGGGCCGCAGCTTCCTGGAATGGGCCGTCCAGCACGAGCGGACCGTGTTCGCGATCTCCTACCGCAACCCCGACGCGTCCATGCGCGACGTCACCCTGGATGACTACTTGATCCACGGCCCGCGGGAAGCGCTCGACGTCATCGGGGAAATCACCGGGGCGCCCAAGATCGACATCATCGGACTGTGCCTGGGCGGCGCGCTGACCGCCATGCTCGCCGCCTACCTGGTCGAGAAGGGCGACGACCGGATCGGCTCGATCACCTTGCTGAACACCCTGCTTGACTACAGCGAACCCGGCGTCCTTGGCGTGTTCACCGATGAGAAGACCGTGGCCAGGCTAGAGAAGCAGATGGCCGCCACCGGCGTGCTCGACGGCGCCCAGATGGCCGGGACCTTCGACATGCTCCGCGCCAACGACCTGATCTTCAACTACGTGGTCTCGAACTGGCTGATGGGCCAGGACCCGCGGCCCTTCGACATCCTGGCCTGGAACGGGGACAGCACCCGGATGCCCGCCGCGATGCACTCGTTCTACCTGCGCTCCCTGTACATGCGCAACGAGCTGGCCAAGGGCGAGATGGAGCTGGCCGGGCAGCATCTCTCGCTGGCCTCGGTGCGCAACGACACGTACGTGGTGGGGACGATCAACGATCACATCGTGCCCTGGCATTCCTCTTACCGGACCGGCGGGCTACTCGAGGGCGCCGTCCGCTACGTGCTGTCAAGCGGCGGGCATATCGCCGGGATCGTCAACCCGCCCGGCCCCAAAGCCTGGTACGAGGCCAGCGATTACGCCGGTCCCGACGCCGAAGCCTGGCGCGCCGCCAACGCCAAGCACCGCGGCTCCTGGTGGGAAGACTGGACCGCCTGGTCCGACGCCCGGGCCGGCGACCACATCAAGCCCCCAGGTCTGGGCAGCAAGCGGTACCCTCCCCTCGGCGACGCCCCCGGCGAGTACGTACACGGCTGAAGGCCTGGCCGGCCGGCGGCTGGCCAGGCCTCCTCGGCATCACCCGGGATGACTCGGCATCACCCGGGATGAACAGCGCCGCCGTCACCGATGCCGCTGCTACTTGGCTGGGGTACCGATCGCGGCCGGGCCGCGCGGCGCTAGTTGCGGGTCGGCTCCGGGGGTGGATTCCGCGAGGGCGCCGGAGGCGGGGCCGTCGTCTTCGTGGATGCCGTACCGGGCGTAGAAGCGGGCCAGCGGCCTGGGTGCCCACCAGCTGGCGGGGCCGAGCAGCCGCAGGGTGGCGGGCACCAGCAGCATCCGGACCAGGGTGGCGTCCAGGATGAGGGCGACGATCATGCCGACGCCGAGCATCTTGATGAAGGTGATGCTGGACAGGGAGAACAGGCCGATCACGATGATCAGCAGCAGCGCGGCGCTGGTGATGACGCCGCCGGTGCGCTGCAGGCCGCTGGCGATCGCGGTGGTGTTATCGCCGGTGATGTCGTAGCGCTCGCGGATCCGGGAGAGCAGGAACACCTCGTAGTCCATGGAGAGCCCGAACATGATCGCGAACATCAGGATCGGGATGGTGGGACTGATCGTGCCGTTCGGGGTGAAGCCCAGCAGCCCGGACAGGTGCCCGTCGGCGAAGATCCAGGTCACCACGCCGTACATCGCCGACAGCGACAAGATGTTCGCCGCGATCGCCTGCAGCGGCAGGATCAGCGATCCGAACGCGAGGAACAGCAGACCGAACGTGGCCAGGACGAGGGTCAGGGCCATCCACGGCAGGGTCTGCCCGAGGCTGGACAGCTCATCGGCCAGCGCCGCGGTCTGGCCGCCGGTAGCGGAGGTGGCGCCGGGAGGTGCTGCCACGTCACGGACGGTCCCGGCGATGGCCCGGGCCTGCGGGGTGTAAGGGCCGGGGCCGTAGGTCATGTCGACCCGGGCGATGTCGCCGCGGATGCCGGTGACCTGCGCGGCGGTGATGCCGGGAAGGTGATCCAGGCGGCCGACGTACGCGGTCAGGCCGGCGGCGCGGGCCGGCGAGCCGGCGATGGCGCCGGGGAACTGGACGATGGTCTCGATCGGGGCGGTGGGGTTGCCGGGGAAGCCGGTGTTCAGAGCGTCGGTGACCAGGCGGGGCGCGGCGCTGGCGGGCAGCGCGGTGGCGTCGACGCCGCCCCAGACGACCTTCAGGAACGGCGAGCCGAGGCCGAGCAGGACCAGCACGATCGGGACCGCGTACAGGACGGGACGGCGCATCACGCTGTGCGCGAGCCGGTACCAGCCGCCGCCGGCCTCGGCGGCGGGCGGGCGCTGGACCGAGCGGCGGATCCGCAGCGAGTTCACCTTGGGTCCCAGCACGGCCAGCAGCGCGGGCAGCACGGTCAGGGCGGCGAGCATGTCGACCAGCACGGTGGCCACGCCGCCGTAGCCGATGGACCGCAGGATCGTCTCGGGGAACAGCATCAGGCTGGACAGCACGATCGCGACGGTGACGCCGGAGACCAGGACGGTGCGCCCCGCGGTGGCCACGGTGCGGGCGACCGCGTCCTCGACCGTGCCCGGCTGGTGCAGTTCCTCGCGGAACCGGGTGACCAGGAACAGCCCGTAGTCGATGCCCAGTCCCAGGCCGAGGATCGTGGTGATGTTCAGCGAGAACACCGACACCCCTGTGAACAGGGTGAGCAGCCGCAGCGCGGTGAACGAGCCGAGGATCCCCAGCGCGCCGATGGCCAGCGGCATGCAGGCCGCGGTCAGGCTGCCGAAGATCACCAGCAGCAGGATCAGCAGAATCGGGAAGGAAAGTCCCTCGGCCCGGGTGATGCTGGTGGTGGTCTGCTGGTCGATGGTCTCGTCAGTGGGGACTACCCCGCCGACTTGAGTGCGCAGGCCGGGCGCGCTCAGATCGGTCTTGATCGCGTCATAGCTGGTTTGCCGGGCGGTGTCGGTGGCGCCGGCCATCTCGATGACGGCGTAGGTCTGATGGCCGCTGGCGCTGACGAACTGCCGGGACCCGGCTGACCAGTAGCTAGCGTACGACTCGACCCTGCTGTGCGGCAGCGCGGCCAGAGTGCTGGTGACGGCGGACCGGAACGCCGGGGATGCCGTGGTCAAGGTCGGGCTGGAGTACAGCACGACCACGTCCCCGGTGTCGCGGCCGAAGGCCTGCGTGGCCAGGTCGGCTTCGTGCTGGCTCTGGCTGTCCGGGGCGTTGAACCCGCCCGCGGTCTGCACCCTGCCAAAGATGGTGGTTCCCCACACACCGCCGACTACCGCGACGAGCAAGGCGATCAGCAGAATCAGCCGCCGCCGCCGGTATGCGGTACGGCCCCACCTTGCCAATACCGAACCGCTGGCGGGTGAAAACGAGGGGTTCTGACTCATGACGTTCCTTTCTTACAGCAACAGCAATTCAGTTCCGGAAAACGAAATCCTTCATCTCAAGACCAATTTGCGGCTGAGGAAGCCGGCGGCCGGTCACGATAAGTGGCTGCCGACGTGGTTCAAACCTCGTCGGCGATCGCGGCGCCGGAGCCTTCCGCGGGGATCAGCACCCAGGCCGCCAGGTAGAGCGGCACGCCCGCGCCGCCGAGAAACGACAGGGCGACGAGCGCGATCCGGACATGCGCCACGTCGACGGCGAAGTACCTGGCGAGCCCGGCGGCGACGCCGCCTAGGATCCGTCCGTCCAGCGAGCGGCGAAGAAGCCTGCCGTCCTGCTGGTTTTCCTGATGGGTGGTGTTCATGGCTGTTCCCTCTTTCGCGGGTATTGCGAGCGTCGCTCTCAATACAGGTCGGTGTATGTTTCCTCAAGCGCTTTGAGCAACTCGAGCACGCCAGAGAAAGGCCTCCAGGCGTCGGTGCCTTTGGCGCGTATTCGTCCCTCGAGCCGTCCCTCAGGAGTCCGGTCGATATCGAGCAGGAGGCGAATCGTTTGCCTCGGTGTTGGTGAGGCGTCCATAGCTCATAGCTAACGCGAGCTGCGCGGCATTGTCCCCAGGGTGTGACCCTAGGTTCGACCCTGTGTTTTGTGCTTCTTGGACTGGGGTGATGGCGTCTGTCCCCGCCGGGTGTCGATCCACTGGACGTTCTCGGTGTGCGCGGCCTGGATCAGGTCGTAGTGGCCCCGGTCGGGATACCGGTGGTAAGCGAGCACCGCGCCGCTGGCGTGCAGGGAGCGCGCGATGTGGTCGGTGCCGCGTTGGGCCACGATCGGGTCGTCGTGACCCTGGACGATCAGCACCGGTGTGCGCGGCCGGAGCATGGCTGGGTCGTTGGCGGCAAGAACCTTCAGCAGGGGGCCGAGATCGGCGCCGGGACGGAACATCTCGGCGGGCACCAGCGGTGCTGGCCAGCCCGGGGCGCGGAGGTCGTCGATGCCGACGACCTCAGCTTCGGCCAGCAGGCGCAGGGCCGCCGGGGTGAGCAGCTGGTCCACGCGCACGGTGTGGTCGGCGGCCGCGGCGCCGATCAGGACCAAGGCGAGAAAGCTCAGTGTGGGGGCTGGTGCGGGGGCTGGCGCGGGATCTGGCGTGCGGGCTGGTGTGCGGGCTGGTGTGCGGGCGTCACTGAGCCCGGCGATCAGGTCGTGAGCGCCGCCGACCGGGGCGATGGCCACCGCTCCGATCAGGTCGAGGTCCGGGGCCCAGGCCGGGGCCAGGCTAGCGGTGAACAGGGCGGCGTGGCCGCCCTGGGAGTGACCCATCACCGCCCAGCTCCGGCCGATGGCCGGGAGGAGCTGGCGGGCGGCGAGCAGGATATCGACGGTGCTGCGCGCTTCGGAGGCCCCCACAAGGTAAGGGTGGGAGCCTGGGGTGCCAAGACCTTCATAGTCTGTCTTGAGGACCACATAGCCGCGCTTGACCCACTGGTTCAGCATTGCGTCGGCGAGCTGATTGTAGATGTGGGAGGGATGGCCGGGCGCGTCACGGGACGGAGCGCAGATATCGGCGACACCGGTGGTGCCGTGCGTCCAGTTGAGCACCGGCCAGCCACCTGCAGGCGGCTGGCCCGGGGGGATCGATATCGTTCCTGACACCGCGATGTCCTGCCCGGCGAGTGTGCGGGAGTGGTAGAGGACGAGCAGGTTCTCCCCGGCGCCGGGCAGGGCGGCCGCGCCGGTCACCTGCCGTGACCAGATCACCTGGCCGGCTGCGCCGGGCACCAGCGGCGAAGGCGGAAGGTAGAACGCCAGTCCAGCTGGTCCTGGCTGCGCCGCTGGTGGCTGACCTGCCGGGGCGCCGGAGCCGATCAGGGCCTGGCCGAGGAGGAAGGCGGCACATGCCGAAGTGATGACCAGCACGACTCCGAGATGACGACGAGCACGACGAGCGCGGCGATAGCGAGCCCGGCGAGATGGAACCCGTTCAGGCTCAATGCCGTCAGCTTCCAGGTGGCTTTGCCGACCGGGGCGGAGGACACGTGATGGCTGCTCGCCAGGTAGCCGGCGAGCGCGCTGACGCCGATCCCGACCGCGAAAGACACCAGGAGGATGATCAACGTCGAGCGGATGGCGCTCGCCTTGATCCGTTCCGAACGCAGCATGCTGGACAACGTGGCCCGGGGCGAGGCTGGGACGGGTGGGCGCATGGTCGTCGTGGTGAGATGGACAGCTTCGATCATGGTTCCCTGGCTCATGTGTCGATCGTTACTGAGCCGGGCAGCGGTGTCGCTAGGGGAGGCACTGGGGTCCGCCCTAGGATTTCTATGGGTGGCGTTTGCGCCCGGGCCCGGAGGTGTCCACACTGCTTGGGTGGATCATTTTGTCGGCCGCACAGGCGAGCTGGCGATCCTGGACGCTGAGCTGCGGGCGGTGCGGGCGGGGCAGCCTCGGGTTGTCCTGCTCGAGGGTGAGGCGGGGATCGGCAAGTCCAGCCTGCTGTCCCGCTTCGTCTCGGCGCACCGTGACGTCTGCCTGCTGCGGGCCAGCGGCGACGAGGCGGAGATCCTGCTGGCCTGGGGGCTCGCCGACCAGCTCCCTGGCCGGTGCCGGGCCGACGGCTGCGGACGGATCCTCGCCCGCCCGCCGCGCGCGGAAAGACGCCGACGCGATGACCGTAGGTGCGCAGCTTGTGGGGGTACTCGGCGATCTGCAGGCCGGCGACCAGGTGGTCGTGGTTGGGGGTGGATGACCTGCACTGGAGCGACGGGCCTGCTGGTGGAGGACCGGACTGGCTCAGGGGGCACGATCGCCTTCGCCCACCCGCTGGTCCACGCGGCGGTCAGAGACGATCTGGGTCCGGCCCGGCGTCGCCGGCTGCATCAGGCTGCGGCGGCGCTGGTCTCCGGCCCCGCCGCCCTCGCCCACCGGGTGGCCGCCGCGGTCGGGCCCGACGAGAGACTGGCCGCCGACCTGGAGGTAGCCGCCCGGGAGGCGGCCGAGGCGGGCGAGGTCGCACAGGGCGCGGCGCGGCTGGCCCAGGCATCGGCGGCCAGCACCGACCGGGCCAGGCAAGAGCGCCGCCTCCTCGATGCCGTGGCCGCCCTAGCGGGCAGCGGCGATGTGTCCGGCGCCCTGGCCCTGTGGCCTCAGGTCGCGCAGCTGGGTGCCAGCGCCCGGCGCAGCGCGTTGCTTGGCCACCTCGATCTGCTCTGCGGCCGGGGGGCGGTGGTGGAGGCGCACCTGCTTGAGGCCTGGCAGGCCCACAACCCTGACACAGAACCGCTGGTAGGAGCGGA
>Ga0302181_10001421_pt1 | contig 17850 bp, 15 predicted proteins | sample I_Palsa_E3_3_FD_198786 | JGI IMG/M metagenome (GOLD analysis project Ga0302181, IMG submission 198786) | Peat permafrost microbial communities from Stordalen Mire near Abisko, Sweden - I_Palsa_E3_3 | ecosystem: Environmental > Terrestrial > Soil > Palsa > Peat permafrost | place: Sweden...
TAGTCACCGGCCTGGTAAACGCTGGGCCGGCCGTGCCGCTCGTACCGGCCGATCATCCCGGCCAGCTGCGCCCACGCGGCCGCCAGCCCTGCGGCGTCCAGCCGCGCGGCGACGGCGGGACCGAACGTCTGCCAGGCTGCCGCCCACCGGCCACTGGCCAGGTGGCCGACCAGCGCCAGTGCCCGGTCGCCCGCGTCGGCCACGGCCGGCTCCATGGGACGGCCGGTCCGGGGATCCAGGGGCCGCCCGGATCGCTGAAACGCGGCCTGGCGGCTGGTCCCGAGCACCTGGCCAATCTCGGCCCAGGTGTGCCCGCTGTCGCGGGCCCCGGCCACGGTCATCGCCAGTCCCTCCTCCGCGCCGCGGACGATGGCCTGGGCCAGGCCGATCGCCTCCAGGGTGCCCACGGCATCATCGGTCAGCAGTGCGCGCCGATGAAGCAGCCATGGACGGCGGAGACGAACGGCGGTGGCGGGGATGGGCTAGAAGCCGGCGTCCTCGGCGCGCTTGCGGGAGGCCTCGATCTCCGCCTCCGCTGCCGCCCGGTCAGCCCACGCGGCCCCCTCGACCGACTTACCGGGCTCCAGGTCCTTGTACACCTCGAAGAAGTGCTGGATCTCCAGCTTGTCGAATTCCGAGACGTGGTAGATGTCGCGCAGGTGCTCCCACCGGGGATCACTCGCCGGCACGCAGAGCACCTTGTCGTCACCGCCCATTTCGTCCCGCATCCGGAACATCCCGATGGCCCGGCAGCCGATCACGCAGCCCGGGAAGGTCGGCTCGTCCAGGATGACCAGCGCGTCGAGCGGGTCGCCGTCGTCGCCCAGGGTGTCCTCAATGAACCCATAGTCAGAGGGGTACCTGGTGGAAGTGAACAGCATCCGGTCGAGCCGGATCCGCCCGGTGGCGTGGTCCATCTCGTACTTGTTCCGCTGGCCCTTCGGGATTTCGATGATCACGTCGAACTCCACGATGCTGCCCTCACACCTCGTGCGGTAGATGGTTGACTCCATTGTCCCCGATGCCGCCGCACAATAGGGCACCGGCCGTCTGTTCCTACAATCGGGCATCTGATCTTACAATCCTGCATCCGGAAAGGTGGCTGGGTCGTGCTGCGCAGCACACGGGGAGTGGCCTTGATCACGCTGGCCATGCTCAACGTGTTTACGCTGGCCGCTGGGGTGGTCCTCGCGCGGATGCTGCCGCCACGGCTGGCACTGCTCAAGCCGGTCCGGGTCGCCGACCGGCCCGAGGTGCGGGCCGACCCGGTGCTGGGCAGCCTCGGCGGAGGCCTGATGCCCACCAGTTCGGGGCTGAACAGTGCGCTGACCGGCACCTTGTCCTCCGCCGCGCTGGGATCCGGGGTGGCGGCCGTCGTGGCGGACGCCGCAGGGAACGTGGTTTACTCCCGCAACGGCAGTGAGCTGGCGACGCCGGCGTCCACCGAGAAGATTGCCACCGCGATCGCGGCCCTCGACGTCCTCGGCCCCGGCGCCCGGTTCAGCACCCGGGTGGTCAGCGGCCGGGGAGACAGCATCGTGCTGGTCGGCGGCGGGGACCCGACGCTCGCGGCCGGGTACCCGCCGGCGTCGGACTATCCGCAGCCCGCCACGCTGAAGGACCTGGCCGCCCGGACCGCCAGCACGCTCAAGGCCGAGCACCGGAGCCAGGTCGACCTCGACTACGACACCTCGCTATATACCGGGCCAGGGATGGCCCCTGGCTGGCCGCAGTCGTACGTGACCAGCGGCGACGTCACCCAGATCACCTCGCTTGAGGTGGACCAGGGGCGGCTGACCAGCAGCGGTGCCCCGGAGGACGCGGACGACCCGGTGAACTTCCAGCCCCGGTCCACTGATCCCGTGGGCATGGCCGTCTCCGCGTTCCAGGGCTATCTGGCCAGCGACGGCATCAGCGTGACGGGCACCCCCTCGGCGACGGCTGTCCCGGCCCGGGCCGCTGACCTCGCCTCAGTCAGCTCGCCCCCGCTGTCGGCCATGGTGGAGTGGATGATGCTGGAGAGTAACAACGTGATCGCGGAAAACCTGGCCCGGCACGTCGCCATCGAGATGGGAGATCCGGCCTCCTTCGCCGCCGCGGCCGCGGCCGAGACCGCCGTCCTGCGGCGCCTGGGAGTCGGAACCGGGGTACATCTGGTCGACGGGAGCGGCCTGTCGCCGGAGGACAAGATCGCTCCTTACACCCTCATCCGCCTGCTGGGCATCGCCGCCTCGCCGGAGCACGCCACCCTCCGCGCGGCGATCACCGGGCTGCCCGTGGCCGGATTCTCCGGCACCCTGTCCGCCGGCCAGAGCGTCTTCGGCTCGATCGGCGGCCCGGCACGCGGCGTAGTCCGGGCCAAGACCGGGAACCTTTCCACGGTGGCCGCCCTGGCCGGCTTCGCCTACGACGCCGACGGCCGCCTGCTCGCCTTCGTGTTCAACGCGGCCAATATCCCCAGTGCTGCTGACCTGCAGACGGCCGCCGACACCCTCAACGGTGCCGCAGCGGTGATCGCGTCCTGCGGCTGCCGCTAACCGGCCCAGCGAGTCCGGGGCGGACGCCGTCCGGGGGGCCGCCCCCCAGGCCAACACCACCCCCGGGCAAATACTGCACCGGGCTCCGACCACGGCGCGCCACAACGTACGGTGGAGAGGTGAACAACGGGCAGATGATCGACTGGGACGTAGCCGTGTCCACCGGTGTCCGTTGGGCACGCCCCGGACCCCAGGTGAGCCTGGCTGAGGCGCGGCAGACTGTCGCGGAGCTCCGTGAGCTGGCCGCCGCGGTTGAGCGGCCCGTCCGCGAAGTCACCGGCCTGCAGAGCAAGGTGGCGCCGGGCAAGGTCGCGGTAGTGGACCGGGCCGGCTGGATCCGCGCCAATGTGGACGGCTTCCGGGTCGTACTCGATCCGCTCGCCGAGCAGATGCGCCAGCGCAGCGCCGCCGCCAACGCCTCCGGCCTGGTGATGGGGGTCGGCTCGCGTGTCACCGGGGTGCAGGCCGGGCTGATCCTCGCCTACCTGTCGGCGCGGGTCCTCGGCCAGTATGAGCTGTTCCTCCCACCCGGCTCAGGCCAGAACGGCGCCGAGGAGCCGGTCGGTCGGCTGACCCTGGTCGCCCCCAACATCGTGATGGTCGAGCGCGAGCTTGGCGTGGATCCCAGCGACTTTCGCCGCTGGGTGTGCCTGCACGAGGAGACACACCGGGTGCAGTTCACCTCGGTCCCGTGGCTCCGCGCCTACGTGCAGGACCAGATGACCGAGTTCCTGCTGGCCTCCGACCTAGACCCGGCGACCATTCTCAGCCGGCTGCGGGCCGCCGCCGACGCCGTGGCGGGTGCGGTGCGGGGCGGGGACAGCGAGAGCCTCATCGAGGCCATCCAGACGCCCCAGCAGAAGGAGATCCTGGCCCGGCTGACTGCACTGATGACCCTGGTCGAGGGCCACGGCGACTATGTGATGGACGCCGTTGGGCCGCAGGTGGTCCCGTCGGTCGCCGAAATCAGGGAACGCTTCAACGCCCGCCGTCGGACGGCAGGCCGGGTCGAGCAGACCATCCGGCGGCTTCTCGGCATCGATCTGAAGATGCGGCAGTACGCCGACGGAGCCCGCTTCGTGCGTGCGGTCGTCGACCAGATCGGCATGGACGGCTTCAACAAGGTCTGGGAATCGCCGGAAACGATCCCGACCATGAGCGAAATCAGCGACCCGCCCGCGTGGGTCACCCGGGTGGCCGCCGGCTATGCCGCCGCGCCGCCCGCGGTGACCGGCCCGGCCAGTGCGGCGCCGGGCACGACACCCGGCAACGGCACGAGCGCTACGTCCGGTGCCGCCCCGGTCAGCGAGTCACCGGCTACGGAAGCGACCGCGCAGGACGTCCCGCCCGCGGACGTCTGGCCCAGGGACGCTCCACCGGCGTCAGAGGCGTCGCCCGCGACTGATGTGCCCGCAACCGAGGCATCCGCCGTTGCCTCACCCGAGCCCGGCCCGGCCGGCCCCGGCGGGGAGTCCTCGGACCCGTGGCACGGGCCGGGGGACGAGAACGCTGCCCAGCCCGACACCACCGATCAAGCCGGGGAGACGGCCCCCGACGGGGAAGAGGACCGTCTCCGGCACGACGGCCAGTAATCCCGCATGGGCCCGAGCCCGGCGGTCGCCGAGATCCGCACCGCGGTCCGGGAGAGCCTCCGGGACCTTGACCCAGATGACCTGGTGCTCGTGGCCTGCTCCGGCGGGGCGGACTCGCTGGCCGTGGCCGCCGCGCTCGCGTTCGTGGCGCCGCGCCAGCGCCTGCGGGCCGGCGGGGTCACCGTGGACCACGGGCTGCAGCCTGGTTCCGCCGACCGGGCCCAGGCCGTAGCGCAGAGACTCGCGAGCCTCGGCCTCGATCCGGTGGAGTGCAGCACGGTCATCGTCCCGGCGCCGGAGAACGGGGCCCACGGGGCCCGTACCGGTCCGGAAGCGGCCGCCCGCGCTGCCCGGTACCAAGCGCTGGAGGTGGCCGCTCAGCGCACCGGGGCGGCGGCCGTGTTGCTCGGCCACACCCTCGACGATCAGGCGGAGACGGTCCTGCTCGGGCTGGCCCGCGGATCGGGCGCCCGGGCGCTGGCCGGCATGGCCGCCCAGCGCGGGCGCTACCGGCGCCCGCTGCTGGCGGTGCGCGCGCAGGCGACGCGGGCTGCCTGCGCGGCGCTTGGCCTGCCGGTCTGGGATGACCCGCACAACGCCGATGCCCGCTTCTCCCGGGTACGGGTCCGGCACGAGGTGATGCCGGTGCTGGAGTCGGCGCTGGGGCCTGGCGTCGCTGACGCGCTGGCGCGGACCGCCCGGCAGTTGCGCGCCGACGCCGACTACCTGGACGCGCAGGCAGCTATCGAAACCGCGCGAGCCGGGGGCTGCTCGGCCCTGCGCGCCGAAAGCCTGGCCACGCTGCCGGCGGCCATCCGGACCCGGGTGCTGCACACGGCGGCGATCGCCGCCGGCTGCCCGGCCGGCGCCCTGACCGCGAGCCACGTGGAGCAGCTCGAGGCGCTGGTGACAGGATGGCGCGGGCAGCGGTGGATCGACCTGCCCGGCGGGGTGCGCGGGGTCCGGCGGGAAGGCCAGTTGCGGTTCACCCGTGATATCGATCCGGCCGGGAGCACCCCGGCCGGATCCGGACCTATGGCGGGCGCCGCCGAGGACGCGCCGGGGTGGGACAGAGAGGGTGGCCATGGACGCGGGCGACATGGGAACAGATCTGAAGGAAGTGCTGATCAGCGAGGAGAGGCTGCGTCAGCGGGTGACAGAGCTGGCGGCGCGCATTGACGCCGACTACGCCGGGCGCGACCTCCTCCTCGTCGGCGTGCTCAAGGGCGCCATCATGGTGATGGCCGACTTGGCGCGCGCCATGCACCTGCCGATCCAGATGGACTGGATGGCTGTGTCCTCCTACGGTTCCGGGACGCAGTCGTCGGGTGTGGTCCGCATCCTCAAGGACCTCGACACCGACATCTCCGGCCGCGATGTCCTCGTCGTCGAGGACATCATCGACTCCGGGCTCACCCTGTCCTGGCTGGTCGGAAACCTCCAGTCCCGGGGCCCGGCCTCGGTGCGCGTCTGCACCATGCTGCGGAAGCCGGGGGCCGCGCGGATGCGCGACGTCGATGTCGCGTACACCGGCTTCGACATCGGGGACGAGTTCGTGATCGGATACGGGCTCGATTACGCCGAGCGGTACCGTAACCTGCCCTTTATAGGGACTCTCGCCCCCCACGTCTACGGGGGGAACAGAACCGAAGCAGAGAAGCGTTGACGAGGCGTGATGCGGGGGCGGGCAGGCGGGTATTCCTCGCCGTCCGCGTCCGGGCGTCCCGTCAGGCATTGGTGGTCCGCAGCCGGGCATAAAAAGGACGAACCGGGTCGGGCACAGATAGCAGGCAAGGCGGTCCCGCCGGAGGTCGGTGGGATGTAAAGCTGGTCAGGAGGGAACGGCCCCGGGCCAAGGGGTCGCTCGTCGATGGATTCTAAGCGCTCATTCCGCATGATCGGGCTGTTCGCCGCGGCGGTCCTGGTCGTGATCGTGCTGCTCAACCTGGCGGACGCCGGAAGCTCGTACACGCAGGCGGACACGTCGCAGGTCGTCAAGCTGATCGACCAGGGTCAGGTCAAGTCGGCCAAGATCACCGACAAGAACCAGACCATCCAGGTGACGACCAAGGGCGGCAAGGAATACGAGGCCGACTGGGTCAGCGGCCAGGGGCTCGCCCTCCAGCAGGAGCTGCAGAAGCAGTACGACGCGGGCAACCTCCCCGACGGCTACACGGTAGCGATACCGTCCGGCAGCTCGGTCTGGAGTCTTCTCGAATCCTTCATCCCGTACATCATCATCGCCCTGTTCTTCTTCCTGATCCTCAGCCAGATGCAGGGCGGCGGCTCGCGGGTGATGAACTTCGGCAAGTCGAAAGCGAAGCTGATCACCAAGGACACGCCCAAGACGACCTTTGCGGACGTGGCCGGTGCGGACGAGGCGATCGAGGAGCTGCAGGAGATCAAGGAATTTCTGCAGGCCCCGGCCAAGTTCCAGGCCATCGGCGCGAAGATCCCCAAGGGCGTGCTGCTGTACGGGCCGCCGGGAACCGGCAAGACGCTGCTGGCCAGAGCCGTCGCGGGCGAGGCGGGCGTACCGTTCTACTCGATTTCCGGCTCCGACTTCGTGGAGATGTTCGTCGGTGTCGGCGCCTCCCGGGTCCGTGACCTGTTCGAGCAGGCGAAGTCCAACGCCCCCGCGATCGTCTTCGTCGACGAGATCGACGCGGTGGGGCGGCACCGCGGCGCCGGCCTGGGCGGCGGGCACGACGAGCGTGAGCAGACCCTCAACCAGATGCTGGTCGAGCTGGACGGCTTCGACACCAAGGGCGGCGTGATCGTGATCGCCGCGACGAACCGTCCCGACATCCTGGACCCCGCCCTGCTGCGTCCTGGCCGGTTCGACCGCCAGATCATGGTCGCCCAGCCGGACCTGACCGGCCGCAAGGGCATCCTGAAGGTGCACGCTCGCGGCAAGCCCATCGCGCCCGATGCGGACCTGGACATCATCGCCCGCCGGACACCCGGCTTCACCGGCGCTGACCTGGCCAACGTGATCAACGAAGCCGCGCTGCTGACCGCGCGGACCAACGGCAAGCAGATCAGCATGGCGGCCATGGAGGAAGCGATCGACCGGGTGATGGCGGGCCCGGAGCGCAAGAGCGCGATCCTCTCGGAGAAGGAGCGGAAGATCATCGCCTACCACGAGGGCGGCCACGCCCTCGTGGGTCATGCGATGCCGAACGCCGACCCGGTGCACAAGATCACGATCATCCCGCGCGGCCGGGCCCTGGGCTACACGCAGGCGCTGCCGACCGAGGACAAGGTCCTGGTGACCCGGGCCGAGATGTGGGACCAGCTGGCCATGCTGCTGGGCGGGCGCACCGCCGAGGAGCTGGTTTTCCACGAGCCCACCACCGGTGCCGCGAACGACATCGAGAAGGCCAGCGAGGTCGCCCGCGGGATGGTCACCCAGTACGGGATGAGCGAGAAGCTTGGCGCGCGCAAGTTCGGCAGCGGCGACACCGAGCCGTTCCTCGGCATGGAGCGGTCGCACGCGCGGGACTACTCCGAGGAGATCGCCTCGGCCATTGACGACGAGGTGCGCCGGCTGATCGAGTCGGCTCACGATGAGGCCTGGGAAGTGCTGGTCGAGTACCGGGACGTCCTCGACCAGCTGGTGCTCCGGCTCCTGGACAAGGAAACCCTGTCCAGGAAGGAGGTCCTGGAAGTCTTCGCCACGGTGCATAAGCGACCGCTCCGTGGCTCCTACACCGGATACGGCAAGCGGCTGCCGTCGGACCGGCCGCCCGTCCTGACGCCCAAGGAGCTCGCGCTCGCCGCCGCGTCGGACAGCAAGAACGGCGCGGCGATTCAGGGGAACGGGCAGGCCCTCGGCTACACCTCCAACGGTGGCCCCGGTGAGCTTCCCGGCGGTCCCGCGGCCGGCGCGCCGCATGACTTCCCCGGTCCGGGCCAGCCGTATGACTACGGAGACCGTCCGGACGGCGCTGCATGATCGGGCGGGCAGCCTCCCAGGACGCCATCGGATGAGCGAGGCGATACCGCCTGAGATCGACCAGCCCCGGATTGAGCGCGCCGTGCTCGAGATCCTGCTGGCCATCGGTGAGGACCCGGGACGGGACGGGCTGGTGGACACCCCGGCCCGGGTCGCGCGCGCGTACGCGGAGCAGTTCGCGGGGCTGCGCCAGCGGCCCGAGGACGTGCTGACCAAGGTTTTCGACGCTGACCACGATGAGATGGTCCTGGTACGGGACATCGAGCTGTACGCGACCTGCGAGCACCATCTCGTCCCGTTCTTCGGAGTCGCCCACATCGGGTACATCCCGAACGAGAAAGGGCAGATCACCGGCCTGTCCAAGCTGGCCCGCCTGGTCGATATCTACGCCCGCCGGCCGCAGGTGCAGGAGCGGATGACCAGCCAGATCGCGGACGCGCTGGTGGCCAACCTGGAGCCCCGGGGCGTGATCGTGGTGATCGAGGCCGAGCACCTGTGCATGTCGATGCGGGGGGTACGCAAACCGGGAGCCAGGACCGTCACCTCGGCCGTGCGCGGCATCTTCCGTACCAGCGCCCGGACCCGGTCCGAGGCCATGAGCCTGGTGCGCGGCACGCACTAACTCATCCGGGCCCGCACCGCTCGCCGCTGCGCCAACCCTGAACTGCATCGTCCGGCGGTCCGTTTTAAGGGGTACCGTGTTTTAAGGGGTACCGTGTTGGGGGGGTACCGATGGAGAACGTAAGCGGCGCAGCGGACATAGGCGGATCGTGCAATTTCGCGGAAACCTATTCATTATCGTCGGCTGGTAAGCGGTGCCGGGCGTTCCTGGCTAACCTTGAATTTCGTGATTCGGGGCCTGGATAACCTTCATATGAGCGAAAGTGACAGCACCGATACGGCCGGGCGGACGGCCGTATCAGGGGAGGATTCTGAGCACCCGTGGCTGGACAGCCAGCGGGGCCAGCGGCGGTGGATCCCTTCCATCGCCGCCCTGCTGTGCTTTCTGATCGGCCTCTCCGACGTTCTCGCGATCTTCGCCACCCCGAGCTTTCACGCCCGGCTGCACCGGATCAACACCTACGTTCCCGGTACCCTGACCAACGCGGCCCGCAGCGCGGACGTGCTCGTGGGACTGCTCCTGCTGATGCTGTCGCACGGGCTGCGCCGCAGGAAACGCCGGGCCTGGCAGGCTGTCACGGCCCTCCTGATCCTTAACATTGGCATCCACCTCATCCGGGCCCGGGATCTGTCGGCGCATCTCCCCACGACGCTCGTGGCCGTCATCCTGCTCGGCACGCTGCTCTACTTCCGGAAGGACTTCTACGCGGTCGGGGACTGGCGGACGCGCTGGCTGGCCCTCTGGGTTTTCGTCGGGCTCGCGGTCGCGGACATCGTGATCAGCCTTGGCTACCTGTCCGCCAACGCGCTCAACGGCAGTTACTCATTTCCCGTCCGGCTCGAAGATGTCATGCTCGAGATCGTCGGGATCTCCGGGCCAATCGGCTTCGTCTCCGATTCCCGGGGCGACGGCTACCACCTGCTGACCAGTGCCCTGGGGTTGTTCACCCTGATCGTCACGGCCTATCTGTTCCTGCGGCCCGCGGAGCCGAAGGCCCGGCTGACCCCCGGGGATGCCGACCAGATCCGGCAGTTGCTGGGTAAGTACGGGGACCGGGACTCGCTCGGCTATTTCGCGCTCCGCGACGACAAGAGCGTCATCTGGTCCCCGACCGGCAAGGCGTGTGTCTGCTACCGGGTCGTGTCCGGGGTCATGCTGGCCGGCGGTGATCCGATCGGCGATCCCGAGGCCTGGCCTGGGGCGATCCAGGCCTTCCTCGACCAGGCCGCCCGGCACGCCTGGGCCCCGGCGGTGATGGGCTGCAGTGAACTGGGCGCGGAGGTCTGGTGCCGCGAAGGCGACCTCACCGCCCTTGAACTGGGCGACGAGGGCATCGTCAGCGTAGCGGACTTCAGCCTCTCGGGCCGGCCCATGCGAAACGTCCGCCAGATGGTGTCCCGGGTGACCCGCAACGGCTATACCGCTGACGTGCGCAGGGTCGGCGACGTGCCGCGCGAGGAGATTGACACCATCCTCAGCGTGGCCGATTCGTGGCGTGGCAGCCACACGGAACGCGGCTTTTCCATGGCGCTGGGACGGGTTGGCGCCCCTGGGGACGAGCAGTGCGTGATCGCGACTGCGATGTGCGAGGGGACGCTGCGGGCCGTGCTGCACTTCGTCCCCTGGGGCAGCGACGGCCTGTCCCTCGATCTCATGCGCCGGGACCGGGGCTCTCAGCCAGGCCTGAACGACTTCCTCATCGTGGAAGCGATCAAGGCCGCACCCTGCCTCGGTGTTAAGCGCATCTCGCTGAACTTTGCCGTATTCAGGGCCGCCCTCGAGCGGGGGGAACGTATCGGCGCCGGGCCAGTACTGCGGGCCTGGCGGTCAATTCTCCTTTTTCTTTCCAAGTGGTTCCAGATTGAATCGCTTTACAAATTCAACGCGAAGTTCTCACCTGTCTGGCAGCCCAGGTTCTTCGTTTTCCCGACCGCCAAGGACGCGCCGAGGATCGCACTCGCCGCACTCGAGGCCGAGGCCTTCCTGGTCTGGCCGACGCTCGAGCCGCGGCGGATCGCGCGCCAGCTGGGCCTGGGGCGCCTGGGGCGCCTGCGCCGCCGGCTGTGGCGCGCCCTGCATTGGCGCTGAAACGGAGCTGAGCCGGACGGCGGACCTCATAGGCTTGGGCCCATGGCGAGCAGTTCCGTGACGAGGCGGGGGTACACGCTGCCGGGACTGCCGAGCCGGGACCGTTGCCTGGTAATGGGTGTGGTCAACGTCACCCCGGACTCCTTTTCCGACGGTGGCCAGTGGCTGGGCGCCGATGCCGCGGTGGCCCACGGCCTGGACCTGGCGGCGCAGGGCGCGGACATTGTGGATGTCGGCGGTGAGTCGACCCGGCCGGGCGCGCAGCGTATCTCCGCCGAGGAAGAGATTCGCCGGGTGCTGCCCGTCATCACCGAGCTGGCCCGGTCCGGCGTCCCGGTCAGTGTGGACACGATGCGTGCCCGGGTGGCGGAGCTGGCCCTGCAAGCCGGAGCCCGGCTGGTCAATGACGTCAGCGGCGGCCTCGCCGACCCGCACATGCCGCGGCTGGTGGCCAAGGCGGCGGTGCCGTACGTGGTGATGCACTGGCGCGGCCACAGCCACGACATGAACTCCAGGGCGGTCTACGGCGATGTGGTCCGCGAGGTCCGGGACGAGCTCAGCCGGCGGGTCGAGGCGGTGGTGGCCGAGGGCGTCGACCCGTCGATGATCGTGCTCGATCCGGGCCTGGGGTTCAGCAAGCTCAGTGAGCACAACTGGCGCGTGCTCGCGGCTCTGCCGGAAATCGGCTGCCTGGGCCCGGGCCTCGCCCAGGATCCGGGGGGCGGCGGTCGGCCACGCTGTTTCCCGGTGCTCATCGGCGCCTCACGCAAGCGTTTCCTGGGCCGTCTGCTGGCGGCCGCCGACGGTACGGCCCGGCCGTTTGCCGCCAGCGACGACGCGACCGTCGCCACGACCGCGCTCGCCGCGGCGGCCGGCGCGTGGTGCGTACGTGTCCACCAGGTCCCGGCCAACGCGGACGCCGTCCGGGTGGCGGCGGCCTGGGGGGCAGCCCAGGAGGCCACCTAATGAGAGCGGACCGGATCGAACTGCGTGGTCTGCGGGTGCGGGGCTACCACGGCGTCCTGGACGGCGAGCGCCGGGACGGCCAGGAGTTCCTGATTGACGCCGTGCTGGCCGTCGACACCCGCCCCGCCGCCGCGACCGATGACCTCTCGCTGACTGTGGATTACGCCGGGCTGAGCGAACGGCTCGCTGGGATCGTGGCCGGTGAGCCGGTCCAGCTGATCGAGACGCTGGCGGAGCAGCTGGCGCAGGCGTGCCTGGCCGAGCCGGCCGTGCGGCAAGCCGAGATCACCGTGCACAAGCCGAACGCGCCGATCAGCCTTCCGTTCGGTGACGTATCGGTCACCATCCGCCGCGAGCGCCGTGTTCCGGTGGTCATCGCGCTGGGCAGCAACCTGGGAGACCGGCGCCAGGAACTCCAGCGGGCGGTGGACGAGCTGGCCGCCACCCGCGGTCTTCGTATCACCGCGGTTTCACCGGTATACGAGACCGCTCCGGTCGGGGGGCCCGAGCAGCCGGACTACCTGAACGCGGTCGTGCTGGCCGAGACGTCCCGCCCGGCCGCCGAGCTGCTGCGGCGGGCGCACACGATCGAGGTGGTGGCCCAGCGGACCAGGGGGGTCCGCTGGGGCCCGCGCACGCTCGACGTCGACATCATTGCCTACGGCGCCGAGACGAGCAGCGATCCCGCGCTGACGCTGCCCCACCCGCGGGCGCATGAGCGCGCGTTCGTGCTGGCCCCCTGGCTTGACGCCGATCCCGGTGCCGTGCTGCCCGGGCGCGGCCGGGTGGCGGCGCTGCTGGCCGTGCTGCCCGGGGGCGGTCTCCGGCGGCGTGATGATCTGGCGCTCCGGCGGCCCGCATAGCCTGGATGCCGTGGCCATACTGACGGTGGTGGCGACCATATGACCCCCACCCGCATCCGCACCCTGCTCGGTACCGCCGGGGTCTTCGCCGTCCTGAGCTGGCTGCTTCTCTCGCGCGTCTACGCCACACTGCCCCTGGCACCGTGGACCGTGCTGCCGGCTGTCCTCATTGCGGCCGGCGTGGAGGCTTATCTCGGTTACGGGCTGCGCGCCCGGATTCTCCGGCGGCCCGGGACGCGGCCTGCCGATCCCATATACGTCGCGAGGGTGGCCGCACTGGCTAAAGCGTCGTCCCTGACCGCGGCGTTGATCGGGGGGGTTGCGGCCGGCTTCACGGTGACCGCGGCGGGCGCGCTGCCGGCCCGGGCGGCCGGTCATGACGTATTCACCGCCGGGATGACGTTCGGCGGCACGGTGATCCTCGCGCTGGCGGCGCTGTACCTGGAGCACTGCTGCCGGGTACCAGATGATCCTGGCCCCGGCCGGTACGTCCCGCCGCCGCGGCAGGCGGATCCTTTTCATTGAGATTCGGCCGCCCACGCACGCAGCCGAAGAGCAGCGTCACCGGATTGGGCTGCTCCGTGCCATGACTATGCTCGGTGGGGATACCGTGCCCACCAGGGGCATCGGCCCGTCCGGTACCCGCTCAGGACTGGAACGAGATGGATTCTGAATCAGGCGTTCCCGGTCAGCTCCCGCCCGACGGGGCAGGCCGGCACCCGGCCCGGCTGCGGGTCGGTATCGTCGGGCCGGGGCGTGTGGGGACTGCGTTGGGGACGGCGCTGGCCCGGGCCGGCCATGAGGTGGTCGCCGTGGCTGCGGTGTCGGACGCGTCCGTCCGCCGGGCGCGCGAGCATTTCCCTGCGGCTTCGGTCGCGGACCCAGCCGCTGTGGTCGCCGCCGCCGACCTGGTCCTGCTCACCGTGCCGGACGACGCTCTGCCCGGCCTGATCTCGGGTCTCGCGGCCACCGGGGCCGCGCTGGGGGGACGGCTGCTCGCGCATACGAGCGGCCGGTATGGCGCACAGGTGCTCGAGCCCGCGGCACGGCTCGGGGCGCTCCCGCTGGCGCTGCACCCGGTGATGACCTTCACCGGCCGCAGCGACGATCTGCCGCGCATGCGGGGGATCTGCTTCGGCATCACCGCCCCGGACCAGCTCAGGGCCGTCGCGGAGGCGCTCGTCATCGAAATGGAGGGCGAGCCGGTCTTCATCGCCGAGGAGAACCGGGCCCTGTACCACGCGGGCCTCGCCAGCGCCGCTAACCACCTCGTCACCCTGGTGACCGAGTCGTGTGATCTGCTCCGGGCGGCCGGTGCGGCCGATCCGGCCCGGATGCTCAGCCCTTTGCTGTTTGCCGCGCTGGACAATGCACTGCGTCTGGGCGACGCGGGTCTGACCGGGCCTGTCGCCCGGGGTGACGTCGGCACGGTCGCCGGGCACCTCGAGGCGCTGCGCGACACCGCACCCGAGGCGTTGGCCGTCTACGTGGCACTGGCGCGCCTCACCGCGGACCGCGCGCTGGCCGCCGGTCTGCTGGCGCCGCCCGACGCGGAACGTCTGCTCGACGTGCTCTCCGGCGCGCACCGGTGACCGGTCCCGCGTCCCGGCCCGGCGGCCCTGTCCCACCCACCCTGGTGGCCAGCCTGGGCGCGCTGGCCGCCGTGCGGGGCGGGCTCGGCGCACCGGTCGTCCTGGTGCCCACGATGGGAGCGCTGCACGACGGGCACCGCAGCCTGCTGCGGCGGGCCGCCGCCCTGGCCTCACCGGCCGGCGCGGTGGTGGTCTCCATCTTCGTCAACCCACGGCAGTTCGGCCCGGGCGAGGACCTCGACCGGTATCCCCGCACCCTGGACGCCGACCTGGCGGTGTGCGCCGGGGAAGGGGTGGCCGCCGTGTTCGCTCCTGCCGCGGCCGACATGTACCCGGCGGAGCCGGTCGTGACCGTCGACCCCGGGCCCATGGGACAGCTGCTGGAGGGTGAGTTCCGGCCCGGCTTCTTCGGTGGCGTGCTGACCGTGGTCCTGAAGCTCTTCTCGCTGGTGCGACCGGATGTCGCCATTTTCGGTGAAAAAGACGCGCAGCAGCTGGCCCTGGTGCGCCGGATGTCCGCCGATCTCAATCTGGGTGTCCAGATCGTTGCGGCCCCCACGTTCCGCGACGCCGATGGACTGGCGGAATCCAGTCGCAACCGCTACCTGTCGGCCGCGCAGCGCCGGGTGGCGCTCGCGCTGCCCGCCGCGCTCGAGGCGGGCCGCGCGGAAGCCGCCACCGGGCCGGCGGCGGTCGTGGCGGCGGCCCGCAACCGCCTGGACCGGGCTGGGGCGCTGGTTCCGGCTGGCCCGGCCGCCCCGCGCCCGGACGGTACCGCCACGCAGGTGCCGTTGGCCATCGATTACCTGGCCCTGGTGGATCCGGGGACGTTCCTGCCGGTCCCACCTGGTTTCACCGGCACGGCGGTGCTCGCGGTGGCTGCGCGGGTGGGCGGCACCCGCCTCATCGACAACGTCCCGGTCGAGTTCGGCTGACCCGGCCGCGGGCGGAGGCAGGGGTGAAGTCAGGTACCGGGAGGAATGCGATGCTGCTGGCGATCGATGTGGGCAACACCAATACGGTGCTCGGGATCTTCGAGGGTACGGAAGTGATCGAGCACTGGCGCATCGCTACCATGCCGGACCGGACGGCGGACGAGATCGCCGTCGTGCTGCGGGGTCTGCTCGAGCAGAGCGCGGCCTTCAAGAACACCCGGCAGGATGGCGGGATCGACGGTATCGCGCTCTGCTCCACGGTGCCGTCCGTGCTGCACGAGATGCGGGAAATGTGCCGGCGCTACTACCGCGAGGTGCCAGCGGTCATTGTCGAGCCGGGGGTGAAAACCGGCGTCCCGGTCCGGATGGACAACCCCAAAGAGGTGGGCAGCGACCGCATCATGAACGCCCTGGCGGCGGTCCACCTGTTCGGCGGCCCGGCCATCGTGGTGGACTTCGGCACGTCGACCAACTTCGACGCGGTCAGCGCGCGGGGGGAGTTCGTCGGCGGGGCCCTGGCGCCCGGCATCGAGATATCTGTGGACGCCCTGTCCCGCCGGGCGGCGCAACTGCTGAAGGTGGAACTGACCCGGCCGCCCCGCGTGATCGGGAAAAATACGGTCGAGGCCCTGCAGTCGGGCATCGTGTACGGGTTCGCGGGACAGGTTGAGGGGATGGCCGGGCGGATGGCGCGTGAACTGGCCCCTACCGACCCCGATTCGGTCACGATCATCGCGACCGGCGGCCTCGCCCCGCTGGTCATCAACGAGGTCAGCATCATCGACGCGCACGAGCCCTGGCTGACCCTGATCGGCCTGCGACTCGTCTTCGAGCGGAACGCGGCGGAAACCTGAGCCGCAGGCGCGGCCAAACCGAGGTGCCGGTGACCAGCCAGCACCGGTAGCCTCGGGCAGGTGACCGAGAACCATCCGGCCGATGACAGCCGCGACTTCGTCGCAGCGCCTTCCGCGCAGCCGGAGCCTACCGGGCCGCTGCCCGCGGCCAGCGCCGATCTCCCGGAGCAGATGCGCGTCCGGCTGGGCAAACGTGAGGCGCTGCGGGAAGCCGGCGTCGAGCCCTACCCGGTCGGTTTCCCGCGCACCGCCACGATCGCGGAGATCCGGGCCGCGTACCCCGGGCTGCCGCCGGACACGGCGACCGGCGACTTCGCCGGCGTGGTCGGACGCGTGATCCTGTCGCGCATTGGCGGCAAGCTGTGCTTCGCCACCATCCGCGACGGGACGGGTGACATCCAGGTCATGATCTCGCTGGCCAAGGTCGGCGAGCAGGCCCTGGCGGCCTGGAAGCGCGACGTCGACCTCGGCGACCACGTGGGAGTGCGCGGCGAGGTCATCACGTCGCGCAGCGGCGAGCTGTCGGTCCTGGCCGACTCGTTCGCGATCACCGCGAAGAGCCTGCGTCCGCTGCCCGACAAGCACAAGGGCCTCAGCGACATCGAGTCGCGCGTGCGCCAGCGGTACGTGGACCTCATCGTCAACCCGGACGCCCGCCGGATGGCGCGGCTGCGCAGCAACGTGGTGCACGCGATCCGGGAGGATATGTACCGCCGCGGCTTCGTCGAGGTGGAGACGCCAGTCCTGCAGGCCATCCACGGCGGCGCGAACGCCCGCCCGTTCGTCACCCACAGCAACGCCTACGACAGCGAGCTGTACCTCCGTATCGCGCTGGAGCTGTACCTCAAGCGGCTCGTCGTGGGCGGTATCGAAAACGTCTACGAGATCGGCCGGGTCTTCCGCAACGAGGGCGTGGACACCACCCACAATCCCGAGTTCACCATGCTGGAGGCCTACCAGGCCTACGGCGACTACGACGCGGTCGCCGTGCTCACCCGGGAGCTCATCCAGAACGCCGCGCGCACGGCCCTGGGCAGTACGCTGATCCGCCGCGTGGACGGCAGCGAGCACGACATCGGCGGGCAGTGGAAGGCGCTCACCGTCCACGCCGCCATCTCCGCGGCCCTGGGCGAGGAGATCACGCCCGACACGCCGGAGGAGGCGCTCCGCAAGCTCTGTGCCCAGGCGGGGGTCCCGGTCGAGCCCGGCTGGAACCGCGGCCAGGTCGTGCTGGAGATGTATGAGCGGCTGGTGGAAAAGCAGACCGTCGAGCCGACGTTCTACCGGGACTTCCCGGTAGAGGTCTCTCCGCTGACCCGAGCGCACCGGGATGATCCGCGGCTGGCCGAGCGGTGGGATCTGGTGGCGTTCGGTGCCGAGCTGGGCACGGGATATTCCGAGCTGGTCGACCCGGTCGAGGAGCGGGAGCGGCTGACCGCCCAGTCACTGCTCGCGGCCGGGGGTGACCCCGAAGCCATGCAGCTAGACGAGGATTTCCTGCGCGCCCTCGAGTACGGCATGCCGCCCACCGGCGGAGTGGGCGTGGGTATCGATCGCCTGCTCATCATGTTCACTGGCGTGAGCATCCGCGAGACGATCCTCTTCCCCTTCGTCAAGCCCGAATAACCGCCCCAGCGAACCGGGGCCGAAGGCCCCGGTGAGTGGCGGTTGAATATCGGCGAGAAGCACGGCGGGCTACGGCGAGGCGCTCGTTAACGGCCCAGATTTCATTCGCCACTGCGTGGCGCTGCCGTGAGGACGATAACTGGGTCTCCTCCTGCTGGTGACGGGGTGGGGGGTGGCTGGGGGTTCTGGCGGCGGCCGGCGCGGAAGGTGCACAGTT
>Ga0302181_10001423_pt1 | contig 17844 bp, 20 predicted proteins | sample I_Palsa_E3_3_FD_198786 | JGI IMG/M metagenome (GOLD analysis project Ga0302181, IMG submission 198786) | Peat permafrost microbial communities from Stordalen Mire near Abisko, Sweden - I_Palsa_E3_3 | ecosystem: Environmental > Terrestrial > Soil > Palsa > Peat permafrost | place: Sweden...
CCTGACTTACCCAGTGACCTGTAGCGCATAGCCCCCTGCTCTCGCCGATCCCGCCCGGGACCCTGATCGTACCGAGGCCGGCGACTGCGCGGGAGAACGGCCGGACGAAGATCACAAGAGGGTCTTACACTAGGGACTAGCCCGAAATCGCATATGCGATATCATGAAGTAGACAACATGTTCTAACAAGTCCATTACGCAATTGCGTCAGATATCGGCACGAAAGGCGCAGGGTTCGGAAGTGTGACAGGCGGTGGCCTGGCATGCTGGTCGGTCGTGGGGGGCTGAGGAGGTAACGCAAACCATGGCAGATGGGGCAGGCGGTCCGACCGTACTCCGTATCCTTCTCGGCACCCAGTTGCGGCGGCTGCGGGAGGCACGCGGAATCAGCGCGCAGGAGGCAGCCCGCGAGATCAGGGGCTCTGAATCTAAGATCAGCCGCATTGAGCTCGGCCGGAACGCGGTCCGCGAGGTCGACATCGCCGACCTGCTCAGCCTGTACGGGATCACCGACCAGGCCGAGCGGGAGCAGTTGCTGGCCCTGGCCAGCCAGGCCAACCAGCCGGGCTGGTGGCACCGCTATCAGGATGTGCTGCCCAGCTGGTTCCAGGCGTATATCGGGCTGGAAGAATCCGCTGAGTCCATCCGCAGCTATGACATGCAGTTCGTGCCCGGCCTGCTGCAGACCGAGGAGTACGCAGTCGCCGTCATGGCGCTCGGCGAGTTCTCGATAGAGGAAACAGAGCGCCTCGTATACCTGCGCAAGGAGCGGCAGCGCCGGTTCAGCAGCGGCGGCCTTCGGCTCACAGCGATCATCGATGAGGTCGCACTGCGGCGTCCGCTTGGCGGTGCCGGGCTCATGCGAGATCAGCTGCAGTACCTCCTGGACATCTGCGACCGGCCCGCATTCACCCTGCAGGTGACGCCGTACCCGGCCGGTGCCCATGCCGCGCCTGCCAGCTTCAGCATCCTGCAGTTCGCCACGGCCGAACTGCCCGACGTCGTCTACGTAGAGCACCTGACCAGCGCCATGTACCTGGACAAGACCGCCGACGTGGCCCGTTACACAGTCGCCATGGACAGGCTCGGCACGATCAGCGCGTCGCCAAACCAGTCCAAGGAGATCATCCGCGCAATGCTCGAGGATATGGAGGGATCCCCATGAGCAGCATCCGTAATGGCATGCCCGCAACCGAACTGACCAGCGTGGCCGGCGTCACCTGGCTTAAGAGCCGCCGCAGCGGCCCGACCGGGGGGAACTGCGTCGAGGTCGCGTTCCTCGCCGGCGGCGACGTTGCCCTGCGCAATTCGCGGCACCCGGACGGCCCTGCACTCGTCTTTACGCATTCGGAGTGGGAGGCGTTTCTCGGCGGCGCAGGGGACGGCGAGTTCGGGCGGCCGGACAGCGCCTAGGCACAATGGAACGGCCTCCCTGATCCGCTCGTCGACAGATCAGGGAGGCCGCGCACTACTCCGGCGGTTAGCTTGACGGCAAGTCGAACTCGCCGTTCCTGACCCCGGACAGAAAAGCACTCCACTCGCTGCGGTCGAAAACGTGCGCCGCCTTGCCCACGTCCTTGGAGTCACGGAGCGCTACGTCGCCGCCAGGCAGGTGCGCGACTTCTACGCAGCCCGCGGAACTGCAGGCGAGGCTCTTAATCCAGCGTGCATCGGTGAGGTCGGGTGTCATATCGGATTGTCCTCTCTGTTGATCACCTGACTTGACTGGCCAGTGTGCTGACCAGGTCCTTCGAGTCGGCGGGCGACAGCGCCGCGGCACGCAGCAGGTCAAAGCCCTCCGCGCAGAAGCGCACCTCCCTGTCCCGCTCCAGGTACGCCTGCCCGGAGACGCCCTCGGTGTACACCACGTCGGGGTCATAGCGCTCGGGGAACTCGATGATGCAGAACGGCCCGTTCAGGAAGGGGTGCGGCCCGCTGCTGAAGGGCAGCACCTGGAGCGTCACGTTGGGCCACAGGCTGGCGTCGGCCAGGTGGGTGAGTTGATGGTGCATCAGCTCCGGCCCGCCGATCGTCCTGCGCAGTACCGCCTCGTCCAGGATGAGCCACAGTTCCACCGGATCCGCGCGCAGCAGCGCTTCCTGCCGCTGAATGCGCAGGCGTACCAGCCGCTCGATCTCGTCCGTCGCCAGCTTCCTGTGGACCGTGGTCGTCACCGCGCGAGCGTATTCCTCGGTCTGCAGCAGGCCATGGATTACCAGGGACTCGTAGGCACGTAACGATGCGGCCTCGGCCTCGAGCCCGACGTAAATCCCGAATCCAGTGGGCAGCACATCCTCATACGCCGCCCACCAGCCCTTGCGGTGCCCTTCGCGGGCCATGTCAACGAGGACCTGCCGCTGGCCCGGATCCTCGACGCCATACATCTTCAGCATGGCTGTCAGGTATGCCGATCTGGTGGGTGCCTTGCCCGTCTCGATCCGCGACAGCGTGGAGGCGGCGACACCCAGCTGCTCGGCGACTTCTTCCAGCTTGATGGAATGCGCCTCGCGCAATCGCCGTAACTCGGTGCCCAGCCGACGCCGACGGACTGTCGGGCCGATCGACACGGTCATGTCGCCTCCCCTGTAGGGGCTGGACGGGCAAGCACGGCGGGGATGGCTCCTGAGCGGGTACCCGGAACCGCCGTGCGGTTGCTGGACTTGGGGATCACCATACAGGAGAACGGCATGCATATGAGATCGCAGTTGAGATTTCATATGCAATATTTGTTCTACGCACTTGCGTCGCGTGCACTCCCGGACCATCATGAAGGCAAGCACCGCGCTTGCGTTTGTACGGAGTCGTATCAGACAAAAGGGGCGGTACTCGCCATTTTCCGGACGTATATCTGGGGAGGGAGCGGACCAGAGGTGGCACTCACGACGACTAACGCCGGCGACGCAACTGCGGACCTGGCCACGACGACGGGCGCCAGTGTCTTAGCAAGCCTGACGATCCCGGGCCGTCCCGAGCGCGTATCGGAGGCAAGGTCATTCGTCGGCAAGGCCGTGGGAACAGACAATCCGGCTGCCGATACGGCCGTCCTGCTCACTTCGGAGATCGTTACCAACGCGGTCGTGCACAGCAACTCCCGCGGCACCGGCGGGACCGTCACGGTGCTGGTCACCGAAGTCGGCGGCGGCCTGCGGGTCGAGGTTTCCGACAACGGATCTGACCTCAGCACCCCGGTGGTAAAGGGCGACATCTACGCCTCGGACGGGCACGGGCTGTACCTGGTGCAGACCCTGGCTGACCAGTGGGGCTACGTCCGCGACGAAACCGGGACTACCGTGTGGTTCTGGCTGAGCGCGGCGGCCTCCCGCTGAGCGCGGCAGCCGCAGGATGCTGAGGCAGCCGCAGGATACTTAGGATCGCCCGGCAGAACCTGACCGGCGCCCCTGGCTGGCCGCAGCCCGTTTCTCCCTTAGCCGCATCGTCACGTGCACCGGGCTGCCCTCGAAGCCGAACTCCTCCCGGAGCCTGCGCTCGACGAACCTCCGGTAACCGGCCTGCAGGAAGCCCGAAGTGAACAGGACGAAGTGCGGCGGGCGCACGCCCGCCTGGGTCGCGAACAAGATCTTCGGTTGCTTGCCGCCGCGCACTGGTGGCGGCGTCGCCGCCACCAGTCCCGCCAGCCAGGCATTGAGCCGTCCCGTCTGGACCCGGGTCTCCCAGCCGTCCAGGGCGCGCTGCAGCGCGGGCACGAGCCGGTCCGTATGCCAGCCGGTCGCCGCCGAGATATTCACCCGGGGCGCCCACCGTGCGGTGTGCAGCTGCCGGTCGATCTCCTTGTCCAGGAAGTTCCGGCGGTCCTCATCGACGAGATCCCACTTGTTGTAGGCGATCACGAGCGCCCGGCCCGCCTCGATCACCATCGATACGATCCGCAGGTCCTGCTCCGCCAGCGGCTCGCTGGCATCTACCAGCACCACCGCAACCTCCGCGCGCTCCAGCGCCCGCTCGGTGCGGAGGGCCGAGAAGTAGTCGGCGCCCTGGGTCTCGCGCACCCGCCGCCGGATCCCTGCCGTGTCAACGAACCGCCAGACGGACCCGCCAAGCTCGATGAGCTCGTCCACCGGATCTCTGGTAGTGCCCGCTACCGGGTCGACCAGGACACGCTCCTGCCCGGCCAGCGTGTTCAGGAGGCTGGACTTGCCCACGTTCGGGCGGCCGATGAGCGCCACCCGGCGCGGGCCGCCGGTCTCGCCGAACGGCTCCATCGGGGTTTCCGGAAGCGCGTTCAGTATCAGGTCGAGCAGGTCCCCACTGCCGCGCCCGTGCAGCGCGCTGACCGGGCAGGGCTCGCCGAGCCCGAGCGACCAGAGGGACGTGGCGGCGGCCTCGCCCGGCGAGTCGTCGACCTTGTTGGCGGCCAGTACGACCGGCTTGCGGGACCGGCGCAGCACTGCGGCGACGGCGGCGTCGGCGTCGGTCACGCCGATAACCGCGTCGACGACGAACAGGACGGCATCCGCCGCGTCCACCGCGACGCGCGCCTGGGCGGCCACCCGGGCCGCGAGCACTCCAGAGCCCTCCACTGCGGGATCCCAGCCGCCCGTGTCCACCAGCGTGAACGCGCGACCCCGCCAGGTGGCGTCATAAGCGACCCGGTCACGGGTCACGCCCGGAGTGTCCTCGACGACCGCCTGGCGGCTGCCCAGAATGCGGTTCACCAGGGTGGACTTGCCGACATTCGGCCTGCCGACCACTGCCACGACCGGCGCGGGCACGTCCGGCTGGCCGGGCTCGCCGTCGCCGGAGTACTCACCCTCCAGCCCGTCCAGGCCGCGCATCCCGTGCAGGCCACTCAGCTCGTCCATACGGCACCCGCTGTCCTGCTCATGACCAGGGAGACAATCTCCCTGATGACCTCGTCCAGGCCGATATCGGTCGAATCGATCTCGACGGCATCGGCCGCCCTGGCCATCTGCGGGGCGTCGCGGCGGTCACGCCGCGCCTGCTCCGTCTGGGTCAGGGCAACCGTAACCGTAACCCCCGGCTGGCCGGCCAGATCGGCGCTGCGCCGTCTCGCGCGCACTGCCTCGCTGGCCGTCAGGAAGACCTTGACCGGAGCCTCCGGCGCGATCACAGAGCCGACGTCGCGGCCCTCGGCCACGATTCCCTCCCCCGCCGCGACGGCCCGGGCGATGATCTCCCGCTGCATCGCGATCAAGTGTGCCCGGACCTGCGGCACGGCCGCGACCGCGCTGACCGCGTTGGTTACCTCGCGGGTGCGGATCAGGCCGGCGACGTCGGCCCCGCCTACCCGGATCGCCGGAGCGTGCGGATCGGTGCCGATCTCGATCTTCGCGCGCCGCAGGTGCTGCGCCACTGCCGCCGTACTGGCGATATCCACGTGGTTAGCCAGCAGCCACCAGGTGAGCGCGCGGTACATCGCGCCGGTATCCAGATAGCGCAGGCTGAGCGAGCGCGCTACCTCGCGCGCGGCGCTGGATTTGCCCGACCCCGCCGGGCCATCGACCGCGATGACGAGTCCAGGGTGCTGCACAGGTTCAGCCGAATTGGTCACGCAGGCGATGTTACCGGCGAACCGGCCAGCCGCCGGCCGCGAGCGCAGCCGTCAGCCCCGCAGCGGCCTGCGGACCGACCGATAGCTCGAGCACCCCCGCCGGGAGTCCGGGCGAATGCTCTATCCGCACGTCCTCGATGTTGATCCCCGCCTCGCCGGCTGCCTGGAAGACCCTGGCCAGCTCACCTGGCTGGTCGCCGATGACCACCTGGACCACGGTATAGGCGGCTGGCGGGCCACCCTGCTTGCCCGGGATCCTCGCTACCCCCGCTCCCCCGCGTTCCAGCAGGCCGGTCAGGCGCTTGAGGGATTCCTCATCGCCCTCGGCGATCCCGGCGAGCGCGACGGCCATGGCGCTGAGATCCTCGGCGATCGCAGGCAGCAGGCTGGCGGCATGCGCAGCATTCGCGGCCAGGATCTGCGTCCACAGCCCGGTGTCCCCGGCCGCGATCCTGGTCACGTCGCGCAGTCCCTGCCCGGCCAGCGCCAGCGCGTCAGCTTGCGCCAGCTCAAGCCGCGCCCCCATCGCCGCGGCGACCAGATGCGGGATATGCGAGACCAGTGCTACCCAGCGATCGTGATCGGCGGCCAGCATGCGGACCGGCTGCGCACCACAGGCGCTGGCCAGCGCGGCCACGGTGCTGGTCGCCTCGTCCGAGGTCTCCGGCAGCGGGCAGATCGCCCAGGGACGGCCGAGGAACAGGTCAGCGCGGGCCGCTGCGGGGCCGGAGCGCTCCCGCCCGGCCAGCGGGTGCCCGGCAACGAAGGTGGCCAGGTCACAGCCAAGCTCGCGGGCACGGGCGAGCGGCAGTTCCTTCACGCTAGCGACGTCGGTATAGCAGCGCGCCAGGCCCCGCTCCTGTGCGGCCGCGAGCGCCGGGGCTACCGCTTCCGGTGGCATGGCCAGCACGGCGAGGTCCGCCGGACCGCCAGGCGGGCCGGCCGCCGGGAGCTCATCGCCCGCACCAAGGCCTGCCGCGAAGCGCGCAGCGGCCGGATCGCGGTCGGCCAGCCAGACTGCCGCGCCCAGCCTGCCGGCGGCGAGCGCGACCGAAGTGCCGATCAGTCCGGTGCCGATCACCACCAGCCGCCGGGGGAATGGCGGCGGTGCCGCCGTCGCGGACGTCACTGGGCGATATCCAGCCGCAGCGCGATCGCGCCGCGCAGGTAGACGTGCTGCACTGCCGCCCGAAGCTGCTCGGTCTCGACGTGCATCATGAGCCGCACGACCATGGGCATCGATCCGGGTACGTTCATCTCGACCGCGCACAGCAGCGGCACATCCTGGAAGCCGAGCTTGCGTGCCGCAAGTGCCGGGAACTCGGCATTCAGGTCGTGGGTGGCGGTGAACACGACGCTGATCACGTCGGCCGGAGTCAGCCGGTTTCGGCTCATCACCTCTGTCACCAGCTCGGAGGTGCCTTCGAGGACCGCAGCGCGCTCGTTCGCATCCACCTGGATCGCCCCGCGGATCGCCCTGACCGCCACCAGATTCCCCTCCCTAGTCAGTCATCTCAGCCGGCCCGCCGCGGCCAGCACCCAGGCTATAGACCTACGGCCGCGTACAGCTCGCCTATCTCCCTGATGGTGAGCCGCCTGGTGGTGCCCGGCCGCAGCGGCCCGAGTGACACCGGGCCGACCTGGGTGCGGACGAGGCGGCTGACCGGGTGCCCGGCCTCGGCCAGCATCCGCCGCACGATGTGCTTGCGCCCCTCGTGCAAGGTGATCTCCACCAGCGCCCGGGACCCGGCTCGCTCCACGACACGGAACCGGTCCGCGGTGGCCACCCCGTCGGCAAGCTCGATGCCGGTGACCAGCTGGCGGCCCAGATCCCGCGGCAGCGGGCCGGCCACATCCGCCAGGTACGTCTTGAGCACGCCATAGCTGGGATGGGCAAGCCGGTGAGCGAGCTCGCCGTCATTCATCAGCAGCATCAGGCCCTCGGTGTCGTAGTCGAGCCTGCCCACGTGGAACAGCCGCTCGGCGCTGTCGCCGAGGAAATCGGCGATCGTCGGCCTGCCCCGGCTGTCCGACATCGTGGTGAGCACGCCGACGGGCTTATTCAGCCCGAGATACACCAGGTCCTCGCGGCCGGGGATACGGCGGCCGTCCACCCTGATGATCTGGAGCTGCGGATCGACCCTCGCCCCGTACCTGCGGACGATCTCGCCGTCTACCTCGACCCTGCCTTCGCCGATCATCTCCTCGCAGTGCCTGCGGCTGCCGACGCCGGCCGCGGCGAGCACCTTCTGCAGCCGTACCCCGCCGGGGACGTCGATCAGCGTGTCGTGGCCCTCATCAGGCACGTCAATACGGCCAGCGCCAGCGTCGGTGCGGGCCGGCCGCTGCGCGCGACCGGCAGCCTGGTCCCGACCGCCGGCCCGGCTGGGACTGCCAGCCTGACTGGGACCGGGACCGCCGGCCTGACTGGGACCGCCGGCCCGGCTGGGACCGCCAGCCTGACTGGGACCGGGACCGCCGGCCTGACTGGGACCGCCGGCCCGGCTACGTCCGCCGCCTTGACTCTGGCCGCGAGCACGGCCGCTGCCGCGCCCGTCACGACGCGGCGGGGTCATGACCTGAATCCTCGGCATCGTCAACATCGTCAGGCAGGAACGGCGCAAGCTCCGGCAGCCCGTCCAGGCCAGGCAGGCCGAGCCGTTCGAGGAAGTAACTGGTGGTCCGGAACAGGATCGCGCCGGTATCCGGGTCGGCACCGGCCTCCTCGACCAGCCCGCGGAGCACCAGTGTCCGCATCACGCCATCGCAGTTGACCCCGCGGACGGCGGAAACCCGTGCCCGGCTCACTGGCTGGCGGTACGCGACCACCGACAGTGTCTCTAGCGCGGCCTGGGTAAGCCTGATCTCCTGGCCGTCGCTGACGAAGCGCTCCACCACCGGCGCGCAGTCCTCGCGGGTGTAGTAACGCCAGCCCCCGGCCACCTCGCGCAGGTCGAAACCCCGGCCTTCGGCGGTATAGGAGGAAGCCAGCTCGCTCAGCGCAGTGGCAATCTCCTCCCGCGGCCGCTCGAGGACCTGAGCGATGACCACCTCGGGCACGGGCTCGTCGGCCACCAGCATGATCGCTTCCAGGCTGCAGCGCAGCCCCGGAGCTTGCTGACCATCCGAGTGCCCCCTGTCGCCCTGCAGCGTGTCAACAGAATCGCGCGGACTCGGGAAGGATCCATCGTGCATGGCTACGCGTCGCCTTCCGTTGCCGTTTCCGTGGCAGTCTCCTCGCCAGCCGTCCAGCTCACGTAGAGCTCGCCGAGGGGCGTGAGCTGATCCAGGGAGACCCGGCCATCCCGGTAGAGATCAAGCACCGCGAGGAACCGCGCCACGACTTCATAGGTGCCTGCGCAGTCCGAGGTGAGGCGGCGGAAAGTGGCCCGGCGCAGCTCCCGCAGTCGTCCGGCGAGTATCTCAGTCTGCTCGCGCACGCTGGTGCGGGGCATATGCAAGTGCTCCGTGGAGACTACCGGCGGCTTCTTCGGGGCCAGCGTGCGCGCTGCGATCGCGGCGAATTCCGCCGGGCCCAGGCCGAGCAGCACTTCCGGCAGCAGCTCGGCGAAGCGCGGCTCCATCGGCACGCGCCGCGGGAAAGTGCGTGCCTGGACGGCTAGCCTGGCCGCCAGGACGGCTGCCACCTCTTTGTACGCGCGGTACTGCAGCAGCCGGGCGAACAGCAGGTCCCTGGCCTCCAGCAGGGCAAGGTCGTCCTCGTCCTCGACCTCGCCGGCCGGAAGCAGCCTGGCCGCCTTAAGGTCGAGGAGCGTCGCGGCAACAACCAGGAAATAGCTGGCCTGATCCAGGTCCCAGCCGTCGGCGCGGGCCCGGATGTGCGCGATGAACTCGTCGGTCACGCTGGACAGCGCGATCTCGGTGATATCCAGCTTGTGCTTGGAGATAAGCGCGAGCAGCAGGTCGAACGGGCCCTCGAACACATCGAGGTGCACCTCGAAGTCGTCCCCGGCCTGAGCCTGCGGGGCGTCCCCGGATTCGCCGATCACCATGGTGGTCATTCAGAGCCCGTCGCAGCCAGCCGGGGACGGCAAGGACCGCCCGGAGCACACGACGCTACCCGATGCCGGGGCTCGGCATCGCCAGCACGCGCCGCGACCCGGCGGGGCTCCCAGGGGGCACTTCCGCGCTCCCGTCCGGTTTTCATGCGTCCTCGCGCAGGCGGCGCGCTACCAGCGATCCCTCGCCCTGGGCGTCGAGGTCGGCGAGCAGCACCGCGAGCGCCTCGCGCACGATCCGGCCCCGGTCGGTGGCAATGCCGTAGGCCCGCAGGGACAGCCGGGCCCGTTCGAGGTCCATCAGCTCGCTGCTCGACAGGTAGACGGTGATCTTCTGGGAGTGCTGCTCCCTGCCGCTAGCCGGGCGCTCCGAGTCGGTGGCCGGCTTATGTGCGGCTGAACGCAGCAGCTCAGCCACTCCTGGCAGGCTTACCCGCCGTGAGCGTGAACCGCGGGATCTTTCTGCTGCCATCGTGCCAGCACCTCCTTGGCGAGCTCCCGGTAGGAGTTCGCCCCCGCGGACATTGAGTCGAAGGTGGTGATGGGCTCTCCGGCGACGGAAGCGTCAGGGAACCGGACGGTGCGGTTGATCACCGTGTGATAAACCTTGTCGCCGAAGCCCTTCACGACGCCGGCAAGTACCTCGCGGGTGTGCAGCGTGCGCGAGTCATACATGGTGGCGAGCAGCCCGTCCAGGGCCAGCTTCGGGCTCAGCCTGCTCGACACCTTGTCGATCGTCTCCATCAGCAGGGCCACCCCGCGGAGCGCGAAGTACTCGCACTCCAGCGGCACGATCACACCGTCCGCGCAGGCTAGCGCATTCACGGTGAGCAATCCCAGCGACGGCTGGCAGTCGATCATGATGACGTCATAGTCGGCGAGCACCGGCTCAAGCACCCTGCCAAGTACGAACTCGCGCCCGACCTCGTGCACGAGCTGCACCTCGGCACCGGAGAGGTCAATGTTGCTCGGCAGCAGGTCCATGCCGTCAACGTTGGTCTTGAACAGGACGTCCCGAGCCGCAAGCCCGCGCTCCATGAGCAGGTTGTAGACCGTTGCGTCAAGCTCATGCGGCTGGAAGCCAAGGCCCACGGATAGCGCGCCCTGCGGGTCGAAATCGACGAGGAGCACCCGGCGGCCCACCTCGGCAAGCGCAGCGCCGAGGCTGATGGTGGTGGTCGTCTTGCCGACGCCGCCCTTCTGGTTGCAGACCGCCACGATCCGGGCCGGTCCGTGTTCCAGGAGCGGCACAGGATCAGGGAACGCCGGTAGGGGCCGACCGGTGGGGCCAAGCGCGCCAGGCCTGTATTCCATCGTTCGGGATGCTGCCACAGCTGCTGCACCTCCCCGGCAGCCGCACGCAATGCGGCCGATGCCCGGGACTCTAGGGCTTTGGCCAGGGTCGGGGCAAGCCGACTCACCGTTCGCGGGCAAAATGGGCGCGCGGCGCGGTCAGCCGAGCGCGCGGGGGTGCGCGGCCGCGTACACCTCGCGCAGCCTGTCCACCGTCACCAGGGTGTAGACCTGCGTGGTCGTGACCGACGCGTGCCCGAGCAGCTCCTGCACGACGCGGACGTCGGCGCCGCCGTCCAGCAGATGGGTAGCGAACGAGTGCCGCAGTGTGTGCGGCGAAACCTCGGCCAGGCCTGCCCGGCCGGCCGCGGCCCGCAGCGCTGCCCAGGCTCCCTGCCTGGTCAGCCGGCCGCCGCGGGCGTTCAGGAATACGGCCGGGCTGGCCGGCCTGCTGCGGGCTGCCACCGCGAACGTGGGCCTGGCCCTGACCAGGTAAGCCTCCAGCGCCTCCCTGGCGTAGCTGCCCACCGGAACCATCCGCTGCCTGCCGCCCTTCCCGGCCAGCCGGACCACGGACGGCACCCGGACCGCAGCCGGCGCCCGGACCACGCCCCGCACCGGAGGCACCCGCACCCGGACCGCAGCCGGCGCTGCCGGCGATCCGGCCGGGATCAGCGCCGGGAAGGGCCGGCCTGCCGCATCCTGCTCGCCGGCCAGGCGCAGGCCGTCGTCGCCGGCCAGGCGCAGGCCGAGATCCTGGCCGAGATCCTGGCCGAGATCCTGGCCGAGGTCCTGGCCGCTGGCCAGGTCCAGGTCGTCGACGTCCAGGCCGACTGCCTCGGAGATCCGCGCCCCGGTCCCGTACAGCAGCTCGAGCAGTGCACGGTCCCGGAGTGGCGCCGGACCGTCGCCCGCGCCGGCCGCCTGGAGTAGCCGCTCAACGTTCGCCACGGAGATGGCCTTCGGCAGCCGCCTGGGCGGTGCGGGCGGCCGGACCTGCCGGGCCGGGTCCGCCGCGGTCAGCCCCTCCGCGGCAGCGAATGCATGCAGCCCGCGCACGGCGACTACCGCGCGCCCGGCTGAACTCGCGGCAAGCGGCGGGTGCTCGGCGTCGCCTGCCCGCAGCCCGGCCAGGAAGGCCGCCACGTCCTGCGTCGTGACGTCGCCGATCGCGGTCCTGCCGCGGGCCGCGAGCGTGGCCGCGTACCGGTCCAGGTCCCGGCGGTAGGCCTCCAGCGTCTGCGCGGCCAGGCCCCGCTCGACCATCAGGTGATCGAGATACCGGCGGATCGCGCTGGCGATGCTAGTCAGCTGAGCACCTCGTTGACAGGGGTCAGCGGCAGGCCGTGCGCTTCGGCGACCGGCGCGCAGGTGATAGCGCCCAGATGGGTGTTCAGCCCGAGCGCGAGCGGCGCGTCAGCGCTCAGCGCGGCCCGCCAGCCCTGGTTGGCGATCTCCACCACATACGGCAGCGTCACGTTGGTCAGCGCGTAGGTGGAGGTATGCGGCACCGCGCCCGGCATATTCGCCACGCAGTAGAACAGCGAGTCGTGCACCCGGTAAGTCGGGTCGGCATGCGTCGTCGGATGGGAGTCCTCGAAGCAGCCGCCCTGATCGATCGAGATATCCACCAGCACGGATCCCGATTTCATCCGGGACACGAGTTCGTTGGAGACCAGCATCGGCGCCCTGGCGCCTGCCACCAGCACCGCGCCGATGACCAGGTCGGCGTCGATCACCGCGCGCTCGATCTCGTAGGCGTTGGATGCCACTGTCTGGCAGTGCCCCTGGTAGATCGCGTCAGCCTGGCGCAGCCTGGCGACATTCTTGTCGACAAGCAGGACCTCGGCCTGCATGCCGAGGGCGATCGCGGCGGCGCTCATGCCCGAGACGCCCGCCCCGAGCACGACCACCTTGGCGGCATAGACGCCGGACACGCCTCCCATCAGCACGCCGCGGCCGCCGCCGTCACGCTGCAGGTGATGAGCGCCGACCTGCGGCGCCATCCGGCCGGCTACCTCCGACATCGGGGCCAGCAGGGGCAGCGTGCCGTCAGGCAGCTGGACGGTCTCATAAGCGATCGCGGTGATGCCGGCCTCAAGCAGCGCATCGGTGCAGGGGCGGGATGCCGCCAGGTGCAGGTAGGTGAAAAGCACCTGGTTCTTGCGCATCCGGTGGTACTCCTCGGGGACCGGCTCCTTTACCTTCAGGATCAGGTCACCCGCCTGCCACACGTCATCGGCCGTGGCCAGGATCTGACCGCCGGCGGTGACGAAGTCCCCGTCGGGGATGGACGAGCCCGTGCCCGCGCCGCGCTGGACGTAGACCTGGTGCCCGCTGCGGACTAGCTCATGCACTCCGGCCGGAGTGATCGCGACCCGGTACTCGTGGTTCTTGACCTCTTGGGGAACGCCGACCTTCATGATTTCCAGTCCCTTCCTGCGCAGGGCCGACCGGCGTCGTTGCCGGGCGAATCCCCTCCGCGCACAACTCGCGACCGCCAGTCAGCACTCTGGCGCGTCCGCTCGCCGCAGCGCATGGAAATCATCCTCCCGGGCGGCGTATGCGGACAAGATACCCAGCGCCGCTACACCGTTGTGCAGGTCACCGGCCAGGATGCCGGCCAGCGCCCGCTCCAGCGGCACCCACGCAAGCACCAGGTGCGCCTCCTCGTGCTGCCGAACGTACTCCCGTTCGGTCTCCGGCACCCGGGTCAGGCCCCTGGCCAGGAAGATCCTGATGCGTTCGGTGCTGAATCCCGGCGAGGTGAGGAAGTCGCCGAGTACCCGCCAGTCCGCCGCCCGGTAGCCGGTTTCCTCCAGCAGCTCACGCTCGGCCGTCGCCAGCAGAGGCTCGCCCGGTTTGTCACGCAGGCCAGCCGGGATCTCCCAGAGCAGCCCGCCGACCGGGTGCCGGTACTGGCGGATCATCAGCACCTGGCCGGACTCGTCCAGGCCTAGTACCCCCACCGCGCCCGGATGCTCGACGATCTCCCGGCCGGCCGTGTCACCCCCCGGCATGCGCACCGTGTCCGTGCGCATCCGGAGCAGGGAGCCACGCGCCATCTCGGCCGACGAGATCACCGGCCAGCGCTCGGGAACATCACGGATCTCCGCGGCCTCGCTCACGTCAGGCACTCCTGCCTCATGGTTTTCGTCAGCGCCTACGCGCTCGCGGCGGCCCGCCGGCCCGCCGCCCCGTCGGCCGGGCCGGCGGCAGCCACCAGCCCGGACCGCACGAGCGCCGCGGCCACCAGCCCGCTGAACAGCGGATGCGGGCGGGTCGGCCGGGACAGGAACTCGGGATGGGCCTGAGTGGCCACGAAATAGGGGTGGACGCTGCGCGGCAGCTCAACGAACTCCACCAGGCGCCCGTCCGGTGACAGGCCGGAGCACCGCAGCCCGGCCTCCTCCAGGACGTCCCGGTAGACGTTGTTGACCTCGTAGCGGTGCCGGTGCCGTTCCTGCACGAGGTCGGTCCCGTACAGCTCGCGCACCAGGCTGCCCTCGGCCAGCAGGGCCGGGTACAGGCCGAGCCGCATGGTGCCGCCCATGTCGCGCTGCCCCGCCACCACGTCCTCCTGGTCCGCCATGGTCGCGATGACAGGGAACGGGGTCTCCGGGTCGAACTCCGCGCTGTTGGCCCGGTCGAGTCCGGCCAGGTCGCGGCCGACCTCGATGGCCATGCACTGCAGTCCGAGGCACAGCCCGAGCACCGGGATACCGTGCGTGCGGGCATGCCGCACCGCCCCGATCTTTCCCTCGATGCCGCGCACGCCAAAACCGCCGGGAACGAGCACGCCGTCGGCACCGTCGAGCTGACGGGCTGCCCCGTCGGCGGTCTGGCAATCGTCGCTCGTCACCCAGCGAATGTCGACGCGGGCATCATTGGCGAACCCGCCGGCCCGCAGCGCCTCGGCCGGCGACAGGTAGGCGTCCGGCAGGTCCACGTACTTGCCGACCAGCGCGATCGTGACCGACCTGGCCGGGCGGTGCACCCGCCGCAGCAGGTCATCCCAGTCGCTCCAGTCCACGTCACGGAACGGCAGCCCGAGCCGGCGGACCACGTAGGCGTCCAGCCCCTCGGCATGCAGCACCTTGGGGATGTCGTAGATCGACGGCGCGTCCGCGGCGGACACCACGGCCTCCTCGTCCACGTCGCACATCATGCTGATCTTGCGTTTCAGCACGCCGCTGATCGGGCGGTCCGAGCGGCAGACGATCGCATCGGGCTGGATGCCGATACTGCGCAGCGCGGCCACCGAGTGCTGGGTCGGCTTGGTCTTCAGCTCGCGTGACGGCCCGATGTAGGGCAGCAGCGACACATGCAGGAAGAAGCAGCGGTCCCGGCCGATCTCGTGCCGGATCTGGCGGATGGCCTCCAGGAAAGGCTGCGACTCGATGTCGCCGACCGTGCCGCCGACCTCGGTAATCACCACGTCCACGTCGGGGCCGGCCATCTGGATAATGCGGGACTTGATCTCGTTGGTGATGTGCGGGATCACCTGGACGGTGTCGCCCAGGTAGTCGCCGCGCCGTTCCCTGGCGATCACATGAGAGTAGATCTGCCCGGTGGTGACATTCGCCGAGCCGCGCAGCTGGGTGTCGAGGAAGCGCTCATAGTGCCCGACGTCCAGGTCGGTCTCGGTGCCGTCATCGGTGACGAACACCTCGCCGTGCTGGAACGGGTTCATGGTGCCGGGGTCGACGTTGAGGTACGGGTCGAGCTTCTGCATGTTGACCCGCAGCCCCCGCATCTTGAGCAGCCGGCCGAGGCTTGAGGCCGTGAGGCCCTTGCCGAGGCTGGACGCCACGCCGCCGGTGACGAAGAGGTGTCTGGTGGAAACTGGCCGTGATGCGTACGATGCCGCAGCCAAGTGAGGCTCCCGTGGTTGTTAACGATGCGGTAAATTCCGCAGGTCCACGGACCCTCAGAATATCAGCACGCCAGTGGCCAGGACGTGCTTCGGCACTACAACGGCCATACTGTGGGGGATAAAACAGATGAATCACCGCATACTGGTGCCCGTGATGCGGAGTTCCCGCTGGTGCCCGTGATGCTGGTGCCCGTGATGCGGAGTTCCCGGCCAGTGCGTGTCAGCAGGCCGTCGATGTGCTCGGGTCACGCCCGGCTGCCCGCAGCTGCGCGGACGACTCGGCCTTCTGCTCCTCGGCCTTCTGCTCCTCGCTCGCCTCGCCGAATCTCGCCAGCGCCACCGCGCACACCACGGCGAGGCCGAACCCGAGCGCGGCCACGCCGGTGAGCCCGTGCCTGGTCGTGTCGCCGAGGAAGACCACCCCGACGATGGCCGGAGGAGTCGTCTCGGCGAGCACTACCGCGGCCGTCGCGACCGTCACGCTGCCGCCCTCCAGCGCGGCGGCGTAGAGCATGAACGACACGATTCCGGCAGCTGCCAGCGCATAGCTCGCCGGGGAGCGGACCAGCTGCTGCGGCGAGAACCCGGGCAGGATCCTGGCCGCGACCGCGAGCACGGCATAGCCGAGCCCGGCCACCGCCCCGAGCACCGGGGTCCGCGCCGGATTCGGCAGCCGGGCAGCGGCCAGGCCGGCCAGCGCGATGCCGGCCACCGCGACGATCAGCCCCATCTGGAAAGCCGGGCTGACCCTTGCCGCGCCCTCGGCGCCAGCCGAGGACCCGAGCAGCCCCACGCCGGTCACCACGCCGGTGACGGCAAGCCATTCCCGCCAGGTGAGCATGATGTGCATCAGCCAGGAAGCAAAAACCGCCGTTACCGCGAGATTGGACGCGATCATCGCCTGCACTGCGAACAACGGCAGCCGGCGCAGTGCCACCAGCTGGGCAAGGAAGCCGACCAGGTCGATGCCAAGGCTGGCGACGAAGCGCCACTGGTGCAGCATCCGCACCACGAGACCGGGATCGACGCGGGCCAGTCCCGTGTCCGCTCCCGGGTGGGCAGGCCGAAGGCTCGCCGCGCGGACAGCTATCGCCTGCATCACCGCGGCGACTCCGTAGCAAAGCGCCGCCACCATGGCAGCTACGAGGCTCGCCAGCACGCCTAAACCCTACGCCGCAGCTGCGCTGCACGACTCCCCGACACCCGTACGGGCATCACCTTCCAGCACGCTGGTGATAAGCCAGCTACCAGCGGTGACGGGCCAGCAGCTGGGACAGCAGCGCCCGTGCCTGGCCCGGGCTGGCGAAGAGGATGGACTGCATCCCCAAGGTCACCGCCGCGGCAACGTTCTCGGGCCGGTCGTCAATGAAGATCACTTCCGGGGCCGTGGCCCCCAGCCTGGCCAGGGCAACAGTGAAGAACTCGGTGTCCGGCTTGGCAATTTTCAGCTCGCAGCTAAAAATAAGATGCTCGAAATGCCGGGCCACCGGTAGCCCGGCAATCGCCTCAGCGGTCTCCGCGGGCGCATTGGACAGCAGCGCGAGCCGGTGCCCGACCGCGGCCAGTTCCTCGATCAGAGCCACGGTCCCGGCCTCGAGATGCAGCCAGGAGTCGGTATCCAGCCGGATGAGCTCCGCGACCTCGGACTCGCTGTAGGCCTGGCTGCGCCCGGCGATAAGGCCTACCTGCTGCCAGTAGGCTGCGCCGTCCACCTCTGCCCGGTCGTAGGCGGGCCGCCGCTGCCAGTAGGCGTCCGCAAGCCGCCGGACCGAGATACCGCCGGCCGCCGCCAGCATCGCCATGTCCTGCTCCGATGGCCAGCGGGAGATGACGCCGCCGTAGTCGAACATCACCCAGGCCACGCCAGCTCTCCCCCGCGGCCGGCGCTGACACCTCCGCTGCGACCCACAGCCGGAGGCGGGCCGGCCGACCTCCAGCCCACTCCACAACGGACGGTATCTGACGGATCGGACTAGCGGGCTCATTCCGGCCACAACATCCCGGCCGGGGCTGGCCGGCCTGCCGGGCTAGGAGCCTCCTGAATAATCGGCCTGCTGATGGCGTGTCTGCCGGCTGCCTGTTCGATTGTCGCGGGATGATTTTCTTATGCAGGGTAAAGAGCGGGC
>Ga0302181_10001424_pt1 | contig 17837 bp, 13 predicted proteins | sample I_Palsa_E3_3_FD_198786 | JGI IMG/M metagenome (GOLD analysis project Ga0302181, IMG submission 198786) | Peat permafrost microbial communities from Stordalen Mire near Abisko, Sweden - I_Palsa_E3_3 | ecosystem: Environmental > Terrestrial > Soil > Palsa > Peat permafrost | place: Sweden...
TGATGGGCCCGATGATGCTGGACTACGTGGTCAACGGCCGGGCCTCGGTGGTGCCGGGCAACCAGGTCCCCGGCGCGCTGCTGTCCGAGGTGGTCCGCTGCCACGGCGATGACCGGTGGCTGGCCGTCGAGGCCGAGGACGCCGCCGACTGGCGCGCGCTGGCCCATCTCCTCGGGCGCGCCGACCTGGCCGAAGCCGCGCTGCCGCCTGACGAGCTGCCGCCTTCCGAGCAGTCTGGGGCGGCGCTGCCGCCTTCCGAGCAGGCCCGGGCGGCGCTGGCCGGCGAGCTGGCGGTGTGGGCCAGCGGGCGGACCGCCCAGCAGGCCATGCGGGTCCTGCAGCGGGCCGGCCTGGCCGCCGGGGCGGTGCAGGACGCCGAGGACGTGGTGCGCGACCCGCAGCACCGGGAGCGGCACTTCCTGCTCGAGATGGATCATCCCGACCTGGGCGTGGCCGAGTACGCGGCGCCCCCGCACCGGCTGACCAAGACGCCGCCCGTGGTGCGGCGGCCGACCCCGCGCCTCGGCGCCCACACGGTGGAGGTGCTGGGCGAGTGGCTGGGCATGTCAGCGGCCGAGGCGGCGCCCTACGTCTGGCCGAAGCCATCGTGACCCGGGCGCCGAACCGGGGCAGGTCCGACTACCGGGACATAACCCTTGACGCGGGCCGCATATTTATAGATAGTTTGAGACACGCTGAATCGTTTCGCGTGGTCCGCCGACCTGGCAGCCAGCTGCTGGAGGTGGCCGAGGACGGCATGCCCGTCCTGGCCAGGCCCGCAGACCGGCCCGTCCAGTGGCGTGGCGCATGCGGCTGTAAGTCTGAAAGGGCGCGAGCTGATGTCACTGACTAAGCTCGCGGCGTGGCTGGTGGCCGCTGACGGCCGGGCAGGGGGTTACTTGCGATGACGCTGTTCCTGACCGCACTGTTCGCGGGTCTGGCGGTGGGGTCGGTCTACGGGCTGATCGCGCTGAGTTACACCGTCGTGTTCAACTCGACGGCCATCTTCAACGTCGCCCAGGGCGACCTGATGATGGCCGGCGTCCTGGTGTCGTACTTCTGCCTGGACCGCTGGCACCTGCCGCAGATCGTCACGCTGCTGGTGATCGTCGCGGTGGTGGTGGCGATCAGCCTGGTCGAGGAACGGGTCGCGGTACGGCCGTTCGTCGCGCGGCCGGTGGTCGGGCTGGGCTGGTTCATCGCCACGCTGGCCTTTTCCCTGATCATCGAGACGGTCGCGTCGATCATCTACGGCCAGAACCCGGTCGTGCCGATCCCCGGGGCGCTCGGCAACGGCACGGTCAGCGTGGCCGGCGTGCACGTGGCGACGAAGTTCATCCTGGCGTTCGTGGTCATGATCGTGGTCATGGTGGCCCTGGAGCTCTTCTACAAGCGCACCTGGCTGGGCACCGCGATGCGCGGCGTGGCCGAGGACCGCGAGGTCGCGGCGCTGCGCGGCATCGATGCGCTGCGCATCAGCAGGCTGGCCTTCATCATCGCCGGGCTGGTCACGGCGCTGGCGGCGTTCGTGGTGGCGCCGATCGTCTCGGCCGACGTGACGGTCGGCCTGACCTACGGCCTGAAGGGCTTCATCGCGCTGGCGGCCGGCGGCTTCGGCAGCCTGCGCGGCTGCGTGATCGGCGGGCTCCTGCTCGGCGTGGCCGAGCAGATGTTCGACCTGTACATCAGCTCCAACTACGAGATCCTGGCCGGGCTGATACTGGTCCTGATCGTGCTGGCGGTCCGGCCGGCCGGCCTATTCGGTACGAGGGCGGTGCGCCAAGTATGAGCGAGATCGCGGGTCGGCTGGGCTTGGCCGGCGGCGGCCGGACCTGGCTGCGGTGGGCCATACCCGCCGTGCTGGTCATCGTGCTGTACATCGTGCCCCAGCTGGGCGGGAGCGGCTCGTTCCGGCTGGGCGAGTACGAGGAAGTCCTGTCGTTCCTGATCATCGCCGTCGCCCTGAACATCGCGATGGGCTACGGCGGCCAGTACATTCTCGGCATCACGGCGGTATTCGCGGTGGGCGCCTACGGCGCGATCCTGGCCGCGAAGTACCACCCGCACGGCATCGGCCTGGTGGCCATGTGCATCATCGGCGGCGTGGTCGGCGCCGTGGGCGGGCTGATCATCGGGTTGCCCGCGTTGCGCGTCGGCGGGTTCTACCTGGCCCTGGTCTCGCTGTTCGCCGCCCTGGCCATCCCCACCGTGGCCCAGCAGTGGGGCCTGGTCGGCGCCGACACCGGCATCCCGCTGTACGCCGTGGCCGGGTTCGCGCCGGAGATCAACGGCGAGGGGCTGTACATCATCGTGGTCTCGCTGGTCCTGCTGGCCACCTTGTTCAGCTGGGCCCTGGTGCACAGCCGGGTCGGGCACCGGTTCGTGGCCCTGCATACCAGCCCGCAGCTCGCCACGTCGATCGGGATCAGGGCGTACCGGACCCAGCTACTGGCCATCCTCATCGCCTCCATCATGGCCGGGATCGCGGGCGGGATCTACGTCTACACCCAGCAGTTCTTCGCGCCGGGCAGCTCGTCGGTCCAGTTCGCTATCCTGCTGCTGGCCGGCATGACCATCGGCGGGATGGGCACGATCATCGGTCCGCTGATCGGCTCCGTGATCATCCTGGGGATCAACCAGTTCTTCACCTCGTTCCAGCAGTACAACGGCATCGTCTTCGGCGTGCTGCTGCTGGCGTTCGCGGTCTTCCTGCCGAACGGGCTGATGGCCAGGCTCAACGTGCTGGGCGACCGGCTGGGGATCAGACCGCGAGCGCCCAGCCTGACCTCGGGCCCGTCCGCGGCCCTCGCGGCGGCGCCGGCGGCCAGCGTCGCCCCGCCCGCCACGCCGGGCACCGTAACGACCGGGAAGCCCGCCGCCACGCTGCCCCCCTGGCCGCCGGTGATCGGCGCCGGGGACTCCGGCGCGCTGGTCGTGGACGGCGCCAAGCGCTCCTTCGGCGGCGTCACCGCGGTCGACCACGTCGACCTGACCCTGGCCCGCGGGCAGGTCCACGGCCTGATCGGATCGAACGGGTCGGGCAAGACCACGCTGCTGAACCTGATCTCCCGGTTCTACACCCTCGACGAGGGGCAGATCCGGATCGGGTCCACCCGGCTGGACAACCAGCCGCCGCACTCGGTGGCACGGTCGGGGATCGCCCGGACGTTCCAGAGTCCTAAGCTCATGCTCCGCGAGACCGCGCTAGAGAACGTCATACCGGCCGTCGAGCTACGCGTGCGCTGCAGCGGCCCGGAGTCGATCCTGCGGCTGCCGCGCGGGATACGGGTCAACCGCCAGGCCCGCGACGAGGCGCTGGAGATACTCGAGTCGCTCGGCCTGCACCATGTCCTGTCCCAGCCGGCCGCCGCCTTGCCGCACGGCACCAGGCGCATGGTCGAGCTGGCCCGGGCCATCGCCCTGCGGCCGAGCTTCATCCTGCTTGACGAGCCGGCCGCGGGCCTGAGCCCCGTCGAGCTGGACCTGGTGACCGAGGTCTGCCAGAACCTGGCTCGTTCGGGGGTGGGCGTGCTGCTGATCGAACACAATGTCCCGATGGTCTTGTCCATTGCCGACACCGTCACCTGCCTGCACCAAGGCAGGATCTTGTTCCAGGGCACCCCGGCGGAACTGCGGTCCGACACGACCGTCGCCAGCGTGTTCCTGGGCATCGATGAGCCACTGGAGGCATCGTCATGAGCACTGGCGACCCGCTGCTCGACGTCTGCGACCTGCACGCCGGATACGGGTCGCTGCAGGCCGTCGACGGCATATCCCTGCAGGTCGGCGCCGCCGAGACGGTGGCGCTCATCGGCCGGAACGGGGCGGGCAAGACGACCAGCCTGCTGGCCATCGCCGGCCTGCGCTACGGTCGCTTCCCCGGCACCGTGACGCTGGTCGGCACCGACGTCTCCAAGGCCAGTTCCCGCCAGATCGTCGACGCCGGGCTGGCCCACGTGCCCGAGGGCCACCGGATCTTCGCCAGCTTGAGCGTCGAGGAGAACCTGCGCCTCGGCGCGTACACGCGCCGGCGGTCGGGCCGCAAGGCGGTGGCGGCGACCATGGAACGCGTCTTTGACCTGTTTCCCATCCTGCGTACCTACGCGTCCCGCAACGCGGGCTTCCTGTCCGGCGGCGAGCAGCAGATGGTCGCGATCGGCCAGGCGCTGATGGCCGAGCCGCGGGTGCTGATGCTGGACGAGCCCACCTCCGGCCTGGCTCCCATCGTCATCCGCACCATCTACGACGCGATCGCGCGGCTTCGCGAGCAGGGCCTGGCCATCTTGATCGTCGAGCAGAGCGTGCCGCGCGCGCTGGCCAACTCCAGCCGCTGCTACGTCATGGAGCGCGGCCGCATCGTGATCAGCGGGGACTCCCCGATCCTGGCCCAGGACGAGCACGTCTTCGCCATCGTGCGCGGTACCGAGGAGGTCCCCAGCCCGGCCAGGACCGCTTAAGCCATTTAGCTTCGTGTTGCCGGCCGGTCCGCTTTGGACAGGCCGCTGGCTTCGTGTTAACTCTGCATGACTTGTCGAGGGCTGGGCACTGGTTTTGCTCTGGGGGCTGTATCATAGTTCTCGAACGTTGTCTGCAAATCGTGCCAGTATCTTGACGGTGCCGGCACCCAAGGGGAACCGAGTTATCTCATGGCTGCCAAGCTGACGGTCGACAACCCACCGACCGAGGTCTTCCGGGCGCTGAGCGATCCGATCCGGTGGAGCATCATCGTCCAAATGGCACAGGTCGACGAGTTGGCCTGCATCACGCTGGAGAGCACGCTTCCGGTGTCAAAGCCGACGATCTCCTACCACACCAAGATCCTGCAGAACGCGGGCCTGATCAGCACGCGCAAGGCCGGGCGCAACTACTACTACTCGCTGCGCCGCGACGTGCTTACCGATCTGCTTGACGGGTTGTGGGAACTGGCGCCGACGCCGCGCCCCGTAGTTGGAACGCAGAACGGCTCGGTAGCCAACGGCCGCCGCGCTAAGCGACAGGATTCCGCGGGCATCGCCGCCATTGCCCGGCAGTCGGACGTGAACGAGGAAATCGAGGAAGCCGCCGTCCTCACGTGGTGAGGGCGCGCCTTTAGTTTCCCGCTTTGTTGCTGCCCGGTAAGGGCGCGTGCGGGCCTTTGTCCGGAACTTCGTCTGGATAGAGGGCGTCGGAGCCCATTTTATCGTGGATTGCCCTATTTGCCCGGTAAGCCTGACCTGGTCGATGACGCAACGTACCGGAAAGAACAGGTACGAGGTGACATCGACCTGGTAACCGGGACCCCGCTTGGGCCTGGGCATCCGCTTTGATGCGAACTGGTGAGCTGGCTGGTGCGGGAGTGGCGACGGGGCGGGGAACAAAGTCGCGTTTGGTGCTGGCGCAACGGGCCGGGCGAGACGGTTGACCTGGCGGGCCAAATAGTGCAACGCTTGTAAAAGTAACGAAGTGGCGCGCTCGAGCGCCGATCGTCCGCCGGGTGTTCGCGGCGGGTTCTTGGCATGCCGGAGGAGATCACCGGATGGACTTCGACCTCACCGCGGACCAGAAGCTGTTCCGCGCTACGACCAGGGAATTCCTCGAGAAGGAAATGCCGCTCACCCGGGTCCGCGAACTGGCTTCCAGCGGCATCGGCTTCGAGTCGGACTGGTGGAAGCGCGGCAGCGAGCTGGGCTGGAACGCCATGACAGTGGATCCCGCGGCGGGCGGTGACAGCATCTCCGGCGAGGGGCTGGTGGACACCTGCATCGTGGCCGAAGAGATGGGCCGGCTCGTGTCGCCCGGGCCCCTGCTGGGCACGAACCTCGTCGCGGCGGCCCTCAGCGGCGCCGCCAGCGCCGCCGACCACGCCGAGGTGATCGCGGCCTTGATGGCCGGCGAGGCGGTGGCGAGCTGGGCCGTTTATGAGCCGCGGCACGGCTGGGCCCCGCTGGCGCCGGAGGTCCAGGCCAGCCCCGACGGCTCCGGTTACGTCGTGACCGGGGTCAAGGACCGGGTCGACTCCGGCGATCAGGCCGACTACTTCCTGGTCACCGCGGCGGCACCGGACGGCCTGGTGCAGGTGATTGTGCCCGTCGCCGCCTCCGGGGTGACCGTCACGCGCCAGCACAGCCTGGACCTGGTGCGGCGGTACGCCCGGGTGGACCTGGACGGCGTGGTTGTGCCCGGCACCGACGTGGTCCGGCCGGGCGGCTCGGCCGAGTCCGCGGTGAACCGCCAGATCCAGACCGCGGTGGCGCTGCAGTGCGCGGAAACCACGGGGGCGATCGAGCGGGTCTTCGAGTTCACCGTGCAATGGGCGTTCGATCGGTACTCGTTCGGCCGCCCCCTCGCCTCTTACCAGGCCCTCAAGCATCGTTTTGCGGACATGAAACTATGGCTCGAGGCCTGCCAGGCTACGGCGGGCGCCGCGGCGCACGCGGCCGCGCAGCAGGCCGACGACGCCGACGAACTGGCCAGCGTGGCCAAGTCCTACGTCGGGCAGCGCGCGACCGACCTCATCCAGGACTGCGTGCAGCTGCACGGCGGGATCGGCGTGACCTGGGAGCACGACATTCACCTGTACCTGCGGCGCGCGACGGTGAACCGGGCGATGTTCGGAACACCCAGCGAGCACCGCCGGCGCCTGGCAGACATCCTCGGCATCTGAGTTCGGGACTGGGACGGCTATGACAGAACACACGATCGCAGTGGGCACCGACCTGGAGGACGTCGAGTCGTTCCGGCTCCGGGCCAGGGCCTGGCTGGCGGACAACATGCCCCGGCTGACCCCGGACGAGGACGGCAGCATGGAGGCCGCCTTCCAGCGCGGCGACGCCATCTGGCCCCGGGCCCGCGAGCTTCAGCGCCTGCTCTACGACGGCGGCTTCGCTGGCATCTGCTTCCCGAAGGAGTACGGCGGCCAGGGCCTGACCCCGGCGCACCAGCGGGCCTTCAACTCCGAGTGCGCGGGCTACGAGATGCCGCTGGTCCTGAACACCCCCACGTTCTCCATCTGCGGGGCGACCATCCTCGACATGGCCAGCGAGGAGCAGAAGCGCCAGCACCTGCCGGCCGTCATCCGCGGCGACGAGATCTTGGTGCAGTTCCTGTCCGAGCCGCGCGGCGGGTCCGACCTGGCGGGCGTCACCACCCGGGCCACGCGTGACGGCGACGTGTTCATCCTCAACGGCTCGAAGATCTGGAGCTCCGGCGCCTACGCCGCCGACTACGCGCTGTGCCTGACCCGGACGGACTGGGACGCGCCCAAGCACCGCGGCATGACCATGTTCCTGCTCAAGGTGCACCAGCCGGGCATCGACATCAAGCGGATCAAGCAGATAAACGGCAACAACGAGTTCTGCCAGGAGTTCTTCGACGACGTGGTGGTGCCCGCGTCGGCCGTGGTGGGCGAGGTCAACGGCGGCTGGGCGGTGGCCAGCCGCCAGCTGTTCCACGAGCGCAACGCGGTCGGCGGCGGCTCGCCTTACGTCAGCGGCGGCGGCGGTCCCCCGCGCCGCGGGCCCGGGACCGCGGCCCTCATCGAGGCGGTCCAGGGCGTCGGCCTGGCGGACGATGTCTACGTCCGCGAGCTGGTCGCCGAGGCGCACGCGCTCTCCCGGGTCCAGCAGCAGCTGATCGCCCGGGTCACCGAGGGCATGCGCACCCAGCAGCTGCCACCGCCCGCGGCGGCCATCTTGCGGCTGTTCGGCGGGCAGGCCGCCACCCGGATCGCCGAGATCAACCTCGAGGTACTGGGCTCGCAGGCCGTCGTCGGGGACCAGGACCACGACCTGGAGTACGGCCGGGGGTTCTTGATGCGGCAGGCCGGGTCGCTGGGCGGCGGCAGCACCGAGATGGCCCGCAACATCATCAGCGAGCGTGTCCTCGGCATGCCGCGCGAGTTCGCCGCGGACCGGGACGTGCCCTTCAGCCAGGTGCGCCAGGGCCGGTAGGCCGCTGCCCTGCCAAGCGCCCGCGCCAGAGCGAGATTGGGGACGACATGAAGAAGATCGTGCGGAAGACCGGGGACTACGGCATCGGCATCATGATCCACTCCGTGCACATGACGGACGACGTGCCCGCCCTCAACCGGTTCTACGAGGACGTGTTCGGCGGCCTGATGTACATGGGCGTGGACGAGCCCAACTTCCTGCCGGTCGAGGACCGGTGGGCGGGGCTGCTGCTGGTCAGCGACCTGTGCATCGAGACCATGGCGCCCAACATGCGCGCCGACCCGACCAAGCCGGTGGGCAAGTTCTACACCAAGTTCGGCCGGCATCTGCACTCGGTCGGGTACAAGGTCGACGACCTGGTCGGCCTCGGCAACCACCTGATCGAGCAGGGCGTCTACATCGGCGCGCCGGGCGGCGGCAAGCTGGACCACATCGAGGAATCGATGACGTACTTCTACCCGAGCCCGCGGGACATGTACGGCCTCATGGCCGAGCTCTGCAAGGTGGACATGCGGAACGACCCCCGGCTGCTCGAGACCTGGTCCTCGCAGGTCAAGATGTGGGAGATCGGCCATCCGCTGGGCATCAAGGGCCTGGCCTACGTGACGCTCGGGGTCAAGGACCTCGACGCGGCCAGCCAGACCTACGTCGAGCGGATCGGGGCCATCCCGGTGGCCAGCGGCGTCGACGACGCCGACCAGTTCCGCTACCAGCTGGTCCAGCTGGGTGACGGCCTGCTGCAGCTGGCTCAGCCGCTGGACGCGGAATCCCCGCTGGGCCAGCACGTCGCGCGCTGGGGCAACATGATCTACGGCATCACGTTCAGCGTGCGCGACCTGGACTCGGCGCAAGCGTGGCTGGACAAGAAGAGCATCAGGACCGCCCGGCCCCGGCCCGGCCTGCTGGCCGCGAGTCCGGACGACTGCTTCGGCGCCCCTTACTTCTTCACTACCGACACGCTGCCTGAGGTCCCGTAACCTCATCTGGCGGCAGTCACCACGGCCCGTTCGGTCCAAAAAAGGATCTTCTTCCTTTCCTTAGCCGTTGACGATGCCCACGACCGTCCAGCAGCGAAAGACGCGACCGTCGGGTCAGCGCTCGTGCGACCCCAGTCAGATCACGTCGCGCCGCTTGGTCAGGACGACTCCGCCAGCGACGAGAGTCACTGTGTATCCGATTATGAAGACCCCGCCGACCCACCCGGGCGGGGCGTACGGGAAGGCCGGCCCGGAGGTGGTCATGACCTCCGAGGCGACCGCGGGGCCGATGACCGGCGCCCCGAGCATCCAGCCCTGGTGGAAGGAGTTGTAGAGCGCGGTGAAGACGAGTTCGGTGCCGAAACTGCCCACGTACACGGCTATCGCGGCGATGACGGAGACGAGCTGGCTGCGCAGCACCGCGCCGAGACCGAGCCCGAAGACGCCCCAGGCGACGAACGCGACCAAGTTCAGCAGCACCGAACGGCTCACGGACCATCCGGCTAGTGACGTGCTGACGTGCTGGCTGTACAGGAACAGCGGCGTGCTCACCGCCGCGATGACGGTGCCCACCAGCCAGAACAGCGCTCCGCAGCAGGCCGCGGCAGCCACCTTGGCCATAATGACCGTGGTCCGGCGCGGAACGGTCACGAACGTCACGGCCGCCGTCTGGTTCGCGAACTCGCTCGTCACGACCAGTACCCCGAGGAGCAACGCGAACAGGACGCCGACGCGCTGCCCTGAGGTCATCATGCTGGCGGCGATCGCGGCCACGCCCGCGGGAGAGCGGGCCTGCGCCACCTGCGCGACGGCCTGCGCCCGGCTGACGAGGCCCTGCTGCGGGTAAAGCTGATGGTGAATGCCGAACCCGTTAATCGCGAGCGCCATCGCCGTGAACACGATGAAACCGGTGAGAAAGAGCCACCCGGTACTCGTCGTGCGGACCTTCATGAACTCGGCCCTGATCAGGCGGACCATGGTGGTCCCGGTGTCGTCGGCCTGGTCCAGGGCGACGCTGTCAAGCAGCGCGGTCATCGGATCGCCGCCTTTCCCGCGGTGAGCTCGAGGAATGCGGCTTCCAGGTCAGGGAGCTGTGTGACTAGCTGGTGGATGACCACGCCTGCCCGCAGCGCGGCGTCGCCGATCGCGACCGCGTCCGCCCCGGTGATGTACGCGCCGCCGTCGCCGGCCGGCGTGACAACCGTGTCGCCGCCAAGCACGGCCGCGAGCTTTTCCAGTTCGGGAGTGCGCACCAGGGTCCGGCCCAGGTATGTGATTGAACCGATCACGGACGCCAGCGTTCCCTGGGCAGCCAGCCGTCCGGCCGCGACGATGACCAGGTCGTCTGCGAGCTGCGCCATCTCCCCGAGCAGATGGCTGGACACCAGGATCGTCCGGCCCTGCGCGGCCAGGGTCCGGAGCAGGTCGCGCATCCACCGGATGCCCTCCGGGTCCAGCCCGTTGGCCGGCTCGTCGAGGATCAGCACCTGCGGGTCTCCGAGCAGCGCCGCCGCGACGCCCAGACGCTGGCGCATGCCGAGGGAGTAGCCCCGGAACGTCCGGTTAGCGGCCATGCCGAGCCCGACAAGCTCCAGCACCTCGTCCGCCCGCGCCAGCGGGATGCCCGCGGACTGGCAGACGATACGCAAGTGATCGCGCCCGGTGCGGTCCTTGTGCGCCGCGCCCGCCTCGAGGACCGCGCCGACGCGCCGGATCGGCTGATCCAGGTCCGCATAGCGGACGCCGCCGATGGTGGCCGTTCCCGCGGTCGGCTCGACCAGATCGAGCAGCATCCGCAATGTCGTCGTCTTCCCCGCACCGTTCGGGCCCAGGAACCCGGTAACCCGGCCCGGTTCCACGGTGAACGACAAGTCATCGACGGCCCTGACGCCGCGGTATTCCTTCGTCAGCCCGCAGACGTCGATCCGTCCCTGGGACATCAGCGCGGGAGAGACCCGCCTTCCGCCGAGCGGCCGGCCAGGCAAACCCGGCCCGGCGCCGTCCGTGCGCGCGCGATCCGTGCGCGTGCCGCCGCGATTAAGCCGCGCCAGCCACACCAGGCCGCCGATCACGACGACCGCGAGCAGGACAACCATCTCACCTCTCCAGCCGCGACCGCACTAGCCGCATCGCAGGGCCAGCTAAGTCGCGGTGGCCGGCGAGTAGCTCTCGGGGCACTAACTCTACATAACAAGAGTTGGTGCGGCACGGGCTTCGGGCACATAGCTCTTACCGGTAGCGCGTCTTGCCGCACGGTGCGTGACGAAGATGCGAATGAGCGCGCGCTGGAATCTTGCTAGTCGAGTTCCTCGACGAAGTGCCGGAGCTGGCGGATATTCCGGCACTCGTGCACGGCGTCGCAGTAGGGCTGGTATCTGGCCATGACCGAGTCGCCGCTGTCCCAGGCGGCCTTCGGCTCGGGATTCAGCCAGAACAGGTGGGCGGCCCTGGCCTGGACGGCCTTCAGGACGCGCTCGGCCGGATCGTGATAGTTGGTCCGGGCATCGCCGAGCACGATGACGGTGGTACGGCGGCGCACCTGCTCACCCCACTGATCCCAGAACGACTCGAGCGCGTGGCCGTAGTCCGAACGGCCGTCTAGCCACACGCCGCTGCCCGTGGCGTTGATGTGCCGGGTGGCGTCGATGACGTCCGGCGCCTTCTGCAGGACGTCGGTCACCTCGTCGATGCCGTCGACGAACACGAAGCTGCGCACCCGGGAGAACTGCGAACGCAAGGCGAACATGAGCTGCAGGGTGAACGCCGCGAAGGTGGAGACCGAACCCGAGATGTCGGCCAGCACGAACAGCTCGGGCTTGGACGGCCGGGGCTTACGGAACACCGGCTCCACCGGCACTCCCCCGGAGCTCAGCGACTCGCGTATCGTGCGCCGGAAATCCAGCGCGCCGCGCCGGCGGTGGCGCCGCTTGGCGGCTAGCCGGCCGGCCAGCCGGCGCGTCAGCGGGTCGATCACGCTGCGCATGGCGACGATCTGCTCGCGGGAGGAGGTCAGGAAGTCGACGTCCTCGGGCAGCGGCCGGCGCAGGGTGCGGGCCACGGCCGCGGCGCCGCGGTCGTCCACCAGACGCCGGCGCACCTCGGCCTCGACGGCCAGGCGGAACCGCTGCACCTGGGCCTCGTACCCCTCGAGCTGGAGCCGACGGAGCAACCCCGTATCGTCCGCGGCCTGCTCTGAGCCGTCGACCAGCCGGGCCAGCAGCCGGTCGGGGTCCACGGCGCGCAGCGTGCGGAACACGTAGTAGGTGCCGGCCACCGGGCGGCCAGGCTCGATCGCGGCGTGCCGGTCCACGAACATGGCGGCGATGGCACGCAGCATGACGTCGTTGCCGTCCCGCAGGGCGGCCAGCAGCAGCTCAGTGAGGGCAGCGTCATCGAGGGACCCGATCGAGCCTCCGCCGCTCCCGGACCCGCCGGACCCGCCGGACCCGCCGGGTCGGCCGTTGGCGGTGCCGGGCTGGCCATCGGCGCTGGGCTGGCTGGCTTGCTCCGGGTCCTGCTCCGCGCCGGTGGCCGGGGAGAAGTAGAGGTCGAAGAGGGCGTCAAAGGCGAGCTCGTGATCGTGGCTCTTGACCAGCACTGCGCGCAGGGCGGACTTGACGGCGTCGCGGTCGGCGAGCGGCAGGTGGTTGAGGCTCCGGACCGCGTCGATCTTCTCGGACAACGAGATCGGGACGCCGATCTGGCGCAGCTCGGTGATCATGCCTTCGAGGGCGGCAAGCATGGGTAACCGGTCACCTTCCGAGGGCGCAGGCGCATGTCAGGTTAATAACTTGACAACTATCAAAGTACTTAGAGCCGGGTGGAGCGGTCAACCTGAGCGCCCGCGAGGGCTTCGGAGGCCACCTCCAGCATGGTAACGCTGAGGCAAATCGTTATGAACTGCAACTTTGATGGTTATCGACGTGTTGCGCCAAGAACGCTATGGTTAGAGACTATTCATGAACGGGCGCGTAAGGAGCGACACATGGGGCAGTCGTGCACGGATGGTTCCCGTCACAGGTTCCTAGCCATCGTGGTCGGTACGGTGCTCGTGCTGGGGGTGGCGGCGTGCAGCTCGAGCGGCTCCTCGAGTAGCTCCTCAACTAGCGGCACCACGGGCGGCACCTCGGCGGGTGGGGCCCTGTGCTCCAACATCCCGTCGGGCCCGATCAAGATCGCGAATATCGAGCCGCTGAGCGGGCCGACCGCCTCGTCGGGGACGCTGACGCAGATCGAGTCCGTGATTGAGGTCAACTACTTCAACGCGCATGACAGCGTGTGCGGGCACCAGTTCGCGCTGTCGAACTACAACGACAAGGGCGACCCGGCGACCTCGCTAGGCATTGCCCGCCAGCTCGTGGCCCAGGGCAACGTGATCATCGTCAACGACTCGTTCTCCTCGGCCCAGAACCAGATCCAGCCGTACTTCATGCAGCAGCACACCCTGGTCGTCAACGGCGACGGCGCCTACGCTCTGTTCAACGCGGCGCAGAACCCGACCGCGTTCAGCACCGGACCGTCGAACGCCCAGTACGCCCAGCTGATGGTGAACTGGGCCAAGTCGCACAATGACAACGACATCGGGATCTTGTCCGACGGGACCTCGTTCAGCGTCGAGCTGGCCGCCGACGCCCAGGCGGACGTCAAGGCGGCCGGACTGACGTTCGTCAAGACGATCACTTACTCCCCCACGGCCATCGACCTGACCACCCAGCTGACCCAGGCCAAGGAAGCGGGAATCAAGACGCTGTTCCCGACCGGGTTCACCGGCATCACGGCCATGGTCCAGGGCATCAAGCAGATCGGCTGGTCACCGACGGTTATCGGCTGGGGCGGGCTGAACGACTACGACGTCACCGCGGCCCAGTTGCCGCCCGGCGCCGTCGACGGCTGCGACGTCTCCTACGCGGCGGGGCAGCCGACGTCGGCCTTGCTGACGCCCGAGAACACGGCCCTGCTCAACGCGTCTAAGGCCAAGATCGGCCTCAACCCGCAGACCGCGGGCGTCCTTTACGGTTACTTCAACCTGCTCGCGATCAAGTGGGCGATCGAGAAGGCCAACTCGCTGGACGCGACCAAGCTCGCGGCCGCGCTTAGCGCCGCGTCTAGCATTCCCACGAACATCCCGGGCCTGAACCTGAACTGGACTGCGACCCCCGCGGTTCACAACGGCTACCCGAGTGCCTCGCTCAAGGAGTGCACGCTGAAGCAAGGCCCGTACGACATTCTCTACGCCGCCAGCTAATACCCGCCGGCGGCACGAAGATCGCAGGTAGCGTCTGACTGCGGCGGGCTCGCTCCTGGCCGATGAGCCAGGAGTGAGCCGACCGCGAGGGCGCTATTGCCGGGCCGAAAAGCAGGCTTTTTATCGCCATCGCGGTCTGCGTTCGGTGTTCTGGCCAGTCCATTGATTGTCTGATGCTTCGCGCGGGCGGCTGGGGCCCAGATCACATTTCTGTGGCCGGCTCGATGGAGCATCGAGCCGGTTATATCCGGCCCAATGGAGCATCGTGCCGGTTGGCGATGAGGGCTGGGCCCATCATCCGCACGCTCGAACAGTCCGACGTGGCCACTCAAGTACGGGCCAGCGCTGTATTTCGCGGACGCTACGGGCGCGGTGCGGATCCCGGCGGGGTGCGGAGGCGGAAGTGCTGGTTACTATTGTTTGATATCCGTAAGATTCGTGCTGGTGGCTGCGGCTGGCGCGGCCGTGATGGGTGGGCGGGATGGCTAATAGGCTAGCGGGGCTCGTCGATGTTCAGCTGACGTCCCCGGGGGTGGCGCTGGTAACGCTGAATCTGCCGCAAGTGCGTAATGCGATGACGACGGAATTGACGTCGGCGTGGGTCACGGTGATGGACAAGATAGCGGGCGACCGGTCCCTGCGCGCCGTGGTGGTCACCGGGGCGGGTAGTGCGTTTTGCTCGGGGGCGGATCTGTCGTGGCTGGATCAGGGGAATCTGAGCGATAACACGCCGGACCGGCTGCGGGACAAGATGCTGCCGTTTTACCGGGCCTGGCTGGCTCCGCAGCAGATCCCGGTGCCGGTGGTGGCGGCGGTGAACGGCCCGGCCGTGGGAGCGGGCCTATGCCTGGCTTTGGCCTGTGACCTGCGCTACGCCGCCCCGTCCGCGACGTTCAGCGCGCCGTTCACGCAACTGGGCACGCACGGCGGGATGGCGGTGAGCTGGCTCCTGCCCGAAGCGGTGGGGATGCCGCGGGCCCGGGAGATGCTGTACACCGGGCGCGTGGTCTCGGCCGAAGAGGCACTGGCCTGGGGGCTGGTCAGCGAGATCTCCGACGATGTGACCAGCCGGGCCCTCGAGGTGGCCGCCGAAGTGGCGGCTGCGGCGCCGATTGCCACCCGGCTGACCAAGGCGGGGCTGGGGCAGAGCTCGCGGGCCGGGTTCGAGGTGGCGCTGCAGTGGGAGGCGCTGGCCCAGCCGGTGACGATGGCCACGGCCGACATCCACAAGGGCATCAAGGCCCGGCGCGAGCACACCACTCCCACCTTCGAGGGCAGCTGACCGCAACGCTCCCGCACTAGCCGCTTGACCGGCCCAGGAGATCCTTATAGTTTGATTATTGTAGAATTGCCAATGATAATGGCCCGGCGTAGCCGTCACGGCGCGATCTCGCAGTGGGACAGAGGGACCTGGCCGGATAGAGGGGTAGGGCGCGAGTGAACGGGCGAGCCGATGCAGTCCCGGGCGAGCAGGGCGACGGGCAGCCTTACCGATTCGTTTCGCCCGAGCTGGCGGGGCAAGCGCTCAGGGACGTGGGTTACCTGGCCACCGAGCGGATCTCCAGTGTGGTGTTCCTGGGCGACCGGCTGCGCAAGCCGGTGCTGGTCGAAGGTCCCGCGGGAACCGGGAAGACCGAGCTGGCCAAGAGCGTGGCCCTGATGAGCGGCATGCGGCTGATCCGGCTGCAGTGCTACGAGGGCCTGGACGAGGCCAAGGCCCTGTATGAGTGGAACTACAAGAAGCAGTTGCTGCGCATCCAGGCCGAACGCACCGGCAGCCAGGCCGAGGCGGTGGAATGGACCGAGCTGGAGGCGGACATCTTCAGCGAGGAGTTCCTGCTGGCCCGGCCGCTACTGTCGGCGATCCGCGCCCCTGATCCGGTCGTCCTGCTGATCGACGAGGTGGACCGGCTGGACGTCGAGACCGAAGCCCTGCTGCTCGAGGTGCTCTCCGACTACCAGGTATCCATTCCCGAGCTCGGCACGGTGACCAGCGTGCAGACGCCGCTGGTCTTCCTCACCTCGAACAACTCGCGCGAGCTGTCCGAAGCGCTCAAACGGCGGTGCCTGTACCTGTACATCGACTACCCCTCCGTGGAGCGGGAGCAGGAGATCGTCCTGCGCCGCGTGCCAGGCATCAGCGCGACCCTGACCAGCCAGATCACCGGCGTCGTGCGGTCCTTGCGGCAGCTGGAGCTGAAGAAGAAGCCGTCGGTGTCCGAAACCATCGACTGGGCCCAGACCCTGCACCTGTTCGGCGCCCAGCAGGTCAGCACCGAACTGGTGGTCGACACGCTGCATGTCCTGCTGAAGCACCAGTCGGACATCGAGAAGGCGACCGCCGAGCTCACGGCGGCGCGCTGACCGGAGCGCCTCGATGGAGACGATCCTGGCCGGCTTCATCGCTGAGCTGCGGGCCATCGGCCTGCCTGTATCGGTGTCGGAGAACGTGGACGCGGCGGCGGCCCTGCGGGCCATCCCGCTCAGCGATCGCGCTCAGGTCAAGAGCGCGCTGGCCGCCACGCTGGTGAAGAACCACGATCACTACGGCGCCTTCGACGTGGCGTTCGACATCTACTTCGGCGGCCGTCAGCTCGGCTCGCTGGCGGGCGGCACCGGAAACGGCACGGGCGAACCGAAGGTGACGGGCTTCGGTTCCGGTACGGTCCTGAGCCGGCTCACCGACGATGAGCTGAGCGAACTACTGTTCCGGGCCGTGTCCCAGCGAGACGGCGGCCTGCTGCGGGCCGTGGCCGGCGAGGCGGTCGACCGTTACGCCGGCATCGAGCCCGGCCGCGTGGTGGCCGGGACGTTTTATCTCTACAAGACGCTGACCAGGCTCGACCTGGAGGTCCTGCGGCAGCGGCTGCGGGAGTCGGCCGAGGCCGACGGGCTGAGCGACCTGGGCCGCCAGCTCGCCGAGGACGACCAGGACGCGTGGGCCGACGCGGTCCGCGGCGAGGTCGAGGCGGAAATCCGGCGCCGGCTCATCGCTGACCGCGGCGCGGAGGCCGTCGCGGCGACGCTGCGCCGCCCGCTGCCCGAAGACGTCGAATTCCTCAACGCCTCGCGCGCGCAGCTGGCCGGGCTCAGGCAGACGGTCCGGCCGCTGGCCAGGAAGCTGGCCGCCCGGCTGGCGCACAAGCGGCGACATCGGCAGCGGGCGGCGCTGGACTTCCGGCGCACGGTCAGGAAATCCCTGGCCAGCGGCGGGGTGCCGGTCGACCTGGCCTACCGCAAGCCGCGCCCGGCCAAGCCGGAAATCATGCTGGTGGCCGACATCTCCGGGTCGGTGTCCGCGTTCGCCGGCTTCACCCTGCAGCTGGCCTACGCGATCAAGTCCGAATTCTCCCGGGTGCGTAGCTTCGTCTTCGTGGACGGGGTCGAGGAAGTCACCGCGATCCTGCAGGACGCCGCGGACATCACCACGGTGACGCATCGCCTCAACCTCGGGACCAGCGCGGTCCGGCTGGACGGGCACTCGGACTACGGCCTGGCGCTGGAGACCTTCTGGGAACGCTGGGGCGAGCAGGTCAGGAGCCGGACCAGCGTGATCATCCTGGGCGACGCGCGGAACAACTACCACGCGTCCCGGGCCTGGGTGCTGAAGGCGATCCGCCAGCGCGCCCGGCACCTGTACTGGCTCAACCCCGAGCCGGTCGCGGCCTGGGACACCGGGGACTCGGT
>Ga0302181_10001425_pt1 | contig 17837 bp, 11 predicted proteins | sample I_Palsa_E3_3_FD_198786 | JGI IMG/M metagenome (GOLD analysis project Ga0302181, IMG submission 198786) | Peat permafrost microbial communities from Stordalen Mire near Abisko, Sweden - I_Palsa_E3_3 | ecosystem: Environmental > Terrestrial > Soil > Palsa > Peat permafrost | place: Sweden...
CCACGACACGCTCGGCGGCGCCTGCTCGGCCGAAAGCAATACCGTGCGCTATGCGCTTGAAACGCGCCACATGCACGCCTGCCGCGATAACTTTCTGCTGGCGCTGGCGCGCCACGACCGCGGCCTGAGCAAGCGCGACCTGCCAAGCAACATCAACTTCTTCATGAATGTGCCGGTGACGAGTGCGGGCGAGCTGCACTTTGCCGACGGCATCTCCGCGGCCGGCCGCTATGTGCAGATGCGAGCGCAGATGGACGTGCTGGTGTTGATCTCCAATTGCCCACAGCTCAACAATCCCTGTAACGCCTACAATCCGACACCGATACAGATACTGATCTGGGCGACGGGCTGAACATCCCGTATGTTCGAGAAAGTCCTGATTGCCAATCGCGGCGCGATTGCCTGCCGGATTGAACGCACGCTGCGCCGACTGCACATCGCATCCGTAGCCGTTTATTCCGCGGCCGACAGCACCAGCCGCCACGCGCGCGAGGCCGATGAGGCCGTTTGCATTGGCGGCGCCGCGGCGGCCGACTCGTACCTGCGCGCCGATCGCATCATCGAGGCGGCCATCGCGACCGGCGCCCAGGCGATTCATCCTGGCTACGGCTTTCTGAGCGAAAACGCGCAATTCGCGCAGGACTGCGAACGCAGCGGCATCGTCTTCATCGGTCCGACGCCCGCGCAGATGCGCGACTTTGGGCTCAAGCACACCGCGCGCGCGCTCGCGGCAGCCAACGCGCTGCCACTGCTGCCGGGCAGCGCCCTGCTGGCCGATCTGCAAGCGGCGCTCAGCGCGGCCGAGCGCATCGGCTATCCGGTCATGCTCAAGAGCACGGCCGGCGGCGGCGGCATCGGCATGCAGCACTGTGCCGATGCTTCGCAGTTAGGCACAGCCTTCGAGAGCGTGCGCCGCCTCGCCGGCAGTCATTTCAGCGACGCTGGCGTGTTCCTCGAGAAATACGTCGTGCGCGCGCGTCACATCGAGGTGCAGCTCTTTGGCGACGGCTACGGCGAGGTCATCGCACTGGGTGAGCGCGATTGCTCGACCCAGCGACGCAATCAGAAGATCATCGAAGAGACGCCCGCGCCCGGGTTGCACGAGTCGCTGCGCTCGCAGCTCCTCGCCGCGGCGGTGCGGCTCGGCCGGGCGGTCCGATACCGTTCGGCCGGCACGGTCGAGTTCATCGTCGATGCCGAGCGCGCAGCCCGTGCGCAGGACGCAGCCACTGCCTTCTATTTCCTCGAGGTCAACACGCGCCTGCAGGTCGAGCACGGTGTGACCGAGGCGGTCACGGGCATCGATCTGGTGGAATGGATGCTGCGGCTGGCCGCAAACGAGATGCAGCCGCTGCAGTCGTATCAGCACACGCCACACGGCGCAGCAATAGAGGCGCGTCTGTATGCCGAGGACCCCGCGCGCGCGTTTCGTCCCTCGAGCGGCCTGCTCTCGCAGGTGCAGCTTCCCCGTACGCTGCGCGTCGACAGCTGGATTGAAACCGGCGCCGAGGTCTCAGCGCATTACGATCCGATGCTGGCCAAGCTGATCGCGCATGGCCCGACGCGCGAGGCGGCCATTCAGCAGCTGGACGAGGCGCTCGCCGGCAGCGCCATCTATGGCATCGAGACCAACCGTGAATACCTGCGCATGCTGTTGCAGCAGCCGCTGTTTCGCCATGCCGCCCTGACGACACACTGGCTCGATGCCCTGCCATTCCAATCGCAAACCATCGAGGTGCTGCAGCCGGGCACTCACACGAGCATTCAGGACTGGCCCGGACGTCTGGGTCATTGGGACGTGGGCGTACCCCCATCCGGACCGATGGACCCATTGGCGTTTCGGCTCGCGAACCGGCTGCTGAATAATTCAGCACACTGCCCAGCCCTGGAACTCACCGTTTCCGGCCCGACCCTCAAATTCGCCTGTGCCGCGCAGATCGCGCTGACCGGTGCGCGCATGCGCGCGCAGCTCGATGGCCAACCGCTAGGATGGTGGACCGCGGCGACGGTGCCGGCCGGCAGCGTGCTGCAGCTCGGCGCGATCGAGGGGCCCGGACAGCGCGCCTACCTCGCGGTGCAGGGCGGCTTCGACGTGCCGGCCTACATGGGCAGTCGTGCGACTTTCACGCTGGGACAATTCGGCGGTCATGCCGGCCGGGTATTGCGCCGCGGCGATGTGCTGCGCGTGGCCGCAGGCACATCGACGTCGAGCAGCCTGCAGTGGCTGCCCGATGCCATGCAGCCGCGCTATGCCGAGCACTGGGACATCGCGGTGACTTACGGACCGCAGGGCGCACCCGACTTCTTCACGGACCAGGACATCGAGACATTCTTCAAGACCGACTGGCAGGTGCACTACAACTCGAGCCGCACCGGCACGCGCCTGATTGGCCCGAAGCCGCAGTGGGCGCGCCATGATGGCGGCGAGGCGGGATTGCACCCCTCCAATATTCATGACAATGCCTACGCCGTAGGCGCGATTGATTACACCGGTGACATGCCGGTCATCCTGGGGCCGGACGGACCGAGCCTCGGCGGGTTTGTATGCCCGGCGGCCATCGCACTTGCCGATCAATGGAAGGCCGGGCAGCTTCGACCAGGCGATACGGTGCGCTTTCACGCCATTAGCGCCGAGCAGGCGCGGCGCATGTTATTGCAGCAGGATGAGTCGATCCGCACGCTCAGCGGCGTCGGGTTTCTCGCCAGGCGCGCCCGGCGCACCCGCCGCGCGGCAGCGCTGCAGGCCATTCTTCTGCAGGTGAGCGCGAGCGGCTCGCGGCCGCAGATCTGCTATCGACAATCGGGCGAGGACAATCTGCTGATCGAGTACGGTGCGCCGACGCTGGATCTCGCGTTGCGATTTCACGTGCAGGCGCTGCTCGATGCCCTGTGCGCCGCGCCGCTGCCGGGTGTCATCGATATGACGCCCGGGGTGCGCACTTTGCAGGTGCATTTCGATCCGCGCCTATGCAGCCGCAGCCGCCTGCTCAAGTCGCTGTTGCGGCATGAGCAATCACTGCCGCCGATCGATGACATCGAGGTGGCGAGCCGCATCGTGCACCTGCCCTTATCGTGGGACGATCCGGCGACACAACTTGCAATCGAGCGCTACATGCAGTCGGTGCGCGCCGATGCGCCCTGGTGTCCGAGCAACATAGAGTTCATCCGCCGCATCAATGGCCTGGATTCGGTCGACGACGTGCGCCGTACCGTGTTCGCGGCCAGCTATGTCGTCATGGGCCTTGGCGATGTCTACCTGGGCGCACCGGTGGCCACGCCCCTGGATCCACGCCATCGCCTGGTCACCACCAAATACAATCCCGCGCGCACCTGGACGCCCGAAAACGCCGTGGGCATCGGCGGGGCCTACCTGTGCGTCTATGGCATGGAAGGTCCGGGCGGCTATCAGTTCGTGGGCCGCACGCTGCAGATGTGGAACCGCTACCGCCAGACCGAGGCGTTTCGCGACGGCAAGCGCTGGTTGCTGCGCTTCTTCGATCAGCTGCGCTTCTATCCGGTGTCCGCCGGCGAACTGCAGCGATTGCGCGTCGAGTTTCCCTACGGCAAAGCGCAGATCGATATCGAGCCCGCGACGCTGCGACTGCGCGATTACCGGCGCTTTCTGCAGGATAATGCCGAGTCGATCAGTGCGTTCAAGGCGCGCCAGCAGGCGGCCTTCGACGCCGAACGCGATCGCTGGCGCGCCGAGCCCGCAGCACTCGACCTGCCCGCGAACTCAGGGGACAGCGCCACGCGCGCGGGGGCGCTCGATGCGAGCCTCGAGCCGCCCGCAGGCTCGGTCGCGGTCAGCTCGCCGGTCACCGGCAGCGTCTGGCAGCTCAAGACTGCCGCGGGCGAGCGCGTTGCGGCCGGGGATACGCTGCTCGTGATCGAGGCAATGAAAATGGAGGTCGCGGTGAACGCAGAGCAGGCTGGCACGATCGTGGAGTTGCGCTGTCAGCGCGGCCAGGCGGTCGCCGCAGGCGAAACGCTGTTGTGGCTGCGTACGCACGAGGAGCACAGCGCGTGAGCGCTGCTCAGCCGCTTATGGATCGCAGTCTCGCGATTGCCGATCTGGCCGCTGACTATCGCGAGCGTCGCAGCACGCCGGTCGAACTCATCGAGCTGCTGCTCGAGCGCATCGCGGCGCTGAGCGATCGCGGCATCTGGATCTCACAGCTCGCGCCAGAGCGCGTGCTCGAGCAGGCGCGCGCGCTGCGCGAGCGCGATCCTGCCTCGCTGCCGCTCTATGGCATCCCGTTTGCGATCAAGGACAATATCGATCTGGCCGGCACGCCCACAACCGCCGGCTGCCCGGCCTTCGCCTACACCCCGGCGCAATCAGCCTTCGTCGTGCAGCGCCTGATCGATGCCGGGGCAATCCCGCTTGGTAAGACCAATCTCGATCAGTTCGCCACCGGGCTCGTGGGCACACGATCTCCCTACGGCGTGTGTCACAACAGCTTCGATCCCGAGTACATCAGCGGCGGTTCGAGCTCCGGATCGGCGGTCGCGGTGGCGATGGGCCTCGCAAGCTTCGCACTCGGTACCGACACGGCCGGCTCAGGTCGAATCCCGGCGGCATTCAATAATCTGCTTGGCCTCAAGCCGACCCTCGGCCGACTCAGCACCGGCGGCGTAGTGCCGGCTTGCCGCACGCTCGATGCAGTCTCGATCTTCGCGCTCGGTGCCGCGGATGCTGCGCGCGTGTGCCGAGTCGCGGAAGGCTTCGATGAAGCCGAGCCCTATTCACGCCGCGCCGGCGCGCCGGCGCGCGAGGCCCCGGGCGGCAGCGGCGCGTTTCAATTTGGCGTGCCGCGGTCCGAGCAGCTCAGATTCTTTGGCAACGATGAGTATCCGCGGCTGTTCGATGCGGCGATCGCGCGGCTCGAGGCTCTGGGCGGGCAGCGCGTGCCGATCGACTTCGCGCCCTTCATCGAGGCCGGACAACTGCTGTACGAAGGCCCCTGGGTCGCCGAACGCTATGTCGTGATCGAGTCGCTGCTGCGCCGGCAGGCCGATGCCGTGTTTCCGGTCACGCGGCAGATCATCGAGCTCGGCGCGAGCTCATCGGCGGCACAGGCATTTCGTGCGCTGTATCGGCTGCAGGCGCTGCGCCGTGCGAGTGAGCGCGTCTGGAGTCAGATCGATGTACTGCTCACGCCCACGGCCGGCACGATCTATCGCGTCGCCGAGGTTGAGGCCGATCCGGTGCGACTGAACTCGCGCCTGGGCTATTACACCAACTGCGTCAATCTGCTGGATCTGGCCGCAGTCGCGGTTCCGGCCGGCTTCAACGCCGCCGGCCTGCCCTTTGGCGTCACGTTGATCGGGCCCACATGGGGCGACTTCACGCTGTTGGCGCTCGCCGCACGCTTGCAACGCGCAGCGCCGGTGCGCCAGGGGGCAATGCGCTGCAGCGTACCGCCAGAGCCCGACTTTGACTGGAGCACAGGCGTCGATCGTGTCGCCGTGGCCGTCTGCGGCGCACATCTTTCCGGCTTACCACTGAACTATCAGCTGCGTGATCGCGGCGCCGTGCTGCTCGAGCGTACCTCGACCGCCGCGCAGTACCGGCTCTACGCGTTGCCGGGCGGGCCGCCCTATCGCCCCGGACTGGTGCGCGTGGCGCCAGGGGCCGCCGGCGTGCCGATCGAGGTAGAGGTCTGGTCACTGCCGCGCACGGCATTCGGCGGCTTCGTCGCCATGATTCCTGCGCCCCTCGGCATTGGCAAGGTGCAGCTTGCCGATGGCCGCGAAGTGTGCGGCTTTCTGTGCGAGGGCCATGCGCTCGCCAGCGGCGCCGAGGACATCAGTCATCTTGGAGGCTGGCGCCCATACCTCGCGCAGCGTGCCTGAAATGATGAGATTTTGAATTTCAGCGCCCGAAGCGCGATCATAGAGCGCACTGCGCTCGCGCACAGCGTGCCGCTACACTCAAATCGGGAGATGGCCGAATGAAGATCGTATTGCTATCCATACTGACGGCCCTTGCGCCCGTGGCACTGCATGCGCAGTGCGCGCCGCCCGACGGGCAGGTTGAGATTCCCGACGGCTCGAGCGCGACGCTCGATCAGATGAAGGCAGCGCAGCAGGCCGTGAAGGCGTTCGACGCCGCGGTCACGGCCTATACGGCCTGCCTGAAGGACGAAGAGGCCGCCAAGATCAAGCAGGGCGGCGACAAGAAAAAGATCGCGGCCGAGTACGCCCAGCGCAGTAATGCCGAGGTCGACAAGGTGCAGCAGGTGGCCGATAAGTTCAACACCGAGTTGAAGGCCTACAAAGCCAAGCCCCCCGGCTGATCAATGCGCGCTCGGGCGAGCCGTCGCGCCAGCGGGGCTCTCTCTGGCCACGAGCCACTTCACGAGCTCGATGACCTGATCCGGACCTCCGGCTGACTGCACGTCGAGCCGATACTTGCCGTTGACCACGACGCTCGGCGTGCCCTCCACGCGGTAGTCCTTCACGAGCTGATCAGCCTGGCGCATGCGCGTATCGACCGAGAAGGAGTTGGCGGTGGCCATGAACGTTGCGGCCTTGATGCCGGCGGTGCGCTCGTAGAACTTCGCCAGATCCTGGATGCCCGGTACGGGTACTCGCAGGCGATGCGTGCGTGGGTCTTCCACCGCGAGCTCGCCGGTCTTCCAGACCGCATCGAACATCGCATCGTGCGTGCGCTTCTCGACCCCGAGCACTTGCGCGGCATAGTACGCGCGCTGAAATACCGTCCAGTCCTCATCCGGGCGAAACCCCGCGGGCAGGAAGTCGAGCTCGGCGTTCGCCGGCAAGGCCGCCTTGAGCCGATCCACGTACGGATAAAAGCTATTGCATGCCGGGCAGGCATAGGAAAACACTTCGGTGACCTCGACCTTTCCGGCTGCCACCGCCGGGGCCTGTGGCGGCTGGATCAGAAAGTAATTGCGACCCTGGACCCAGTCCGTAGCGGCGGCCTGCGCGCCATAACTCACTCCCAGGCAAAGCAGCGCCGCCCCGACATCACGCATCATTCGCATGCTCTTCTCCTCGATCGCTAGGGCGATGCCCGTTTAGCCGGCGCCGCGGGCTCAAGCCCCTTCGAATACAACACGCGCCCGTCCGGTGTGACCAGCACGGCATCGACATCGCCGAGCCCGTTATAGATCCTCATGGCCTCTTCGGGCCCGAGCACGAACGCGGTCTTGGACAGGCCATCGGTACGCGTCGCGGTCGGCGCAATAACGGTCGCACTGCGCACCTTGCTGGCCGAATGACCCGTGTGCGGGTCAATGATGTGATGATAGCGCACGCCGCCTTCATCGAAGTAGCGCTCGTAGTCGCCTGAGGTCGAGAATGCGGTGTTTGTCAGCGGTAGGCGCACGATGACCTGACCGGGATGATCGGGATGCCGAATGCCGATGATCCAGGCCTTGCCGAATCGGTCACCGATCACGCGGCTGTCGCCCCCGGCATTGACCAGCGCGTGCGTGAACCCGCGCGCCTGCAGGATCTCGATGCCGCGATCGACCGCATATCCCTTGGCGATGCCGCCCAGATCGATGCGCACGCCGGGCTGCGAGAAGCGCACCGTGCTCGCTGCGGCGTCGAGCAGCAGATGCCGATAATTGATCGCTGGCAGCGCGGCTTGAATCTGCGGCTCGCTGGGTCGCGTGCGCGCGCGAAAGTCGTACATATACCCGACGCTCGCGTAGGTAATGTCGAATGCGCCCTCGGTGATGCGTGAATACTCGATCGCAGTGCTCAGCAGGCCGAACAGCTCAGAGCTGATCTTGACGGGCTGCTGCGCGGCCAGGGCGTTGACCTGCGAGACCTCGCTCGTGGGTTTGTAGACGCTCATGGTCTCATCGATGTGCCGCATTTCGTCCATGACCGCATCGATGGCCTGCTCGCCCCGCGCGCGATCCTCCTCCTCGGCCCAGAGCTCCACGTAAATGCGCGTGCCCATGATGCCGTCAACCGCACGCGACACCCAGGCGGCTTGCGCCGGGGCGGCGGTGAGGCCAATCCATACACTCAGCGCGGCCAATGCGGCGCGCGCGCGCACTGGCCGGGTTGAGCGCCGCGATGAGTTCATCGTGTGGCGGAGGTTACTGCAAGACCGGAGGCTTCGAGCAAGCCCTTTTGCGCGAGCCAATCCCGGTTGTACAGCCTCGAGAGATAATTGCCGCCGCCGTCGCACAGCACCGTGACCACGGTATGCCCGGGTCCCAGATCGCGTGCGACCCGCACGGCCGCCGCCACGTTGATGCCACTGGTGCTGCCCACGAACAGACCCTCCTCGTGCAACAGGCGGTAGACATAGCCAATCGTCTGCGCGTCATCGATGTGCAAGGCATCATCTATGGGCGCGTCCTGCATATTGGCGGTGACGCGGCCGATGCCGATGCCCTCGGTGATCGAGCCGCTGCCCGTGGCTTTGACGACGCCATGGCGGATGTATTCGTACAAGGCGCTGCCCGGCGGATCGGCCAGGACCGTACGCACGCGCCGATCGCGCGACTTGAGGTACTCCGAGACTCCAGCCACCGTGCCGCCGGTGCCGCTGGCGGCGACGAACGCGTCGAGGCGACCCGCGGTTTGCTGCCAGATCTCCGGTCCAGTGGTCTCGAAGTGAGTGCGACGATTCGCGGTATTGTCGAACTGGTTGGACCAGATTGCCTTGGGCAACTCATCGGCCAGGCGACCGGCGACCTTTTGATAGTGATTCGGATCGCTGTAGGGCACGGCCTTGACGCGGCGCACCTCGGCCCCGAGGGCCTCGAGCAGCGCATATTTTTCCGGCGATTGGTTATCGGGCATCACGATGACGCAGCGATAGCCGCGGGCCTGGCAGACGTGCGCGAGTCCGATGCCCGTGTTGCCCGCGGTACCTTCGACCACGGTGCCTCCAGGCTCGAGGCTGCCGCGGCGCTCCGCATCGAGCACGATCGCGCGCGCGGCCCGATCCTTGACCGAGCCGCCCGGATTCATGAACTCCGCCTTGCCATAGATCTCGCAGCCGGTCTCCTCGCTCACGCGGCGCAGCCGAATCAGCGGGGTATTGCCCACCGCTTCGAGAAAGTCCTGGCAGACCCTCATCGTCGTCCTCGGCGCACCAAGGCCGCTGCCCAGTTCAGAAATTCACTGGCCTCGGGCAAACGCGCCGTGCCTGCCGCGCTGGCCGCGCTGTCGGGGCGAGCGGCACGCGCGGCGATCTCCCCGACGATCAATAGCGCCGGGGCTCCGACGCCGGCGCTGTGCGCGCGCTCGACAATGTCGCGCAGGGTACCGGCCAGCACACGCTGCTCCGGCAATGTCGCGCGCTCGACGATGGCCACCGCCCGCTCGAGCGGTGCGCCGTGGGCATGCAGATGCTCGACGATGCGGGGCAATTGTGCGACTCCCATGTAGAACACGACGGTCTGCGACGGTGCGGCGAGCGAGCGCCAGTCCAGTGCCGCGGCCCCGTCGCCCATGGCGGTCACGAAAGTCACCGCCTGCGCCTCGCCACGGTGCGTGAGCGGCAACGCAGCGGCTGCGGCCGCGCCCAGCGCCGCAGTAATGCCGGGCACGACCACGACCGGGATACCCGCGGCTGTAAGCACATCGAGCTCCTCGCCGCCGCGGCCGAATATAAACGGATCCCCGCCCTTGAGCCGTGCCACGCGCAGGCCGCGAGCGGCATATTGCAGCAGCAGCGCATGAATGCGCTGCTGCGTCGCGCGGTGCTCGCCGCTGCGCTTGCCGACGAAAATGCGCTCGGCGTCGCGCCGCACGCGCGCGAGCACGGCATCACTGACGAGGCGGTCGTAGAGCACGACGTCAGCTTGCTGCAGTAACTGCAGCGCCCGCAACGTCAGCAAGTCCGGATCGCCCGGTCCGGCTCCGATCAGATAGACCTCGCCCAGCGCTGGCGGGGCTTGGTTGCCAGAGTGCGCCTGGATGGCTGCGTGCAACTGCGCCTCGAGCAGCGCGTCGGCCTCGCTCATGCTGCCGGCCAACACCTTGGAAGCGGCCGGACTGTTGAACAGGCGATCCCAGAACGCTCGGCGCTGGTTGATGTCCGGCAAAGCGCGCTGTACGCGCTCGCGCGCGCGGCCAGCAAAACCCGCGAGCTCGCCGAGCCGCTCGGGCAGCATTGCCTCGAGCTGCGCACGCACGCGCCGGACGAGCGTCGGGGACTGCCCGGCACTGCCGATGGCCACGATGACCGGCGAGCGATCGACGATGGCGGGCATCAGGCAGGATGATGCCGCGCCATCATCCACGACGTTGACGAACACTCCGCGCGCCTCAGCGGCAGCGGCAACCGCCCGATTGACCTCGGGCCGGTCGGTCGCGGCTATCGCAAAAGCTGCGCCCTCCAGATGCACGGGCTCGAACAGCGCCGCGCGATGCTCGATGCGACCCGCGTCGCGATAGAGAGCCAATTCGGGATGCAGCGCCGGGGCCACCACGAGCACGCGCGCATGCGCCTTGAGCAGCAGCTCGACCTTGCGCATGGCGACCGCACCGCCGCCCACGACCAATGCGAGCCGATCCCGCAGGTTCAGGAATACCGGCAGATAGTCCATGGCAACTACGGGTATGAGGCGCCCTGCGCTGCGGCTTGAAGCTGCGGCTAGAAGCTTCAGCCGACCGCTGCAGGCCGCGCACGCGGGTGCAGCCCGCATTCGCGCGAACCGGGCCGCTCCCACCACCAGCGCCCGGCGCGATGGTCCTCGCCGGGCTGAAGGGCACGCGAGCAAGGCGCGCAGCCAATGCTCGAATAGCCCCGATCATGCAGTGGGTTGTAGTAGAGCTGATGGGCGCGGATGTAGCTCCAGATCTCGCTCCAGCTCCAATCCAGCAGCGGACTGATCTTCTCGAGCCCATGCTGCTCGTCGCGCACGATCGGCTGTGCCGAGGCGCGCACTTCGGATTGATCGCGTCGTACCCCCGTGACCCACGCGCGATATCCCGCGATTGCTCGCCGGAACGGCTCAAGCTTACGAATAGCGCAGCAGCTGAGCCGCACCTCCAGGCTGTTGTAGAAGCCGTTGATGCCGTGTACGCGCACCAGGCGCTCGACCGCCTGCGGGTCAGGGTAATACAAGGGCATGCGCCGCCCGTAGCGTCGCTCGAGTCGCTCGAGCAGCGAGAGCGTCTCCTCTGGCAGCCGGCCGGTGTCTATGCTGACGATGTCGATCCCGGGCGCCTGAGTGCAGATCAGGTCGGTCAGCACCATGGCTTCCGCACCCAGACTGCTGGCATAAACGACGCGCTCGTAGCTGTCCAGCGCCTGGCGCAGCAGCGCGACGCTCGTCTCGACCTTCGCCGCCAGCTGCGGCTCGCTGTTCGCCTCGTATGCCATGGGCCGCCTATTGTGCACTCTGAGCTCATAACCTGGGCGTATGAGCACACAATTCCCGCGCCGGCATGACATTGTGTGACCTGCCGCGCGCTGCTTCGCGGCAGACTCAGTCGATCCATGAGTACCCTGGACCTGCGCCGCCTGCGGCAAAATGAGCATATTCGCGCCCTCACGCGCGATATCCACGTCCAGCTCGAGCAATTGGTGCAGCCCCTGTTCGTGGCCGAGGCTGCGAGCGCGCCCGAGCCTGTTCCCGGGCTTACCGGAGTGCAGCGGGAAACGAGCGACTCGCTGTTGCGCCAGGTCGAGCAGGATTTGCGCGCGGGGGTCAGCAATTTTCTGCTGTTTGGCGTGCCGCGGGCACGCAGCGAGCGCGATATCGACTGGTCTTTCACGGCCGGCCAGATTCGCGCGCTCAAGCAGCGTTTCGGGCACGACATCTGGCTGGCCGTCGATGTGTGCCTGTGCTCCTCGACCCCGCATGGTCATTGCGGCGTACTCAATGCCGAGGGCGATCATCTGGACAATCGCGCCAGCGTCGCCGAGCTCGAGCAGGCTGCCTTGAGCTATGCGCAAGCCGGGGCCGACTGCGTCGCTCCGAGCGACATGATGGACGGGCGCATCGGCGCGATTCGCGGTCGCCTTGACGGCGCCGGACTCGAGCGCACGATCCTCATGAGCTATGCGGTCAAGTTCCAATCCACATTGTATGGACCGTTTCGTGTCGCGGCGGACTCGAGCCCCAAGGTAGGCATCGCTCTGAAGGATCGCTCCAGCTATCAGCTCGATCCGGCACGTCCGAACGACGCCTGGCAGTGCGCGGAGCGCGATGCGGCCCAGGGCGCGGATATCCTGATGGTCAAACCCGGCCTGCCGTACCTGGACATGTTGCGCGAGCTCTCGCGCGCCATCCGCAAACCCTGGGCGGTCTATCAGGTCAGCGGCGAATTTGCCGCACTCGAGGCCCTGAGCGCACAGGGCCTCGCGCCGCGCGCGGCCTTGCACCGCGAGATGCTGATCGCCTTCAAACGCGCCGGCGCGGCGATGATCATCACCTACGGCGCGCGCTTCGCGCGCGGCTGGCTCGCGGGATGAGCCGCGGGAGCGAGCGCTCCGAGCAGCTGTTCGCGCGCGCACAACGCGTATCCCCGGGCGGCGTGCACTCGCCGGTGCGGGCATTTCGTGGCGTCGGGGGAACACCGCGCTTCATGACCGGGGGAGCCGGGGCCTGCCTGCGCGATGTGGATGGGCGTGAGTACATCGATTACTGCATGGCCTTCGGCCCGCTGATTCTCGGTCACGGCGACACCGAGGTACGCGCCGCCGCCGAGATCGCGCTCGCGCGCGGCTGGAGCCTGGGCACTGCGGAGCCCTATAGCCTGGAGCTCGCGGAGTTCATCACCCGCCGCATTCCATGGGTGCAGAGCATCCGCTTCGTCAATTCCGGTACCGAAGCGGTCATGTCGGCATTGCGCGTGGCCCGCGCCGCCACCGGACGCTCGAGCATTCTGAAGTTCGAGGGCTGCTATCACGGCCACGCCGATGCCATGCTGATGCGCGCCGGCTCGGGCCTGGCCGAGGCGCCGCTGCCCGACAGCGCCGGTCTGCCCGCCGCGGCGAGCCAGGAGACCCTGGTCGCGCCGCTGGATGACGAGGATGCGCTCGAGGCGCTGTTTGCCAGCCACGGAGCGCGCATTGCCGCAGTCATCATCGAGCCATTGCCGGCCAATTACGGTCTGCTGCCGCAGCGAGCCGCGTTTTTGCAGGCGCTCGCGCGCCTGGCGCACGGCCACGGCGCATTGCTGATCTTCGATGAGGTGATCTCGGGCTTTCGGGTCGGCTTTGAGGGCTATGCCGGCTTGTGCGGCATCATTCCGGATCTGCTCACTTACGGCAAGGTCATCGGCGGCGGCTTTCCGGTCGGCGCCTATGGCGGTCGGCGCGAGCTCATGGAACTGGTCGCGCCGAGCGGACCGGTCTACCAGGCCGGGACTCTGAGTGCCAATCCGCTGGCCATGTGCGCAGGGCTCGCGGTGCTGCAGCGGCTGCAGGATGGCAGCGTCTATCGACAGCTCGAGCATCTGGGCGCGCGGCTCGAGCATCGGCTCGCACCGATTGCAGGCCTTGCTGTGCAGCGCGTGGGCTCGATTTTCTGGCTCTGCGTCTCCGAGCAGGCCCGCTCGCGTACGCCGATGCGCACGCCGCAGGGTTTCCCGACCGATGCCAAGGTAAACTTTGCGCCCGTGTTCCACGCGCTGCTCGAGCGCGGCATTTATCTGGCGCCGAGCGCCTTTGAGGTCGGGTTTCTCTCGAGCGCGCATACCGAGGCGCAGATCGACGCCCTGGCCGACGGGCTCACCGAAGCCCTGCGCGTCTCAAACTGAGCTCGTATCGCGCACCTCGGGCATGCCGGCAACAGCCTGCGGTTGCACCGCCGTGTCCTCTGGATCATGCACGATGAGTTCGGGCGTAGCCGCCAGTAGCGTTGCGGTCAGCAGCTGCAGACTATGCGCCGCGACCTCTAGACCTGAGTCCGTGAGCTCCTGATCGCTCAGCGCCACGTTGGCGGTGTCCAGGCGCAGCCACCAGGGGAAGGCGGGCTGAGGCAGCTGAAACACCCGCGCTGCTGAGGTGCTATTGATCAGCAGCAGACTCACCTCCGCGCACTGCTCGTCAATTCGGATCGCACGGCGCACGCACAGCAGACGCCCTTCGCTGTACTGCCAGTCTTCAATGCGCATGACATCGCCATTCTCGTCGAACCATTCGATGTCGCGCACCTGCGGCAGCGGCTCGATACGGCCATGCTGAAAATGCCTGCCGTGCAGGCTCGGGTACTCGCGCCGCAATCGGATCAGGCGCGCCACGAATTGCTGCTGCTCGATGCCAGAGGCGCTATGCGCCTGCGTCCAGTCGAACCATGAGAGCTCGGAGTCCTGGCAATAGGGATTGTTATTGCCCTGCTGCGTGCGCCCGAATTCATCCCCGCCCAGCAGCATCGGCGTGCCATGAGAGAACATCAGCGTCGCCAGCATGGCGCGCTTGACACGCGCACGCACCAGCATGATGGCCGCATCGTCCGTCGGGCCCTCCACCCCCCAGTTATAGCTCGCGTTGTGGTCGGTGCCGTCGCGATTGTTCTCGCCGTTGATATCGTTGTGCTTTTCGTTGTAGCTGACCCAGTCCTGCAAGGTGAAGCCATCGTGCGCGGTAACGAAATTCAACGCTTCCCAGGGCCGGCGCCGATCGTGATCGAACAGGTCCGCCGAGGCCTGCAGCCGCGCCGCCAGCGCGCCGCGCAGTCCTGAATCCCCGCGCCACACGCGCCGCACATCGTCGCGATATTGCGCGTTCCACTCCGAGATGCCCGCCGCATGCCGCCCGAGCTGAAAGCCGTCCGGACCCAGATCCCAGGGCTCGGCGATCAGCTTGATGTCCGCGAGCGTCGGATCCTGCAGCAGCGCGGCAAAGAAGCCCGCGTGCGCATCAAAGCCCCTGCTGCCGCGGCCGAGCGTTACGCTCAGGTCGAAGCGAAAGCCATCGACATGAAACTCTCGCACCCAGTAGCGCAGCGAATCCAGCGCCAATTGGATCACGCGCGGTTGCGTGAAATTCATGGTGTTGCCGCAGCCCGTATCGTTGATGCAGTGCCTGAGGTTGTGCGCCGCGGCCCGGTAGTACACGGCGTTGTCGAGGCCACGCAGGCTCAACGTCGGACCGAGCTCACTGCCCTCCCCGGTATGGTTGTAGACCACGTCGAGCAGTACTTCGATGCCGGCGGCATGCAAAGCCTTGATCGCGCCCTTGAGCTCATCGCGGTTGCCGCTGTGCAGGTAGCGCGCCTCGGGAGCAAAGTATGCGAGCGTGTTGTAGCCCCAGTAATTGATCAGCCCGCGCTCGATCAGTGGCCGATCGTGCACGATCGCATGGATCGGCAACAGCTCGATCGCGGTGACGCCCAGGCGCTGCAGGTGAGCGATGATCTGCTCGTGGCCCAACGCGGCGGCGGTGCCGCGCACGGAGTGTGCAATGCCCTCATGGCGCATCGACAGGCCGCGCAGGTGCGCCTCGTAAATGACGGTATCGGACCAGGCGGTACGCGGCGGCCGATCCGCGCCCCAGTCAAAACGATCGAAGGTGACCACCGCCTTCGGTATCGCCGCGGCGCTGTCGCTGCGATCGAAGGACAGATCCGAGCGCGGCGAGCCGACCCGATAGCCATAGAGCGCATCGCTCCAGCGCAAGCTGCCCGCGAGCGCGCGCGCGTACGGATCGAGCAGCAGCTTATTGACGTTGTAGCGATGACCGTCTTCCGGCTCGTAGGGGCCGTGCGCCCGATAGCCATAAAGCTGGCCCGGGGCGACGTAGGGTACGAAACCGTGCCAGACCCCGTCGGTGCAATCCGGCAATGGCAGGCGCATGAGCTCCTGCTGGCCGCTCGGATCAAACAGGCACAGATAGACCTGCTCGGCGTGCCCGGCGAATACCGCAAAATGAGTGCCCTGCGCGTCCCAGTGGGCGCCGAGCGCGAGCGAAGGGCTCTCGAGCACGCGCATGGGCAGCTCTGAGCTCATGCCGGGCGCACTCGCGCTCTCACCCCGCGTGCCGCAGTAATATTGTGGCGAGCGGCGGCAAGGTCAGCTCCAGCGAAAAGGGCTGTCCATGCGAGCTCGTCGAGCTCGTGTGCACCCAGCCGCCATTGCCGAGGTTGCTGCCGCCATAGAGCTGCGCGTCAGTATTGAGGATCTCGTGCCAGCCGCCCGCGCGCGGTACGCCGATACGGTAATGCAGGCGCGGGACGGGCGTGAAGTTGCAGACCACGACGATCGGCGGGGTGTCGTCATAGCCGCTGCGGTACCAGGCAAACACGCTGTTGTGCCGATCATCACCGACGATCCAGCGAAAGCCGGCACTCTCGCAATCCTTGGCATGCAATGCGGCCTCGACGCGATACAGACGATTCAGATCCTGGATCAGCCGCTGCACGCCCAGGTGCAGCGGATGCTCGAGCGCCGCCCAGTCGAGCTGGCCATCATGATTCCATTCCCAGTCCTGCCCGAACTCCCCGCCCATGAACAGCAGCTTCTTGCCGGGCTGCGTCCACATGAAGGCGAAATACGCCCGCAGGTTCGCAAAGCGCTGCCAGGTATCCCCCGGCATGCGTCCGATCAGCGAGCCCTTGCCATGTACGACCTCGTCATGCGAGAGCGGCAGCACGAAGCGCTCGGAGAACGCGTACAGCAAGCCGAAGGTCATGTCATGGTGATCGTATGCGCGATGGATCGGGTCGTGCGACATGTAGCGCAGCGTGTCGTGCATCCAGCCCATGTTCCACTTATAGGTGAAACCCAGTCCCCAATCGCGCGTCGCTTGCGTCACGCCGGGCCAGGCCGTGGACTCCTCGGCTATCATCAATGCGCCTGGGAAGCGCTGTTCCACGACGTCGTTCAGGTGGCGCAGGAAATCGATGGCCTCGAGATTTTCCCGGCCGCCATAGCGATTCGGGATCCACTGACCTTCGCGTCGCGCGTAGTCGCGATACAGCAGTGAGGCGACCGCATCGACCCGCAGGCCATCGATGTGATAGCGATCGAACCAGTGCAGTGCGCTTGAAATCAGGAACGAGTGCACTTCCCTGCGGCCCAGATTGTAGACCGCGGTATTCCATTCCTGGTGAAAGCCCTCGCGCGCATCGGCGTGCTCGTATAGTGCAGTGCCGTCGAACCACGCCAGGCCGTGCGCATCGGTCGGGAAGTGCCCCGGTACCCAGTCGAGAATCACACCGATGCCGGCGTTATGGCAGCTGTCGACGAAACGCGCGAATGCCGCGGGCTCGCCGAATTCCGCCTGCGGCGCATATTGACTCAGTACCTGGTAGCCCCAGGAGCCGCCGAATGGGTGGCCCATGATCGGCAACAGCTCGATATGCGTGAACTTGAGCTCGCGCACGTATGGGATCAGCTGCTCGGCAAGCTCATCCCAGTTCAGCGGCCGCCAATCCGTGCTCTTGCGCCGCCAGCTTGCAACATGCACTTCGTAGATCGAGAGGGGCGCGTGCCATTGCTGCCCGCCCGCGCCGCGCGCCTGCAGCCAGCGCGCATCGATCCAGTCGAAGGGTGCCGGATCGGCCACGACCGAGGCGGTGCGCGGCACGACCTCCACCTGCAGTGCCACGGGGTCCGCCTTGAGTGGCAGCAGCCCGTGCGGACCCAGAATCTCGTATTTATAGACGCTGCCGATGGGCAGCCTTGGAATGAACAGCTCCCAGACACCGGCCTCGACGCGCTTGCGCATCGGATGGCGGCGGCCGTCCCAGCCATTGAAATCACCGACGACCGAGACACGCCGTGCGTTCGGCGCCCAGACCGCGAAGCGCACACCGGCAATGTTGTCGATGCTCATGACCTGCGCGCCCAAGCAGCGGCCGAGCTCGAGGTGATTGCCTTCGGCGAGCAGGTAGACGTCGAGCTCGCCGAGCAATAGCCCGAATGAATAAGGATCTTCGGTG
>Ga0302181_10001426_pt1 | contig 17825 bp, 18 predicted proteins | sample I_Palsa_E3_3_FD_198786 | JGI IMG/M metagenome (GOLD analysis project Ga0302181, IMG submission 198786) | Peat permafrost microbial communities from Stordalen Mire near Abisko, Sweden - I_Palsa_E3_3 | ecosystem: Environmental > Terrestrial > Soil > Palsa > Peat permafrost | place: Sweden...
CGCTGCGGCGGCCCGCGCGCGGTATCACCGGGATGCGCGAGTACGCGGTCTCGAAACTGGGCAACGTGCTGTTCTCGGCCGAACTCGCCCGCCGGACGGCCGGCACCGGGGTAACCACGTACGCGCTGCACCCGGGCGTGGTGGCCTCCGACATCTGGCGGCGGGTGCCGTGGCCGGTCAGGCCGCTCGTCACCCGGCGCCTGCTCTCGGTGACCGAAGGGGCGCGGACCTCGCTGTACTGCGCCACCTCGGACGCGCCTGAGGTGGCGCAGGCCAGCGGTCAGTTCTACGACCGGTGCGCGCCGCGCGCCGCCAGCGCCGTCGCGACCCCGGAACTCGCACGGGTGCTGTGGGAACGCAGCGAGAAGTGGACCGCGGCTTAAGCTGGGCGTATGGATCTTCCTGTCAACCCGCCGGTGGCGCCGATGCTGGCCAAGCCGACCGACGCGATCCCGGCCGGGGACTATGTCTTCGAGCCGAAATGGGACGGCTTCCGCTCGATCGTGTTCCGCGACGGCGGCGAGATCGAGATCGGCAGCCGGAACGAGCGGCCGATGACACGTTACTTTCCCGAACTGGCCGCCGCCATTGCGGCTCAGCTGCCGGAGCGTGTCGTGATCGACGGGGAGATCGTGATCCCGGACGGCTCGGGTAAGCGGCTCGATTTCGAGGCGCTGCTGCAGCGGATCCACCCGGCGGCCAGCCGGGTTGAGATGCTAGCCGCGACGACTCCGGCCCACTTCATCGCGTTCGACCTGCTCGCGCTGGGCGATTCCGATCTCACCGGGCAGCCGTTCACCGAGCGGCGGGCAGCGCTGGAGCGTGTACTCGCCGCGGCGGGCCCGCCGCTGCACCTGACTCCGGCTACCACCAACCGGGACGTCGCCACCGGCTGGTTCCGCCAGTTCGAGGGAGCGGGGCTCGACGGGCTGATCGCCAAGCCCGCCGCGGGGATCTACGAGCCGGACAAGCGGGTGATGCTGAAGGTCAAGCACGAGCGCACCGCGGACTGCGTGGTGGCCGGCTACCGGACGCACAAGAGCGGCGAGGACCGGATCGGCTCGCTGCTGCTTGGCCTGTACACGCAGGACGGGAAGCTGGCCAGCGTGGGCGTGGTCGGCGCCTTCCCGATGGCGCGGCGCCGTGAGCTGTTCGGCGAACTGCAGCCGCTGGTCACCACCTTCGAGGCGCACCCGTGGAACTGGGCGCAGCACCAGGCCGGCGAGCGCACCCCGCGCAAGGCCGAGGCCAGCCGGTGGAACGCGGCCAAGGACCTGTCGTTCATACCGCTGCGGCCCGAGCGCGTGCTCGAGGTCCGCTACGACCACATGGAAGGCCCGCGGTTCCGGCACACCACCCAGTTCGTCCGCTGGCGCCCGGACCGCGAGCCGCGCTCGTGCACCTACGCCCAGTTGGAGGAGCCGGTCAGCTACGACCTGGCCGAGATCCTCCGGACTGCTGGGGGGCGTCATGGCTGAACCTAAGAAGATCTTGCTCCAGGTCGCGGGCCGCGAGGTCGCGATCAGCAATCCGGGCAAGGTGTTCTTCCCGCGGACCGGGCACACCAAGCTGGACATGGTCCAGTACTACCTGGCCGTCGCACCGGGGGCGCTGGCCGGGGTGGGCGGGCGGCCGATGGCGCTTAAGCGGTTCGTGAACGGGGCGGAGAGTGAGGCGTTCTTCCAGAAGCGGGCGCCGGACAAGCGCCCGGACTGGATCGAGACCGTCGAACTCCGCTTTCCCTCCGGCCGGACCGCCGACGAGGTCGTGGTCAGCGACGAGGCCGCGCTCGCCTGGGTGATCAACCTGGGCTGCATCGACCTGAACCCGCATCCGGTGCGGGCCGCGGACGTGGACCACCCGGACGAGCTCCGAGTCGACCTGGACCCGGTGCCCGGCGTGGAGTGGCCGCAGATCAGGGACGTGGCCATGGTGGCCGCCGGCGTACTGGCCGACTTCGGGCTGACCGGCTGGCCGAAGACGTCGGGGTCGCGCGGGCTGCACGTATATGCCCGGATCGTGCCTCGCTGGTCGTTCGGTGACGTGCGGCGCGCGGCGGTGGCGGTCGCGCGGGAGATCGAGCGGCGGACGCCCGAGCTGGCCACCTCCAAGTGGTGGAAGGAAGAGCGCCACGGCGTCTTCGTCGACTACAACCAGAACGCCAAGGACCGCACGGTCGCGTCCGCTTACTCTATCCGCCCGGTTCAGGACGCCCGGGTGTCTACCCCGCTGACCTGGGCGGAAGTGCCGTCCTGCGATCCCGCCGAGTACACCATCGACACCGTGCCCGGGCGCTTCGCCGCCCTCGGCGATCCCTGGGACGGAATGGACGAGGCGGCCGGGTCGCTGGACGGGCTGCTCGAGCTCGCGGCCAGGGACGAGGCCTTGGGCCTGCCGGACGCGCCGTGGCCGCCGCACTACGAGAAGCAGACCGGCGAGGCACCTCGGGTCCAGCCGTCGAAACGCCGCAGCGCGCAGTCGCTCGCTGCCCCGGCTTCCGCTGCCCCGGCTTCCGCTCCCCCGGCTTCCGCTGCCCCGGCTTCCGCTCCCCCGGCGCCCGCTCCCCCGGCACCCACTCCCCCGGCGCCGGGCAAGAGCAGCGGGCCGACCGGCCGCCGGCGCAGCACCATGCCGCTGATCGAGATCGCCCGGGCGGCCAGCAAGGACGAGGCGATGGCGGGGCTAGAACGTTGGAAGGCGCGGCATGGCGCAGTGTGGGCGCGGCTCGAGCCGGCCGACGTACTGGTCGACGGGATGCGCGGGCGCAGCTCGGTCTGGTACCGGATCCGGCTCAACCTGTGGCACGTCCCCGAGGCCGAGCGCCCGGCGCAGGAGCCGCTGGAAGTGGACTACGACCCCTGGCAGAACCTCAGCCGCTAGCACCAGCAGCTGGCCGTGATCGCGGATCGGTACCGTCTTGTCATGTCAAGACGGTACCGATCCACGGTCATGCGGCGGCGCGCGATCGCACCCGCAGTCGGCATACCGCCGGGCGAAATGTTCCTTTTGCGGAGCTTTAAGCGGGCCGGGATTGTCATCGTGTGCAGTTGCCCCCCATCCGGCGGGGGGTAACTGCACACGATCAGCGAGTGACCGGCACGCGAAGGCGAAATGCACCTTTTGTCCGCATGGCGGACCGGTCATGGTGGCATGTCGGCAGCGCGGGCGCGGGCGCTCGCCGGCTGGCGCCGCCTCTCCCGCGCGCCAAGTCTCCTCGATCCGGACATCATGCCGTAAACGGCTATTAACCGGTATGTCGGTGTTTGCGGGTAGGTTGACGATGTACATACTCTTGAACGGGGTGGGAGCGCTATGACAGGAAGTTTGATGACACGAGGGCCAATGACGAGAAGGCGCGGCCTGATGGGGGAATGGTGATGGCGAGTAACGGCGTCCTCGACGCCCGTGACCGTGACGCAATGCTCGGCAGGCTGGCCGCCGAGCGGTTCGACGTGCTCGTCATCGGCGGTGGCATCACCGGTGCGGGAGCCGCGCTCGACGCCGCGTCCCGCGGCCTGCGGGTCGCCCTGGTCGAGGCGCGCGACCTGGCCTCTGGCACCTCGAGCCGGTCGAGCAAGCTCATTCACGGCGGTCTGCGGTACCTGGAGCAATTCGACTTCAAGCTGGTCTGGGAAGCCCTGCACGAGCGCGACCTGCTGGTGTCCAAGCTCGCCCCGCACCTGGTCAAGCCGGTTTCTTTCCTGTACCCGCTGTACAAGAAGGTGGTGGAGCGACCGTATGTCGGGGCGGGACTGGTCCTCTACGACGCGATGGAGGGACCGCACAGGCCCGTGCCGCACCATCGGCACCTGTCCGCTCGCAGCGCGCTCAAGCGCGCCCCCGCCCTGTCCCCGGACCGGCTGGCCGGCGCCATGCTCTACTACGACGCCCAGGTCGACGACGCGAGGCACACGCTCACCGTGGCCCGCACCGCGGCCGCGCACCGCGCCGTGATCGCGACCCGGGTCAGCGCGGTCGGCCTGCTTCGCGGACCCGACGGGATCCGGGTGACCGGCGCCCGGGTCCGCGACGAGGAGTCCGGGCGCGAGATCAGCGTGGCCGCCGAGGCCGTGGTGGTCTGCGCGGGCGTGTGGACCGACCTGGTGCACGAGTTGGCCGGCGTTCGGGCCGGTTACCACGTCCGGATGTCCAAGGGCGTGCACATCGTGGTGCCCCGCGAGGCGGTGCAGGCCGACACCGGGATGATCCTGCGGACCGAAAAGAGCGTGCTTTTCTTCATCCCGTGGGGCGAGCGCTGGATCGTCGGCACGACCGACACCGACTGGTCAGGCGACCGGGCCGAGCCCACCCCGACCGAGGAGGACGTCGAGTACATCCTGTCCGCCGCGAACCGGGTGCTGGCCCGCCCGCTGACCCGCGCCGACGTCATCGCCGTGTATGCGGGCCTGCGGCCGCTGGTGGCCCCGAGCGAGGGGAACGGGTCCAAGCCCACCACCAAGCTGTCCCGAGAACACGTGGTCGATGTCCCGGTGCCCGGCCTGGCGAGCATCGCGGGCGGCAAGTTCACCACCTACCGGCTGATGGCCCGCGACGTCGTGGACGCCGCCGTGGCGGACTTCGACCGTGAGGTGCCGGCCTCGGTCACGCACCAGGTGCCGCTGCTCGGCGCGGACGGGCTGGCCGCGGCTGCGCCCGCGGCGGGACGGCTGGCCGAGGACTATGGTGTGACCCGCGGATGCGTGGAGCATCTGCTCGGCCGGTACGGGACGCTGGCCGAAGAGGTGCTCAACCTGACCCGCGCCGACCCCGGGCTGGCCCGGCCGCTGGCCGAAGGCCACCCGTACCTGCGGGCGGAGGTCGCCTACGCGGTCACCCACGAACACGCGCTGCACGTCGAAGACGTGCTGATGCGGCGGACTCGCCTGTTCATCGAGTCGGCCGACTCGGGCACCGGCGCGGCGGCCGACGTAAGCTCGATCATGGGCCGCCTGCTCGGCTGGAACCGGCGTAAGCGCGCCGCCGAAACGCGCCGCTACCTGGAGCTCGTCGCGGCTGAGCAGACCGTGGTGACGCTGGATTCGAGCCCGGTACCCGTGGCGGTACTGGCGAGCGCCACCGCGGGATGAGCAGGCAGGCCCCGGGGATCACCAAGGGTTCCCGGGCAGCGCAGGGCACCCGGCGGCTGCTGACCTTCCGGCTCGACCAGGAGCAACGGCAGCGGCTCAAGGCCCGGCTGGCCCGCGAGGGCCGGACCATGTCCGAGGTGGTGACGCAAGGCCTGCGTCAGTACGTGCAGCACGCCCGGGCGGCCGGGAGCGCCAAACCCGCGGTCACGAACGCTAAGGACACTCAGAAGCTGGTGCTGCCCGACCGCATCGCCGCCCGCCTGCGCGAGCTTCGGGCGACCGGGCACAGCGATCTGCTTTCTGCGACGCTGGCGGCGCTCAACGAAGCCGGCTGGCCGCTACGCCCGCTCGCGGACGCCCTGGGCATCAGCCGGCAGGCGGTGCAGGCCCGGGTCCGCCGCCGAGCCGCCGCGGCGCTGCGCGAGCACGTGACGAACTGCGAATCCCCGCCGCCGTTTCCGCATCGGCGGATGGCCAGCGCGGCCGGGTTCCGTCCGCACCTGACGATCAAGATCGACCATTCGCTGCGCGCGTCGGCGCACCAGGCTGCGGCCGACGAGGGTAGCTCGCTCACCCAGGTGATCGAGGCCATCCTGGACCGCTACCTCAGGCACGGCATCGCGGACGCGGATCAGCCGCCAGCACCAGCGCCCCGCCGCGTCTCCGGCCGTGTCACCGACCGCGTCTCTCGCCCGGCGAGCCGCTCGCGGTAGGCCGCCACGTGCTGCCGGTTGCCGCAGTTGCCCGTATCGCAGTAACGGCGGGACCGGTTCTTCGACAGGTCGACCAGTACGGCGTCGCAGTCCGGCGCCTCGCACCGGCGCAGTCGCCCCGTCTCGCGCATCCGGACCAGGTCCGCGAACGCGAAGCCGGCCTGCGCCGCGATCCGGTGCTCGAGCGCGGCGTCGTGACCGGTGACGTGCAGATGCCAGCCCCAGCCGCCGCCGTGGTCGGTCAGCCGGGGCCGGGCGCCTGAGTCGCTGAGCAACTCGTTCACCAGCCCGGCCAGGGCTTCGGTGTCCGTGGCCTGCCAGACGGCCCGGAACTTGGGCCGCAGGGCCCGCACCGCGTCCAGGTCGGGCGCGGTGGCCCGCCGCCGCGGCTCGACAAGGTGCTTGTCCAGGAACCCGTCGAGGGCAGCGACGTCGGTGAGCTCATCGGAGTTGACCAGATCGGCGGCGAGCACCAGAGCAGCCGTCGTGTCATGAGCAAAAACCATGTTGACCCCTGACCATGACGCAGGATAGCGTCACCACCATAACCCATTTTGGTCATGACATGCCGGTCGTGACCTCAGGGTGAGACCATCACCGGAGGACACCGATGCCGAGCAGGACCATGTCACCGGCGGCCGCGGCAGCCGCGGGAGCGGCCTGTATCTCCAGTTCGGCCGTGCTGATGCGGCTGGCCGACACGTCCGCGAGCATCACGGCGCTCGGCCGGTGCGCGTTCGCCCTGCCCGTCCTGGGCGCCCTGGCCCTGGGAGAACGCAGGCGGGGCGGGCCGCGCCTGCCGTCTCGAAGCCGCTGGCTGGCCCGGCTCGCGGGGGTGTTCCTGGCCGGCGACCTCATCCTGTGGAGCCACGCGATCACCGCGATCGGCGCCGGGCTCGGCACCGTGGTGACCAACCTTCAGGTGCTCATCATCTCGCTGCTCGCGTGGCTCATTCTGGGCGAGCGTCCGCGCCGCTCGCTCGTGCTCGCGTCTCCGGTCATGCTGGCAGGCCTGGCCCTGGTCGGCGGGCTCGGCGGCCTGGGCGGCCCGCGTGCCTACGGCACCGATCCCTCACTCGGCGTCGTCTACGGCATCGGCGTCGCGATCCTGTACGCGAGCTACATTCTGCTGCTTCGCCAGGCCACCTCGGCCCGCGGCACGCGGTCGGGTCCGGAGGCCGGGGGCACACGTACCGCCGTGGCCGGGGTGCTCTTTGAGGCGACGGCCGGCGCGACGGCCGGGTCCGCGGTGCTCGGGTTCGCATTGCACGACTTCCACCTCGGGCACGCCTGGCCGACGCTCGGCTGGCTCGTGCTGCTCGCCCTGACGTCGCAAGTTCTCGGCTGGCTGCTGATCACCGTGTCCATGCCGCGGTTGCCTGCCGGGATGATCGGCGCGCTGCTACTGGTCCAGCCGGCCGGTTCGGTGGCGCTCAGCTACGTGATCCTGGGCGAGCGGCCTTCCGCTCTCCAGCTAATCGGCGTGGCCCTGGTACTGGCCGGCTTGCTGGTCGCGGTCAGCGGCGGGACGGCTAAGAGCCCCGCCGCTCCGCCCGCCCCCGCCGGGGCGGTGGCTCCGGCCGGGGCAGTGGCTCCGGGCGGGGCAGTGGCTCCGGGCGGGGCAGTGGCTCCGGGCGGGGTGGCCGCGACGGACGGCCAGGCTGACTACTGGCGGCGGAGCACGAGGATCATGCGCCACGCTTCGGGCGCTTCGACGGGCAAGTCGGCGTCGAAGTCCCCGTAGCTGGCCGCGACAGTAAACCCGCCGGCCAGCCGGATCGCGGCCGTCATCTCGGTCGCGGTCCAGAACCGGTTCGGCACCACATCGGTGACCGTTCGCACCGGCCCGTGCCGCTTGTGATAGGTGACGCTGACATGTTCCCTGGTGATCTGCGTGACTGGGTCGATCTGGTCCTGCGCGCCCCAGCGCACGCTGACTATGCCATCGCCGACTTCCGTGCTCCACTCGCTGCTGGTCCGGTGCTCGGCCGCGAAGAAGTCCGCCGGGTGCGCGAGCTCGATGATGTACAGCCCATTCCGGCGGAGGTACCGCGCGACCGAGGCCAGATGCCGCAGCAGGTCGTCGAGCGACAGCAGGTGGCACAGCGAGTTGAGCATCGTGATGGCGAGATCGACATCGCCGGAGAGGTGGAAGTCCCGCATGTCCGCCTCGACGACGGTCAGGCTGAGCTCATCCGCCTTGGCCAGCTCCCGGGCCCGCGCGCACATCGTCGCGCTGAGGTCAAGAGCGGTGGCCTCGAGCCCGCGGCGCGCTAGTTCACGGGCATGCTCCGCGGGGCCGGCGGCGAGCTCGAGAACCGAGCGCAGACGCCCGGCCTCCGGCCCTCGGTACCTGCCGGACCACCGCAGCAGCGCGTCCACCTCGGCGGGCACGTCGCGGTACGCACATGCGGCCTGGTAGAACTCTGGCTCGTCATATATTCCCGACACCCGACCATGATGCCCGATGTCATGGCCAGCCTTGTGCAAAGTAACGTGCACTAGCCTCGCGCATCGCCCTGCGGCAGACTGTCCGCATGATGACAGAGAGCCAGGCACTGGAAACCCTGACGCGCGAGGACCCAGAGGCGGGCGGGGACGCGAAGGCTGCCCTGGCCTGGCTTACCGGTGACGAGGGCCTGGAGACGATCTCGCTGCTGCGCTTGCAGGAGTTCCTCTGGTACGCGCTCCCCGTCAAGTGGCCGATGTCCACGCCGGGCCGGGTCGGGGTGGCGAAGGCGCTCGGCCGCCTGTTCATGCTGGCTGGCCTGGAGCGTTACGCCGGAGTGTGCTCCTCGGCGGCCACCGAGAAGATCGTTACTGCTTACGCGGACGGGCACGAGGAGGGAATCGCCGCCTACACCGAGGCCATCGAGGAATCGCACGCGGCGCCGCCCGACACCGAACTGCTGGCCTGGGGTTCGGTCATGGGAGCGCAGGAGCGGGCCGCCTACGACGCCTGCGCGGCCGCACTCGAACTGGCCTTTGCCTCCGGTGAGCTGAGCGTAGGCGCGCGCGGCTGGCGCACCAAGCGCGCAGACATCGTCAATCGCTGGCTGACCGGGCGTCCCGAGTTCACGTTGGCCCCTCCGGCCGACAGCGGTGAGGAAACCGGACAGGTTCAAGACGGCACACCGGGCACCGACACCTGGCTGGGCCGCATCAGCGCCGAACGCATCGACGCCTGGGCGCATGGCCGCCCAGGCGAACGGTCACGGCTGGCGCGCGTGGTGATTCCGCGCCTGCTCGAACCGCCCGCCCTTCCCGATGACCCGCTGCCCACGCTGCACTGGCTGCTCAGTCACGCCGACGAGGGCCTACGGCTCACCGCCCGCCACTACATCGCGCCTGCCATCGTCACCGAGGCGGTCGACACGTTCGGCTGGCGAGATCAGCTGGTCGGCACCTTGCGCCAGGAACTGGACGTGTTCCCGCTGCATACGCTGCGCGGCATGGCGCAAAGCGAGATGGGGGCCATCCGCCGCAGCCACACCAACCTGGTGCTCACCAAGACGGGCAAGCTTATGACGGCGGACCCCGCCGCCAGGTGGCACATCGGCACGGCCGCGCTGATCGGCCCCGACGACGGCCCGCAGCCGGACTTCTCCGTCGCGGTCCGTGAGGCCGCGCTGCTGATCATCTTGACCAGCGGGCCGACCGGGTACGACGAGCTGACCAGACTGCTGACCGACATCCATGGTGTGGAGGGCTGGGCGGCAGGGGGCCGTCATGGCCTGGCCAGCGCCGTGCGCACCGAGCTCTACACGCTTAGGCACCGGTTGTGGGCGCTTCACCTGCTGGGCGGCGAACGCAGTTTCAGCGCGCCGCTATCGCTCACCGACACCGGAGTGGCCGCGGCGCTTTCCGCGCTGCTCGCCCGGGCCCTGCGGCCCCGGCACCACCTGGGCCTCGGATAACCAGCTCAGCGGAAGGTAACCGGTGTAGTTCTCGGCCAGTGTGGTCGCGGCCGCGCGGGAGGAGATGACGTAGCGCAGCTGGGACAGCTGCAGCGTGGCCCCGAACCGGTCCGCGTGCGGATCCACGTGCAGCATCGAGGTCATCCACCAGGAGAAGTGCGTGGCCCGCCAGACCCGGCCCAGGCAGGTGTCCGAATAAGCATCCGCCAGGTCAGCCTGTCCGTCTCGCAGCAGCTGAGTCAGCGCCCGGGCCAGGACGGTCACGTCGGCCATGGCCAGGTTGAGGCCCTTGGCCCCGGTGGGCGGCACGATGTGCGCGGCGTCACCGGCCAGGAACAGCCGCCGGTAGCGCATAGGCGAGGCGACGAAGCTGCGCATCGGCGAGATGGCCTTCTCCGTGATCGGGCCTTCCTTCAGGTCCCATCCGGGCACGCCCAGCCGGTGCTGGAGCTCGCTCCAGATCCTGGTGTCGGGCCACCGCTCGATGTCCTCATCGGCGGGAACCTGTAGGTAGAGCCGGCTGACGTACGGCGTGCGCATGGTGTGCAGGGCGAATCCGTCCTCGTGACGAGCGTAGATGAGCTCATCGGTGGACGGCGGCACCGTCGCCAGGATGCCGAGCCAGGAGTACGGGTATCCGTGTTCGGCGACCGTCACCAGGCCAGCTGGCATGGAATCGCGGCAGATGCCGTGGAAGCCGTCGCAGCCCGCGATGGCGTCGCAGCGGACCTCGTGCCGCGCCCCGGCGGAGTCGGTGAAGCGGAGCACGGGCTGGTCCGCGTCGAGTTCCGCCAGCTCGGTATCGGAGACCTCGAACTCGATCCTGGCTCCGGCCTCGAGCCTGGCCTTGATCATGTCCTTGACGATCTCGGTCTGAGCGTAAATCGTCACCCAGCGGCCATCGGTCAGATCGCGGAAATCCAGATGGTGCCGCTCGCCTTCGAACTGCAGGTAGATCCCGCCGTGTTCGAGGCCTTCGGCGTCCATCCTGGCCCCGAGGCCGACGGCACGGAGCAACTCCACGGTGCCGGCCTCGAGCAGCCCGGCCCGCTGCCGGGCCTCACAGTAGGCCCGGCTCCGGTTCTCGATCACGATCGAGTCGATGCCGCGCATCCCTAGCAGGTGCGAAAGCAGCAGCCCGGCGGGCCCGGCCCCGACGATGCCAACCTGGGTACGTGAGCTAACTGTCATCTGGAGCGCCCACCTGACTAGAACGGATAGGGGGCAATGTCGCCACGGATGGTCACCCAGCGGGTGTCCGTGAATGCCTCCAGATTAGCCGTACCGCCGAACCGGGCACCGGTGCCGGAGGCCCCGAGGCCGCCGAACGGGATGTTCGGCTCGTCGTCGACGGTCTGCTCGTTGATATGCACGATGCCGGTAGGTATCTGCCTGGCCAGCTCGAGGCCGCGCATGACATCGGAGGTCAAAATGCCGAGGGACAAGCCGTATTCACTCTCGGCCGCCAGTTTGGCCGCGTCCTGCGCGGTGGCGAAACGCAGCACCGGGGCCACCGGGCCGAACACCTCGCTGGCGTAGGCCGGCATCTGCGGGGAGACCTCGGCCAGCACGGTCGGCGAGTAGAACAGGCCTTCGTAGCTGCCACCCGCGGCGAGCCTGGCGCCCGCCGCGACGCTCTCGGTCACCAGGCCGTGAACCTTGTCAAGCTGCCGCCGGTCGATGATCGGGCCAAGGGCCACCTGCTCGGTCGCCGGGTTCCCGACCGGAAGATGGGCGGCCTTGTCCGCGAGCCGTGCGACGTACTCGTCGTAGATCGCCTCGTGCACGAGGTGGCGGCCTGTGCTCATGCAAATCTGCCCCTGGTGCAGGAACGAACCCCAGGCGCCGGCCGAGACGGCACGGTCCAGGTCCACGTCATCGAGCACGATGAGGGCCGAGTTACCGCCCAGCTCGAGGTGAACGCGCTTGAGCTGCCGGGCGGCCAGCTCGCCGACCCTGCGGCCCGCGGCCGTCGATCCGGTGAAGGAGACGAGCCGGACCAGCGGCTCGGTGACGACCGCCTCGCCCGTCTCGACGCCGCCGGGAAGCACGTGCAGCAGGCCATCGGGCAGCCCCGCCTCTTCGAACACCCGGGCGAGCGCGACGCCGCCGCACACCGCCGTGCGCGGATCGGGTTTGAGTATCACCGCGTTACCGAGGGCCAGCGCCGGCCCGACCGAGCGGATAGCCAGGATCTGCGGGAAGTTGAACGGCGCGATGACGCCGGTTACGCCCACCGGCACTCGTTCGGCGAAGCTGAGCCTGGGCTGCTCACTCGGCAGCAGCTCGCCGTAAGCACGCGACGGAAGCGTGGCCGCCTCGTAGATCTCCTGGGTCGCGACGTGCGTCTCGAACTGCATCGCCGGGGGAATCTTGCCGCTCTCCCTGATCCCCCACCATTCGATGTCAGCCGCGTTCGCCAGCCAGATGTCGGCGGCGCGGCGAAGAATGGCCGAACGCTCGGTATGCGGTGTCGCGGCCCAGGCCGGCTGCGCCGCGGCCGCGACCTGGGCCGCGTGAGCCACGTCTCCGGGGGAGGCGATTCCGGTACGGCCGATTTCCTGACCCGTGGCGGGTTCGATGACGGCGGCGTCACCGCCCGCTCCGCCGACCCAGCCGCCTGAGTAGATCTTGCCGCCCCAGACGGCTTCGTCAATGAGTGCCATGATCGCTCCTTGAATTCATACGTACGTAAAACGCACGATAGTTCAGAAAGCGAACGCAAGGTGCCCGGTCTATGATGTCATCGACCGAGCCAGGAGGCCCCAATGACTGACAGCCAGGAACAGGGTCATGACGGGGATTTCGTCCAGTCTCTTGACCGCGGTCTGTCGGTGATCCGTGCCTTCGACTCGGACCATCCCAAGCTGACCCTGAGCGAGGTGGCCGCGAGCACCGGGCTGAGCCGGGCCGCCGCCCGCCGGTTTCTCCGCACGCTGGTGCAGCTCGGCTACATGCGCAGCGACGGAAGCAGGTTCGCGCTCCGGCCCAAGATCCTGGAACTCGGCTACGCGTACCTGTCCAGCCTGACCCTGCCCGAGGTGGCGATGCCGCACCTGGAGCAGCTGGTCGAGCAGGTGCACGAGTCGTCCTCGGTCTCCGAACTGGACGGGGACGACGTGATCTACATCGCCCGCGTCCCGACCAAGCGGATCATGACGGTGACCATCAGCGTCGGGACGAGGTTCCCGGCCTACGCGACCTCAATGGGCCGGGTCATGCTGGCCGCGCAGTCCGACGAGCGGCTGGATGAGTACCTGGACTCCGCCAGCTTGCGCGGCCTCACCGGGCATACCATCACCAGCGCGACCGCGCTCCGCCGTGAGCTACGCAAGATACGGGCCCAGGGCTGGGCCCTGGTCGACCAGGAACTCGAAGAGGGACTGCGTTCCATCGCGGCTCCGATCCAGGACGCTGATGGCCAGGTCATCGCCGCCGTCAACGTCTCTACTCACGCCGGACGCCGAACCCTGAACAGCATCGTGGAAGAACTCCTGCAGCCGCTGCTCGCCACCGCCCGCCGGATCGAGCTGGACCTGGCCCGTTCCCGCGCATCGGTCCGTGCTCGCCCCGACGCCTAGCCCACGGGGCCCGGCGCCGATTTTGAGCGGGTTGGTGGTCTATTTGGTTACAATGCCCGGTGCCCTTGCCCCTGGCGTCGTGGTCCACGTAGACGGAGTGCTCGATGACTCCGGCGTATACCGGCCTGGTAGATCGCGAGCACGGCAGCACTGTGCGCGCTGGTCATCGCCTCGACGCGTACGCCTGCGGCCGGGTTCGGCATGGTCCGGGGCGGGTTGGCTAGGCCTTGACCGCGCGGATGATGGCGGAGTGCAGGCCGGTGGCGGCCTCGTGTGTCGGGCTGATGCTGATGGCGGTGAAGCCGGCTTCGGTGAGCCCGTCGTGGTACTCGGCGATGGACAAGGCGCCGGCGATGCAGCCGATCGGGCCGCCGCGTTCGGCGCGCTCGGCGGGTGTGAGGTGGTCGAGCTCGGCCGGGGTGGTCATGGCTTCCTGCCTTCCGGGTGGCGGGGCGTTACTGGGGGGTGCAGCCGATCAGGGCGCCGATGGCGGCCAGAGCCTGGGGGCGGGCCCGGTAGTACACCCATACGCCGCGCTTGTCCCGGTCGACCAGCCCGGCCTCATGCAGCACCTTCATGTGGTGGCTGATGGTGGGCTGGGACAGGTCGAAGGCGTCGTTCAGGTCGCAGACGCACGCTTCGCCGCCCTCGTGGGAGGCGACCAGGGACATCAGCCGGAGCCGGACCGGGTCGGCCAGCGCTTTGAGCAGCGGCGCTACCTGCTCGGCCTGGTCCATCGTCATCGGCTGCGCGGACAGCGGAGAGCAGCAGGCCGCGGACTCGGCGGGGGTCAGCAGGACCAGAGAATTCGACATACGTCTATATTGACAGGCGCCGATGTCTTATGGCAAGCTCAGGGCGTCAGACATAGACGAGTGTCAATGTCCAGTTCCGGGAGGCCCATCATGTCACGTGTCCAGCTCGCCCTTAACGTTGATGACCTGGCCGAGTCGATCGCGTTCTACAGCAAGCTGTTCGGCACCGGGCCGGCCAAGCAGCGGCCCGGCTACGCGAACTTCGCCATCGCTGAGCCGCCGCTCAAGCTCATCTTGATGGAGAACCCTGGCCAGGGCGGCAGCCTGAACCACCTCGGGGTGGAAGTCGCGGATACCGGCACGGTCGATGCCGAGCAGACCCGCCTGGCTGAGGCTGGGCTCGCCTCGGTCGATGAGCGGGACACGACCTGCTGCTACGCCCGCCAGGACAAGTTCTGGGTCAAGGGCGCTCCCAGCGGCGAGCGGTGGGAGATCTACACGGTGCTGAAGGACAGCGCGACGTTCTGGGGCCAGGACGGGGGGCGGAGCTGGGATGCCGTAGAAACTGCGCTCGACGCCTCCCCCGGCGACCAGGCTGCGGCGCCTGGCGGGCAGGGATCGCAGTGCTGCGGCGGCCAGCAGCAGGCCGGCGGGGCAGATGCGTCCGCCGGTGTCTGCTGCGCGTGACCGAGTCATGGCTGTGGCGGCGGCTGCTGGCCGAGTTCCTGGGCAGCGCGTTCCTGGCCGCCGTGGTGATCGGCTCAGGGATCGCAGCCCAGCGCCTGTCACCCGGTGACACCGGACTGGAACTGGGCGAAAACGCCGCCAGCGAAAGACAGGCCGGCTCATGGGCCGGACCGTGAAAGGGCATCTAATGGCTGATTTCCCCGACGTGCTGTTCGTCTGCACCCACAACGCCGGCCGTTCCCAGATGGCCGCCGCGCTGCTGGACCAGCAGGCGGCTGGACGGGTCCGGGTGACCTCGGCCGGCTCCCAGCCGGCCAGCGAGCTTAACCCCGCCGTCGTCCAGGCCATGGCCGAGATCGGCCTGGACATCTCCGCGCAGTTCCCCAAGCCGCTGACCACCGGGAAGGTGCAGGCGGCCGACATCGTCATCACGATGGGCTGCGGGGACGCCTGCCCCGTCTACCCGGGCAAGCGCTATCTCGATTGGGACCTGCCCGATCCCGCCGGACTCGCGCTCGAAGACATCCGCCCGATCCGTGACGACATTCGCCGACGCGTGCTCGCGTTGCTCCGCGAACTACAGATGTGACGCGGCGGGTAGCCGGGTCACCCCAGCGCAGGTTAGACGACCGGTCTCCCAGCAGACCCCGCAGCGCCGGGATGTCGGTGTCAGCGCCCGGCATCCAGCTCACGTTGGGCACTTCCATCGCCTTGGCGGCTCGCCGGGCGCGCCGGAGCATATCCGGCTCGGGGTCAACGCCCGCCACCGCCCGCACCCGCCGGCCTCGGTTCGGGCACCTGGCTGGTAGCCGCGGCCAGACTCACCTGCCACACTTGCTTGCTATGCGTACGCTCGTCATCGATCATCCCCTGGTCACCCACAAGCTCACCGCGCTGCGCGACACCGCCAGCGACACCGCGACATTCCGCAGCCTGACGGCCGAACTGGTGACGTTGCTGGCCTACGAGGCAACCCGCGAGATGCGGGTGCAGCCGGTGTCCGTCACCACGCCCGTCGGTCTGGCCAGCGGGGTCAAGCTGGCCCGGCCCGTGCCGCTTATCGTGCCCGTGCTGCGGGCCGGCATCGGCATGCTCGAGGGCATGACCCGGCTGCTGCCGATGGCCGACGTCGGCTTCGTCGGGCTGCGCCGTGATGAGGAGTCGCTGGTCGCGTCCACCTACGCGGATCGGCTGCCGACCGACCTGACCGGACGGGACACGTTCGTGCTCGACCCCATGCTGGCCACCGGCGGAACGCTCGCCACCGTCATCAGCATGCTGGTCGACCGCGGCGCCGCGTCGGTGACCGCGATCTGCCTGCTCGCCGCGCCCGAAGGCTTGCGGCATGTCGAGAAGGTCTTCGCCGCGGACGGTACTGACGAACCCGGCCAGGCCCCGTGGGTGCGGGTGGTGACCGCGGCCGTGGACGAACGGCTCAATGACCGGGGTTACATCGTGCCCGGGCTCGGCGACGCGGGTGACCGCCTGTTCGGAAAGATCTGATCGCCGCGGCCCGCGGCGCCAACCTGACCCGGCCGACACTTGCGGGCAGGGCGCCAGGCTCTGCCGTGGTGACAAAACGGCACTGCCCCGGCCCGGGATTCCCCCCCACGTCCACGGCGGGTGACGCCCCACCGCAGAGCCCAGCACCCTGCCACCTGTAGATAACCAGAACCCATCGCCCTTTGGATATCCCCGAGTCCGGGGTTCCCCAGGCGCCACGGACGAAGAGAATCCGGCCTAAACTATCCTCCACCGTGCTCCGTCCCTCACCGCAAGCAGGAAACCGATGTCGTTCGACACCCCCTGGACCCCGTTATGCCGCTGAATGCACACGTCAGCACGGCATCAGGTCAGAAAGTGACGATCGCAGAAGGGCACCAGCTGGTCTTCGGCCGCGGACCAGGCGTGGACCTGGCCATCGCCGCCGGGCGGGGGCTCTCCCGGCGGGCCGGCGTCATCACCGCGATGGCAGCCGGGGCGTGGATCGCCAACATCAGCCGGACCCATGCGCTGTACGTCGAGGGCGAGGGATACCGCACCAGGCTGCCGCGGATGGAAGATGACGGCGAGCCCGCCGACGGCTGGTTCGTGCACGCGGGAACGGCGTACGTCGGCTCACGGGGCATGCTCGACGACGAACAGCCGCTGGCCGTCACCGTCACCGGCCGATTCGAGGGCTGGTCAGGCAGGGCGGGCCAGGTGAGCGGAGGCACAGCGGCCGCTGGCCCAGGGCTGGCCGCCGACGCCTGGCAGGCCGATGAGGACTGGCAGGCGGATGAGGACTGGCAGGCCGATGAAGCCGGGCTGGAAGACGGGGCCCGGGCCGGGCTAGCGACCGGAGCCGGACGGGTCCAGAACGGGACCGAGCCTGGACAGGGGACCGGAGCCGGACAGGGAACGCTGCTGCCCTTCTACATCGACCCGATGACCAAGCTGTTCCTGGTGGCGCTGATGTGGTGCCGGCCGTGGCTGCTTGACCAGAGCGCCAGCAGGCCGCTGCCGCGCACCCCCGAGATCGCCAGGGGGGCCCTGGAAGTCACCGGGGCCTATCACGAACTGGACCGGTTCGATTCCGACCCGGAGTTTCGCGACGTGCTCGCGGCCCGGGTGGCCGAGCACATCAAGGTGCTGCGGCGGAAGATCACCGATCGCGGGCTGGCCCGGGCGGACGTGCGGCTTTCCGACGAGGTCGCCGTCCGGATCCTGATCGAGCACGGCATCATCACCTCCGCCGACCTGGGGCGGCTGGACGACCCGGCATGGCGGTCCCGCCAGGAAGACCTGTGGTGGACGCAGTCGTGATCGGTCAGCTGGCAGGCGGCGCCGACCCCGGGATCACCACGAACTGCGTGCTGACTTTAGCGCCGTGATAGCCGGTCACCTCGATCGTGAAGAGCCCGAGCGGGAACGGAGTGGGGAAAAGCCGGTTGACGGTGAAGCTGAGCGTCCCGTCCTGGCTGGTCACCGGCTTGATCGTAGCCGTGCTATCCATGATGTTCGCCGACGCAGGCGGCGGGCCGACCGCGGTCATCGTTACCGTGACCGGCACCCGCGGATCAAAGCCGGTCCCGTGCACGACGAA
>Ga0302181_10001430_pt1 | contig 17777 bp, 15 predicted proteins | sample I_Palsa_E3_3_FD_198786 | JGI IMG/M metagenome (GOLD analysis project Ga0302181, IMG submission 198786) | Peat permafrost microbial communities from Stordalen Mire near Abisko, Sweden - I_Palsa_E3_3 | ecosystem: Environmental > Terrestrial > Soil > Palsa > Peat permafrost | place: Sweden...
GACCCGCGGTGGCTGCGATGCCGTCTCCGGTCCTGACCGTCCAGGGCAGGATCGATCCGTAGCCGAAGCGGATCCTCAGCTCCAGGCTCATGTCAACGGTCCCGCTGACCCCCGTCACCAGCCGCACTAGGACGGGCGGCTCGTCGTCGCCGCGCGGCGGCATGAAGTCGGTGACCCGGACGACGCCGTCCTGGGTTTCCCACTGGGTTTCCAGGATCAGCGTGTCACCGGCATAGCGCCGGGTCGGCGCGGATGTTCCCGGCACGGCCGGGGCGATCCGCCAGTGGCCATGGTCCTGCGTGCCCAGCAAGGCCGCGAAGGACGCCGCCGAGTCGAACCGCGGCAGGCACAGCCAGTCCACCGAACCGTCGGTGCCGATGAGCGCGACCGATTGCATGTCGCCGACGATGGCGTAGTCTTCGATCCGCCCGGCCACGTGTCCTCCTGGTTGGATATCCCCTGCCGCTACCGTACTAGGCGCCGGTTGCCATTAGGCTGGCATCATGCGCGTACTACCTGGCGTAGTGGGCGGCTGGAGGGCGCGCCGGCTACTAGGCGCGGGAATGGCGCTCGCGGCGGTGGCTGCGGTGGCGGGCTGCGCGCAGTTCGACGCCGCCCTCGGGCAGCGGCAGGCGATCGTTTCCTTCCGCGACAACACGCCCGTCGCCGCCAAACTGGTCGTGCGCTCGACCTGTGCGAAGGTACCGGCCGTGACGGCGCAGCCACTCCCGTCGGACCTTCATTCCCCCTATGCCCTTGAGCAGCTGACCTACCAGGTCAACCACGCCAGCGACGCGGACGTGGCGATGCTGGAAAAGTGCCTGGCCAAGTTCCCCGCGGTGGCGGGAGTCACACTGCAGGATTCAAGCGATGAAGGCAACTGATATTGTCGGCTTGGCCTCGCTCGCTCAGCCTGCATGGCTCAGCGTCGTTGCTTTCCAAGCGACTTAGCTCCAGCTGTTTCCCCCGGCTGACCTGCGGCTTAGCTGCAGCGGCCTAGTCGAGCTCGATTCCCTACAATGCCCATCTCATGTATAGTGAAGCTGTATTTCCCATATAAACGATAGAAATTAGGTACAAATGCGACGTGTCACGGCCGCCGCCATGATCGGCGCTGCCCTCCTGCTGGCAGGCTGTTCTTCCTCGTCGACGAGTTCGGCGAGTTCGGCGAGTACCAGTTCAAGTTCAAGTTCCGCAGGGTCCGGCGGAGCTGCACCGGTCACGGTGACCCTGGGCTTTCTCACCAACATCACCCACGCTTCGGCCCTAGTCGGGCTCAAGGAAGGTTTCTTCGCCAAAGACCTCGGCTCGGCCGGGACGCTGAAGACCACCGCGTTCAGCACCGGGACTGAGGAGACCACGGCTCTGCTGGCCGGCCAGCTCGACGCCGCTTACGTCGGGCCGAACCCGGCCATCAACGCGTGGCAGAAGTCCAGCGGCAGCGCCATCAAGATCATCTCGGGTGCCGCGACGGGCGGCGCCTCGGTCGTGGTGGCGAAGGGCATCACGTCGCCCTCCCAGCTCAAGGGCAAGACGCTGGCCACTCCGTCGCTGGGCAACACGCAGGATGTCGCGCTGCGCTACTGGCTGAAGCAAAATGGCCTGACGACCACCACGACCGGCGGCGGGGACGCCTTCGTCAAGCCCACCACGCCCAACTCGGCCGCTGTCCTGGAGTTCAAGTCGGGGCAGATCGCCGGCGGCTCAGAACCTGCGCCCTACGACGTCGAGATGGTCAAGGACGGCGGCACGGTGCTGTTGAGCGAGCCTGGTGTTACCACCTTGCTCGTCGTGGCGCAGAGCTTCCTGTCCGCCCACCCCGCGGTCGTCGCGGACCTGCTCAAGGCCCAAGTCCAGGCCAACGACTTCATCAAGTCGAACCCGGCCGCGGCTCAAGCCGACGCGAACGCCGAGCTGGCCTCTTTCACCGGCAAGGCGCTCAGCGCGAGCATCGTCGCGGCGGCGTTTAAAGAAATCACCTTCACCAATAACCCCGACGCCGCATCGCTGACCGCGGACGCGTCGCAAGCCGTCGCCCTTGGCTTGCTCAAGCCGGTCAACCTGAGCGGCATTTTCGATCTCGGTCCGCTCAACAACGTGTTGTCGGCGGCCGGCGAATCCCAGGTGAGTTCCTAGACCATGGTGAGGCAGGTGAGTTCCTTGGCGGTAACCAATCGGCGGGCTCCGGCAACGGCAACAGGAGCGGTCCGGTTGACGGGCGTCTCCAAGGTGTTCGGGCGCGGCAGTTCCGCCGTCCAGGCGCTCGATCAGGTGTCGCTGGAGGTCATGCCGGGGGAATTCACCTGCCTTATCGGGGCGTCGGGCTGCGGCAAGTCCACGCTGCTGGCGCTGGTCGCCGGCCTGGAGCAGCCGACCGTGGGGGAGGTGTCGACCTCGGGCGGACGGGTCGCGGTCATGTTCCAGGAGCCCGCGCTGTTCCCGTGGCTCACCGCGGCGGGCAACGTGGAGATGGCGCTGCGCGCCCGCGGTGCGGGTAAAGCCGAACGCCGCCAGCGGGCGGCGGAACTGCTGCGGACCGTGAACCTGGGCGACTTCGGCGGGAAGCGGCCGCACGAGCTGTCCGGCGGTATGCGGCAGCGGGTCGCGCTCGCCCGGGCGCTGGCCCAGGACGCCGACATCCTGCTGATGGACGAGCCGTTCGGCGCCCTGGACGCGATGACCAGGGACCTGCTGCACGACGAGATCGACCGGGTCTGCGCCGACCGGTCGCTGACCGTCATATTCGTCACGCACAACGTGCAGGAAGCGGTGCGGCTCGGCGATCGCGTCGTGGTGATGAGCAGCCGTCCCGGCCGGGTGATCGATGAGTTCGCCGTGGACATCGAGCGTCCCCGCCGGATCGACTCGGCGCCGGTTGCCGAACTGGCCGCCCAGATCACCGACCGGCTGCGTGAGGAGATGAGCCACGATGCCCGCTAACGGTGTATCCGGGGAAATCGACCCGTTCGGCCGCAACGGCGTGGGGTCTTCGCCGATCGCTGAGCGGAACTCCGTGCCGGCCTACGCGGAAAAGCTGGCTTGGCTCGAGTCTCAGGAGGCACCGGGATCAGGGCCTTCGGATCAGCGTGGCCGCAAGCTGGCCAAGCGCGCGTGGGCGTCGCTGTGGCCCAAGGCGCTCGCCATCATCATCGTCCTGGCGATCTGGCAGATCATCCACGTCAGCGGCTGGAAGAAGGACATCTTCCCCGGGCCCGGCGCGACGCTGGCCAACCTGGGAGATCAGCTGAAGACGGGCCTGCTGTGGCACGCCATCGCCACCACGCTCGAACGCGCGGTCATCGGCTTCGGCCTGGCCGTGCTGATCGGCGCGGTCGTCGGCGCCCTGGTGTCCAGGATCGGGCCGCTGCGAGCCGCCTTCGGGTCGCTCATCACCGGGCTGCAGACGATGCCGTCGATCGCCTGGTTCCCGTTCGCCATCATCTTGTTCGGGATCAACACCACCGCCATCTTGTTCGTCATCGTCCTCGGGGCCGCGCCGTCGATCGCCAACGGCCTGATCGCAGGCGTCGATTACACCCCGCCGATCCTGCTGCGGGCGGGGGCCACGATGGGGCTGCGGCGGCTCTCGCTGTACCGGCACCTGATCTTGCCTGCCTCGCTGCCCGCCGTGGTGGCCGGTCTGCGGCAGGGCTGGGCGTTCGCGTGGCGCAGCCTGATGGCCGGCGAGCTGCTCGTCATCATCGCGAACCAGCCGTCCCTGGGGGTGCTGCTTTCGACCGACCAGGACCAGGCCGACATGGAGAGCGCCACCGCGATCATCATCGTGATCCTGCTCATCGGCATCTTCGTGCACACGCTGTTCAGCATGGCCGACCGCGCCATCCGGCGCCGCTGGGGCCTGGTCGGCAGCTCCTGACCCGGGCCGCGGTTCGACCCGGGCCGCGGTTCGACCCGGGCCGCCTATCCGAGCAGCTCCCGGGCGGCGGCCGTGATGTGGTCGGCGCTGATCCCGGCGGCGTCGAGCAGTTCGGCGCTTGTGCCGGATCCGGGCATGTCCCTGACGGCGAGGTGGGCGACGGCCAGTTCGGCCCGCCCGGCGCCGGTCAGGGCGTCGATGACGGCGGACCCGAGGCCGCCCTCGGGGTGGTGGTCCTCGACGAGCACCAGCCGTCCCCCGGTGGCCGCGGCGGCGGCCGTGAGGGTCGCGGTGTCGACCGGCTTGACCGAGTACAGGTCGATGACCCGCGCGCTGATGCCCTCGTCCCTGAGCTGGTCCGCCGCGGTCAGGCAGGCGTGCAGAGTTACCCCGGCTCCGATCAGCGTCACCTGGTCGTCGTCGGACTCGCGCAGCACCTTGGACCCGCCGACCGGGAAGGCCTCGGTGGCTTCGTAGAGCACCGGATAGGCACCGCGGGTGGTCCGCATGTACACGACTCCGGTCAGGTCGGCCATGGCCTGGACGAGGGCGGCGGTGCTGGTCGCGTCGCTGGGGTACAGGACGGTGGAGCCGTGGACCGCGCGCAGCATGGCCAGGTCCTCCAGGGCCATCTGGGACGGGCCGTCGGCGCCGATCTCGACCCCGGCGTGCGAGCCGACGAGGCAGATATTGGCCTGGGAGATGGCCGCCATCCGGATGAAGTCGTAGGCCCGGGTGAAAAACGCCGCGAAGGTGGAGGCGAACGGCCGGTAACCGCGCACGCCGAAGCCGACCGCCGCCGCGACCAGCTGCTGCTCGGCGATGTACATCTCGAAGTACCGCTCGGGGTACGCCTGGGCGAACTCGTCGGCGAAAGTGGAGTTGCTGACCTCGCCGTCCATGGCCACGACATCACGGCGTACTCCGAGTGCGGCGAGCGCGTCCCCGTAGGCCTTACGGGTGGCGAGCTTTTGGCCCAGCTGATAGGTCGGCAGCTTCACCTGGTCGGAGGTGCCCCGGTCGCGCGCCGGCGCGGCCTGATCAGGCAGCGGACCGCGGACGAGCAGGTTGCGCTCCCCGCCGAGCTCGATGACGGCCCGTTCGGCCATTTCCGGGGGGAGCGGTTTTCCGTGCCAGTTCTCCCTGTCCTCGACCTCGGAGAAGCCGCGGCCCTTGAGGGTACGGGCCAGGATGACGGTCGGCTGCTCGGTGCTGAGGTCGCCCGCCTGGGCTATGGCCTGGTCGATCGCGGCGAGGTCGTGGCCGTCGACGGTGAACACCCGGGCGCCGAATGCGGTCGCGCGGCGGCTGTAGGTGTCCAGGTCCCAGGAGAGCTCGGTGGGGCCGCGCTGCCCGAGCCGGTTGATGTCGACGATCGCGATGAGATTGGACAGCTTGTAGTGCGAGGCCTTGTCCAGGGCCTCCCAAATGGACCCTTCAGCCATCTCGCTGTCGCCGCACAGGACCCAGACCCGGTAGGGCAACTCGTCCACGTACTTGCCGGCCAGCGCGACGCCGACGCCGTCGGGCAGGCCCTGCCCGAGTGAGCCGGTGGCCACGTCGACCCATGGGAGGACTGGAGTGGGATGACCCTCGAGCCGGGATCCGAAGCGGCGGTAGCCGGTCATCAGCTCCTCGTCGGAGACGACCCCGACCGCCTTGTAAATCGAGTACAGCAGGGGCGAGGCGTGCCCCTTGGAGAAGATGAGGTGATCGTTACCGGGGTGATCTGGGTTGTCCCAGTCGTACCGGAGGTGACGGCTCACCAGGACGGCCAGCAGGTCAGCGGCGGACATACTCGATGTGGGATGCCCGGACCCGGCCGATGTGCTCGAACGGATGGAGTCCACGCGCAGCTGCTGGCCGAGCTCGGCCGCGAGCGCCAGGTCGACGTCGGTGGTGAAGGTTGGGGCGGACACGAGTACCTCCCAGGCCGTGCGGTTTCGGGGTTGGTGCCTAGAAGGAGCGTAACTAGGCGGAGGCTTTCCTGCCCGGCGGGGTACCGGCAAACCCGGGGAACGGAAAGTGTTTACCGCCAGGAAATCGCGAGTTCGTTCAGGATCGATTTAAGAGCCCGGGCGGCCCGGAGGAAACCTTCCGGGCCACTGAAGCCGCCGTAGCGCTCGGCCTGCGCCAGGTGCGGCTCAAGCGACACGAAGCCCTCGAAGTCCGAGTCCCGCAGCGCGGCCAGCGTCTGGCGGACCTGGCCGTCGCCCTGGCCGGCCGGCACCACCTCACCCGTCGCGGCCAGCGCGTCCTTGACCTGCAGGTAGACCAGGTACGGCCGGAGCAGGCCATAGCCTTGGGTAAAGGGCCTGACACCGCACTGGACGAAGTTCGCCGGGTCGAACGTCGCCCGCAGGGCGGGGGAGCCTACGGCGGTGATCAGGTCATGGCAGCGGTCCGCCGTGTCGCCGTAGATCTCTTTCTCGTTCTCGTGGGCGAGGACCAGGCCGCGTTCGGACGCGATCTGGGCTAGCGCCGTCATCCGGTCGATGACCTGCTCGCGGTGCTGCTGCGGCGGGTCGCCCGGCGGGATGAAGAAGGAGAACACGCGCACGATCGTGGTGCCGAGCTCACCGGCAATATCGGCGATGCGCCGCATCCGGTCAAGCTCCGGGCCGAGCGGCGCTTCGAGCGGGATCTTCCCGATCGGCGAGCCGATGGCCGATACCCGCACCCCGGCCCGGTCCAGGGCGCCGCGGAATGCGGCGAGCTGTCCGTCGGTGAAGTCAGCGACGTTCACCGACCACGCGCTACGCAGCTCGAGGTGGGTGATCGACTCGGCCCGGAGCGTCGCGAGCTGCTCGTCCGGGTCGGGGGAGATCTCGTCCGCGAACCCGGACAGCACGACGGTCATGAGCGCAGTGTCACCGTGCGGCCCGAGCGGGAGGACTCATAGACGGCGCAGACGATCTCGAGCGCGGCCCGGCCTGCCTCGCCGTCAACCGCGGGTGCACGCCCCTCGTCGATCGCGGCGAGCAGGTCAGCGAGCTGGGCGGCATGGCCGGAGAAATCCAGGATCGCCGGGTCGGCCGCCGCCCCCGCCCCTAGCCCCGGTCCGCCGTCCGCAGACTGCGCGCCGCCGTCGGCAGGCCGCTGCCCACCGCTGTCGGCAGGCTGCGCATCGTCCCCGAACGCGCGGCCGACGAGCTGGCCGTCCTCTACGATCAGGGTGCCCTTGGTACCGGTGATCTCCAGGCGCTGCGGGAAGCCGGGGAAGGCGGCGGTGCTCGACATGATGGTGCCGACGGCGCCCGAGGTGAACCGGACGATAGCCAGCGAGGTGTCCTCGGCCTCGATCTGGTGGGCCTGCGTGGTGCAGACCGCGGTGACCTCGGCGACCGGCCCCATGCACCAGCGGAGCAGGTCGACGTAGTGGACGCCCTGGTTCAGCAGCGAGCCGCCGTCCATGGCCCAGGTGCCGCGCCAGGCGGCGCTGTCGTAGTAGGCCTGGCTGCGGTACCACTTCGTGCTGGCCTCGCCGAGCACGAGCCGGCCCAGGGCGCCCTCATCGATCAGCCGCCTGGCCTCGATCAGCCCAGTGTCGAACCGGTGCTGCGATATCACGGTCAGGGCCACCCCGGCGTCGCGTGCGGCTCCGATGAGACGGTCGGCGGCCTCCAGGGTGACATCGACTGGCTTTTCGACCGCCAGGTGCTTGCCCGCCTTGACCGCCCGCAGGCCGACCTCGGCGTGTTGTCCGCTCGGCACGCAGACGCACACGACGTCGACGTCGCTGCGGGCCAGCAGCGCGTCCAGATCCCGCTCGGCTGCGGTGCCGCGGCTGGCGGCGAAGGCCGCGGCGGCGCTGGCGTCCACGTCGGTGACCGCGGCCAGCCGCGCGCTGGGCAAGGCCGCGATGGCGTCGGCATGCATGGCCGCGATGGTTCCGGTACCGACGATGCCGAAGCCGCGAGTACCCGAGGGCGGAGTCACTGGGGCCCTTCCAGCCACTTGGTGAGCAGCTCTAGGTGCTGGGGCAGCGCGACCTGCGGTTCCTCGATCTCCGGATGCCAGCGCTTCTCCCACTCGACCGAGATCCAGTGCGGGTATCCGCCGTCTACCAGCAGTCCGAGCATCTGCCTGACCGGCACCTCGCCCTCGCCGAGCAGCACCAACTGCCAGTCCCCGTCGGCTCGGCGGCGAGCGTCTTTGACCTGCGCGAGCAGGATACGCGCGCCGAGGTTCGCATATACCTCGGCCGGCCGCTCACCCATCCGGTGCGGGTGATGGCTGTCCCACACCGCGCCGACTGCGCCAGAGTCGACCGCTCCCGGGTCGATCAGGGCTAGCAGCTCGGCCACGACCGAAGAGGCGGAAAAGGCATCATGAGTCTCCACGCCGATGCCGACGCCGAGCCGTTCGGCGAGCGGCACCGCGGACTCGAGCACCTGCGCGGCGGCCCGGAGCTGCTGCCGGCGGGCCGGGTCGGCCGCAGCCAGCGCACCGCCGAACACGCGCACCAGCGGGGATTCCCAGTCGCTGGCCAGCTCGAGGAACCGGCGCAGTTCCGGACCTGGATCGTCATCGGTGAGGCGGATCGAGCTATCCACCGCGACGACCGGCAGCTCCGCCGCGGTCACGGCCCGCTTGACCCGAACGCGGTCCGCGGCGGGCATTGACGGGTCGATGAGCTCACCGTCGATGAGCCGGAGCTCGATGCCTGAATAGCCCCAGCGGCGGCCGAGCGAGGCGGCCGAGGCCAGGGTGGCATCCGGGAAGGCCAGGGTACTGAAGGCAACGCGCGGAGGTGAGCTCACGGACAGGTCTTCCATAACTCCCTGCTACTAGCTGGGCTAATGTGAAGTTGGCGTGAGGCCCGCCCTCGGTGGGGGGGGTTACCGAGGGCGGGCCAGCTTTTTGGTTGCGCCGCGGCGCCTGTTTAAAGACTACGCCGGACGCAGGTGAAGGATTACTACCTCATCGGTGCCGGAGCCGGGACCGTTGTTCGTTCCCGACGGCTGGCCGCTGTCGTACGGGTTCGACTGGCTGGGCCAGCCAGTGTAGTTCTGCGAGTTGTACTCGAACCACTCCGGCGCCGTCGTGACCGGGATCACCGGCAGGTTGGCGGCGACGTACTGCTCGAGCGGGACGAGGGCGGTGGCCTGCTGCGAGACTGTCGTTGCCCCGGACAGCGTGGCCAGGTCGGCGTTGAGCGCCGGGTCGCTCAGCCGCTCGTAGTCGCCGACGGCGGCCGAGCCGGAGGCGAGCGTGCTGTTCAGCCAGCCGTTGTACATGTTGTACGGGCTGATCCCGCCGTTCGACCAGTGCTCGGTCATCGAGAAGTCGCCGTCGGCCACATCGGCGTTCCAGGCGTCCACGGACAGGCCCTGGAACGTCGCGTCGATCCCGGCTCCCCTCAGTTCCTGGGCGGCGATGGCGTCGACCTGAGACATGTCGGTGTACGCGGTCGGGGCAATGATCGTCACCGCGACGGGCTTACCGTCCTTCTCGAAGTAACCGTTGCTTCCCTTCGTGAAGCCGGCCTTGGTCAGCAGCTGCTCGGCCGCGGCCGCATTGGCCGTGGTCGGCATGGTCGCCGACGTCACCGGTCCGGCCCAGGCCTGGAAGGTCGGCAGGGTCAGCCCGCCCGCTTCGCTGATCGGGGTCGCGAGACCGGCTTCGCCCTCGGAGGCGAGCAGCGTGCGGTTGACCGCGAGGCTGATCGCCTGCCGCACCGCTAGCTGGTTGGTCGGCCACTTGGTCAGGTTCGGCTCGAGGCTCTCATCGCCGCCGGCCGCCTCCCAGTAGTTGTGGTGGGCCGGGTCGGTGGCGACGAAGTCCTTCTGCAGGCCGGGGATGTAGTTCCCGGTCCAGTCGATCTGGTTGTTGAACAGCGCGCTGAGCGCGCCGGTGTTGGAGGTGTAGACCGGGAAGTAGACGGCCGGGACCTTAACGAGAGACGCCTGCCAGTAGTAGGGGTTCTTCTTCAGCGTGAAGCCCTGTGGCGTGAAGCTGCCCAGCATGTACGGCCCGGTGCCGACCGGGGTCGCGTCCGTGAAGGTCGCCGGGTTGACGCCGGTCCACTGCGACTTCGGCACGATCGCCTGGCCGGCGATCTCCTCCAGGTTGGAGAACTGGGGTGTCGGGAACGTGACCGTCACGGTGTTGCCGGACGTGCTCACGCTGGAGATGGTCAGGCCGCCGCTGTTGATCGCCGTGTTGGCCTTCACCATATTGAAGGTGAAGGCGACGTCGGCCGGGGTCAGCGGAGTGCCGTTGTTCCACTTGACGCCCTGGCGGATCGTGAAGGTGATCGTCTTGTAGGAGTTAGACCACGCGTAGGACGTGGCGAGCCACGGGTAGTGGATCGTCGGCGAGGCGAGGTCGAACTGGATCAGCGGCTCGTAGATGAGCCCGGTCGCGCCCATGCCGTAGGCGGCAGGGGTGGGGTCGAACGGGTTGAAATCCTGGGTGATGGTGGTCTCCGGCGAGCTCTCCATGACCAGGGTCTTTCCCGTGGTCGCGGCGGTGCTCGAGCTCGATGCCGAGCTGGAGCTGGAGCTGGAGCACGCGCCCAGCCCGACCGCGAGCAAGGAGGCGGTCGCCGCCGCGAAGAGCCATCTGATTCTGTGCAATCTCTTCATCAGTCTCGTCTTTCTCTCGGGGTTTCATCGGTTGTGGACTATGTGGTCGTTGTGTCCCCGCCGCGCCGTGGCCCGGAGACGAGCTCCGGTGCGGCGACGTCCAGGTGCCAGCAGGCGGCGCCCCGCGTTTCGGAAATCTGCATCAGGGCCGGGTCCTCCCGCCGACATAGGTCATCAGCGAACGGGCACCTGGTATTGAACGGGCAGCCCTGGGTGGCCGCGCCGTCCAGGTTCTGCTGCCTGGCGGATGCTGTGGCAGGCCCTTGGCGCCGGCCGCCGCCGCGAAGCGCGCTGCCGAGGTTGTCCGGGTCCGGCGCGGAGGTGACCAGTAGCTGCGTGTAGGGATGCGCCGGGACCTGGGTGACCTCCTCGGCTGGGCCGCGCTCGACGATCTCACCGGCGTACATGACCAGGATCTCGTCCGCGAAGTAGCGGGCCGAGGCGATGTCGTGGGTGATATAGAGCATCGCGAGCCTGAAACGCTGGCGGAGGTCGTCGAGCAGGTTGAGCATCTCCAGGCGGATCGAGACGTCGAGCATGGACACTGGCTCGTCGGCGAGCAGCACGCTCGGCTGGGCGGCCAGCGCACGGGCGAAGGAGACCCGCTGGCGCTGGCCGCCGGACAGTTCATGCGGGTACTTGGCCAGGAACTGCTTGGCCGGCGTGAGCCGTACCTGCTCCATCAGGCTGACGACCTCCTGGTCGACCTTTACGTCCTGGCCCTGATGAAGCTTCACCGGGCGTTCGAGGTGATAGCGCACGGTATGTATCGGGTTGAGCGAGGAGAACGGGTCCTGGAACACGAGCTGGACCTCGCTCTTGTACCGGCGGAAGTCCCCACGGCTGGACACCTGCACCTGCTTGCCATCTAGCCGGATCGTGCCGGAGGTGAGCCGTTCCTGCCCGGCTAGGAGCCTGGCCGCGGTGGACTTGCCCGAACCGCTCTCACCGACGAGCGCGACGACGGCGCCGCGGTACAGGTTGAAGGAGACGTCCCGCACCGCGTGCAGCGTGTGGCCGCGGCCGATCCGGAAGTCCTTGCCGACCGAGATCGCCTCCATGGCGAGCGGCCCGCGCGCTGCGGCCGCGGACGTCAGCGTCTGCTCGCTCATGTTCCCAGCTCCCCGGCTGGGCTCCCGGAGGTCACGGGCGGCGCGGGCGGTGCCGGAGTGTCCGGGAGCACGAACGGGCAGGCCGTCACGTGGTCCGGATCTCTGGACGTGGCGACCGGCAGCAGCCGCATGTCCACGTCCTCGCACCCTGGTCTGGCGTACCCGCAGCGGGGCACGAACGGGCAGCCGGGGGGAGGGTGGCCCAGATCCGGCGGTGAGCCCGGAATGCCGACGAGCTCGCGGCGGGGTCCCCGTAGCGACGGGAACGAGTTGAGCAGGCCCTTGGTGTAGGGGTGGGCGGACTCGCGGTGGACCTCGTCCGAGGTGGCGATCTCGACAAACTGGCCGGCGTACATCACGGCGATCCGGTCGGCCAGTTCGAGCAGGAGGGAGAGGTCGTGGGTGATGAACAGTATTGAGAAACCCAGTTGGTCTTTGAGCTCGACGATCTGGGCCAGGATGTCCCGCTGCACCACCACGTCGAGCGCGGTGGTCGGCTCGTCCATGATGATGATCTCCGGGTCGGCGGACAGCGCCATGGCGATCATCACCCGCTGGCGCATGCCGCCGGACAGCTCATGAGGATAGCTGCGCAGCCGGGACCGCGGGATGCCGACGAGATCGAGCAAGGATGCGGCCCTTTCGCGGGCTTCGTCCCTCGGCATCTTCAGGTGGGCGTGGATGGCGTCGAGCAGCTGGTTGCGGACGTTGAGCACCGGGTTGAGCGCGTTCATCGCACTCTGGAAGACGATGGCGATCTCGCGCCAGCGCAGCCGCCGCAGCTCATCCGGCCGCATTTTCAGTACGTCGGCAGGCCTGGACACCCGGCGGCCGCGGTAGATGACGCTGCCGTTCGTGACGAGGGCGGGGGCGCGCAGCAGGCGGGTGGCGCCGTAGGCCAGCGTCGACTTGCCCGATCCGCTCTCCCCGGCCAAGCCGACGACCTCGCCGGCCCCGAGGGCGAGGTTCACATGGTCCACGGCGCGCACATCGCCGGCCGGGGTGCGGTAGACAATTGACAGGTCGCGGATGTCGAGCACGGGACTGGAGCTTTGGGCGCCGGCGTCGGCCAGGGATGAGCCGGCTGCGGGACCGGCCGCCGCGCTGGCTGCGCGGTGCGTTGCCCGGTCAAGGGCCCGGCTGTCGGCCCGGCCGACGGCGCTGTCGGCCGCTGGGTCCGCGCTCATCGGCCCTCACCCGCCTCGGCGTTATCGAGCAGCGAACTTCGTGAGAACGAGTGCAGGAAGCCGGCGAACCCGGTGCGGCGCAGCGAGATTTCGCTCAGCACAGGTGTGGGGTCCGCGGGCTTGAGCCAGCGCCCGGCGATCCTGCTGGCACTGCTCGCGTCGCGCAGGCGGGGGTTGCCGAGCTCGTCGATGCCCGTGTTCAGCAGCACCAAGGCGGTGCCCATGAGCGCCACCGCCAGGCCCGGCGGCACGAACCACCACCAGGCCCCGAGCTGGAGTGCCTGCTGGCTCTGGGCCCAGTAGAGCATGGTACCCAGGCTCCAGCTGTTCAGGTCGGCGACGCCGATGAAGGCGAGGGCGACAGAGGCCCCGATGGCGTACAGCACGGTGTTCACGAAGCTCGCCGCGATCAGGCTCACCTCGTTGGGGACGATCTCGAAGGCGATGATGCGCACGTTCGTCTCCCCGGTCTCCCGGGACGCGGCCACGAAGTCGCGGTTGCGGATGGCCAGGGTCTGGGCCCGGATCACCCGAGCCCCCCACGGCCAGCCGAGCAGGGCGAGCACGACGATGGTCGGCGCCTCGCCCCTATTCGGAAAGTAGCCGAGCAGGACGATGAGCAGGGGCAGAGCCGGGATCACCAGGAACACGTTGGTGACCAGCGACAGCAGTTCGTCCCAGAAGCCGCCGAGGAAGGCGGCCGTGACCCCCACGATCACGGCGAGCGCCGTGGCCACCAGGCCGACGATGATCCCGAGCTCCAGGGTGAGGCGGATCCCGACCAGGAGCTGGGACAGCACGTCTTGCCCGCTCTGCGTGGTGCCGAGCAGATGCGCCCCGCTGGGCGCGTTCATCGATGCGCCGGGCGAGGGGTTCTCGTACGAGGGATCGTACGGGGTGACAAGCGGCCCGATGATGGCCGTGAGCACGAAGACGCCGAACAGGACGACGCCCGCCTTGGCCTTGGTCGGCATCCGGCGCCACCAGCCGGGCCGGGCGGCTTCGGTGTTGACGGCGCTGAGTTCGGTGCTAATGACCGGTGCGACAGTCATCGCGTGGCCTCCCGTGCTCGGGCGCGGGGATCGACGAACACGATGATGAAGTCGACGATCAGGTTGGCGAGCAGGACAGTGAAGGTGATCACCAGGAAGATCCCCTGTGTCAGCGCGTAGTCGTTCGAGGTGACCGCGTTGACCAGCAGCAGGCCGATCCCCGGGTAGGAGAAGACAATCTCCATGACCAGGGCGCCGGATACCACGAAGCCGATCGCCAGGCCGAAGCCCTGCAGTTGCGGCAGGATCGCGTTGCGCGCGGCGTAGGTGAAGACGACCCTGCGGTTGGCCAGGCCCTTGGCCTGGGCCGCGACCACGTAGTCCTCGCCGATGGTCGTGATCATGACGTTGCGCATCTGCAGCATCCAGCCGGCTATCGAGGTGAGCACGATGGTGAGGGCCGGAAGCAGCGAGTGGTAGACGGCGCTGCTGATGAAGTCCCAGTGCCACCCGGGGATCAGGCCCTCGCCGTAGCCCTGGCCGAGCGGGAAGACGTGGAGCTTGACAGCGAACAATTCGAGCAGGATCAGCGCGAAGAAGAAGTAGGGAATCGCCTGCAGGAACATGAGCCCGGGCAGCACCCGGTCCAGCCCTCCGCCGTGCCGCCAGCCGGCCACGATGCCGAGGGCGGTACCCACCAGGAAGGCGATCACGGTCGCGGTGCCCACGAGGACGATCGTCCAGGGCAGGGCCTCAGCGAGCAGGGTGGAGACCTGGGCCGGATACTCGCTGGAGCTGGTACCGAAGTTCAAGTGGGCCACGTCGACGAGATAGGCCCAGTACTGATGCCAGATCGAGCCCGGATGTCCCACGCCGAGCATCGCCTCGATCGCGCGGTAGGCCGCGGGCTGCAGGTTGGGGAACTTCGACATGATGCTCTCGACCGCGTTCCCCGGCACCAGGCGCGGGATGATGAAGTTAATGGTGAGCGCCACCCAGGCCGCGACGACGTAGAAGACCAGGCGGCGAATGATGAAGGACATGGCGGCTCCTAAGCTTTCGCTGCTTGCCGGGCCGGCCGTGGGACCTTGGGAGTCTTGGGGTCCGCAACGATCCTGGGGTCTCTGGAGGTCCGGGAGCTGGCACCGCGGCTACCCCTGGGGGCGGCGGCCGAACGGGTGCGGGCGACTTTGAGGGTCTCGACGGGCAGGCGGATGACCGTGCCGGGCGGGCAGCCGCAGCTTGACCTCAGCACGAGTTCGGTCGGCAGCAGTTTTATGGTCGGGGCCAGGCTGGGGCTGGCGATACGGTCGAGCAGCCGGGCGCAGGCCTGCTCGCCCATCAGCCGCATGGGCTGGTGCACCGTGGTGAGCGCCGGATCGCAGAGGCTTCCGGGGAAGATATCGTCGAAGCCGGTCACGGCGATGTCTTCCGGCACCCGTATACCGGCCCGGGCCAGGGCCTTGAGCACCCCGATGGCCATCTGGTCGTTGGCGGACACGACCGCGTCCGGGAGGTCCTCGCGGCGCATGGCGACCAGCCTCTCGCCCGCCTCCTCCCCGCTGCGGACGCTATAGAACCCCTGATGGGAGCCTATGAGCTGGCAGTCCGGGTGCAGCTGGAGTACGTGCTCTAGACCGAGCCGCCGCTCGCGGGTGTCCGGGGAATCCGCCGGCCCGTTCACGAAGAACAGCCGTCGCCTGCCGTGATCGCGGATGAGGTGAGTGACCACGGCGGCCGAGCCGGAGAAGTTATCCGCCGTTACCACGTCGGCCACTCGCTCGTCCGGGGTGCCTGCGAAGATCACCAGGGGTACCCGGGCGGCCATCCGCTCGACGAACCGGTCGGGAACGATTCCCTCACCGATCAAGATCCCGTCCACCTTGCCGGAGAAGGACTCCAGGCGCGGGAAACTAGGGTCGTTCGCGCCCTGAAGGAAGGTAATAAGCAGTGACCACTCTTGGTCCCGGATCCGCGATTCGACTCCGCGCAGGACCTCATCGTAGAAAAGCAGGTTCATGTTCTCGATGTCGTACTGCTGCGCCTCGCGCTCGACGCACACCATGCCGATCACATCCTTGCGGCGGCGTGACAGACTCTGCGCCGCGCCGTCGGGCACGTAGCCGAGTTCCTCGATGGCCTGCCGCACCCTGATCCTGGTGGCCTCGCGAACGCGATCCTGGCCGTGCACCACCCGCGAGACCGTCGCGGTGGACACGCCGGCCAGGCGCGCGACATCGTAGAGAGTTACCACTTTGTCTCGATCAGCGGCATTGCCGTTTCCTCTGCGGATGGCTGGCGGGATGATCTGAAAACCAGCCTGTGGACCGGACATGGGATGTCACATAGCTGACATGTAAGCGTTTACAACTGAAATCTAAGCGCTTACACTAACCCTCAGCACTTGGGCCGTCAAGGTCCGTGGCCGTAACAAAAAGGAGAAGCTGATGACGGGAACGGCAAGCGATGCTGACGGCGCCCTGGACTTTCCCGAGGGATTCGTCTGGGGAGCATCGACGGCCGCATACCAGATCGAAGGAGCAGCGAGCGCGGACGGCAAGGGTCCTTCGGTATGGGACACCTTCAGTCATACGCCAGGCAAGGTCCGCGGTGGTGACACGGGCGATATCGCCTGCGACTCCTACCATCGCTACCCCGAGGACATCGCGCTGATGGCCTCGCTCGGGCTGAGCTCCTACCGGTTCTCGATCTCCTGGCCGCGGGTCCAGCCAGGTGGCCGCGGCCCGGTGAACCAGCGGGGGATGGACCACTACCGCGCGATGCTCGACGAGCTAGCCGGGCGCGACATCGCGGCCACGGTCACCCTCTACCACTGGGATCTGCCCCAGGAACTCCAGGACGAGGGCGGCTGGGCGGTCCGCGACACCGCCCTGCGGTTCGCCGAGTACGCCGCCCTCACCGCGGAGGCGCTCGGCGACCGGGTCACGCGCTGGATCACGCTGAACGAGCCGCAGGTGGTGTCGAATAACGGCTACCGCACCGGCGACCACGCCCCTGGGCTGCGAGACAGCGCTGCTGCGGCGGCCGCCACGCATCACCTGCTGCTCGGCCACGGGCTGGCGGCTCAGGCCCTGCGCAGCGCGGGCGCGGCCGAGGTCGGCATCACCCTGGACGTGCACCCGGTCCGCGTCCTCGGTGACGATGGTTCCGATGCGCTTCAGCAGGGACGCCTGATCACCGACGCGGCGGCGAACGGCCTCTACCTCGAGCCGGTGCTGCACGGCCGGTATCCAGAGCATGCTCCGGCCGCCCTGCTTCCGCCCCCATCCCTGATCGCCGACGGTGACCTGCAGACGATCAGGCAGCCGCTGGACTTCCTGGGCGTCAACTACTATTCCCCGATTTTCCTCCGAGCCGGCGACCCTTCTGACCTCAGGCGCAACGAAAACCCGGCTCGCTGCCGGGTCCCAGGGGTCGTCGAGTACCTCCCGGAAGACCTGGAGCGGACGAACATGGGCTGGCTCGTCGATGCCAGCGGCCTGCACCAGATCCTGGTGGATATCTCCAGGCAGGCCCCCGGCCTGGACCTTTACGTGACCGAGAACGGCCGCGCGGCCGAGGATTACGTGAACCCGCAGGGTGAGGTGAACGACGTCGAGCGGATCAGGTACCTGCACACGCACCTGGAAGCGGCCGCGCGGGCCATCAAGGACGGGGCCAACCTGGCCGGGTACTTCGTCTGGTCGCTGCTCGACAACTTCGAATGGGGCTGGGGTTACTCCAAGAGGTTCGGGATCGTCTTCGTTGACTTCGGGACCCAGCGGCGGATCCCCAAGGCAAGCGCCCAGTTCTATTCGAACGTGGTCCGGAACAACGCGATCCCGCTGCTTCCGGCTTCTTGGCCCCGCTGACTCCTCCGGCCTCGGGCCCGCTGATTCTTCCGGCCCTCTGGCCCCGCTGCCCGGCACGGGCTCCGGCACCGGGATCCTCCTCCATCCGGTGCCGGACCCGCGCTACTACCCGGCACTCACCTTTTAACCTGTGGCCCCAGGGGCGGA
>Ga0302181_10001436_pt1 | contig 17761 bp, 14 predicted proteins | sample I_Palsa_E3_3_FD_198786 | JGI IMG/M metagenome (GOLD analysis project Ga0302181, IMG submission 198786) | Peat permafrost microbial communities from Stordalen Mire near Abisko, Sweden - I_Palsa_E3_3 | ecosystem: Environmental > Terrestrial > Soil > Palsa > Peat permafrost | place: Sweden...
GGCCGCTGGTCGAGATGGTTAAGCACCTGTGCGTCGAGAATGATCCTTCAAGCTTCCGCCGGGCCATGGTCGAGGCCGGCTTCCTGATGCCGGACACGCCGCTGCCCACGGACATGATCGTGGAGCACATGGCCTTGTTCTACGACACGGTGCGCGAGCGGGGATCGCGCACCATGACCGGCGAGTACGCCGCCGCGGTCAGCAGGCGCTTCTTCGACTTCCGCAGCCCGCTCGCGGCCTATGCGGCGATCCCCAGGTCCTACGTGATCCTGCAGCGGATCAACCTCGGCCTGTTCGCCCTGCTTGGCGAGCTCTCGGCGACCGCGGACTGGCGCTGCATCGCCGAGGAGATCTGGCCGTTCGTGCAAGCTCCGCCGTGCACCCCGATGGGCGCGGCCGAGGCCAGCTGGCTGGCAGGCCGACGTGACCTTGCGCAAGCACGCCGGGCCGTTCGGTAAAAAAGATCTTTTACTGGGTGGCGTGTCAGGGCCGCGACGGCAGGTCGAACGGCCGCAGGTAGCGCGCCGGGGTGTAGCCGGTGAAGGCCGGCGCGGTCGGGTAGACGGTCCCGTTGAGCGAGTAGATGTTGTACTGCGGCCCGAGCGCCGCGGCCTCGGCGTTCATGGCCGCCGGGGCGGGGACGTTCCACTGCCCGGTGGACAGGCGGTTCTCCAGCGTCTGGACCGCGGTGATGGTCTCGGCCGGGGTGAACGCACAGTGCCCAGCGCGGTCCACGAAGATCTGCCGCAACAGCGCGCCGTGGCCGGCCCGGTCGACCACGGCACGGTAGGCCTGCTCGTTCTCCGGCACGACCAGGCCGTCTCCGGTGGTGTGCATGGTGAGCACCGGGACCGAGATGTCGCCGTCGAAGGAGATGTTCCTGGCCAGCCAGGCCACGGCCTTCGGGTCGGCACTGATCCGCTTGGAGTAGTTCAGCGTCTGCACGTCCTGGCCCAGGCTGAGCCCGGCGCTGCGGTAAAGCGCCTTTACTTCGCTCGCGTCGGTGGACTTGGACAGGTCGCTGAAGTAGTTCACGCCGGTGTTCCAGGACGGGTTCCCGCCTGCCTTGGCCTCCAGGTCGGCGCGGAAGGCGAAGATGAAGGGGAAGGTCACCTCGGCGTCCCAGAGGGACTGATTCTGCTCCTGGGCGGTGTAGTCGGTGGCCGCGGGTTCGGGCGACAGCGGCGTGAACCAGCCGGGAGTGTCGGCGAGCGCCGCCACCAAGGCGAGCCGGGCCCGGCCCTGCGCGGTCGCCTGCGCCGCCGTCAGGGCGGCCTCGGCGCTGTCCAGGTTGGCCGTGGGGTTGGTGATGTCGACGATCTGGACCGAGGGGTCGATCAGCTTCTGGAACGCGAACGCCCCGTCGAGTGCGGTGTTCCAGGTCGCCACGCCGCCCGACAGGACGCCGCACATCGGCAGCGCGGCGTCGAACCGGCTCGGGTAGTCCTGCAGCAGCCCGGCGGTGATGATGCCGCCGAGCGAGTGGCCCCAGGCGACCGTCGTCTTCGGCTTACCGTAGCTCTGGTCGAAGGCGTTCAGGGTGCTGATCTGGTCCGGCAGCGCCTGCTCGATGGCCCACCCGGTGGTGGCGTAGGAGGAGCCCGCCAGCGCGTAGCCGTGGGCGAGCATCCAGCCGGCGGTGACCGGATCACCGGCGTCCTCCGCCGGGTTCGCGGCACCGGGAGTGACGTAGCCGTGACTGTAGAGGTACAGGGTTCCGTTCCAGGCACCCGCCGGGCACTGGATCAGGTAGGTCGCGCCGTCGGCCAGCGCCCCGTTCAGCGTGCTCACCGTGCCGGAACCGCCGCAGGACGGCGCGGACGCCGACGCGGCCACCGATCCCACTGTGAGCCCGCCGATGACCAGGCCCGCGGCGAGCCCGATGCCGACCAGCCTCGTGAACCTTTTCCCTGACCGCACCATGGACCCACGCTCCCAGGAGCCAGCTACACGACCTACGGACGCAAAGTAACCTACCGGTGACTTCGGCTCGGGGGAGGCCTCGCTTCAAGGTTGCCGAAATTTGCCTGAAATTAGGCTGAATTGCGTTGTTAACGAGCGCTGCTTGGGCGCTGACGCCCGTCATGGAGGATCATGGGGTTGTGGCAGATCAAGCTGACGTGCGCCGTATCGCCTTGTCGCTCCCGGAGACCATCGAGTCGGAGGACGGCTTCGGATTCCGGGTGCGGAACTCCTCGAGCAAGAGCGGTTCGAAGCAGTTCGCCTGGGCGTGGAACGAGCGCGTGACGCCGGGTAAACCGCGCGTGCCGAGGGCGGATGTGCTCGCCGTCCGGGTGCCGGGCCAGGGCGAGAAGGCCATGCTGCTGGCTTCCGACCCGGACAAGTTCTTCACCGAGCCGCACTACAACGGCTTTCCGGCCGTCCTGGTCAGGCTGCCTGCGATCGGCGAGGATGAGCTGCGGGAACTGATCACCGATGCCTGGCGGAGCCAGGCGCCGCGGCAGCTAGTCCGTGATTCCGGCCGCTAGCGTGGTCACGGGGGTCACTCGTCACTAAGCGCCGAACCAGCCGGGGACGTCGAGGCGGAACGTGTCACCACCAGACATGGCCCGCAGGTCCGCTTCCAGGGTGGCTAGCTGGTCTGGGCCCAGCGCGCTTTCCCACCTGGACCGGATATCGCTGAAGATGAGCGCGGACATGGCCAGTGCCGCCATGCCTCTCGGGGTGAGCCGGATCAGCTTGCGCCGCCGGTCCGTTTCGTCACCAGCCCGGTGCACGTAACCGAGTTCTTCGAGCCGTTCGATCGTCTTGCCCGCCGCCTGCTTGGAGATGCCAAGCCGCCGGCCGGTCTCGGTGGCCGTGGCCCCGCCATGGCCGATCGCCTGCAGCGCGAACCCATGCGCCGGGCGCAGGTCCGGATGCCCGCGGCGGGCCAGCTCGGCGTGCAGTTCGTCGATGATCGACCGGAACCCAGCGAACAACAGCATCGGCAGCTCGAAGCCGAAAGCGCGCGAGGCTTCGGACCGCTCGTCATTTGACATGGATTGACAACCTCGTTTACGGTTTAGACAATCTCATTGTCTATATAGTAGGGGAAGGTCAGTCATGTCCCAGAGCACATCGGCTAGCAGCCTGTTCACGGAGCACACCGTGGAGTCCGCGCCTCCGGGCGCCCGCAGATCGATGACCGCTACTCAGCAGAACCTCGGCTACCTCCCGGCCGCCATGGCCCGGATGGCGGCCTCTCCTCACCTGCTCGACGGTTTTCTCAAGCTCAACGCGATCTTCGAAAGCTCGACGCTGGACCCGGTAGCCCGCGAGGCGCTGGTCATGACGATCGCCACTAGAAACGGCTGCCATGTCTGCGTAGCCATGCACACTTCCAGGCTGACCGCGCTCGGCGCTGGCTCGGACATCATCGCCGGGCTGCGGACCGCGGGTCGGCCTGAGGCCAGGCCGCTCACCGACGAGCGCCTCGAAGCGATCCGGGCGTTCACGCTCCGAGTCCTCGACACCGCGGGCGACGTCGGCGAGGAGGCGCTGCGCGCCTTCCTCGCCAGCGGCTATACCAGCCAGAACGCGCTCGAGGTAGTACTCGGGATCGGCACCTACACGATGTCCACCCTGGCCAACCGGCTCACCGGCGCCCCGCTGGACGACCGCCTGGGCGCCTTCGCCTGAGCCGCCAGCTGTCGCGACCACTAGCTGTGGCGACCACGACCGACCCATCGCCGACATTAGGTGCATTTCGCCTTCGCGTGCCGGGCGCTCGCTGATCGTGTGCAGCTACCCCCCGCCGGATGGGGGGTAACTGCACACGATAACCATCCCGGCCCGCTTCAAGCCAGACAAAAGGTGCATTTCGTACCTGGGCATGGCGGCTGCGGGTGCGATCGCGCGTCGCCACCGCGCGCCAAACCCGGCAATTCGGGCAGTGGGAGCAGGGGCAGCATCATTGCGGATCGACGTGTGCAGGGCGGGGTGCTTGGGGTTTCAGCCTACGTAGAAGATGCCTAGGCCAAGGGCCACGCAGATGCCGGCGATGATCCAGAAGCGCACGACGATGGTGGTTTCGGCCCAGCCCGCCAGCTCGAAGTGATGCTGCAGGGGCGCCATCCGGAACACCCGTTTACCTGTCATCTTGTAGGAGCCGACCTGGATCACCACGGAGAGCGTGATGATCACGAACAGGCCGCCCAGCAGGAGCAGCAGCAGCTCGGTCTCGGTGGTAATGGCCAGCCCGGCCAGCGCGCCGCCGAGGGCCAGGGACCCGGTGTCGCCCATGAAGATCTTGGCCGGCGGCGCGTTCCACCACAGGAAGCCGATGCACGCGCCCATCACGGTGGCGGCCACGACGGCGAGATCGAGCGGGTCGCGGATTTGGTAGCAACTGGTGGCCATGAAGACGGTGCAGTCGTTCCGCAGCTGCCAGATCCCGATGATCATGTACGCGGCCAGCGCGAGGATGGCCGCGCCGGTGGCGAGGCCGTCCAGCCCGTCGGTGAGGTTCACGCCGTTCGAGGTCCCGGACACCATGAGGATGACCCAGACCACGAAGAACACCGTGCCGATCGGCGGGCCGAAGTTCGCCAGGAAGGACAGGTGCGTCGAGGCCGGGGTGAGGTCGTAGCCGTCCGGGAACCTAATCGCGAGCAGCGCGAACACCCCGCCCACGACCGCCTGGCCCGCTAGCTTGGCCCCGCTGCGCAGGCCCAGGCTGCGCTGCATGTACAGCTTGATGAAGTCGTCCGCGAACCCGACCAGCCCGAGCCCGGTCATCAGGAACAGCACGAGCAGACCGGACGCGGACATCGGATCGCCGGTGACGAGATGACCGATGAGGTACCCGCTGAGCGAGGCGATGATGATCACCGTGCCGCCCATGGTCGGCGTGCCGCGCTTGGACAGGTGCCCGGCCGGGCCGTCCGACCTGATCTCCTGGCCGTAGCCGCGCCGGGTAAACGCCTTGATCGCCAGCGGGGTGCCGAACAGCGCGACGAACATCGAGACGGCGGCCGACAGCAGGACAGTCTTCACCGGTCGGCGCCCCCAAGCTCCCCGAGCAGGCCGGCGGCGACGCCTTCCAGGTGAGCCGCGCGGGATGCCTTCACCAGGACCACATCACCGGGCTTCAGCCGGTCGCCGAGCAGGGCCAGCGCGGCGGCGCCGTCCGGCACGCCGACCGCCTCGCCGTGCCATGACCGCACCCGCTGCGCACCGGCTAGGATCGGCGCCGCTTCGTCGCCCACCGCGATCAGCCCGGCCAGCCCGGAACCTGACGAACCCGCGATCTGCGCGGCGAACTCGCCGATTTCCTCATGGCTCGCCCGCGAGGTGCCGCCGAGCTCGGCCATGTGGCCGAGGACCGCGAATCCGCGCCCGTCCCGCGCCAGGTGAGCGAGGGCTTCGATCGCGGCCCGAACGGACTCGGGGTTGGCGTTGTAGGCATCGTTAATTATCACTACTCCGTCCGCGCGCCGACGGACTTCCATCCGCCACCGGCTGCGCGCGACCGCGGTGCACAGCCCGTCCGAGATGTCGGCGAGGCCAAGGCCGAGCTCACCCGCGAGGGCCGCGGCGGCCAGTGCGTTCGGGACGTTATGCGCGCCATGCAACCGCAGGGTGACCGGCGCGGAACCGGCCGGTGTCAGCAGCGTGAAGCTCGGCCGCCCGAGGTCATCCAGCCGTACGTTCGCCGCCTGCACCGACGCCTGGGGCGCGTGTGACGGAAGGGCTTGCTGCGACGGGTGGAATCCGTGGGGCGACTGAGTGCTGAAGGTGACGATGCGAGCGGCGGTCCGGGAGGCCATGGCCAGAACGCGGGGGTCGTCGGCGTTCAGGATCGCTACGCCGCCGGCGGCTTCGGCGGGCAGCGCCTCGACGAGCTCGCCCTTGGCCAGCGCCACCTGGTCCAGGCCGCCGAACTCCCCGGCGTGCGCGTGCCCGACGTTCAGCACCACGCCGTAGCGGGGCGGCGCGATGCGGCACAGGTGAGCGATATGGCCGAGGCCCCGGGCGGACAGCTCGAGCACCAGGTACCTGGTCGCGACGTCCGCGCGCAGCACGGTCAGCGGGAGGCCGAACTCGTTGTTGAGCGACCCGGCCGGCGCGATCGTCGGCGCGAGGCGCTCCACCAGCTGCGCGGCGAGGTCCTTGGTCGAGGTCTTGCCCGATGATCCGGTGATGCCCGCGATCTGCGCCTCGGGCAGCGAGTCCACCACGAACCTGGCCAGCGCGGCCAGCGCGGCCGGGACGTCCGCCACGATTACCGCGGGCACGGGGACCGGGCGAGTGGCGAGCACCGCGACCGCACCCGCGGCCACGGCGGCGGAGGCGAAGTCGTGACCGTCGGAGCGCTCCCCCGCGACCGCCGCGAACAGTCCGCCAGCGCCCACCCGCCGGGAGTCGATGACGACCTCGCCGGTGACCATGACCTCGCGGTCACGGGCCGCGGCGTCCCCGTTCAGCTGGCCGCCCGTTATCTGCGCGATCTGCGCGAGGGACAGCGGGATCATCGGTTCACCACCCATGGGTCAAGCTCTGAGGTCAGCGGCCCCGGTCCCAGCGGCCCCGGTCCCAGCGGCCCCGGTCCCAGCTGGTCCGGTCCCAGCTGGTCCGGTCCCAGCTGATCTTGTTCTCGCTGGTCATGTTCTCGCTGGGCGAGCACCGCCGCGGTGACCTGCCGGTCGTCGAACGGCAGCACCGCGCCGGCTACGTACTGGCCGGTCTCGTGCCCCTTACCGGCCACCACGATGACATCGCCCGGCGTGGCCAGCGCGACCGCCTGGGAGATCGCGGCCGCCCGGTCAGGTTCGATTATCACCCGGGCTCGTTCGTCCTGCGGCACGCTCAGCACGCCGTCCAGCATCGCCGCGAGTATCGCCAGCGGGTCCTCCGACCGCGGATTGTCACTGGTGAAGATGGCCACGTCGGCCAGGGACGCGGCCGCGGCGCCCATCATCGGGCGCTTGGCCCTGTCCCGGTCGCCCCCGCAGCCGAGCACGATGATCAGGTTCCCCTGAGTGACTGCCCGCAGCGACCGCAGCACCGCCTCGACCGCGCCCGGCTTGTGCGAGTAGTCGACGAAGGCCGTGATGTCCAGGACGGTTCCTCCTGGTACCCGCTCCAGCCGCCCGGGCACGCCCGGGCACGCCGCTACCCCCGCGACCGCGTCGTCCAGCCCGACGCCCGCCTCGACCAGGGCGACCAGGGCACCGAGCGCGTTGGCTACGTTGAACGCCCCGGCCAGGCCGACCGACACGTCGGCCTCGACCCCGCCCGGACCGATCAGCCGGAACGTGCTGCCATCCGTGCCCGAACGGACGTCTACCGCCCGCCAGTCGGCCTCGTGAACGCCTGCGGCCGAGAACGTGGTGATCGGTACGGGCGCTGACGAGGCGAGCCTGCGCCCGTGCCGGTCGTCGATGTTCACCACCCCGACCACGGGCGGGACGAACAGCGACGCCTTGGCCCGGAAGTAATCCTCGAGATCGGCGTGGAAGTCCAGATGATCCTGCGACAGATTGGTGAAGACCGCCACGTCGAAGCTGGTGCCCGCCACCCGGCCAAGGCTGAGCGAGTGGCTTGAAACTTCCATCGCGGCGGCGGTCACCCCGCGCTCGGCCATGACCGCGAACAGCGCCTGCAAGTCGGGAGCCTCCGGCGTGGTCAGAGAGCTGGTCACCACGTCCGTTCCGATCCTGATCTCGACCCCGCCGACCAGGCCGGTTCGGTGGCCGGCTTCGCGCAGCCCGGCCTCGATCAGGTACGTGCTCGTGGTCTTGCCGCTCGTCCCGGTCACGCCGATCAGCCCCAGCTTGCTCGACGGGTCCCCGTACACCCAGCAGGCGATCTCGCCCAGCCGGGCCCGCGGATCGGCGACCACGAAGACTGGGACCCCGCTGGCCATCGCCCTGGCCCGCCCGTCCGGATCGGTCAGCACCGCGACCGCGCCCGCGGCCACCGCGTCGTCACAGTACGCGGCCCCGTGCACCCTCGCACCAGGCAGAGCCGCATACAGGTCGCCCGGGCACGCGGCCCGCGAGTCGAGCGTGACTCCGGACACGAACCCCAGATCGTTCGGTGAAGGAGAACTTCCCTTGGCGGTATCCGGGTCCAGCCGGACACCCAGCAGCGAGCTAAGCGCGGACAGCGGTCGCTGCGGTTGATGAGCGGGACGGATCGCCACGGGGTGAGGGTACCTCCAATCATGGCGCGTTAAGGCGTACCTCGGCAGGTACGGCTCCGTCCGGCGGTATGTCCAGCGCCGCGAGCGCGTCCTTGGCGACCTGATAGAAGACCGGGCCGGCGATGACGTCACCGTAGTAACCGCCCTTGCGCGGGTTCTGCACGTTGACCGCGATGACGAGCTGCGGGTCGTTGCCCGGAGCCATGCCAATGTAACTCGACCCGTAGACGCACAGCGCGCATTTGGGGCCCGCTTCCTGCGAGGTGCCGGTCTTGGCGGCGATGGCGTAGCCGGGGATGATCCCCCAGGGCTGGGCGCCTTCCTCGTCGACCGCGGGTACCTGCTGCAGGATCTGCAGCAGCTCGCGCGCCGTCTTGGCCTGGATGACCCGGCGGGTGGCCGACGGCGCGGACGGGGTGTACTTGCCCGCGGAGTTGGTGGTGCCTTCGATCAGGGTCGGCTGCACCCGCAGGCCACCGTTCGCGATTGTCGCGTACACCTCGGCCATCTGGATCGCGGTCGCGGCCACACCCTGCCCGAAGGACAGCGTGTACCGGGTATCCGCCGCCCACTGTGATACTGGAGGCAGCAGGCCTGCGCTCTCGCCGGGCAGCCCGATGCCGCTGGGCTGGCCGAGGCCGAACGCCTTCAGGTAGTCATACTGCGTCTGCTCGCTGATGTGGTTGGCGACCTGCGACATACCGATGTTGGACGAGTGCGCGATGATGCCCGCAATGGTGTACCGCTCGCCCGGCGCCCATTCCGCGTCCTGGATGACCTGGCCGCCTTCGACGATCTCGGCCGGGATGTTGTAGGCGCTCATCGGCGTCTGGCCGCCGTGCTCGAACGCGGCCGAGGCGGTGATGACCTTGGCGGTAGAGCCTGGCTGGAACACGTTCTGCACCGGAATGTCAGTGGCCTGGGAGGCGCTGGTGATCGTCGACGGGTTGAACGTCGGCCACTGCGCCATCGCCAGCACATACCCGGTCTTCGGCTGGATGATCACCACCGTGCAGTTGCTGGCCTTGGTCTTGGCGACCTGCTTCGCGCACGCCTGCTCGGCCGCGTACTGCAGCGCGGGGACGATCGTGAGCCGCAGGTCCCTGCCGTTGACCGCCGGCTTGACGCTGCTGCCCGCGAGCGGGATCGGCTGGCCCTGGTTGCTGGTCTGCACCTGCTCGCTGCCCGGCTGGCCAGCCAGCAGCGCGTTGTCCGCCAGCTCCAGGCCGGCCCCGCCCTTCAGCACACCGTTGTCGGTACCGGTAAAGCCGATGATGTTGGCCGCGATGTCACCGTCCGGGTAGGACCTGGCGTAGCTGGGGGTCATCGCGATACCGGGCAGGTCAAGCGCCGTGATCTGGTTGCTGGCTTCGGCGGAGATGCCGGTGGCCAGCACCATGTACTGCGGTGAGGTCGGGTGCTGTATCAGGTTGAGGATCGCCGTCGAAGTCATGCCGAGCGGGCCGGCCAGCGCGTTGGCCACCTGCTGCTGTTCGACCGCGTTGGTCAGCTTCGGGCTGGTCATCGTCAGCGGGTCGGCGTAGATCGTGTATGTCTCCACCGTCATCGCCAGGACCTGACCGTTCGCGCCGGTAATGCTGCCGCGCAGCGCGGGCAGGGCGACCGTGCGGTCGCGCTCCTCGGACGCCAGTTGGCGGTAGGTGCCGGACTCCATCCCCTGGAGCTGCACCAGACGCCCGCCGAAAAGCGTCAGGACGAAGATGATCGCGAGCAGGGTGACCCCGAGCCGCCGGGTCGGGTCACCCCGGGGCGCGAGACGGTTTTTGGGTCGGGCCGGTGGCGGCCGACCGCCGCCCGGGCCGCCTCTCGGATCGGTCGGGCGGCCCGAGGACCGTTCACCCGTCTTTTCTCCGGAACGGACCGTGGCTCGCGCCCCAGGCCGGCCAACGGCCGTCGGCCCCCTGCGCCGCGGGTCCGGGCCCAGTGTTCCTGGCCGGGCGGGCCGTGAAGGGTGGCCGCGCGGCTGCGGACGCCGGTCGTCCCGGCGATTCGCCTGTGGCCTGCGGGTGGGGTCCTGCGGTGTCACGGGGTATACCCGGGGACGTTGATCTCCGCGTCAGACTTGGAAACCTTCCCCGAGACGATCTTCCCGGTCTTCAGGTCGATGAAGCTTAGATTCGGGTCCTGCCGCATGCCGAACTGCTCAGCCGCCTGAGCGATCACCGCCGGGTTAGCCGCCTGCGCCACGGCGTTGTTGAGGGTCTGCTCCTGGCGGGTCAGGTTGGCGTTCTGCTGCTGCAGGCTGGTGATCTGGAACGCTCCCTGGGCGAGCGTGGTACTGATCACCAGCAGCGATACCATGGCGCCGCCGAGCAGCCCGATGAGCAGCAGGATGAATGGTGTCCGGGGGGAGCGCGGGCGCGGCGTCGCGCCGGTGACCGGCCTGGCCTGCGGTCCGGTGACCGGCCTGGCCTGCGGTCCGGTGACCGGCGGGGTGACGGGCCGGGTGTGGCGCGGGGCTGGCTGTGTTGGCTTGGGGGGGCGACCCCCCGGAACCCCCCGCGTACGGGGGGGCTGCCCGCCCCCCCGTGCCCCCCTGGGTACCCCCCTGGCCTCCCGATCACGGGGCGGGTGCCCGGTTCCCTGGGGGGCCCCCTTTGGCGGCATCGTGTCAGTGGTGGTCATGGTGTTTGCCCCTCGGGTCATGCTGCTTCCCTGATGCGTTCCGCGGCTCGCAGCCGGGCGGAGGCCGCACGCGGATTGCTGGTGACTTCTTGGCTGTCCGGGCGCTCGGCGCCCCTGGTGAGCAAGCGGAACTGATTCGTCGCCGCGCTCGCGGGCACCGGCAGGCCGGGCGGCGCCTGATCGGCGGACAGCCGCACCAGCTCCCGCTTGACGATGCGGTCCTCGAGCGAGTGGTAGGCCAGGACTGCCACCCGGCCACCTACCGCCAGCACGCCGAGGGCGGCGGGCAGCGCCCGCCGTAGCGTGCCGAGCTCGTCATTCACCTCGATCCGCAGCGCCTGGAAGGTGCGCTTGGCCGGGTTACCGCCGGTGCGCCGGGTCGCCGCGGGGATAGCGTCCTTCACGATGGCGCTCAGCCGCTGCGTCGACGTGATCGGAGCCTGGGCGCGCTGGCGGACCACCGCATCGGCGATCCGCCGGGCGAAACGCTCCTCGCCGTAATCGCGGAGTAGCCGGGCGAGTTCGGCGGCCGGGTAGCCGTTGACGATGTCCGCCGCGGTGAGGTCCCTCGTGCGGTCCATCCGCATGTCCAGCGGAGCGTCCTGGGCGTACGCGAAACCACGGCCGGGGTCGTCGAGTTGGGGCGAGGACACGCCGAGGTCGAAGAGCAGGCCCATGACCTGGTCCGGCCCTGCTGTGTCCGGCCCTGCGGCGATGGAGCCCGAGCTCAGGATGGCCGGGATCTCGTCGTACCTGGCGTGCACGAGCGTGACCCGATTCGCGAACGGGGCGAGCAGTTCCCGGGCCGCCTCGATCGCGGCGACGTCGGCGTCGATGCCGACGAGCAGCAGACCAGGGCACGCCTCGAGCAGGGCGCGGGCGTGTCCGGCCCGGCCCAGGGTCGCGTCCACCAGGACGGCGCCGTCGGCGGCCAGAGCGGGCGCGAGCAGGGCGGTAACACGGCCGGCGAGCACCGGTACGTGCTGTGCCTTGTCCACGCGTCCCCTCCCTGCCGTGCGATCGTGGGTGTTCCTGCGGGTTACTGCTTTTTCTGGCTTCTCGGGGTTTCCGGGTCGGTGCCTCTTGGCGTCCGTTGGCCGGTTCCCATCCGCTGGCGCCGGCTGGCACCGGGGAAGTGATGCCAGCAGGGAGCGGCGGATGGGAACCGGCTACAGGATTCCGGGGAGCACCTCCTCGGCAGCCTCGGCAAACGAGTCCTCCTGGGCGGCGAGGTAGGTCTCCCACGCTTGCGTGTCCCAGATCTCCAGGCGGGTGTTCGCGCCGATCACCACGCAGTCCCGCTGCAGCCCGGCGTAGGCGCGCAGGGCGGCTGGAACGGTGATCCGGCCTTGCTTGTCGGGGACCTCGTCGGAGGCGCTGGCGAAGAAGACCCGGCTGCTGTCCCTGACCGACTTGGCCGTCACCGGCACGTTACGCAGCGCCTCGGTGATACGGGCGAACTCCTCCTGCGGGAAGACGAACAGGCAGCGTTCCTGTCCCTTGGTGATCACCACTCCCCCAGCGAGCTCTTCTCGGTACTTCGCGGGCAGGAACAGCCGGCCCTTCTCATCCAGCCGGGGGGCATGAGTACCGAGGAACACAGGTGCTCACCTCCCACGGCCTATCCTCCACTGCGCTCCACTGTACCCCACATCTCCCCACCGTCAACGTTTAAATCGCTGTGTTTGAGCTACCTGCTCCACTGAAGCGGCAGGTAGACAAGGTGGAGCGAGGCTTATGGGGGGTGTATGGGGGGTGGAGGAAGGGGCGGGGCGAAGTGGAGCGGAGAAGGCCGGGACGCGACCGCTGTCGGACCACCATCGGAGGCCGTTATGCCTCAGGACGCCGGGTATGACGGAGAAGCTTCGCCAGCGTCGCGCGTTCGGCGGAGAAAGACGTACTGTAGCGGTACGGCGGCTAGACCGGGATGCCAGGTGACGGGACGCCCGGCTGCCTGGCGGTGCGCGCCAGCGCCTTCGAGGAGGCCATGTGGTACTTGATACCGGAAGGCAGACGGGGAGCCCGATCGATGATCTAGTGCCCGCCGCGCGCCGGATCGGCAAGGCCATCGAGACGGTGATCGAGGGCAAGCGGGACGCGATCCAGCTCACCCTGGCCGTGCTGCTCGCCGAGGGGCATCTGCTCATCGAGGACGTGCCGGGCGTAGGCAAGACCATGCTCGCCAAGGCCCTGGCGAGGGCCATTGACGGCAGCGTGCGCCGGGTCCAGTTCACGCCGGACCTGCTGCCGAGCGACATCACCGGCGTCAGCGCCTACAACCAGGAGAGGCGCGATTTCGAGTTCAGGCCGGGACCGGTATTCGCCAACATCGTGCTCGGCGACGAAATCAACCGGGCCTCGCCAAAGACCCAGTCCGCGCTGCTCGAATGCATGGAAGAACGTCAGGTCACCGTGGACGGCACCACGTATTCGCTGCAGGAACCCTTCATGGTGATCGCGACCCAGAACCCGGTGGAGATGGAAGGCACCTACCCGCTCCCCGAGGCGCAGCGGGACCGGTTCACCGCACGTGTCTCGCTGGGCTACCCGCTGCCCGCCGCGGAGCGGGAAATGCTCGACAACCACGGCTCCAGGTCACCCCTTGACCAACTCAGCCCGGTTGCGCGGGCAAGCGACGTGCAGGACCTGGTGACGGCCGTGCGTGGCGTCCTGGTGTCGGATCAGGTCAAGGACTACATCATCAGCCTCGCCAACGCGACGAGGACCTCGCCTGAGCTGCGGCTCGGCGCTTCGCCGCGGGCGACCCTGCATCTGCTGCGGGCCAGCCGGGCCTGGGCGGCCCTGGACGGGCGGGACTATGTGATCCCCGACGACGTGCAGCACCTGGCCAGGCCGGTGCTGGCGCACCGGCTGCTGCCCACGGCCGAGGCCATCGTCGAGCGGCACTTGCCCGAGCAAGTCGTGGACAGGATCGTTGCGCAGTTGCCTCTACCGAGACGATGAGCCGGTGAGCAGGCCCGGGGCAAGCCAGTAAGGAGGGCGATGCGGACGCTATTGGCCTCGCTGACCACGCGGGGCCGGTCGTTCATGGCTGCGGGCGGTGCGGCCATGGTGTGCGGCCTGGCGATACCGGAACCCGATCTGGTCCGGGTAGGGGCGCTGCTTGTCATTTTGCCGCTCGTGTCCACGCTGATCGCGGGCAGATCCCGGTACCGCCTGTCGTGCGGTCGCAGGCTCGACCCGCCGCGAGTACCAGCCGGCCAGCTCACGGTGGTGACGGCACGGGTGGAGAACATCTCGCGGCTGAGCACGGGCGTGCTGCTGGCTGAGGATGTCACCCCGTACTCGCTAGGCAGCAGGGCCAGGTTCGTGCTCGACGAGATAGAGCCCGGGGGGCACCGGGAGCTCAACTACCAGATCCAGACGGACACCCGCGGCAAGTTCACCATCGGACCACTGCGGGTGCGGGTCGCCGATGCGTTCGGGCTGGTGGAGATCAGCCGCTCGTTCAGCACGACGAGCACGCTCGTGGTCACGCCGAGAATCTTCCCGCTGCCGCGGGCGACGGCCCCGAGCAGCTGGCTCGGCGAGGGCGACGGCGGGATGCGGACGATATCGGCTGTCGGCGAAGACGACGCGGCACCGCGGCCGTACCAGGACGGCGACGGGCTGCGCCGCGTGCACTGGAAATCGACGGCGAGATACGGCGAGCTGATGGTCAGGCGCGAGGAACACCAGTGGCGGAACAGCGCCTCGATCTTCCTCGACACCCGCCGCTGCGCGCACGCGGGCAGCGGGCCCGCCGCGACGTTCGAGTTCGCCGTCAGCGCGGCTGCCTCGATCGGCGCGCACCTGTCCGGTGAGGGGTTCCGGGCCAGGCTCATTACCGAGGCCGGCGAGATCGCGCCGCGCGGCACCTTCCAGGACACCCTGCTCGACATGCTGGCGGTCATCAGCCCGTCGAGCCACGCCGGCCTGCGGTCAGGCACGTCAGCGCTCGCCAGCGCGGGCGGCCAGCTGATCGCCGTGGTCGGGCGGCTCTCCCCCGACGACGCCAGCCAGCTGGCCGCGAGCAGGCGCGGCAACGCCCCCGCGATGGCCCTGCTGCTGGCCGTCTCGGCCTGGGCGACCGATTCGGTTCCGCAGGACGCGGCCCGGACGGCGGAAGTCCTGGCGGCGGCCGGCTGGCGGGTCGCCGTGGTGACGGCGAGCACGCCGCTGGCTTCGGCCTGGCAGCAGTTGCACCGGCCCGCCGACCGGCCGCTGCCCATCGGGGGTTTCGATGGCTCCCGCGATCGGCGGAGGTGACTCCAGTTGACGCTGAACCGCAGGATGACGGTCACCGCGGGGGTCGCGGTCCTATGTACCTCGACCGTCTTGTACCCGGTATTCACCGACTCGCTGTGGTTCGCCGCCTCGATCGGCGCCGTCGTCACCGTGACCGCCGTCGGGGCGCTGACCAGGCTGCGGCCCCTGCCGGTGGCGGCCTGCCTGGCCGCGGGCGTGGCCGGCCTGCTGCTCTACCTGAACCTGGTGTTCGAGGCCCGCCATTCGCTGCTGCTCGTGATCCCGACCCCGGCCTCGGTCAGCAGCCTGTGGCACCTGGCCAGCACCGGGTTCAACGACGCGAGCCGGTACGCGCCGCCGGTGCCGAACCTGCCTGGCCTGCTGCTCCTGACGGTGGCAGGAGTCGGCATCACCGCGGTGCTGACCGACCTGATCGCGGTCCGGCTGCGGTCGACCGCGCTGGCCGGGCTGCCGCTGCTTGTGCTGTTCACGGTGCCGGTGATGGTGAACGCGCCGCACAGCCAGCTGGTCACCGGCCTGGTGTTCTGCCTGGGCGGGGCCGGGTTCCTGGCCATGCTGAGCGCGGACGGGCGGGAACGGATACGAGTCTGGGGACGGCTGGTATCGCTGTGGCGAGGGACCGGTGGCACGGGTAGCCGGATCCGCGGGCCGGACACCCAGGCGCTGGCTGCGGCGGGACGGCGGGTGGGGCTCGCGTCGATCGTGCTTGCGCTGTGCGCCCCACTACTCGTGCCGGGACTGCATCCGAGCAAGCTTTTTTCCTCAGGTCCGGGCATCGGCGGGACCGGCACCGGCACCGGCGCCCTGTCCCTGCCCAGCGCCCTGGGCCAGGCTGTCAACCAGCTTCGCGACACTCACCCGAGCGTGGAGTTCACCTATACGACGAGCGCGTCGGCCAGCATCCAGAGCAGCGACGCCCAGTACTTCAGGCAGTACGTGTTCGACACCCTGGCCGACGGCACCGGCTGGGAGGTGGCTGACTACACAGACGGCGCCGGGTCGGCTGAGTCGATGCCCCTGCCGCAGGGGCTGTCGGACATGTCGTCGCTTCCGGAGGTGAAGACGGTCGTCACCGCGAGCAAGAATCTTTCTACCGTCGGCTCCCAGCCGGCCTTCTTGCCGCTAATCTATCCAGCCACTCAGGTTCACACACCGGGCAGGTGGCTGGCCGACCTCGATCTCATGGTGTACTCCACGAATAGCTCCATCGCCGATCAGAGCTACTCCGAGGTGAGCCTGGACGTGGACCCGACCACGGAACAGCTGGCACAACTCGGCAAGCCGGCCAACTCGGCGAACCTGGCGCCGGACCTTCAGCTTCCTTCGTCCTATGAGACGCCGGCCCTGAAGAAGCTGGCGCAGGAGCACGCGGACGGCCAGGACACCGAGATCGGCGAGGTGGACGCGCTGGCGAACTGGCTGTCGGGACCGCAGTTCAGCTATAACCTCGGCGCCGCGCTGTTCGACAGCGCCGACGGCCTGCAGACGTTCCTGACGAAGAGCAAAACCGGCTTCTGCGTACAGTCCGCGTATGCGATGACCGTGCTCTCCCGCTTGCTCGGCATCCCGGCGAGGTTCGTGGTCGGCTACACGTCAGGCACCCGGCTGAAAAACGGCACGTACCGGGTCATGAACACCGACGCGCACGCGTGGACAGAGGTGTACTTCCCGACGATCGGATGGCTCCGGTTCGAACCCACGCCCAGCGGCCAGGGCACCGCGCATGCCACGAACTACATGGGCAACGCGACAGGGACCGGTCAGCTCAGCCCCGATCCGGTCATCACCGCGACCGGGGCACCCGGCCAGCAGAATTCGAGTCAGCCACGGAACCAGTTCGGAAGAGCGCACACTCAGCCTGGCACCACGGAACCGGTCAGCGGTGCACCGGGCAGGTCGGCCGGGACGCCGTGGGCAGCGGTGGCCCTAGCCGTGATCGCGGCGATCGTGCTGGCCGGGGCGATCATCACGATGATCGCCCCGCCCGCGCTGCGGGCCCTGCCCTCCGCCGCCACCAGCCCCGCCCGGCGTCGCAAACCGGTTACCGTCACCTCCATGACACTCGCCGCGGCTGCAGCCGCGCTGGTCGCGCTGGCCCTGTACCGGCTGCTCTCGCGCACCTCCGGCCTCAACCTGGACGCCGGCTGGGCCACCATCGGCATCGCCTTCGGCCTCGCCGCCGCGGTCGCGCTGACCGGACCGTCCATCGTCCGGATAGCGCTGCGCCGCTGGCGGTGGATACGGGCCGGCGACGACACCAGCCGCGCCCACGCCGCCTGGCGCGAATTTCACGACGACCTCACCGACTACGGCATCAGCTGCCCGGCCAGCGAACCCCCGCGGACCCTGGCCACACGCGTCACCACCGGACTCACCGACCCGGCCAGCCAGGCCATCCGCAGGCTCGCCCTCGCCGAAGAACGCGCCCGCTACGCCGCCAGCCCATCGGGATCACACACCCTGCGCCAGGACGGTGCCACCGCCCGTCGCGCCCTGGCCGCCAGCGCCGGATCCAGCGCCCGCTGGCGAGCCCGGATCTTCCCCGCCTCTCTCATGACCGCCCTCGCCGACACCACCACTCGCCTCCCCGACCACCTCGCCACCCGCCTAACCCGCCGACACCACTCCACCAGCTAGCGCGTCCCCGCCACTAGCGCGTCCCCGCCACTAGCGCGTCCCCGCCACTGGCGCGTCCCC